>Ga0163152_10008728_pt1 | contig 10727 bp, 7 predicted proteins | sample OliLakLV19MP8IB2_FD_148635 | JGI IMG/M metagenome (GOLD analysis project Ga0163152, IMG submission 148635) | Freshwater microbial mat bacterial communities from Lake Vanda, McMurdo Dry Valleys, Antarctica - Oligotrophic Lake LV.19.MP8.IB-2 | ecosystem: Environmental > Aquatic > Freshwater > Lake...
AGCTAGTACTCGCAGATCAAGATACAGTCCTAAAACGTATTTCAAATGTACAGAAAGATGTAAAGCGGGGAGAGTCTAATCCTTCGGACGCCCGAGGTAAGGAAGCGATCTTTGAAGTGGAAGTTTTGGAAAAAGCGAAAGCTCAGCTTGATGCAGGGAAGCTCTTAAACCAGCTCGAATGGAATGAAAAAGAAGCTTTGGTGGTGAAAGGTCTGCATCTGCTTACAATGAAGCCAATCATGTATGGCCTAAATAAAAAAGCAGGTGCGCCTAATCTGGAGAATACTCCAGACGGGCGATGGGAAAAATTGATGAATTTCATGAAAGAACAAAAAGCTCAATATGTAATTATTGATGCAGGAATCGAGAATGAACTCAAAGATTTTGAAGGGTCAGAACGAGACGAAATGAGAGAAGCTCTTTTGGGGGACTTATCCTCCGATGCCTCGGCGAAGGAGGATGGTATAGATGACCTCATCAAAGCAGGATATTTGCTTTTGAATCTGATTACCTATTTTACAACCGGCGAAAAAGAAACTCGTGCGTGGACGATAGGACGAGGTTGGACGGCGCCCCTTGCAGGAACAGCGATTCATACCGACTTTAAAGACAAATTCATCCGAGCTGAAGTGGTCTTTTGGAAAGATCTCCTTGATGCGAGTTCATATGGCATTGCTCGTGAAAAGGGACTGGTCAGAACAGAAGGAAAAGAATACATCGTTAAAGACGGCGACGTCATGGAGTTTAGAATCTAGTTTCCAAATTTGAAGAACTCCTCGTTCCAAAATCAAAAATTCTCGTCACCGTATCACTAACAAAGGCTCCTCATATTTTTGATTTCTCACGTCGTATTTTATTAGCGACGCAAGACGAAATATGATGTAGCCTGATTTAGGTTATCTTTCCGTCAGACTTTTATGGTATAATAGATTCATTACTATTAACATTACGTTATGGAACCCAATACTTTACAATCGACTTCACAACCGCGTTCTCATGCAAAAGATGTTTTTCTCAATCTAGGTGCTATGGTCACGCTGTATGCATCAGCCGCAGCCTTACTCAACTTGCTGTTTACGGTCATTAACAAAGCCTACCCAGCTGTTACCAGTTCGTACTCTTATTATAGTGCATCATCCATCAGCTTTCCGGTTGCAACGCTCATTATCATATTTCCAATCTACATCCTACTCATGTGGCTTATTGAAAAAGATGCTACAGAAAATATATCAGTTATCCGCAAGTGGCTTTCATATATTACACTTTTCATTTCAGGAGGCCTCATTGTCGGAGACTTGGTCGCAGTCGTATACTATTTCCTCGATGGACAAGACCTCACCACAGGTTTTCTTCTTAAAGTCCTCAGTATCCTGATTGTTGCTACTGCAGTGTTCAGCTATTATATTGCTGATGTGCGTAATAAAATAACAGCACGAACTTCAAAGATTTCTGCGATATGTGCACTTATTTTAGTTATTATTGCGATTATCCTCGGTTTCAGCGTGATCGGCAGTCCGCGGACTCAGCGGATGATGAAGCAGGACCAAATGAGAGTTTCTGATCTTCAAAATATTTCCAATCAGGTTAGAGAATACTACCGAACAAGTGCCAAACTACCAGCGACTCTTAATGAAGTTGCGAGTGTGTATTCGTATGGATTGCAAATAGAGGACAGGAATTCAGGTGCACCCTATGAATATAAAGTAATCGATGTGACTACGTTTGAACTCTGCGCGACATTTAATATGAATTCTGATGATAAACGGGAAGCTTCACCTGTGTATCCGTATGGTGATCCTTACTACAATGACTATGGAGTTTGGAGCTCATATAAAGCTGGTGAGTCTTGCTTCAGACAGGCAGTGCTTCCAGAAAATATAGAAAATATGCGAAAGCCAGTCAATTTCTGATAAGAGTAACTGCTAGATATGTAAATACAAAGCACTTCGACTCATGTTGAAGTGTTTTTGCATGAAGAGTTTTTCTGTTGTATGATACATCCATATGAAGCGATACAACCACAGCGCAATCGAGAAAAAATGGCAAAAAGAATGGGCAATGAAAAAAGTGTATCGTGCTTCAAACGACTCTAAAAAGAAAAAGAAATACGTGCTTGATATGTTTCCATATCCTTCTGGTAGCGGGCTCCATGTAGGGCATCCAAAGGGCTATATTGGCTCCGACGTCTACGCACGCATGAAGCGCATGCAGGGCTTCAATGTGCTCCATCCGATGGGCTACGATGCATTTGGCCTGCCTGCAGAGCAATATGCGGTCACTCACAATATTCACCCAAGAAAAGCGGTACTTGAAAACGTAAAAACATTTGAAAAACAGCTCGGCATTATCGGGCTCTCCTATGACTGGGACAGAAAAGTAAATACAACTGACCCTGAATTCTACCGGTTCACTCAGTGGATCTTTTTACATATTTACAACTCATGGTATGACAAGACAAAAAACAAAGCACAGCCGATCGAGAGCCTGGTAAAGAAATTTGCAAAAGAGGGAAATGGAAAGGTGGATGCGGTGTGCGACGAAAACACCCCTGTATTTACCGCGGTAGAGTGGAAGATGAAAAACCCAAAGGAGAAGCAGGATGTACTCATGAGGTATCGCCTTGCGTATGAGGGCTTTGCAGAGGTCAATTGGTGTACAGAGCTTGGTACCGTACTCGCAAATGACGAAGTCCTTGACGGGCAAAACGGCACACTTATTTCTGAGCGCGGTGGCTTTTCTGTAGAGAAAAAGCAGATGCGTCAGTGGTTTATGCGTATTACTGCATACGCAGACCGTCTCCTTTCAGGACTCGACACAATCGACTGGCCGAATAATATAAAAGAGATTCAGAGAAATTGGATTGGAAAATCAGAGGGGGCGGAGATAGAGTTTGAAGTCAGAAGTCAGAAGTTAGAGGTTAGAGAAAATCAAAAGACTCAACTCGGGACTCGGGACTCGGGACTGCCGACTATCAAAGTCTTTACTACACGGGCGGATACACTTTTTGGTGCTACGTATATAGTGCTTGCACCTGAACATGACTCAGTTTTAAATTTTAAATCTGAAATTTCAAATTGGGATGAAGTGGAAAAATATATTGAAAAATCAAAACTAAAGAGTGAAAAAAACCCTACACCGGGTGTAGGGGAGAAAACTGGAGTCGAGTTCAAGGGTATTTTTACAATCAACCCTGCAAACGGAGAAAAACTCCCAGTATGGATTGCTGACTACGTACTTGCTTCATACGGCACAGGAGCAGTGATGGCTGTGCCCGCTCATGATGAAAGGGATTATCAATTTGCAGAAAAATATGATCTCTCGAGCAAAGAAGTGGTTTTACCAAATAGTATAGACAAAAGAAATGCAACACATGGAGCATATAGTGGTCCAGGCATTCTTGTTAATTCAGGAAAATTTTCAGGTATGAATAATGAAGAAGCAAAAAAAGCAATTACAACCAAAGTTGGTGGTAGAATTGTAACAAAGTACAAAATGCGAAATGCAATTTTTGCTCGTCAGCGATATTGGGGAGAGCCGATTCCACTTTCATATGACAAAGACGGTATTATTCACGAAGTCTCAAAACTTCCACTTGTTTTGCCGAACGTACAGTCGTATCAGCCGACAGGCACCGGTGAGTCTCCACTTGCAAGTGTACCTGCTTGGGTCAAAGGTGGATATGAGACAAACACCATGCCGGGGTGGGCGGGCTCTTCATGGTACTTTTTGCGATACATGGATCCAAAAAACAAGAAAGAGATTGCCTCAAAGAAAGCATTGTCATATTGGGGACAAGTGGATATGTATGTCGGAGGTGCTGAACATGCGACGGGTCATTTACTTTACTCGCGTTTTTGGAATATGTTCTTGAAAGATACTGGTGTTTCCAAATTTGATGAGCCATTCAAAGCACTGCGGAACCAGGGGATGATACAAGGAGCAGATAACCGGAAGATGTCTAAGAGGTGGGGTAACGTAGTCAATCCCGACGATATTGTAAAGACTTATGGAGCAGACACCTTGCGAGTGTACGAAATGTTCATGGGTCCATTTGAAGCGAGCCTGCCGTGGAGCACAGAAAATATTATTGGTTCGAGACGGTTCATTGAAAAGGTGTGGAGACTCACAGAGTCGAAAGTAGAAAGTAGAAAGTCAAAAGTCGAGTCGAAAGGAGATAAGAAAAATAATAATGTCGAGCTTGAATCCGTAATTCACAGGACCATACAGAAAGTCACCAGTGATATCGATACGTTCTCTCATAACACCGCAGTCTCCGCTCTCATGATCGCTTTGAATGAAATGGAGAAGCATAAAATCATCAGTTTCGAATTATTTTCCGTATTCCTAAAGATAATGCATCCATTTGCTCCGCATGTGACCGAGGAATTATGGAGAGTGCTTGGTGAGCGCACGCTTTTAGCAGAGCAGACGTGGCCAAAATCAGATCCAAAGAAGATGAGGGTGAACGAGGTGACTATTGCAGTGCAAATCAACGGAAAAGTGCGCGGGGAGGTGACAATACCTATTGGAGGCAGTGAAAAAGAAGTGCTCGTGCAGGTAAAAAATGAGCCCGGAATAGCAAAATGGCTTGGAAATGGAGAATATAAAAAAGTTATTTTTATCGAAAATAGGTTAATAAATATAGTGATTTAGCCAGTAGTATGCATGTAGTATATATGGTGTGGTATAATTTGCTTGACGTAATGCTCTAATAATGATACAAATAACATATTCTATACCACTCAAAAATTTCAAAAAAATTATTAGTATAATAAATTAACTATGAGCGAAAAAACAATCATCACATTTAAACCTAAGCAAGTTTCAAAGCGCCTTATCGGTGTCCTCTCCCCTCGTGCTCAAGATGTGATTATTGGTCGTTACGGTCTTGGTGCTGATACTAAGCGTATGACTCTTGAAGCGATCGGAAAGAAATACAAGATTACTCGTGAGCGAGTGCGACAGATTGAAAATTATTCGATTGCGAATATTAGAAAGTCAAAAGAATATGATACTGAGAAAGTAGCGTTTGACGAACTCAAAGCGGTAGTTAAAGTCCTCGGAGGCTTGGTCTCTGAAGAGGATCTTTTAATGCATGTTTCAAAAGACAAGAGCACACAGAATCACGTAAACTTCCTTCTTGTGGTCGGTGAAGACTTCACAAAGGAGAAAGAAGATCCTGAATTTAAGCACCGATGGCACATAGATAAGGATCTTTCTAAGAAGATCCACGAGTCACTTAAGAAGCTGTATGAAAATATGGCAGATGACGAGATTCTTCCTGAATCTCAAATGATTGAAACGTTCCTTGAACATTTAAAGGAAGTTGCAAGTGAGTACAAGAATGAAGAAATCCTCCGCCGATGGCTCGCTATCTCAAAAACTATCAGTAAGAACCCGCTCGGCGAATGGGGTAAGTCTGATTCTCCAAATATCAATACGAAAGGCATGCGAGACTATGCATTCCTCGTGATCCGACGACATGGCTCTCCCATTCACTTCCGTGAAGTTGCAAAGCTTATTGGCGAACTCTTTGGAAAAAAGGCTCATGTAGCAACAACTCACAATGAGCTCATTAAAGATCCTCGGTTTGTACTCGTTGGACGAGGTCTCTACGCACTCTCTGAATGGGGATACATGTCAGGCGTGGTCAAGGATGTGATCAAGGGAGTGCTCGAGAAGAACGGTTCACTCACGAAAGAGAAGATTATTGAAAAGGTGATGAAAGAGCGATACGTAAAGGAAAACACGATTATGGTGAACCTCCAGAATACGAAGCTTTTCAAGAAGACGAAAGACGGGAAATATGCAATAGCCTAAAAAAAGACTCCTAAGGAGTCTTTTTTTAGGCTAGAGATATGAGACGTGAGACAGGAGATACGAGAAAAAATGCAAATATATCTTTCACATCTCATATCTCTTGTCTCACGTCTCATTTTCCATGTATACTTAAAGCATGTTAGATTTTCCTATATTCACCCAGCTTACAAACATAGCTGGTGTAAAGCTTGTGTTTCAGATCATTTGGACCACTGCGCCTATATGGATTACTGCATTTTTGGGTTACTGGCTATGGAATATATGGCTTGTATATCGGAGAGCGCAGTATTTTGCAGGGCTTACACATGTACTTCTCGAAATTAAACTGCCCAAAGAAATCTTTAAATCACCAAAAGCGATGGAATTTTTATTCAATGCTTTGCATCAGCCATTTGGTGAGAATAATTGGCACCAGGTTTATTGGAAAGGGCAAACAATACCTTGGTTTTCATGTGAGCTTTGTTCTATTGATGGAAGGCTTCATTTTTATATCTGGACTCGTAATAATTTTAAAAACCTTATCGAAGCCAATCTCTACTCTCAGTATCCTGGAGTTGAAATATATGAAGTGCCAGATTATACACTTCCCGTATCGTTTGATCCTGAAAAAAACAATATGTTTTCAGCTGAGTTTGAACTTACTAAACCTGATCCATTTCCTATAAAGACCTATATTGATTATGGAATGGATAAAGATCCAAAAGAAGAGTTTAAGATTGACCCTATGACTCCGCTCGTAGAATTTATGGCTTCTTCGATGGGTGTCGGGCATAATGCCTGGATACAGATTATTATTCGTGCTCACAGAGCAGAGGAATGGGATTCGACTGAAAAAAAGCTTGTCGATGCCAGGTGGGCAAAAGGCGCACAGAAAGAGATTGATCTTATACGTGAAAAAACAAAACTAAAGGAAGGAGAGACGGGTCAACCGAGAAGGCTTACTGTCGGCGAGACCGATACGATTACCGCACTGGAAAGGAGTGTCACCAAACCGGGTTTTGATGTCGGCATTCGCGTCGTGTATATTGCACCAAAAGACATATTTAGTTCTGCAGTGAGTGGGGGAATCATGGCTGGCTTGAAAAATTATAGCTCGGGAAATCTCAACGGATTTAAGCCGACACGTAATCCAGATGCAAAATATCCTTTTCCCTGGCAGGACAGAAAAAAGAAAAAAAGGAATTTCCTTAAAACTGAACTATTGAATGCGTACAAAAATCGTGGGTATTTTTATAATGAATTTAAAAGTCCTCATTTTGTGTTAAATACAGAAGAACTCGCGACCATTTACCATCTTCCTGGAGGTGTGGCAACGACCCCTGCATTTGACCGCATAGGGTCCAAGAAATCAGAAGCTCCTTCTAACCTTCCACTTTAATTTTTCACTTCAACCTATGCACGAGGAATCTACAGAAGAAAATAAAGAAGAAACTCTCTTACTCGAAGAGCCTTCTTTTTTTCTTCATTATAGAAAAATTATTACTAATTTTCTGTTTGCCTGCATTTTGGTAAGTCTTGTCTTCTACCTATCTCTCTGGAGAGCCCCGTCTGACTTTCCAGTACATAGCATTGTCCGAGTCGAAAACGGGGAAAGCCTTCAGGTGACTACGCAGAAGTTTACAGCGCTCCGCATGATCCGCTCACCATTTATATTTAGAAGTTTAGTAATACTTCTTGGTGGAGAAAAGAAGGTGACAGCAGGAGATTATTTACTTACTATTAAAGAAAGCCCACTTACGCTTGCATGGAGAATTATTGAAGGTCGTCTCGGTATGGAGCCGGTGAAGGTCACTGTGCCTGAAGGTCTCAATGCTTCTGAAATCAGCCGAATACTTTCTAAAAATCTCATTTCATTTGATATAAAAACATTTGAGACGCTCGCGAACGAGAAAGAAGGGTATCTATTTCCTGATACATATTTTTTACCGCCGACAGCAAAACCAGAAGATGTAATGATTCGCATGCAAGAAAATTTTATTGAAAAGATAAAGAGTATTCAACAAGATATTGAATTATTCGGCAAATCGGAAAAAGATGTTGTGACGATGGCATCGATTCTTGAAGGTGAAGCAAGGGACACCGAGTCGAGACGTATTGTGGCGGGCATTTTGTGGAGACGAATGTCTATCGGCATGCCGCTTCAGGTGGACGCAACATTTAAATATATCAATGGAAAGAATAGTTTTAACCTTACCTATGCTGATCTGAAGATTGAGTCTCCGTACAACACCTATGTGGTCAAAGGCTTACCTCCAACACCGATCAATAACCCAGGAATCAATGCACTTTTAGCAGCAGTCACTCCAATCAAGACAGATTATTTGTACTTTTTGACAGGAGATGATGGGAAGATGTATTATGCAAAAACTTTTGAGGCTCACAAAATCAATAAGGCGAAGTATTTGAAGTAGGTCTTCAGAAACAAAACTTTTGTTTTTTTTGGAGCTTCCCTCAAAGCCCCCAACCGGGCTTTTCGGCTGTCCTCGGCCCAAACCTATCAAGAAGGAATGTCTTGACATGACCATGCTTTGGGCACTGCGGGGGCTCCAAAAAGACAAAAGTTTTGTTTATTCATGACGTAAGATGAGCAACATACAAAAGTATTCTTTTGTATGTTCGAGTCGAGGAGTTGAAAATGGATTGAATACCCCGGGGCGTAAGACCGGACTTCTGGTCAAGGCGTGAGCCTGGGGTCAATACCCTTTATTCTGCTGGGTGGTTATTGAAAAGTTGTGCTATAAATAAGGTAATGGAGAAGCGAAAAAAAGTCTTTGTGGGGGTTTCGGGGGGCGTGGATAGCTCTGTTGCTTTGGCGTTGCTTAAACAACAAAACTACGACGTTACGGGAGTATTTTTGAAGGTTTGGAGTCCAGATTTCTTGCCGTGTGAATGGCGTGATGAGCGTCGAAGTGCGATGCGGGTATGTGCGACGCTCGGAGTGCCATTTCTTACACTTGATTGTGAAAAAGAATATAAAGAGATGGTGGTGGACTATATGCTCTCTGAATACAAAGCGGGACGGACGCCGAACCCAGATGTCTTTTGCAATAAATATGTAAAGTTTGGCGTATTTCTAAAAAAAGCACTCGAAGCCGGCGCGACACATGTGGCGACGGGACATTATGCGAGGGTAGAAGATAGAAGTAAGACTTTAGAATTTAAAACGGATTCAACTCTAACTTCTAAATTCGAACTTCTAGAATCTATCGATTCAGATAAGGATCAGTCATATTTTCTTTCACAACTCGGACAGCATGAGCTCTCGCATGCCTTGTTTCCAATTGGGCATTTGCAAAAGAGTGAAGTGCGGATATTAGCAAATGAATTTGGACTACCAACTGCAGAAAAAAAAGACAGCCAGGGGCTCTGCTTTATCGGTAAAGTAGACATGAAAGAATTTCTCGCTCATTATATCGACTCTGAGCCTGGAAATGTCTTAAGTGAAAGTGGCGAAGTTGTGGGTACTCATGATGGTGCAGTGTTTTACACGATCGGCGAGCGTCATGGCTTTACACTGGCTGAGAAAACGACAAACGACACACGACTTTTTGTAGTATCAAAAGATATTAAAAACAATACAATCACCGTCTCCCCGAAGGGTACCCTCGGTAAAAAAACCTCCCCTATCTCGGGGATAGGGGAAATAAAGGTGAGTGATATGCATTGGATTTCTGGTGCTGAAGCGGATTTGACACAGACCTATGGAGTACGGTTTCGATATCGACAGCAAAAAGTGCCTGCAAAAATAGAAAAAACAGAAAGTGGGTATGTTATTCATCCAGAAATTTCTCAAACGGATATTGCTCCGGGACAAGTAGCCGTGGTGTATGACAGAAATGTTTGTGTTGGAAGCGGAGTGGTAAAGTAATATAAAATAAAGCATGGTGAAATTAAAAAATGACAGGTGTTATACACCTGTTATTTTTGTTTTTTTTGTAAAATTTTGTGATAATAAAGGAATGAAAGATATCTTTATTACAAAAGCTGATGGGACGAAAGAAAAGTTTGATGTTTCAAAGCTTGAGGGGTCACTCAAAAAAGCAGGAGCCAACAGTCAGGTGGTTTCAGATATTATCGAGAGCGTTCAAAGAGAGCTTGCAGATGGTATTACGACAAAGGAAATCTACCACCAAGCGTTTGACTTGCTTCATAGAGAAGAACGTCCTATTGCGATCAAATATTCGCTGAAGCGAGCAATCATGGAGCTCGGACCTTCAGGTTTTCCATTTGAGAAATTTGTGGCTGAGATATTTAGGTTGAAGGGTTACACTGCAGAGACAGGGAAGATGGTCAGAGGTTTTTGTGTGGAGCATGAAGTGGATGTGGTCGCATGGAATACAGAAAAGCTTATAATGTGCGAGGCGAAATTCCATAATGATCCAGGCATGAAGTCAGATCTCAAAGTTGCTCTCTACGTGAAAGCTCGGTTCGACGACTTGCGTAAGATGACGTTTAAATACGGAAAAGAAAGAAAACTCGATGAAGGTTGGCTTATTACAAATACAAAGTTTTCATCGACCGCAATCGAGTACGGCTCCTGCCAAGGAGGCCTCATTATGATTGGCTGGAATTATCCTCCGAAAGGTAATTTGCATGATATGGTCCTCGAAGCTAAACTTCATCCAGTGACGTGCCTCACATCTTTGACTGGTCGTGAGAAAAAGTTCTTGCTCTCCCAAGGTCTCGTACTTTGCAAATCGGTTGTTGAAAACCCAAGTCTCTTAGCCTTGATGGGTCTTTCACCGGTTAAGGCTAAAAAAGTTATGGAGGAGATTAATCTTCTGTAAACTACTAAAATGGATATAAATGCTCATAAAAAACAATTTGGAAAGCAGGCAGAAAATTACACAAAATATAGAAAGCCTTACTGTGATAGATCCTACTTCACTTTTGAGGAAGAGGTGCAA
>Ga0163152_10008731_pt1 | contig 10725 bp, 7 predicted proteins | sample OliLakLV19MP8IB2_FD_148635 | JGI IMG/M metagenome (GOLD analysis project Ga0163152, IMG submission 148635) | Freshwater microbial mat bacterial communities from Lake Vanda, McMurdo Dry Valleys, Antarctica - Oligotrophic Lake LV.19.MP8.IB-2 | ecosystem: Environmental > Aquatic > Freshwater > Lake...
GCTTTTTGGTCGTTCTCGAAGATCGAACGCTGGACCAGCGCTCCGAGGCGAAGGTTGATCCCGAGCGCCAGCGCCTTCTCTGGGCGTTGACTCCAAGTGAACGGGAAATCGCGCTCCTGATTTGCGAGGGCTGCTCGAATCAGGAAATCGCGCGGGCTCTGAAGAAGAGTTTGCTCACGATAAAAAAGCAGGCGACCTCCGTGTATGCGAAGCTCGCCGTACCGAGTCGTGCTCGCTTGATCGCGCTCCTGCGTTAGGCGCGCAAGTGCCGGGCGCGATCGAGCATGGGCGTCGGCTGCGTGGCGGATTACAAACTCCAACGGACGCCCACGACTCCGCTCCAATCGGTGTATTCATTATAGTCGAGCCGGACGTTCTTGTCGCCGTTGTAGCCCCAACTGGGTTCGTTGGTCAGGTTTGCGAGTTCAAAGTAGACGCTGACGCCACGGTTCAGCTTGTAGCTGGCGGTAAAATCGACGGTCGTGCTCGGCGCTTCGTAACGCGCGAGTGCCAGAGGATTATCGGTCGCGAGATCGAACAAGGTTTCGCTCCGGTGATGCAGCGCCGCGCGAAGGCGAATCCGGCCGCGCTCAAAGCGCAGGCTGGCGTTGAAGGTGTCTGCGACCTGGTCAAAGAGCGGCAGTTTGATTCCGGCGAGGGCGGGCAGACCGGAATCCAAGGATGAGCTGGTGTGCGTATAGTTGAGCGTCGCGCCCAAGCTATCGAATGGCGCAGGCAGGAAGGTGAAACGTGAGTCGATGGCGAGTTCGAGGCCGGTCACCTTGCCGCCCCGGGCATTACGCGGCTCGGTGACCCGGGTGAGGTCTCCCTCGAACACAATGGCCTGGGTCGAGCGATATACATTCCGCTTAAAATCTTTTTGGAAGACCCCGGCCGAGACGTAGCCATCGCCCCCGAAATAACGTTCGATGGCGAGGTCGTAATTGCGGGAGAAGACCGGCTTGAGCTCAATGTTGCCGCGGCTGATGGTGTCCGATGTGGTCGAGCGGGTCTCGCGGGGATTCAGCTGGTTGAACGTGGGCCGGGCGAGTGTCTCGGTATACGCGGCGCGGACGACGGTTTTGCGGTCGAAGTCATAACGGGCGTGAATACCTGGAAGCCAGTCGGTCCGGGTCCGACGGGGAGCGATGGCGGACGGGACGCCGTCCGTGATGCGATAGGTTTTGAAGGTGGCGGAGGTGTGCTCCACCCGCAATCCCGCCAGCACCGTGAGGCGGTCGCGGGAGAGTTGAGTCAGGCCATAACCGGAGGTGATGTCCTCGTTGGCGCTATAGTCGTTATACGTACTATTGAAAGTATTCGAGCCAAGGGGAGTGAGCAGGCCCCGCCCGATCAGGGTCGTGGCCGCAGTCCGGACTTTGGCGGGATCGATGAAGTATCCGTAGTCGTAATTGCCGTCGATCGTGCTCGTCGCGCGATAGCTGGCGAGCAGGCTCGGAATATCAGGTTGGCCATTATACCCGGTGAGGGACCAGTTGGCGTTGGATCCGTAGCTGAGTTGGGTCTCGTTGAAGTCGCGGTTGCGGGTCCGCACTTTGGCGCCGGCCTTGACGAATCCAGACATCCCGGCGAACGCCGCGGCGCGGCGGACATCGATCGCGGCGTTGAGTTCATCGTCCTTGTAGTCACGGGAGCCGCGAACGAGTGATCGCAGCGTATAAACACCGGCAATACCGGGGTCATTGCGGTCGAGGCCGGAAGAGGTTTGGGAGGCATTGACGACGGGAAGTTGAGCCTGTCCGGGCCGAAGCCGGTAGCTGGTGGTGAAACCGGAATTTTGAAATTGTGCCTGGAGTGCGCTGCCCAAGCCGCCGTCCCAGTCGGCGAAATTATAGCCGACCAGGTAATTAACGGTGTAGTCTCCCGCGCGGGATTCGCCATCGAGGCCGATGGTCGAAGTCCGTTGCAGTTCATCGAAGTCCCGCACTTCGCGCCGAACGGTATTACCGGTTGCCGTCAGGCTCGTGTAGGTGTTGCCGTCCGCGGTCGGCGCGACCGGAATTCCGCCGAGAGAGTTGTCGCTTCCACGGCCGAGAGGGAAGAAAAGTTGTTGCCGCTGACGTCCCCGGTTCGTTTCGCGGGCGTTGGTGGAGGCGAAGAGTCGGAGCTTGTGTCCGTCCCTCGGGCGCCATTCGAGCGAGGCATTGGCGCCATAGTTCTGGATGTCGTCAAAGTAGTGCTGAATCACATACGAGTCCATGACATAGCCCTGCAGCAAGGTTGGCGTGGTCGCCGTACCGAGCCGGTAACCGGCGGTGTCGTTCCAGCCCGTGGTGCTGTTGCGCTGTTTCACGAACGCGCGGTTTCTCCAATTCGCACCAATCGCGAGACCGAACGTCCGGCTGGCGCCGAGCAGGTCGGAAAACGTCACCGCCCCTTCGTAACCAGGATTATCATACGGGTAATTGCCCGAGTAGTCGTCGAGCAGGCCGGAGTAAGTGACGGCGGCTTTGAGCGAGGCGCTTCGTTCCGCCCGGCTAAACGCACTGCGAGTGCGGATATTCACCGCGCCACCGATGGAGTCGGCGTCTTGATCCGGGCGGAGGGCCTTCGTCACTTCGATCTGATCCGCGACATCGCTGGAGACGACGTCGAGCGGCACGCGGCGGGTGATGCCGTCGAAGTCAGTGACGTTGACGCGCACGCCGTCGATCGTGACGGCGTTGAAATCAGCGGACATGCCGCGGACGGTGATGTACCTGCCTTCGGCGCCGCCGGTGTCCCGATCCGTTTCCACCGTGATGCCGGGGAGGCGCTTGACGGCGTCGGCAATGGTCTTGTCGGGAAACTGGCCGGTGAAGTCCGCGGAAACGACCGTGGTGAGGTTCTGCGCCGTGCGCTGTTGATTCAAGGCGCGGGACTGTCCTGAGCGAGTCGCTTCGACCGTGACGGCGGCAAGGGAAACGGTGGCGTCGCCCAGCGAAAAGTCCAGGCGGGCGATGCCGCCGGCCGTGACGTTGACCTCCATCGTTTTGGTGGGAAGCCCGAGGTAATCGACGGAGATCCGCTGCGGACCGGACGGGAGTGTGAGCGTGAATTCACCATCGGCGCCAGTGGCGGTTCGGAGGTCCGTGCCCGGAACGGTGACCTCCGCGCCGCGCAGGACGGAGCGCGTCTCCGCATCGAGAACGCGGCCGGTGACGGAGCCGGTCGATTGGGCGAAGGAGATCGGAAGGAGGGATGAGAAGAGGATAAAGCTGGTGAGCACAGCTTGAATGAGGCGCGAACGAAGCACGCACGAAGCGGAGGAGGTCATGGGGCGGAAGGGCAGCAGCAAGTTGAGTGAATGACGCTTGATCGCCTAGGATAACGCAGGGCGCGTGCCGCGACCATACCACCAAGGAGGTAACCCGCGAGGTCGCGAACGCCCATTCGCTCCGATGGCCTGATCGTAGTGAAGGGGTTCGACCTTGCCGGGCGGACGATAAAACTTCGGGGAGTGAATCAGGGTCGGCCGTCACCCGAAAACTTCATGTTTCGGACGAGGCGGGAAAAGAGTGCGGGGGCAAAGCGCTTGAGATAGATCCCCAAGACCTCGCGGCCTCCAATGTAGACTTCCTCGCGGCGGCGGGCGACCGCGTTGACGATGGCGGCGGCGCAACGCGCCGAGGGAATGCCGCGTGGTTGCGGGGCGGAGGTTTCCCCGGGTTTTCGCCCTTGCGGACCGAGCGCATTTTGCGCGACCGCGGTGCGGACATAACCCGGGCAGGCGAGCGTCACGGCGATGTGGTCGCGCCACACTTCAGAACGAAGCGAATCGAAATAACCATGCAATGCGTGCTTCGCGGCCGCGTAGGTCGAGCGGCCCGGCGTGCCGACAAAACCCATGACGCTACTCACGACCACGATGTGGCCCGAGCGGCGGAGGCGCATGGCGGGAAGCACGGCCTTGGAGAGGGCGACGGGGCCGAAATAGTTCACCTCCATCAAGGAGCGCTCCACCTCCTCCGTGGTCTCCAGGGCGGGACCGCGTTGGCTGACGCCCGCGTTATTGATGAGGATATCGATGGAGCCGCACCGTGCCGTGGCCTCCGCCACGGCGGCGGGAAACGTGTCGCTTCGAGCAAGATCCAGAGGCAGGACGATGTGCTGGTCTGGCTCTTCGCAGGACTGCCGAATTTGCTCCAGTTCCTGGGGGCGTCGGCTGGACAAAATGAGCCGGGCGCCTTCACGTGCGAAGGCGGTCGCCAGCGCAGCGCCGATGCCGGAGGAGGCGCCAGTAATCCAGATGACCTGTTGGGCAAACCGCATGGACCTTAAAGGCGCGCGTTATGCTATATAAAGTAAAGAGTCGGCGGACCGCCGGGCCCGCTTACGCCATATAGACGCCGCCGTTGATATCCAAGGTGGCGCCGGTGATGAAGCCGTCGAATTCACCTGCGAGAAAGACCGCAGCTCGCGCGACATCGTCGGCGTTGCCACCGCGGCCAAGCGGGATGCCTGCGACCGTGAGACGCGCTGCTTCCGGGGTAGTGTGGGTATTGTGAAAATGCGTGCCGAGGATCAGGCCTGGGGCGAGGGCATTGACTCGAATCCCCAACGGGCCGAGCTCGGTCGCAAGGGCGCGCGTGAACGTCAGCATCGCGCCCTTCGCCGTCGCATAAGCGAGCGAACCGGTGTGGCCGCCCTTTCGGCCCGCGAGCGAGGCAAGGTTAACGATGCTGGCTCCGCCGCTCGACTGAGCCGCGGCAGCGAGGTGGGGGGCCGCGGCGCGGGTGATGCGGCGGGCGCTGCCGAGGTTGAGCGACATCGTTTGCGACCAGAACTCATCATCGGCGTCGGCCAGCGAGCGCCGGGCGATCAAGGCTCCGGCGTTGTTGATGACGATATCAAGTCCGCCCAGAAACTGCACCGCTTCGTGAACGATGCGGTCGCATTCTTCCGTCTCCGTCAGGTCGCCTACGAGAACGGCACACCGTCGTCCGGCGCGATCCGCCTCGGCTTTGAGCGAAGCGGCGGCTTCGGCGCTGCTGCGATAATGCACCACGAGGTCGCAGCCCGCGCGCAGCAGATGCTGGCTGATCGCCAGACCAATGCCTTGAGCGCCGGCCGTGATCAGTGCGCGTTTGCCGGGAAGTCTGCTCATGATTATAAGGCGGGTGGAGCGGTTCCTGCGCCAGCGTTCTTTATATAATAGCGGCCGACATGGGCCGGCCGGGCCAGGTGGAGGCACGATTCCAAAACGCATCCCCGCGGCCGCCGTAATAGTTTTCGAGCAGGCGGTCCATGATCACGCTGGTGCGGCGGGCTGACTCACCGGTGCTCGGACACGTGCCGCGACCGAGGAGGTCGTCCACGACCGTTTGAATGAGCGGCTGCGCGATGTGGAGCGGCGTGGGGATCTCGAGTTGTTCCACGCCTTGCGCCGTTTCGAGTCGGATGGGATCGCTGGAAAACACGGCCAGCGAGACGCGGCCGGCTGTTCCAGTAAACTCGAGGATGTCCTCGCGAATGTGACTGGCGAAGTTCCACGCCGCGACGCCGGGAACGCCGTCTCGCGTCAGGAAGGTCATCGTGACCGCGTCCTCCGCTTCACTGTCGGCGCTCACGCGGGCGGCGTGACCGTGGACGTGCTCGATCGGCAAAGGCCCGCAGTAAAAGTCGAGGAGGTCGATCACGTGCGAACCGAGGTCAAGAAGCAGGCCGCCACCGGAGTTTTCCACCGCAAGGCGCCAGCCGCCTTTGGACAAATCTGCGTTCAACGGCAAGGGCGTGGACTGACGATAGTTCACGGCGGTCAGTCGGCCCAGCGCGCCAGACCTGAGGACGTCCTGGACTTTGAGAAAGCGCGGGAGCGCACGACGATAATACGCGACAAACAGTTTCTGTTGGGCTGCGGTGCACGCCGCGATCATGGCATCGCACTCCGTGGTGTTTCGGGCCATCGGCTTTTCCACATAAACGGGCTTCCGGGCTCGGGCGGCGAGCGCGACGCCGGCTTCGTGGGCGCCCGGCGGCGTGGCGATATAGAGGGCGTCGACCTCCGGGTCATTCACGAGGGCGCTGGCATCATCGTACCAGCGTGGCACGTGGTGTCTCCGGGCGTAATCGGCGGCGAGCGGGCCATTGCGGCGCATCACGGCGACGAGTTGCGAGCCGTTCGCCTGTTGCAGACCGGGCCCGCTTTTTACTTCTGTGACATCGCCGCAACCAATGATACCCCAACGAATGACATCGCGGGCCCGAAACGAGGTGAGCGTGGACATGGTGGCCAGCGAAAGGAAAGCGGCGGCCGACCGCAAGCGGTCACCGCGGCGACGTGGATTTGCGGCACACCTGGTTTAGTCGAGCGCTCGGCGGCGCACGCCTCAGCGATTTAGCTGCCAGATGGTAAAGTTCAGAAAGGCGGCAAACGACACCCAAGCCACGTAAGGGGCCCACAGCATTCCCGCGATGCGATCCAGCCGCCAGAATCGCACCAACCCGAGGACGAGAAGGATCCAAAGGGCAATGATGTCGATCAAGGCCAAATCAGGCCGTTGCATGCCAAAAAAAAGGATCGACCAAAGGGCGTTCAGGATCAGCTGCGCACCATAGAGCCGGATCACAGCGCCGCCGGCACCCGGCGCCAAGGCCCGCCAGGCCCGCCAGGCTGCGATCGACATCGCAATATAAAGAAGCGTCCAGACGGGGCTGAAGACTGCGCTGGGCGGGTTCCACGTCGGCTTCTGCAGGGTCTGATACCATGGGCCAACACTTTGAAACGTCGCGGCGGAGCCAATTGCGGCAGCGACGAAGGTGACGGCGACAAAGCCGATGAGAGGGGCGACCCGGAAGGGTTTCACGATGGAAGGTGCGCTCGGCTTGAGGGTTGGTTTGCAGAAGGCTCAACGTATCCCGTCTGACTTGCTCCCCATTGATATAGAACGCAAACAAGTCGTTGAATAAGTTCAGACATCCTGATCTCCGGCGGGGAATTGAGGTTGCTCGACGGGGTCGGAAATGCCCGGTCCCAGCCAATCCTGTCGTTACCGGCGGGGCGACTCTTCAGGACAGGATGGCGGCCGGGGGACGCTCAATTCGGGTCCGCCGGAGCGTTTCCTGCGAGCCGCGGTGGTCTCTTTGGCGTGGCCGGGTCTGTCGGTATTTCCGATCCTGGAAAGGACGGGGTTACTCGGGACTCCTTCAAGCCGAAAGACCGCAACTGCCGATTGGAACCCGAGCCAGCGCGAGTCGGGCCGGTCGGACAGCGGAGCTTGAAGCGGTTTATCCCGGGTTGCAGGAGGTGACCGGGCAATTGGATTTCCGTGGGATCGGGTCCGATTTCGACGTCGCGAACCCCTTTGCCGTCATGCTCGATTGTGACCATTCGCGGCGAAATCCCGACGAGCGTCAGCTTTATACTTAGCGGAGTCGACTGGGAGTGGGGATTGAAGTAGGAAAGGAACGCGTCCTCGAAAGCCCAGCGCACGCCTGCATCGGGTCGCAGGTGCCAGCCGCGCCCCAGGGTCAGCGCGTTGGCCAGCGGCGGTTCGGGCCGCTCCACGGAACGGAGAGGGATGGCAATTTGTTGACCGTTCTCCGACTGGATCCGGGCGTGATAGCCCAGTTTTTTGAGGTCTTCCAGCAGTTGCTCCGCGCCATCTTTAAAGCCCTTTCGGTTTAAATAGAGGGCGGCGAAGCCGTGCGATTCCAGCGCGGGAATCAAGGTATCGAGCGACATGCCTTCGAGGTCCCTCTGCCACCGGCCTCGCGCACGGTATTTGGGGCCGCCATAACTGAACCGGAGCTGGTCGGTAACAAGATAAGGTCGGAAATGCTCATAATCAGTCAGCTGATACGGAGGCACAATCTCCGGAAAGCCCAGGACGGGCAGCTGGAATACCATGGCTCCGGTTGGCAATTGCGCCTCGAGCGCCTGGCCGAACGCCGCATCGGCTTCCACCGCCCGGGCAATCGTTGCCATCTCGGTACGACTGTCCGAACCCGGTAGTTGTTCAAAAACGCCGATGCCCGCAACGAGCATGGCTGCGCTTAGCCGGAGCCAACCAGGCCAATTCTTCGTTGCGTGGGATAAACGAACCGCGAGGAAGAAGAGAACGATGGCAGAGATGAAAATCGCCGCTCGATTGGTCGCTCGGAAGATCTGAAACCCGGCGAACAAGGCCAGAAAATTGGTTACTCCGCCCAGACTGGCGTAGGCCAGGATCCAACCAATCGACAAGGTTTGGCCGGGAAGCGGTCGGCGCTGGACGATGCTGCGCACCGTGGTGACAGCGAGCCAGATCGCGCCGGCAATTCCGACCAAACCGAGATACGGAAGAAAGGCTTCGCCGCGCCACTCCGACCAACGCAAATAGCGGTGACCAAAAAAAGCCAGCCAGTCCCACCGGTGAAAGGGCGGGGGAATCACCATTTCAACCGCCTTCAAAGCATAAATCTCGGTGCCGCTATAATTGCGAGTGAGCAGGGGCAGCGCATCGGGATTATCCGTATATAGCCAAGCCTCCGCATGAACGATCAGGAACGCCGCCAAGGCGATTCCGATTGTGGCCACGCCGATTTGCAGGTTGGGTTTGCGGCGATCGCCGAGGGACTGGAGGATGAGCGCCCAGCCGATCAGTTGGAGCCAAAAAAATAGATTGTACGGATTAGCGCTGCCGAGCGCGACGCCGGCCCCGAGGCAGACGATCGCTCCCGGGCGGCGCCACTCAAGGCGTTGACTGCGGGCGATGAGCCAGACGGCCAGCAATCCCACAGGAATCGTCCACGTGAAAATCAGGGAAAAGTGGGCCAGCCCGCGATGAAAGGTATGGTACGTATAGGCAAACAAGAGCGCACCGGCGGCCGCCCATTCCCACCGACAGCGCAACCAGCGGGCAACCAAGTAAAATGCCAGCGCCGCCGACACTTGGGCGAGGAGCATCCCCAGATTCGCCGCTCCATATAGCCCCACGGCATGGACCAGTGCGCCTAATGCGAGCATCAGCGGTTTATCGGGAGTGGGATACGCATTCCAGTGGGCGCCAAACGGCGCGCCCAGACGGGTGATGACTTGGGAGCGGAGCGGAATGATGTCGCCCTCGGATGCTGCTTTCAGCCGCGCGAGCGTCTCATGTGCGTCCCCGACATAATCCGTGGGAAGCTGCCAGCTGTCCACGGACCATCGATCGAAATGGGCGATCCAGATGAAGGCCGCGACGAGCGCGACCAAGACACCGCGCCAAAACGCGGCCGATGAAGACGGAATCATTCGAAGCGAGGGTCGCAAAGCGGAGCTGGAGGGGTGGGCGACGGACGTAAGAACAAGCGGGCGAACCGCTGGCGACAAGACGACAGATCGATTCTGACGAAAATGTCAGGTGACTGACGCCATTCGTTCGCGAATCCGCCCCGCGTCATCCGGAGGCACCCCTCGCACGCGCAAAGCGCCGTCTGCCTTCGTGACGCGCATTCAGGTTTTCTGCGGCCGCGGGTTTGTGCGTTGCACCGGTAGTCTCCGAAGTCCGATGGTGCTGTTCGCCCCGACTCCGCTGCCAGGATCGGCGATTGCCCCATGGCAACCTTGGTGCGGCTGGTTATGGTGATAAATGGCTATAGCAGAGAGCAACATCCGACCCACTGCAACGGTACGCGCGAGAGCGGGAAAAAACTATTCGCGCGCCAAAATCGCGGTCCCGGGGAATCGTGGGATTAAGGTCGTTCAAGCGGTAACCATCCGGAAACCGGCCGCGGAGCTTTACGCCTTTTGGCGGGATCTTCCCAATCTGATGCAGGTGATCAATCACCCGGTTTCGATTACGGCTCTTTCTCCGGACGAGTCACATTGGTCGGTGAGCGCTCCTGCGGGCAAACGGGTCGAGTGGGATGCCCTGATCATAAACGACGTGACGGATTGTCTGATCGCCTGGCGCTCGCGCGATGGGGCCGAGGTGCAGAACGCGGGATCAGTCCGCTTTGAAGCCGCCCCCGGAGATGAAGGGACCGAGGTCACCGTCGCGCTGGAGTATAATCCGCCGGGTGGCAAGCTCGGCGCCATGGTGGCGAAACTCACGCGTGATTCCGCGGGGTCGCAGGTTTACGATGCGCTGCGCCGCTTCAAAGCCCTGATGGAAACGGGAGAGATCCCGACGATCAAAGGGCAACCTGTGGGCGGTCCGCAGCGCGGCCAGAAAGGAAAAAAATGAAGGCGCTCGTCTGAATGGGAAAGCGCAAGGTGGAAGTCCAGCGGGTCGATGATCCCCGGATTTTGCGCCCGCGTGATTGCATCGTAAAGATCACATCGACGGCGATCTGCAGCTCGGACATTCATCTCTATAATGGATATATCCCAACGCTGGAGAAGGGCGATATTCTGGGGCATGAGTTTATGGGCGAAGTGGTGGAAATCGGCCCGCAGGTGAAGACCCTGAAAGTGGGCGATCGCGTTGTCGTACCGTTCACGATTTCCTGCGGGAAGTGCACGCATTGCGTGCGCCAGCAGTATTCAGTGTGCGATAACACCAACCCCAACTGGCACGTCGCGGAAACAGCGATGGGTTTCCCGCCGGCCGGCATTTTGGGTTACTCCCACATGACCGGCGGATATGCGGGTGGGCAGGCGCAGTATGCGCGCGTACCGCATGCGGATGTGGGCCCGATTAAAATCGAAAACGACCTGCCGGACGACAAGGTTCTCTTTCTCTCGGACATCTTTCCGACCGGTTACATGGCGGCGGAAGCGTGTGACATTGTTCCGGGGCAGAGCGTGGTGGCGGTCTGGGG
>Ga0163152_10008734_pt1 | contig 10723 bp, 8 predicted proteins | sample OliLakLV19MP8IB2_FD_148635 | JGI IMG/M metagenome (GOLD analysis project Ga0163152, IMG submission 148635) | Freshwater microbial mat bacterial communities from Lake Vanda, McMurdo Dry Valleys, Antarctica - Oligotrophic Lake LV.19.MP8.IB-2 | ecosystem: Environmental > Aquatic > Freshwater > Lake...
CGCAGCGTCCTTCGCGAACGTTTTTACGGTATCCAGCGACAGCTCGGTCAGATCCAAACCAAACATCTTCGCGGCCTTGGTCAGGATGTCGTGCGGGACCGTGATGATCGCACAGCCGCATTCCTCAGCTTGGATGATGTTGAGGACTTCGCGGGTGCTCGCCCAGAGGAGTTCCGCCTTGGGCAAGTCGTGGAGTAGGGCGCCGCAGGCCCGCATCATGGGAACGGGATCGACGCCGGTATCAGCGATGCGACCGGCGAAAACGGATACGACGGACGGAACCGCGGGATTGAGCGCGGACGCGACGCCGGCGACCTGTCTCAGGGTGAGCAGGGCTGTGACGTTGAGTTTCACGCCGGCCTGCCCGAGTTCCTTGATCAACGGCAGGCAGGATTCGCCCTGCGAGTTCGTGATGGGAATCTTCGTGTAGACGTTGGGCGCCCAGCCGTTGATTTTGAGCGCCTGGCGCTTCATCTCCACGGGATCATCGGTGAAAACCTCCAGCGAGATCGGCTTGTTCTTCACGGTGGTGAGAACCTCCTTGGCGAAGGCCTCGTAGTCCGTGATTCCGGCCTTCTTCATCAACGATGGATTCGTGGTCAGGCCCTTGATGTAGGGCTTGGAGTACAAATCGATGATGCCGGCAAGATCGGCGCCATCGGCGTAGAGCTGAATCTTCAGGTCGGAGAGGGACTTCATGGGCAAATTGGTTTGAGGGTGGATTCAGTTTCGGCGAGCGGGGTGGAGCAAGGGCAAACGGCGCGGCGGGCTGCCGCAGGGCGCATCTGCCGTTTGGCGGTTCCGGTTCCGGCGCGGAGCGGAGTCCGCGCCCTACCTTTCAGAAGTCACGATAGGTAGGGCGGCGAGTCCCTTCGCCGCCGTGGTGGCTGCCACCGCCAACCGGCAGATGCGCCCGCTGCCGCATGATTCGGAGGTGAACCGCTGATAGTGCCAATATCTCATGAGACTTAGCTTTTTCTGGGGTAGGGCCCGACCTTGGTCGTGGCCTGGAAGGTCGGTCGAAACGAATCGGCCACGAGCGAGCTCGGGCCCTACCCGCCGATCAAAATCACCTCAGGCGCTGGAAATAGCCGCGACGGGGTTCTCCAGGATTACGGCCGCGGCGGCGGTGAACGAAGTCACGGTGTAGTCGGGAGGTGCGGGCAGGGTTTCGTCGTAGCCGAAATCGATGAACACGGTGCGCACCCCGGCGCGGCGGCCACATTCGACATCACGCCAGCGGTCGCCGACGATCCACGAGCGCGACAGGTCCAGATTAAGTTCCCGGGCGGCGTCGAGCAGCATGCCCGGGGCTGGTTTGCGGCGCGGATCGGGGGGCAAGTGAGGAGCGTGTGCCTGCCCGGGTGCGTAGCACACCTCGATGCGAGCGAGGGAGGGCACCAGGTGCAGGAGCCGGGCGTGCATGGCTTCGACTTCCGCCTGCGACTGCGTGCCGCGGCCAACGTCAGGCTGGTTGGTCACGACGACCAGTTTGTAGCCAGCGGCGGCAAGTTGGGCGCACGCCTCGGGTACTCCGGGAAACAACTCAAACTCCGCCGCAGATCGCGGCGGGTACGGCTTGCCGTCGCGGACGACCTGACGATTCAAGGTGCCGTCGCGGTCGAGAAAGACGGCTGGGGGAAAGGCGGAAAATTGGGAAAGCGGAAAAGTGGAAAACGGTTCAGCCATCAGGAAAGGCGGAAAAGCGGGAAAGCGGAAAAACGGAAAAGCGGAAAAACGGAAAAACGGAAAAGCGGAAAAGCGGGAAAGCGGGAAAGTGGAAAAGTGGAAAAGTGGAAAACGGTTCAGCCATTTTTAAAGCTGGGAAGAAATATCAGTGATGACCCCGGACGATTTTGTGAACGGCGCTCGGCCCTTGGTTCTCATCTCCGCAGCGTTTTCCAATTTCCCGATTTCCCGCTTTTACGATTTTCCGCTTACCGATTCCCACTTCGTCTGGCGCATCTTCAGGTCCGGGTGCGAGACGAAGAGGTGCCAGATCACGGCCTGGAAGGCCTCGCTGTGGGGGGTGATGTTGTTGGGATTGACCGTGGGGACGATCACGCAGGCATCGGCGACTTTGGCGGTGTGGCCGCCATCTTTGCCGACGATCCCAATGACGCGCGCGCCGACTTCCTTGGCGAGCTGCACGGCGGTGACGAGATTGGGTGAGACGTTCTGCTCAAGACTGCCGCCGCCGACTGAGAACACGAGGAGTGCGTCCTCTTTGCGCAGGCGCGAGCCGCGCAACCACTCCGCGAATACACTCGTCCAGCCTTCATCGTTGGTCCGCGCGGTGAGCTCCGATACGTTGTCGGTCGGCGCGTAGCACTCGATCCCGCCGATTTTGCGGAAATCATTCACGGCATGGGAAGCGTTCGCAGCGCTGCCGCCCACGCCCAAAATAAAGAGCCGGCCACCGCGAGCGCGCACCGCCACGAGTTCGCGGACACACTTCTCGCAATCCTCGGGATTGAGCTTGGCGACGATCTCGGCGGTTTCCTTCAAGTGCTGGACGGAATAGGACATGGGGGAGGGAGGAAAATTGAGAAATGGGGGAAAATCGGAAAAGTGGAAAAGCGGGAAAGTTGAAAAGCGGAAAAGTGGGAAAGTGGAAAAGTGGAAAAGTGGAAAAGTGGAAAAGTTGGAAAACGGTGGGCGAAAATCGAGATTCAGATTTGTCATCGCGAGCCCGAGGAACGAGGGCGTGGCGATCCAGCTAGATGGATTGCTTCGTCGCTGCGCTCCTCGCAATGACAAGATGATGATACGCGTATCAGCGTGTAGAATGTTTACGCCAGGTTGAAATATTCCGGTTAAGCCTGGCGCAGCAGCGTATCAAGCTCCTGGAGACCTTCGTGCGAGCCGATTTCGTAGAAACGTTGTTTGATCTCGTAGCCGACGAGCTGGTCGCGGGCGACGAGGGATTTCTGCACTTCAGCCAGGTCGACGACGACGTCACGGGCAAACCCGTCGAAGGCCGCGGCGCGAAAGACTCCCAGGCCATAATCGATGTGGTGCATCTGCGGGAGGCGGGCTTTTTTGTCGTAGACCTTGATATTGCCCTGCTCGAACCAGACGTTGCTCGTGTCGTATTGCCCCTGGTTTTCGAACACCGTCATGAGTCCGAGCTGACCGGATCTCAGGAAAAAATCGCCGACGGCGCGATAGTCGATGGGCAGGTAACTGTCGCCGTAGAGAACGTAGAAGGCATCGCCGAGTTGGGGTAAGGCGGCGATGAGCGCGCCGCCGGTGCCAAGGAGCTTCGGACCATCGAAGGCATACTCGATCTTTATTCCCCACCGGGAGCCGTCCCCGTAAAGCTCGACGATCTTTTCGCCGAGGTAGCCGACGCAAAGGACAACGTGGGTCAAACCTGCCGCTTTGAGCAGTCGAATTTGGTGCGAGAAAAACGGCTCCCCCGCGACCTCGACGAGCAGCTTGGGAATTTTCTCCGTGATCGGGCGGAGTCGGGTGGCCATGCCACCGGCGAGAAGAGCGACGGGAAAATTGGAAAACATCGGAAAAGCGGAAAAGCGGAAAAGCGGAAAAGCGGAAAAGCGGAAAAGCGGAAAAGCGGAAAAGCGGAAAAGCGGAAAAGCGGAAAAGCGGAAAAGCGGAAAAGCGGAAAAGCGGAAAAGCGGCTGTTTTTAAAACGCTGGAAAATGAAAGCGAAAACTGCCGATGAAAATGTCTATTATCTCCCTTTGGCTTTCCGGTTGATGGTTGTGAGAATCGCGAGCAGTTCCCGGGCTTCGCTGGAGAGTGTGGTGGCGTGGGCTGCTTCCCCGATGCCGGATTGTTGGCAGATTTGCATCCAGTAGTCAGTCTCTGCGGCTTCCTTTTGGGCAATGGCCGTTTTGTGGATGAAGTCCTCGCGCGACTCAGCGCGATTGGCCTCTCGATAATTGGCTCCAATCGACGTCGCCGCACGCAAGAGCTGCCGCCCGAGCACGCGGGAAACTTCGTTCGGCGGGAAACTCGCGACGAAGCGTACCGTCGCTACGGCGAAGTTGAGCGTTCGCTCTTCAAGGTCGTTTTTACCTTGAGAAGCGCCTACGCTACGTTGCTTTGATTGCTCCGAGTTTTTCACTTTCCCGATTTCCCGATTTCCCGATTTTCCGGAGATTGCTCCGAGTTTTTCACTTTCCCGATTTCCCGATTTCCCGATTTTCCGGAGATTGCTCCGAGTTTTTCACTTTCCCGATTTCCCGCTTTTCCGCTTTTCCGATGTTTCCCGCTTTTCCAATTTCTCGCTTTCCCAATTTTCAGGTGGCCACCACCTTGCTCCCTTCAAAATCGAACCGAAAACGCACTTCCTGCAGGCCTTGTTCGCGCATGGCGTGGCGTAGTTTCGCTTTGTCGCCGGCGTAGAACATGAGGAAGCCGCCACCGCCGGCGCCGATGAGTTTTCCGCCCAATGCTCCGTTGGCCATCGCGGTATCGTACCACTCGTTGATCTTCACGTTGCTCATGCCGGAACTGCGCGCTTTTTTGCGCTGCCAGTGCACGTCCATCAAACGCGCAAACTCGTCGAGGTTGCCGGTCTCCAGCGCTGCGAGCGACTTGTAGCCGAGCTCTTTCGTGAAGTGCAGATTGTCCAGCATCGCCTGGTCGTGCTGCTTCGACTTGTCGTTTTGATCCTTGAGAATCGCCGAGGCGCTGCGCGAGTAGCCGGTGAAAAAAAGGAGCAGGTTGTCCTCGAGATTAAAAAGTGTCTCCTCCGACAGTTGCACCGGACGGTACTCCACCCGGCCATCCGGATGAAACGTGAACGCCGTGATGCCGCCGATCGCCGCGATGTACTGGTCCTGTTTTCCGATCGGCTCGCCCAGTTTGTTCAGTTCGATTTCACAGGCCTGCTCCGCCAATTCCGCCGGCGACACGAGGTTCTTCTTGTACGTGTGCAGCGCCTTGAGCAGGGCGGTGGTGAAGCTGCCGCTTGAACCGAGTCCCGTGCCGCCGGGAATGTCCGCCATCGAGGTTAACTCGATGTGCGGATTCGTCACGCCCACCAGCTTCAGCGCTTCGCGAATAATCGGGTGCTCGATCTGGTCCACCGCGGTCACGCGTTCGAGCTTGGAGTATTTGATGATGATCTCCTGCTGAAACGTGCGGTGTTTCGTGATGTAGATGTATTTGTCGATCGCGGCGGCGACGAGAAACCCGCCGTATTCACGATAATAGGACGGCAAGTCAGTGCCGCCGCCACCGAGGGAAACGCGGAGAGGAGAACGCGTGATGATCATGGGCTGAAAATTGGGAAATCGGAAAAATGGAAAATCGGAAAAGTACGAAAGGGGAAAATCGGGAAAGCGGGAAATTGCGAAATTGGGAAACGCGGAAACGTCACGAACGGTTTGATGATGCGGACGGGGGCGTCCGCGGTCCCAGGGATTTCAAACCGCGGCGGTGCTGACGGGATAGCCGCTCTGGCGGTAGATGGCTTCGACGATCTCCAGCGTCCGGATTCCTTCGGCCAAGCCTGGCGCCGGATCGCGGTTGAGCCGGATGTCGTCCACAAACGCGCGGGTTTCGATCGCCCAGGATTCGTCGCCGCGCGGGTATTCGAAGATGGTCGTGTCGGGCGGACCCATTTCCGGCAGCATGCGATAAAACGCGAGGCGTTCCACCCCGTAGCTGCCGCCGAGGCCATCGATCGCGATCTTGCCGTCGCGGCCGTACACCTCGAGCGAGAATAGGTTTTTCCATTCGGAACAGCTGGCGTGCAACCAGGCCGTTTGGCCGCTGGCGGTGCGCAGGGAAAGGAAGGCGTTATCGTCCACCTTCATGTCCCAGTACGAGGTGGTGGCGTGACCCTCCACGGTCGGAAATTCGCCGAGAAACCAGCCGGCGAGATCGATCAAATGCACGCCCTGATCGATCAGTTCGCCGCCACCGGAGAGCGTGGGATCGGCGCGCCACTCGCGGTCGTATCCTTTGCGGCCGCCGTGGCCGTAACGCGCGCGGAGAAACATCAGTTGTCCGAGTGCACCGGTGTCGATGAGTTCGCGGGCCTTTTGCAGCGCGGGATGAAACCGGTGATTGTAGCCCAACCGCACCCGCACTCCGGATACGGTGGCGGCGTCACGGATGGTGCGCAGCTGCGCGGCGTTGAGGGCGCCCGGTTTTTCGACGAGGACGTGTTTTCCCGCCCGCACCGCTGCAAGCGTGATCGGCGCGAGCGAGGCATTCAGCGTGCAAACGATGACCGCCGTCACCCGCGGATCGGCGAGGATGATGTTGAAGTCGGTGACGGCGGTGCAACCCGGGGCGGAGCGCGCGAGGTCCGCGGCGCGAGCAGCGTCGAGGTCGCAGGTATAGAGCAGCGGCGGATTGCGGCCGAGGACGTTGACGCGTTTGCGGCCGATCAGGCCACAGCCGATGACGGCGAAAAGGGGTTGCTCAGGGCTGGCTCGGTTCATTCCTTGGTCGTGGATGACGCAAGGGCAAGCCAACCGCACGGGCGACGCAAGTGAGGTTTTGTCGCAAGGTTTCAACGCGGGCCCCGATAACCCGGCGCGCAAAGCTGCCCGCACGGAGCGAATTCTCCTGATCGCGACCTGCGTGCTGATGGCGTGGTTTTATTTGTGGACGGCGCGTTCCAACGGGGCCGAATGGCGCTGGGGCGAAGAACAGGATGACTACTTCAATCTCTTGATCGATGGCTGGCTCGACGGCCAGCTGCACCTGAAAGTCGAGGTGCCGGAGGCGTTGCTCAAACTCGCCGATCCTTATGATCCCAAGCAGCGACCGCCAGGCCTGGCCTTGCACGACGCTTCGCTATATCAAGGCAAGTATTACGTCTATTTCGGCGTCGCTCCCGTGGTTGTGCTGATGCTGCCGTGGCGAGTGATGACCGGAGCGGATTTGCCGCTGTTTCTTGCCGTTCCCATTTTTGTGTACGTCGGCTTTCTGGCGAGCCTGGCGATCTGGCTGGGAATTCGCCGCCGTTATTTTCCCCACGCCGGCACGGGCGTGACCGTTGCCTGCGCTTTTGTCTTGGGCGTATCGTCGTTGGGGCCGGTGCTGCTGCGTCGACCGGAAATGTGGGAGCTGCCGATTGGCGGCGGCTATGCCTTCGTGATGCTGGCGCTTTGGGCGATTTTCCAAAGCCTGCACTCTCCCCGGCGGGCGCGCTGGTTTGGGTTGGCGGGATTATTCCTGGGTTTGGCGATCGCGTCGCGTCCGCCGTATCTGCTCGCGAGCCCCTTTCTCCTCGTGCCGTTGCTCGCGTGGTGGCGGGAAGAGCGACGGGTGCCATGGCGCGCGGCGTGGAGCGCGTTCGTACCGCTTGCCGCGGTCGGTGGCTTGATGGCGCTGCACAATTACCTGCGCTTCGATCATCCGCTCCAGTTCGGCCAGGCGTATCAGCTGAGCTTCGACTACGAGTCAAAGATGGCGCACTTTCGCCCGTCCTACGTGCCGTTCAACGGCTGGCGGTATTTCTTTTCCATGCCGCAATGGAGTTGGTATTACCCGTTCATCTCGCCGGCAGTCTTGCCGCCGAAACCGGTGGGGTTTAGCGGACACGACCACGTCTTTGGGTTGGTCCCCAATCTGCCGTTCGTGCTGCTCGCCCTCGCGGCTCCGTTTGCGGTGTGGCGGCGGAAGGATGCGAAACGGAGTGCGCTCGCGGTCTGGCTGATGACGGCGGGGGTGCTGGTCCTCATCATGGCATCGGTCCTGTGTTCGTTCTTCGGATCCCTGGCGCGCTACATGATGGATTTCACGCCGACGTTGATGCTTCTGGCGGGAGTGGGCCTGCTGGTTGTCACGGAGGCAGCGGGAGCGTGGAGCGGGTGGAGGCGGCGCGCGCTGCACGCGACGTGGACCGCTTTGCTGGTGTATTCGGTGGCGTTTGGGGCGCTCTACTCGTTGCAGCTCGACCTGCTCCTCTACGAACGAAATCCGGCGCTGCACTACAAACTTGCCGCGGTTTTCAATCGCGTGGCGTATGCCGCCGAGCGCCTCACGGGCGGAGCGTATGGTCCGATCGAGCTCACGATTCGCCTCAGCCCGCAGCCGGGCGGAACTCGCGAGACGCTGGTGGCCCTGGGCCATTCCCCGGAGGACGCTTATCTCTTCATTCAGACTACGGGCGACGGTCGGGTGCAGTTCGGTTTGGAAGGTACGGGCGGAGCGCCGCAATTAAGCTGGCCGATCGCGTTGGACCGCAAACAGCCGCATCGAGTGACGCTCTCGACCGGTGCGCTGTATCCACCGGAGAAGCACCCGTATTTCTCCGCGTTCACCAGCGACAAGAGGCTCGCGCGTCTGCGCCGGCTGACCCTGGATGTTAACGGCGAGCGGGTGATCGATGCCTTTCTGCGCAGTCCCGTACTTGCCTTGGGCAACGTGCGAGTGGGGAAGGACGCGGCGGGCAAAGCGTTTCGGCCCTTCACCGGGACGCTGGTGTCGGTCGCGCGCGGCGAGACGGGAAGCGGGCGGCGCAGTAGCGCGGGCGCGCCCACCGCGTTTGGGCGCTGGTGGATCGACGTGCCCGCGGCGAACTCTCGGGGGCGATTACCCCTGCTGACGGCCCAGACGGCCGATCCGCGCGGCCAAACGTTGTTTATCGAGGCGTTGGGCGAGGGTAGGGCCGTGGTTGGGCTGACGGCAGCGCATGGGGAATTGCTCTCGGAGCCGTTCCCGGTTGCGCCCGGCACGGTGGGCGAAATCGAAGTGCGGATGGACATCGGCCCGTCGGGCGGTCTGCGCGTTTGGCAGGATGGGATTCTGCGTTGGTCGCCGCGGGTCGATTGGTCACTCGATCGGGTAAGCGCTCCGGCGTCGCCGACCTCGGGGACTACGAGCGGACCCTCGATTCTGAACGCGCATTTCTCGCGCGAGGGCACCGATCCTTTGCTGACGCTGGGTGGTCCGCTGCGCTTACGCGTCGTGTTTCCCACGGGACGAACGGGCGCGCGTGAGCCGTTGGCCGTGGCGGGGAGGCGGGGTGAGGCGGATTTTTTATCGGTCGAGTATCAAGATAGTGATTACGTGCGGTTCGCGTTTGATCATTGGGGCCTGCCCCAGGTCTTCAGTGAGCCGGTGCGTTTGGATTACACGCAGACCCACGAGCTCGAGATCGACTTCGGCACGAGCGCTGCGCCCGCCGAGCTGCCATCGGAACAGATTCGCCGGGAAGCGGTATTAACCGTGAGGGTAAACGGCGCGGTCGTGTGGCGCCGACCGAGCCATTTCTTCAACACGCCGCCGGAGGAACTCGCGATTGGCCGCAACGCGATCGGCGGGACTACGTGTGCGTTGACGTTTACGGGGAAGGTGCTGGCGGCGGAGCGCCTGCCGCAGAATTGACGTTGCCGTGGGTGGGGCAGGTTTCGTCCGATGGTGAGATGTCCATTTTGAAACTGCCGCCGCGTGGCACGCAAATCCGCTTGCTGCGGTTCATTGCCGTGGGCGCAGGCAGTGCGCTGGCGCAGGTGGGGATGATCGCGTTGCTCAAGTCGCACCTGCGGGAAACGTTGGCGTTTTCGGTTTCGTGGTTTCTATCGGCAGCGTTGCATTACGTGGCAAATCGCTTCTGGGCCTTGCCGAGTGGACGGAGTGACGCGGCGAAACAGTTTGGTGAATACCTTTTCGCCTTGGCGGTGAGCTACGCGATCAACCTCGGGGCCTTTTATGTCTGCCGCCACTGGATCGGGATGGGTGTCGAATGGGCGACACTCTGGGCGATCCCGCCATCGACGATCGTCGTGTTTCTCCTGCTGAACTATCGCGTCTTCCGGGCGACAGAGGCGCAGAAAAGTTAAACTTTAACCCATGCAGTTGAACCACTGATTTTCACTGATGACCACGGATGCAAGCAGAGGTGGGCGATGGATGCCATTCACGCGGCAGTGAATACAAAGTGCGATCCCACTGATCTGGATCTGGTCGATCAGTGTTTATCAGTGCGCACCAGGGGATGCGTCGTCCGCGGAATTTTGCTTCCTCGCTGTTTTCAGTGGGTAAAGAGCTGAAGTGCCCAGCAACGAAAGACCGCAAGGATGCGCGAGGTGGAGCGGCTTGTCCCTAAGCCGCTGGGTTGAGGATTTCGCCGGCGAGGAGTCGAATCCATCCTGTAAATCGGGTTTATCCTGTCTCCCGTCTTCAGCGCTCGATCTCAATCATGATAGGATGACAAGATGACAGGATGAACGTCGTCTCGGATCCAAGCGGGCGGACCACTGATCTTCACTGAGGGAACCGGGCGTGGTTTCCATTTCGGATCCCGGAGGCGGCCGGGGGCGGCCGCGGTCCCAGGATGGCGGAGACGGGGTAAGGTGGAGCGGCTTGTCCCTAAGCCGCTGGGTTGAGGATTTCGCCGGCGAGGAGTCGAATCCATCCTGTAAATCGGGTTTATCCTGTCTCCCGTCTTCAGCGCTCGATCTCAATCATGACAGGATGACAAGATGACAAGATGACAGGATGACAGGATGAACGTCGTTTCGGACTCAAGCGGGCGAACCACTGATCATCACTGACGGAACGGGGCGTGGCTTCCATCTCGGATCCCAAATGCGGCCGGGGGCGACCGCGGTCCCAGGTTGCCGGAGGTGGGGTTTCGGTTATCGTTCTCCAATCCGCCACAACTCTTCTTTCCAAGAGGTAAAAGGGCGCAGAGCTGCCGGAAAATAGTCCTGCTCGCGAGTAAGCCGCAAAAATACTTTGCTTGCCCGATGTCAGGGCAGGCCCCTTGAGTCCACCGCGTCGATGG
>Ga0163152_10008739_pt1 | contig 10719 bp, 9 predicted proteins | sample OliLakLV19MP8IB2_FD_148635 | JGI IMG/M metagenome (GOLD analysis project Ga0163152, IMG submission 148635) | Freshwater microbial mat bacterial communities from Lake Vanda, McMurdo Dry Valleys, Antarctica - Oligotrophic Lake LV.19.MP8.IB-2 | ecosystem: Environmental > Aquatic > Freshwater > Lake...
CCTTGCAACACCTTTACCGAAGCACAAGCGAGCATTCTGCAAACTGAGAACTCGCTGGTGAACTTCCGCAAGTTTGCCTTGATGAAGCCAACTGCCTCTGGCGCAACAAGTGGACTTTCCATTGCCGTCCTTGTTACGCCTGTTGCCGGCGGGGCGGGCGAAAGTTTTGATACCCCGGGCGCAATTCCGAATACGCCTCCAACTGATCAAACGGTTCCGAATGTGCCAGTGAAGAACACGATGAATTGTGTTTATCAGTATGTCGTTACTAGCGCTTATGACGTATCGCCACTATTTAACTTTGGCGGAATGCCCTTTCTCCAGGATGTACCGGCGCTCGGAAAACCAGTGCCGGTCGTTTTCACTTCGACGGCCTCAGTGGAGCATCCAGAGGGCTTGAATCAATGAAACTTCATCGATCTCGTATTAACATTGGAAGATCCGCTGCGAAAATGAATCCGCTGTAGAATGGATTAAGCTGCTTCTTGACATTTGTCCACTGCCGGCGGCCACTAGGCGTCGTGCTCTTTAGGGTTTCTCAGAAAAAGGGTTGACGCTTAGATGGGTGCCAAAGTCAACTGGTCGGAAGTAAGCGAATCTGGCTACCAGGCGCTTCTCAGCGGCAATTTTGACGAAGCCGAGCGTTATTTCCGCATGGCTATCGATTCCGGCGGATTCGAACAGGAAGACGTTCGTCTGGCATACTCTTTCCTCGTCTTAGGAAAATGCTTCATCCAGCGTGGAGATTACGTTGGCGCCGAGCCCTTGTATCGAAAAGCGCTTGAAATCTACGAAAAAGTGCAGGGTCCGGAAAATAAGGATGTTGCCTTTAGTCTTTCGGGGCTGGCCAAGTGCAACATGCACTGCGGCAAGTACACCGAGTCGCAATTGTTGTACACGCGCGTCATCACTATCTACGAAAAACTCTACGGTGAAGACCATGAAGAGGTCGGCAACATGATGGAGAACCTCGCGCAGTGCCATATCTACCAGCGAGATTACACTCGGGCCGCTCCGATTTACGAGCGCGTCGTGGAAATTTTCATCAAGGTCCATGGAGCTAACCATGAATATGTAGCCGCCAACATCTTCGCGCTGGCGCGCTGTCACGATGAGCGCAATGACGATAAAAAAGCTGAGCCGCTATTCAAACGGGCATTGGAAATATACGAAGCGTCACCCAAGCGCAACGATGAGCAGATCGCTCATATCAGGTACAACCTTGGTCGTTGCTACCACGGTCAAAGAGATTTCGCCAAAGCAGAACTTTGGTATCGGCGAGCCATTGAGTTGTTTGTCAATCTAAAAGGGCTGGAGCGAAATCTGGCGTACTGCACCTTTGGGTTAGCGACGTGCTACATGGGTTCTGGCGACTACCGAGCAGAGCAAACATTTCGAAAGTGCATGCAAGTTTACGAAAGCACCTTTGGCCCGGAAGACGCGCACATGGCGTACTTTTTGGAGGCATACGCTCGTTTGATGAATAACACTTGCCGCCCCGATGAGGGCAAACGTTTAGAGAAACGAGCAAGTCTCATTCGCGAGAAGCAAGAAGAGCGGCGCCTTGGCCGAAAGTAAGCCTGGGGGCTCCAGCGTCCTGCGCGGCCGGTCAGCCATCTTTTCTTTTCCTGCCAGGCAGGAGAGAAATGCCCATGTCTTTTCCATCCGTGTATTTGCAGATGGTGTTTTCGACAACGCCGTTGCTCAAAATGTCCTCAAGGTAAGTGTCGAGAAGATCTAGGAAATCATGCTGGTCTTTGCCCACCAAAAAGCTGTTGGGATAGCGTCGAAAGAACCACTGTAATCGTGCCACCACACAACGGCAGCTGCAAGGCAGCAATGCTGCCTTGCAGAATGACCGTATCGTGTGAGGCTAGAGCGCTGAACTAGTTGCAGCAGTCCGCTCCGGAACCGCAGCACGCGCTGCCAGTTGAGCAGCAATCACTTGCTGCTGCTTTCTTCGTTTCGGTTTTGCTATCGCTGTTTTTTGCTTCAGGAGCGCAGCAAGGGGCTTGTACGGCACAGCAGGCCGCTTGTTCTTCGCAACACCCAGCGCTTTGTGTTTGATCTGATGCCTGACTAATTGCCGGCAGCAGGCTGAAAACAGCTAGGGCAAGCGTAGAAGCAAACACAATTACTTTGGTTTTCATGACATTAATCCTCTAATTAGACGTGAGTGAATAGTTGCGCAATCGCTGGAAGGCGCATGGAAACGATGGTCCAATCACCGAGGTCAAATCAGAAGAGATCTCTTTTTGAGATAAAGCTTGTTAGATGCAAGATGAGCAGGTTTCGTGCCACTGGCTGAAGGGGCAATATCCTTGAGGCGCTCAATGATTCGAGCGATGTATGGTGGATGCTGCGCACATGCCATAGGGCTGGGCTGTATAGAAATTGATAGCGATTGCGGTGCAACCGGTATCTGTTCTCCGAAACCGCAACAGGTGTCGCCGATTTCTGCACAATCTGCCGGTTCTCCTGCGCAGCAGCAGGCCATCTCCATTGGAGTCTGGTCGCTGCAAACCGCCTGCGCAGGGAGCGCAACGGTCGTAAACGCGAGAATCAAGGCTAGCAAGAACTTCAGCATAAGGCCATTATACACTGGGAAATTCTTGCTAGTAATTGTTATATGAGCGAAAATGAAGAGGGCAAGTTCATTCGAGCAGGATTATATGCAAGATAAATTGAGCGAGAAAGAACTGATTCGTCTGGTGGAAGAGGTCTCGAAGCTCGACCTGGAGCGCAAACAGATGCTCGATAAATCCCAAGTCAGCCAGATTCTGAAAGAAATGGATCTATCGGACGACCTTTTGGACGAAGCAATGGTACGGCTTGATGAGAAGCGTGCCGTAGAGAAGAAGAAGCGCATAGTGTTTTCCGTCACCGCAGCAGTAGCCGCTGTGGCCATAATTGCCCTTTCTTCCACTCTATGGATGAGTTCCAATTACGCCGGGCAACTAGCCAAAGTGACGGCAGCAGATACGCGGATCACAACTGAAGTGCAGAGCTCGGCTGACCTATCGGTGGTTACCGCCGGTAATGGCACGATCTTCGCCCAGGTGACACTGCACGATGTTCCGCTCGGTACGAGACTACCGATGCGCGTTGAGTGGATAGATCCTAGCGGGACAGTATTTCGGGAAAACACGTGGCAAACGAAGCCGACTGATAAACAAACCTGGCAAACTCATGCCAAAGTTGATTTACCAACGAGTGTGGCAAAAGGAGACTGGGTAGCGAAGTTTCTTCTAGGTGATCGAATAGTGGCCACGAAAACGTTTGTGGTCAACTAAGCATTGATGCAACCACTGCTCGGCTTCTATAATGTCAAAATGCGCGATGTCGCCGCCTTGGGCGCAGTGCTGCAACAAGATCTTCAGTACAAGGTCGTTTTGGGCGATCGATTTGGCATTCGATATGCATCTCAGTTCGCACACGTGGAACTGTGTGATGTATCAAGCTGCATTGTGCAAGTAAGCGTCGCCGGCGATGCTGCTAATTGGGATGTGCAGATTGACATCGGCCCTGGTGGAATGACCGCATATCGACAAGCCTTCGGACGAATGCCACTTTATTGGCTGAACTCATTAGGCACAATTTGGTTCTCGACGCATTTAAAGTCACTTCTGCAATTCGTCGAATCAATTTCCGTATCCGCTGAAGCTTTCCATTCGTATTGTGCCTTTTCCTTTGTTCCAGCTCCGCTTTCTTTGATCGACGGAATCTGCTCTTTGGAAGCGGGCTCTAGCGCAATATGGAGCAAAGACTCTTGCGCACCGCAAATAGTGAAACAGAAAAACTGGTTGTTGCCGGAGAAGTTGATCTGTTCGGAAGACGAAGCTGTCAATGCTTTGACTGAGGAGCTGGAGTCCGCTGTTGCTGCTCAAATACGGGGGCTTCCCAGCGACCGAGTGGCTGTCTTTCTTTCCGGCGGATTGGATTCTGCAATTACTGCTGCCGCCTTGGTTCGAGCAGGATTGGACGTTACTGCGTACAGCTTGGATTTTGGTCCACATGGATTAAGCGAATTGCCGTGTGCCCAGGAAGTGGCACAGCATCTCGGTATTCCCCTCAAATCAGTACGCGCTCTGCCTCGTGATGTGCAAAAAGCTATCGTTCCCACCGTTGCCGCCCTTGATACTGCCTATGGTGATGGTGTCACTATTCCGTTATGGCTTTTGAACAGGGCCGCGGCGCAGGATGGGCACACCATCGCGTTCAATGGGGAAGGTGGAGACCAGCTGTTCGGCGGATGGACGAACAAGCCGTTGATCGCTTCACGGGTCTACGGGAATGAGCCGAATGATAACGCAACAGAAAACGTCACGGCTACGTACATGCAAACATTCCACAGGCTCTATGCGCACGAACATCTTATGTTCAGCCATGCGATTCGAAGCAAGATCGCAGACGATGATCTTGGCATTCATCTGAACGAAGCATTGTCCCAATTGGGGAAGGTTCCTCTAATACACCTTTTGCGCCGGGCCAATTTACTTTTGAAGGGCGCCCAAAATATCCAACCGCGGGCAAGTAACTTGTCCATAGAACACGGATTGAATCTACGTTCGCTATTTTGTCATAAGCCGCTAGCAGACTGGACTTTTTCTGTGCAGCCGGAGCTTATGCTGCGAGGATCTTGCGAAAAGTATATTCTGAAAAGAGCGGTCGAATCGTGGCTGCCGGAATCAATTGTTTATCGCGAAAAGCGTGGAATGGGTGTGCCTCTGACCGAATGGTGCATCGGCCCTCTGTGGGGTCACCTCGGCAAGTATTTGAATAATAAGAGGTTGTCGCGTGGCGGATATTGGCAGCCGGATATAGCCAGCAGGCTCGTCGTGGGAGAGGTTAGTGCGCAGTTTGCAGGGCGCCGTATCGGCGAAATATTATGGTTGATGCTCATGTGGGAAGTTTGGCTTGATGGGATAAAAACCCCGGATGTGCCGTTGAATCGCTATAATGCGTTCTGGCCCCCGGTGCCTCTTCTTCGGTTGTTTAAAGAGGTCGTTCAAGTTTAGTAATGAGTCAAACGCTCTCAGCAACCAAGCATTTTTATCCGGATGCCAACCTCGCTCGCGAGCTGATTGCTAACTACGGATCCCCTCTTTACGTTTATGACGCGAAGCATTTAAGCGATAACATTGATCGCGTCGCTCGATCGATTCCGTATCAGGGCACCCGCTTTGCATTTGCTTCAGTGACTAACGGCAACCTGGCGCTGCTGCGCAAGTTCAAGGCTGCCGCTTGGGGGCTGCATGCAAATACCCCAGGTGATGCGTTCCTTGGTTTAAATGCCGGCTTCTTGCCGAGCGACATCATATACAGTGGCAGCAATTTGACGGCCGACGAGATGGCGCAAATGCTTCGCTGGGGGGTTGCTACCTACAATCTAGACAGCATCAGTCAACTGGAACTGCTGGCACTTGTGAAAGAGTCAGTTGATGCACCCATTCCACGAATCGGTTTCCGGCTGAATTTGCCTGATGTCACTGGTGAGTCTCGTATTGGAATTTGTCCTGATGATTTAGTGAAGGCTGATATCCGGGCGCGCGAGCTTGGTCTTGCCGTTACGGGTATTCATTTTTACCGCGGCACTTCAACGAATGCTACTGAAAGATTCGTTGATTGTCTTGATACGGTCTTGGCAGTTGGGCAGCGCCTTTCGCAATGGCAGTACCTTGATTTCGGCGGCGGATTCGGATTCTCGTACTACGATCGTAAGCATAGTTTTGAGTGGGAAGACTTCGGTCGGGAGCTTACGACGGCGCTGCATCGACATAAACTGAATCTCGATTTGATTATTGAACCAGGTCGGTCAATCATCGCCGGTTCTGCTGCCCTGCTGTGCACCGTAGTCAGCACGAAATCGCAAGGCGAGAAAAAATTCGTCGGCGTCGATACGTCGACTGCAAATATCGCAGTTCTCAGTGTTCATGGTGGAACTCGACAAGTGCGATGTTACGGGCATCTTGATGAGCCGTTGCATCTCACGGACGTGTGTGGCAATACGACATATTCTCGCGATTATCTTTCTCGTTCTTGCCAGTTGCCGAATCTGAACCCAGGTGATTTACTTTCGATTTTGGATGCCGGTGCCTACGGTTATGCAATGTCGTCGCACTTTTTGCATCGACCGCGTTTGCCGGAAGTTTTGCTGGAGAATGGCAATCATCGATTGATTAGAAGGCGTGAATCGTACGATTCTTTGGTGGCTAACCAGGCGGATCTTTAGTGAAATGTATCAAGTGTAACTGTGACAGCAAGCTCAAAGAGCGTGAGAATGGATGTTGCATCGGCTGCAAGCATCCCTTCGTATTCGATCCCAGGAAGCGTCCCGCTGGTGATTTTTTCAATGATAAGCTTTTTGAAAAGAGCATCGCGCTGATTTCTGTAAACAACACGCTCAAGTTCACGCCGAAGCAGTATCACTATTTCGTCAATGGCATGAAGGCTGTTAATTCGCCAGGGGCAGCATCCCAGGGTTTTGCCGTTCTTCTGTTTATAGTTGCGATAGTAGTGTGTATGTTCGGTGCCGGGGCACAGAATGTATTTCTGATGGTTGCTGGGCCTATTGTGCTGGTTCTCTTGGGAATGGCTATGCTGCCAAGTGTCCAGGCTTCGTTTGGTGTCGTGCCCAAGAAAACAATCAAGGTCGGGATAGCCGGCGCTTTTGAACGGTGGGCCGCTGTAAATGAACCGATCAAGTCATTGCTGCCGTCACCGGAGAAGAGCTTGCCCCGTGGAGACGTCGCGGCCGAACTGCTCGATTACAGCTTCGATAGATTAGTTGTCACCGAGTCTGACGATATTGCCCAATTTCTCTTAGCCAACAACTTTCACTTTGAAAATAACTGTGCAGTGCTGAGCATCAACAAGTACCCGATCACTCTGTTCACGACCATTATGAGGATGCTTCGCAATAATCCGGATTTGAAAGTGTACGCGCTCCACAGTTGCAGCTGGCGTGGTATCAAAATTTTAGACCAGTTGCGCAACGGTGAAGATTGGTTCAAGGATCAGCCAGGGGTTCAGATTATTGATTTGGGGTTATTACCTCGTCAACTCGCTAAAAGACCCGCGTTCGTGGAGCAGAACTCGGCTGCCAACACTCCGAACGTCGTTCCGATGAATTTGAAAGAGTCTCTGACAGACACCGAGCTAAAGTGGTTAGACAAAGGCAATATCGTTCAGCTTGAGTCGATTCCACCGCAAGGTCTGTTGCGCTTGATCTCCATGGGTATTGCCATGAGCAAGGACCCGACCAAGAAAGATTCTCTGGTTCCTGTCTCGAACACCAGCGGCTCAGGAACCGATGGTGGCATCTATGTATTTACCAGTGACAGCTTCGGTTAATCGTTCCGGCGTGCGCTATCCGCCGCCCTACCTATTCGGCGTCGTGCACTTGCATCCACAGTTCCAAGGCGCATAACAACCAAAGTTTGACCCCGTATCGCCCCCATGTATCACCGCGATAGTCAAGCCAATCTTTGATCACCGTTTGATCAAGATATGCTGCTACCTTAGCTTTGCGCGATAAGAGCAACTGCCTCGCCATCGAGTTCCATTTCTTTCGATACCAGAGCTGCACTGGAACCATCATGCCTGATTTGGGACGATTCAGAATTCGCTCTGGCAGAAGGTCTTGCACTGCGGCCTTCAGCACAGCTTTCTCTTGTGCGCCTTTCAATTTATGCTGAGGGGGAATGGAAAGGCTCGCCTCCACTATGCGTCTGTCAAACAGTGGAGAGCGCCCCTGCAGTCCAACTGCTGAGGTGATGTTGTGCACCTTTGTGAGAATGTGGTCGGCGCCTTTGAATTTCGTGTTGATGAGCAGAAGCTTGTTAACGTAATGGCCGGGCGAAAGTAAATCCGCTTCAAAGACAGATGGGACAGCTTGCGTTGCGCGATAGATCTCCGGCGTAAGCAATCGGGTCAGATCTGAGGCGCATTTTTGAAAAGAAGCTAGATACGCGTTGACGCTGGTTTGCGCATTTTCTTTTGCTGATTGCTCAGGTTGGTAAAGGCTGTCCAGCATCATCGGTTGATTTTTCGGGCCACCAAAACAGGGATCGCCGCCTTCGCCGTTGAGAATGACATTCGTTCGCTCGCGCGCTATACGTCCGAGAATCAAATTCGGAACCGTCAACGGATCGCCGATGGGATCATCAAGGAGTCCGATCACTTCGCGGTGCATTTTCCACATGTCGTCCGGAGTAATTTCAATCACTTGATGTTGAACACGACAGTGCTCTGCCACCATGCTTGAGAATTCAAGCTCGTTTGGGCATTCGCTGCCGAAATGAATGGAAAAACAGTGAACCGGCTTGTCGTGTAGTTTGCTTGCAAGTGCCACCACGCTGCTGGAGTCGAGTCCGCCGGATAAGTAGCAGCCGACATCTTCGCCCTGGGGCAATTGCTCGGAGATTACATCTTCTAACAAGGTGCGCAATTGAGCCGCATGCCATTCCAGAGGCTCGCTTTCCAGCGCTTCGTAGTCTTCTTTAATCGTCCAGTAGGTACGGGCGCTAACAAGATTGTGAATCGTTCCTGGTCGTACTTCGCGCACGTTCTGGAAAAGCGTTTGCTCTCCAGGGACAAATGCCGCACAGAGGTAGTCACGCAGAGCCACAGGGTTGATGGTGCGGTCGCAATAACGCGCAGCAGCGTGAAGCCTTGGCGAGATCCATCGCGCTTCTCCTCTTGTGCCGATGTAAATTGATCGGGCGCCGACTGCATCGCGCACGATTTCCATCTTTCTGGAATCTGTGTCCCAGGCAACGAAGCAGAAGGCACCTTGTAACAATGGCAAGCATTTATCGCCCCAAGCGGACCAAAGCTGCGAAAGCACTTCCAGGTCGGTTGCGCCGGCGTCGATCTCATATGTTTTTTGGAGATACCTGCAATTACTCAACCATACGTCCCCGACGAACCGCAAAGGTCCGACAGCCACTGGTAATGCGCCCACTACTTTAATGTCACTATCGCGATACTCGGGTTGGCCGCCCGATTGAGCAAAAGACGACTCCCCTACCTGCACATACCAAGCGGTAGGACGATATACCGGCTTCGTCGACTCTGGGACAATAATTCTGCGGAGCTGTTGCAACATTTCCAGTTATTCTAGCTTCGTCCGGCGGGGGCGTACATGATAATCCAGGGCAATCAGTCTACTTCCATAACTATTGATGGAAAAGACTACGTGTATTTTGGAGGTACAAATTACCTCGGTATCGCTCATCGCGCTGAATTGTGGCAGGCTGCTGAAGCTGCATTTAAGAAATTTGGATTTAGTTCCGGTGCTTCGCGATTGACCTCCGGTGAAACAGATCTGTTGCTTAACTTGGAAAAGGATCTTGCCGCGTTCGTTCTGAGCGAAGCTAGTCTCGTATTACCTGCCGGGTTTATGACCAACACGGCAGTGGTCGATGCGTTGGATGAGCAAGTGGATTTCTGGATCGTTCAAAAGTCTGCGCACGGTAGCATCAAGTCTGCGCTGGCTCAGAGTCGCAAAGTAATTGCGGTCGATCAGCCCTTCTCGACCTTTATCGATCGCCCGTCTCTATTGGCGGGGTTGGGACTGGCTACCTGTCGTCTAGGTATTTTCGCTGAGCCAATTGATCCGCTGCTCGGTCAATTGCAGGATATTAGCGCGTTGCTGACGCTGTTAAATGATTCTGACTTTCTCGTTCTTGATGAAGCGCATTCCATTGGTGTTTTGGGTGAACGTGGGCGTGGTGCCCTGGAGCATTTCAATATTGCAGCACATCCCAATGTCATTCGCACCGGCACCTTTAGTAAGGCGTTCGGAGCTCAAGGTGGATTCGTCATCGCCTCGACGGAAATAGTCGAACTAATCAAAGACCGATCAGGTTCATTCAAACTCAGTACGCCACTTTCACCGGTGGCATGCGCGGCAGCCAGAGAGTCAATTCGTCTTGTGAGCCAGAGTCCGGAAACGACTGTGAGGCAACTGCACGCCAATATCCATCACACGAACCAGAAGTTAGTCGAGCGGGGATTCGAACAGTTTGCGTCAAATTGCGTGCCCATTTACCATCTTCCCGATGGACCGGCTATACGGCAGTTGCGGGAAACGCTACCGGGCAAGGGTCTATATTTACCTTCGGTGAAAAGCTACTTTGCCGGGATCTGCAAGATCGGTCTTCGTTGGACTATTCAAGCAGGACATACATCTGAGCAGCTCGATCTGCTCCTCAATTCGATTGCAAAGACCTGATGGGCTGACCGCAGCGGTGTCTGCTGCCGCTTGCGGCGTCAAATGTTGAGGGGAGGGGCTTGTCCCCTCCCGTTTCTCGGGTGCTGTGCTCCTGGGAGGTCAAAGAAGGAGACTAAGCCCGAAGCAGATACTGAAAGCTGCCGTTACGAAGGCAAACAAGGCAGATAACCGGCGAAAGCGGGCGGTAGTCGTGAATCCTGCCAGGCTCGCCAAAGCGATTCCGGTATTTGATATTAAAAGCCCGAGTACGAACATCAACAACAACAGGAAAGCGAAGCTTGTGTCTGCCGAGCCGCCGACAGTGGCAAGGAGCAGCATTTGGGTACCAGTTTCGGCGCCGATGCCATGAACCATCCCGACGCCTATGCTGGTGGCAACACCGTAGCGTTGGGACTGCATCTTGTGGCGGTGCAAGCGCTTCCGGGCCGAATAGATCAGCCAGCCGCCTAAAGCGACCAAAGTGAAGCCGATTGCCTTCTGTG
>Ga0163152_10008741_pt1 | contig 10716 bp, 9 predicted proteins | sample OliLakLV19MP8IB2_FD_148635 | JGI IMG/M metagenome (GOLD analysis project Ga0163152, IMG submission 148635) | Freshwater microbial mat bacterial communities from Lake Vanda, McMurdo Dry Valleys, Antarctica - Oligotrophic Lake LV.19.MP8.IB-2 | ecosystem: Environmental > Aquatic > Freshwater > Lake...
CGGCTGCACCACCGGGCTGGTGGTGACGCTGCCGGCCGTCGGATACTTGAGCCGCAGTTGCACCGTGCTGCCGAGCCCGGCGACGTAGAGCCAGTTTTGCGCGGCGCGGGTGACCAGCGTGGGGGCGAGGACCGCGCCGCCGGCCATCACGCCGGTGTCGGTTTCGGCCGCGGTCGGCGCGGTGCAGAGATCGACCCAATCGCTGACGACCGACACCGGCAGGGTGATCTGCCGGTAGCCGAGCGCGCTTTGGGTCGGCGAGTTGACTTGTCCAGTTGGCATGGGCGTAGGGATCTGGGGTTAGGGATTTGGGATTGGGGAATCGTGTGCCACTGCTTGGCGGCAGATGTCGTTGTTTGTTTGTGACACGGTGGAGCCGACAAGCAGTGTTCGTTGAGTTGCCGGTGACGCGGCACTGCTTCCTCGTCGCGTTCCTCCCCGAACGTGATGTCGTGGTTCTCTCCGCGACAAGCAAGCAGTGGCACACTGACCACTGACCACTACTTAGGCGTCGTAGCACAACACCGCGTAGCGTGGGTTGAGCACCGCCGCCGCGCCGCGCTCGCTGACCTTGAACCGCAAGACGATGTCCTGCGTGAAGTCGGCCTCGTCGTTCTGCGGCGCTTGCACCACCGTGATCGGCCAGTTCTCCATGTAGGCGAACGCCCGGGCGAAATCGCCGACGAACCAGTACTTCTTGGCCTCTGCCGCCGAGATACCGCTGGCGACCAGCCGCTGATAGGCCAGCCCGCTCGACTCCACGCGGTAACCGCTGACCGGGTTGGGGGCGATCGTGGTCGTCGCCGCGCTCGTGCCGGTGTAGCGGATCTCGGTGGCGTTGAAGATGCGATTGGCAGCGTGGCGATAGGCAGGCATCACCAGCACCGTGTTGGCTTCGACCAGCACCGGCTCGCCGGTCGACGGGTCGATCATCTCGGCCAAGAGCTGCTCGACGCGATCGATGTCGGTCCAATCGACCAGCTCGTTGCCCGACAGTTTGTTCGCCCAGGGAGTCGCCGTTTGATAGGTGTTGAACGAGGCGCCCTTCGCCTTGTAGAGATTGGCCAGGCCCAGCACCGTGTCGAGCAGGCGGCGCTCCTTGTTGAGGCCCAAGATCTCGCCGACTTCGGCCGCGCGGCTGAGCACCAGATTCGTGCGATCGAAGAAGACCGCTTCCTTGGTGACCGGCACGATGAAGCCGCGTTTGGTGGTCGACGGCGTCTCGATGTAGTCTTCGCCGAAGCCGAGGTTCGGGTACGGCATGCCAGGGCGGACTTCCTCGACCGCGTCGGCCGGGCGGGTGATGCCGGGGATCTTCTCGCCGTCGAACCGCGTCGGGATGGTGCTCACGATCCGCGAAGCGACGAACGCCTCGTGCTGGTATGCCTCGAGCAACGTCGAGTAGACCAACTGGCCGGTGATGTTCGAGAAGGCCGAGACGTCGACGGCGCCGCCAGCTTCTTGCAGCGTGACGCCCGCGGAGCTGCGGGGATCGAGCTGGCGGACCCACTCGCGGCCGTCGGGTACCAGCCCTTCGGCCAGGTCGCGCAGCGAAAAGTCGCTGGGGCGAAGGTGACGCTCGGTGAGGGCTTCGCTCAGGTGCTGCACGGTGCGGGCCGGGCCGTCGAGCTCATACTGCCGGCGAAGTTCGCGATACTTGATGGTAGGCATGGGGGTGGAGGCCTGGGGTTAGGGGTTAGGAATTAGGGGTGTGCCACTGCTTGGCGGCAGAGGTTGTTCGTTGCTTATTACACGGTGGAGCCGACAAGCAGTGCTGCGCTGGTTCGCGTTCGCTCGGCACTGCTTGCTTGTCGGCCACAGTCGTGGCGTGGGGCGGGCGTCGTCCGTGACAAGCAAGCAGTGGCACACTGACCACTGCTCACTAGCCACCGACCACTTGCCTTTACGCCTTTGCTTGCGGGCCGCCGGCGAGCACGGTGCTCGTGATGTCGACCAGCACGCGCGTGGTGCTCGTGGCGTAGCGCTTGGCGATGCGGCCGATCGCCTTGTTCTCGTTGCCAGCGGCTAGCGCGACGACCTTTTGATTCTCGAGCGCGTTGCCGGTCTGCTTGGCCGGCGCGATGAGCGTGCCGAGCTCAAAGGTAGCCGCGGCGCAGTCGAACTCGAAGACCCCTTCGGTGGCGACGCGGATCGGGTCGCTGTCTTGCACCGCGTCGCCCGTGCCGCGCGAGCGCTGCATGGCGACACCGAGCAAGGTGGCATGGAACTCCCCCTGGGTGGTGGCCAGGTCGGTGTTCCAGGTGTGCGACGCGGCGGGGGTGACGTCGCCGCCGGCCGCTTGTTCGACGAGGTCGCCGATTTCGATCTTCACGGCGGCCGCGATCGGTTTGCTGATCACCGGCTTGGTGTCGCCGTAACGCCAACGCATGTTGTCCGACATGGAAAAAACTCCGAGGTTAGAGGTCAGGGGATAGGGGTCAGGGACTTGGGGTTCGGGACCTGAGGATCGGGGAGCTGTTGGAGTGCAACGTATCCTTGCAATCTGCCCCCTAGTCCCTAGTCCCTGATCCCTACGTGATTGCTCTGACGAACTCGCGGCTGGTGCGTGGCGTCTGTATCGCTCCGGCGATCGACTGCTGCTCGCGCGAACGAGGCTGCGCCGAGTGCGCTGCGCCGCCGACGAACCGCCGCACCTCGGCCACGAGCCGGGCACGCTGGGAGACCAGCGCTCGCTGCGCACGTTCGTCGGGCGCGGCCAGCAAGCTCTCCATGAATGCCGCATCGACCAGTCGCGACGCCGCAGGATCGCTCGATGCCGGGTCGGGCAGGCCGAACTCCTCGAGCAGCGAGACGGCTTGCCGACGGCGCTCGCTCAATGACTCGCGCGCCTCGAAGTCGGCCAATCGCGCGGCGAGCTCCGTCAATTGCGCGTCGGCCTCTAGGCGGGCGTCGTGCTCTTCGGTCAGCAGCAGCAGGGCCAGGTCGGGCCGGGCGGTGCGCAACTCGGCGAGCGTGCAGTCGGCCAAGGGGCGTCGCAACGCAGCGGAAACCGCGGTGCCCGCTGCGCCGGCTTCGCCAGTAGCCGGCGCCGCGAGGAGGTGGACACCACGGCCCGCTGCGCTTGCGTCGCCCCCGGTGCTCGAGTCTGCAAGACGCGTCTCAAACAGCCCACGCGTGGTGGCCGGATCGGCCACCAGGTCGACGCTGTGCACCGCGACGATCGATTCGACGACCGTGCGGCCATCGCGCTGCGCGGTGCGGGCTTGCACGTTGTGCGAGAAGCCGACGTTTTCGGGGGCGTGCGCGGCGTCCCACAACAGTTGCTCGGCCAGCGCGTGACGGGGGTTCAGGTGCAGATCGCCGAACAGGCCGGCCCCGGTTCGGGCGTGTACGCCGCGCAGCCGGCCGATGCGATCTTGATAATCGCGTGGCGCGGCGGGATGCCCTTTGGCATGGTTGACGTTGACCTTGGCCCCCTCGTAGAGCGGCACCGCGGCGGCCAGGGCGGTTGGCAAATAACTGCGGCCGTTCTGCGAATCGAGGCCCAGGATTTTGACGCCGCGGATAACGGCGGCCGCGCGATCGACCACCAGCGCCGCGTCGCGCGAGTGGACAAACTCCTGGATGGGGGCCGCATCCGACAAGTTTGTCGCACTCGGCGACGGGTACCGCGCGGCCGCGCACCCCAGGTGCGAAGAGGGCGTTATTGGGGTCATTGCTGGTTCCTGGTGGCTAGTGGTCAGTGGTTAGGCGTTAGCAGTGTTGCGCTAGTTCGCGATTGCACGGCACTGCTTGTTCGTCGGCGGACGTTGCAAGCGAGTTGCGTCGCGGCTGCGGCCGACTTCCAATCATTGGCACACCTACGAAGACAATTGCCGCAATGGAAACTGGTGTGCTTCGCACACTTTCCAAGTATCCGCGTTCTCCGCGCCTCCGCGTGCATACACCGAAGCTGCATCGCGCGAGAGGCTGAGGGGGACAGTCCCATATTTTCGGGTGTTGCTGTTGGTGGTTGCATCGTCGAGCTCCGAAAACTGGGACAGTCCCCGGCACTGCGTCGCGCCGCTCGCGTCGCGCACGAAAAAAGGCCCGCGGCAATTGGCTCGCGCCGCGGCACGCGTGCGAGGTGCGTGCTGGCGACGGAGCGAACTGCGGCGAGCCCGCGAGCGATACTTGCCTGACAGTGGATGACCGAGGCAAGCTCGTGCGATACCGGGTAGTGGCTAGTGGTCAGTGGTCAGTGGTCAGGGATGCGGCGGCGATTCAAGTCTGATCACTAGCCACTGTTCACGGACCACTACTCACTTCTCGATCCTTTCTGTCTTTTGGCGGAAATGCTGAATGACTCCGTCTTGCACGCTGAGCTCAAGGGCCAGGCTGCCGAAGAAGCCGCGCTGGAGGCCGTCGGCCAAGAGTGCGCGAAAGGCCGTTTCGACCTGCCGCAGCTTGGCCTGGTTGGTATCGGCGTTGGCGAGCGAGGCATGCGTGGTTGTCATGGTTGTATTTGTACAAAGTTTTGGTCAGTTGTCAACCCCGATTTGGAGCCACCCGGCCAGATTTCGGGAAATTCTTCCGCGGGCGTCAGCGGACGCTGGCAGAGAATTGGACAACACGCTCGCGTGCTAACTCGGCGGCGTATTCGAGCGCGGCCTGAATATCGTCGGCGGTGATCGTGGGGTAGCTGCGCAGGATCTCGTCGTGGCCGAGGCCCGCCGCGAGATTATCGAGAATCACCGAGACCATCACGCGCGTTCCTTTGATGCACGCGGTGCCGTGGCAGATTTGCGGGTCGACCGAAATGCGCTCACGCCAGTCCATTGTGAACCTCCTAATCATTGACCTGCCCTCAATTCTACACAGTAAACACCAGCTTCGCTGGGGGCCGAGTCGGCCTGCCATTGCCCGGCTTCCGGACGCGGGCGTTCAACCTCTTGGGCCCGCGTCTCCGCGCCCGCGGTGGGCCGCCAGGTTGGCTTGTTCCTGGTCGTAGTCGAGCCCGCTGCGCTGCGACCACGTCTGCGGCGAGAGGATGCCGCTGGTGGCCTGGATGCGCGCGACTTGCGCCTCGGCCAGCGGATCGCGCACGGCCAGCGATGGCGGCGCGGCCTGGATCTCGATCGTGTCGAGCGCCGCGGCCGGCAGCCGGCCTGCCGAGATGGCCCGCCCGATCACGCGCCATAGCAGCTCGAGATCTTGCTCGACTTGTTCGGCCTGCAGACGCTGGAACATCCGCGTGGCCGGCCCTTCGGCGACCATCGTGCTGGCGTAGTTGGCGTTCGAAGCGTCGCTGGTGAGCATGAACTCGGGCATGACGAGCCGCGCGGCGATCGCCCTCAGCTCGGCTTGCAGCACGGTGACGTACTTGCCGGCGTCGAGCGCGGCGGCCGGAAAGTCGTACTCGATGCCGCCGGGCGCGTCGAGAATCGTGCCGGGGCCGAAGACACGGAAATTGCCGGTGCGGCCGGTCGCCGGGGAACTAACATTCACGTCGGCCGCGTCGCTGACAAAGCGTTCGACCGAAGCGCGATTGGCCGAGCGATGGCGGCGAATGAGCGCGATCGCCGACTGGATTTCGGCCACGACGCTCATGTTGCGCAGCAGCTTTTCGGCGCGGCGCAGGTTCTTGCGCACCGGCGCGAACAGCGGCAGCCCGCGCTTGACGTTCGCGTCGACGTTCGCTTTGCGGTGCTGCACGTCGTCGGGCGAGACCAACTCGCCGTCGATGAAGTAGCCGCGGACGGTTTCGACGTCGTCGGGCGCGGTGAGAATGCCGAGCGAGGCGGCCGGATCGTGAGCATGTGCCGGGGGGGTGGCCAACTGGGCAGGCTCGACGAAGCGGACGCGCGTCGCGCCGTCGGCCGTGGTGAACAGCCGCAGCAACACTTCGCCATCGCGATCGCGGCGGTGGACGATCTCCTGCTGCCGGGCGTGCCAGTGATTGTCGAAGATGAAATCGTCGACGAGCGATTGCACGGCGGCCGGCAGTTCCGCGGGGGCGGCGCGCCCTTTGCGCACGGCCGCGCGATAGCTGTGCCCTGCGCCGACGATATAGCTGATGCGGTTCTCGTGGCCGTTGATGGCAAACTCGTTGTGCGCGGCCAAGGCCCGGCATTCGTCGCGCAGCAGTTGCAAACTGAGCTCGGAGTGGGCGGGTTGCGCCGACGGAGCGCCGCGCTGGCCGGCGCCAAGCGGCAGCCAGGCGCCGCCGCCATCAGCGCCGTCAAACAGCGGCTCGCGGGGATCGACGAACTGGTTGCCAAGCTCCAACCAGGCTTCGAGTAGGCGGTTTTCGAGCTGTCGGTACGCGACAGTCGAGGGATCGTGCGTGTTGGCGGCGGTCATGGGGAGTGGTCCTTTTGTCAAAGTGCGAAATGTGGGCCTCGCGCCAAGGCGCTAAGGGGAACGTGGTCACGCGGAGGCGCGGAGAAACACGAACGGCCTCGCGCAAAGTCGCCAAGGCGCAAAGAAACGCCAGAAGACAATCAATCCACAGAAGTCGCAGAAGGACACAGAAGCGTGACCGATCGAAGATCACACAATTCAGAACCTCTTTCTGTGTCATTCTGTGTTTTCTGTGAATGCACGTCCCCCTTTGCAACTTAGCGCCTTTGCGCGAGTTCTGAATTCTTAGCGTTGTGAGTTGGTGAGCTGCGCACACCCTACAACTCTCCGCGTCCTCCGCGGCTCCGCGTGACAAAGACATTCCGTATTCTTTGCGACTTAGCGCCTTTGCGCGAGATCTGGAGTCGTTGCGAAGTGCTGAGGGGGACAGTCCCATGTTTTCGGGGGATGCGGGTTGGCTGTTGCATGATCGAACACCGAAAAATGGGACAGTCCCCGTCACCGTCGCGCCCCGACACGTCGCGGTTAGCTGATATCGAGATGCAGACGCTCGCCGAGGCCGTCGTCGATCGCGCGGCGGTGGTTGAAATCGCCGACCAGGGCGATCGCCATCTCCAGCGCGTCGGGGCCGTCGTCGTGATCGCCGTAGGGGAACTGCCGCAGTTGATCGACCAGGAGCCGCGTGCCGGGCGAATCGGCCTTGAACCGCAGCCGGCGGGCCGCGAGGTACCCTCCCAGGCGGCGGATGCGGACCCGCTTGTTCACCCGATTGTTCAACTGAATCGGTTCGACGTGTGCCATACCACGGCGGCGACATTCATCGAACAACAGCCCGCCTATCAGCTCCTGAAATTGATTGGCTTCAAACCCCAGCACGTCGGGCTGGTGTTGCACGTACAGCTCGACGGCGGTGGCGACCAGCTCGGGCATGGGGAGCCGCAGCAGTTGGGCCTCGACAAAGAACACGCCGTCGCCGTCCATCGCCAGCGTGACAAACGCCGCAAAGTCGCCACGGCGGGCGTCGCGCCCCTGGCTCGGGTCGATCGCCAAGGTGCGTACGCGGGGCGCGGCGGGCCAATGATCGAACCAGATCGCGTCGCCGAAGTAGACGTCGGGCCATTCGCACGCTTCGGTCGGCCAGGGGTTGCTCTGCTTCTCGCGCTCGAACGCGGCCCGGCCCGATTCGGCGCGCTGGCACATCAGCGTGTAAAGATCGTCCTCCTCGGGCCAGAGCAGGCGGCTGCCCGCTTCGAGCTCGGCCTGATGATCGAGATAGAACTCGCGGGCGTCGCGCTCTGGGGCGCGGCGCTCGCGATCGGTGTAGATCAGCTCCCATTGTTCCCACAGCGGGAGATTGTTTGGCCAGTCTTCGATCGCGCGAAAGGTCGACGACGTCCAGCCCGAGTTGGTCGATAGCTGCAGCGCCAACGCCTCGGGATGGAGCGCCGTGGCCAGGTGCAACACGTTGGTGCGCTTGTTGCCTGCGGGCAACAGCGCGCCGTGAAACCAGCGCCGCGCGACATCGCGCTCGCGCGCGGACTCGATGTGGCGATCTCCTTGCAGGTCGTCGCAGACAATGAGCGTCGGGCGGGCGTGGCGATGGCGCCGGCCGCGCAGCCGCTGGCCGGTGCCGAAGGCCTCGATGGCGACGCCGTTGGGCAACTGGACTTTGCCGGCGCGCCACGTCGGCCCGCGGCCGGTCGCGTCGGGATAGTCGGCGGCCAACCGCGGATTGTCGAGCAGTTCGGCTTTCACGTTCTCGAGGTGCAAGTAGGCTTGCTGGCGGGTGTCGGAAACGATCCAGATGTAGCGCTCGCGATTTTCGAGCGCCATGCGGAGCGGATAGGCTAACGACGCGAGGGTCGACTTGGCTGCGCCGCGCGGGCCGATGATGTTCAGTTTCCAACCACGATCGAGCGCGCGGCACTCGAGCTCGGCGGCCAGCCAGCGGTGCAATTCGGATGGCGGCAGCACGAAGTAATCGGGCAGGTAACGGCGCCCCCAGGCCAAGAGGTCGTCGCCGGCGGCGCGCCGCGCGTGGCGGCGCACCAGACCGACGACCGTCTCGGCGACAAACGCGCCCCAGGTGGGGCAGTAAGGCAACGTGGCAAACGGCTCCGCGCGGCGGCGGCGCGGCACGAGCAGGGTCACTTCGCCGGCTTCGCATCCCGGGAGTGCAATTCCCGTCCTAACTCGCGCAGGGACTTGAACAGATTCTCCTGCTCTTGCGCGTTGCGCACGTGGCGGTAAATCAGCGACGAAACGCTGCTGAGAAACGCCAACAGATCGTGTGTGCTCGCGGCGCTGGCCGTGCGCCGCGCATAGCGCTCGGGATAGAGGCGTTCGAGCAGCCAGCAGGCGGCCCGCCAGTTCTTGTCCCAGGCTTTTTCGATGGCGCCGAGCGCATTACCTTCGAGGTGACTGGCCGAATTGGCGAGCTCTTTCAGTAGCGTGGGGTCGTCCTTGAGGGTTTCTTCGACGTCGGCGAGCGAGCAGTTGGCCATTCGCGCGGCCACGACCTGCGAACAGCCGAGCGACACGAAGCCGATCACCTGCTTGCGTTGGCTTTCATTCAAGAGAGTCATGGTGCTTCTCCTCGATCTAAGGCAGGGCCGAGATATTCGAACGACGCGACTGCCCGGCCCGCGGCGTCGCGATAGTTGTGAGCAGGCGCACCACGCGGCCGCGTGGCAGCGCGTTGCCCCACGAAGCGCCAGCGCGACGAGCGCCGGCAGTGCGATACGAGTGCGCGATGCGAGGCGGTGACGTTGAGCCGCTCGCCACGGGCGAGATGCCAATCACCGACCGCTTCGGCCACGGCCATGCCGATCCCCAGCCCTTGATAGTCGGGGAGCGTGACCAGACGCGTGATCCGCCGATGATCGCGACGGCCGATCATGGTGACCGTGGCACAAAACGCCGCCGGTTCGGCTTCGCTCACCACAGGCGGCTGGCCGGCGCAGAGCGCGACAAACGTGCAGGCTGCCGCGCTGAGCTGGCCACTTAGATAGTGATGCGGCGCAAACAGGGGCCACGCGCGTCGACCGCAGCGATAGAGCTCGACCTCAAGTGGAGGTCGCCGAAGGCAGCCTCGGGTGAACTGGCGGGTGCGCGTGTCGAGCACCCAATCGGGAGCAAGCCAGGTCGCGACATCTTCGTGCGCGGTCACGGCGACCAGGCGGCAGCGGATGCGGTTGGTGCGAACCGCTCGCGCGATCGCGGCCGAGGCCAACTGAGCCGCGTGGCGATCGACCACGCTAGTGAACTCGTCGCAAACGACCAGGCCGCGCGGATTGTCACAGTGCGCGGCCAACGCCCGGGCCAGGTCGCAACGAAATCGCTCGCCGCCGCTGAGCACGTGATACGGCTTGATCCACGCGGGGGGCGAGCCGAGCCCGACCGAAGTGAGCAAGCCCGTCGCACGCTCGGTCGACAGGCCAAGTTCGTCGAACAGGTCGATCACCGCGCGATCGGCCGGCCAAAGGTGCGGCTCTTCGAGCGCGTCGCCGAACAGCTCGCGGGCGATCGTCGTCTTGCCGCTAGCCGACGGGCCGACGATCAGGCCGATCCGCCAGTCGGGCGCGTCATCGCGCGATTCAGCAGTGGCCGATGCTGCGTTGGAAGCGACTACGCTGGAAGGCGCTTCTGTGAAAGACGTTGCAGCGGCCGGCGCGAGCCAGTCGGGGACATCGAGCGTGAAGCGCTCGGTCAATCGCTCGGCCAACGGGATGTCGAACATGCCGGCGACTTGCGCCACGGCAAACGACGGCCGCACGGGGCAGCTTACGTTAATGTCAAGACGCGGCATCGCAGTCCCTCCTCGGTCAGGCGCTCATAGACACCGCGCTGTTGTTGCTCGCTCGTGCAATCGATGACCACCTGGTAGGTGGCGCGAAACGTCTTTGCTATTTTGGGGGAGCCGCTCGGTTCGTCGGATGCGTCGGTGTCGTCGGATTCGTCGTCCGCAGTATTGGCTGTGTTGTTGGCCTTGTTCTTGGGCATGTCTCTCATCGCGGCGGCCGCGGAAGTCTGCTGCAAGATGTCGTCCATCGCCTGCGTGCGACGATCGAGGACGTCGGCGACCAGTTCTTGCAGGGCCGCGTGTCGCAGCTCGATCGACGCGAACAACTCGGCCAGCCGCTCGGTCTGCGCTTCGGCCAGCCCGGCGAGCGGATCGTAAACCGCCAGCAGCCGGGCGGCCTCTTCGTCGGAGAGGTCGACGACGAGCACGGGAAGCTCGGCGTCGGGCAAAGTTTCAGCACGCAGGTGGCCGTCGACCAGCTCGAGCGAGCCGTCGGCCAGCGGACGAGCCACCAGTGCGCCGACGAAGCCGACTTCGTCGAGCACAGCCTGCAGCGCACGGACCTGGCCGGGCGGGTGCGCCCGCCAGTTCCGCGGGTGGGGACGCAAGGT
>Ga0163152_10008742_pt1 | contig 10715 bp, 6 predicted proteins | sample OliLakLV19MP8IB2_FD_148635 | JGI IMG/M metagenome (GOLD analysis project Ga0163152, IMG submission 148635) | Freshwater microbial mat bacterial communities from Lake Vanda, McMurdo Dry Valleys, Antarctica - Oligotrophic Lake LV.19.MP8.IB-2 | ecosystem: Environmental > Aquatic > Freshwater > Lake...
GACGCGCCAGCGATCTACTTCGGCGCGAACGCAGTCGATTACTCCGGGTATCCGGACTGCCGTCCCGAATTCATGCGCGCGTTCGAGGCCTTGGCCAATCTCGCGACCAAGGCAGCGGTCGAGGGCACGCCACTGGTCCTGCACACGCCCATCATCGACCTGAGCAAGGCGGATATCATCCGTCGCGGCACCGCGCTCGGCGTCGACTATGCGCTGACCGTGTCGTGTTACCAGGCGGACGACGACGGGCTCGCGTGCGGGAGATGCGACGCCTGCCGCCTGCGCAGGAAAGGTTTCGAGGGGGCGGGCGTTCCCGATCCGACCCGGTATGTACCGCGGACCTAGCGCGGAATCGATCCGCGGGCATTGTCGCCCCGCAGTAACCGAATGCCGGATGAACGCGAGACTATAATGACGAATCGGGTCAGGGCGCGCCGCGAATGCGGGGCGTGAGGGAGCGCAGCCGTGGAATTGACGATACACCATCAGGTTCTCGCGGCCGCGTTCACGATCGCGGTAGTCATGGGTGCCGTCGCCAACAAGACCAATTTCTGCACCATGGGCGCGGTCTCCGACTGGGTCAATATCGGCGACACGGGCCGCATGCGCTCGTGGGTGTTCGCCATGGCGGTCGCGTTGTGCGGCGTGATCGCGCTGGAGGCTGCAGGCATCATCAACCTCTCCAGCGCGACCTTTCCACCCTATCGAACTTCTAACTTCGCCTGGCTGCGTTATATCGTCGGTGGCCTCATGTTCGGCGTCGGCATGACTCTGGGCAGCGGCTGCGGCAGCAAGACCATGATTCGAGTGGGTGGCGGCAACCTGAAATCGCTGACGGTGCTCGCCGTTGCGATGGTCGCGTCGTATTTCATGCTGTGGTCGCCACTGTTCGAAAAAGCGTTCATGCCGTGGATCCAGCCCGCCGCGATCGATCTTGCCCGGCAGGGCGTGCCGACGCAGGAAATCGGTTCGGTCATCGCCGGCATCCTCGGGCTGCAGCCCTCGCGCGCGATCAACCTGACGGTCGCTGCGCTCGTCGCGGCCGGCATGCTCGCCTTCGTCTTCAGGTCGCCCGACTTTCGCCGCAGCTTCGACAATGTGCTGGGCGGCGCGGTCGTCGGGCTTGCCATCGTCGCCGGCTGGTACCTGACCGGGGGACCGCTCGGTCAGGCGTGGCGGGAATATGCCGAGATGGCGATCGACATTCCCAGCCGCGTGCAGGTGCAATCCTATACTTTCGTCAGCCCGATGGGCGATACGCTGCGCTACCTGCTCGATCCGACGCAGACATCGCACATCAACTTCGGCGTGATGGCGCTCGCGGGGGTCATCGCCGGCTCGTTCTTTTATGCGGTCGCGACGAAGCGCTTCCGCGTCGAATGGTTCAGGACGCGCGGGGACTTCATCAACCATGCCGCAGGCGGACTGCTGATGGGCACGGGCGGGGTGCTTGCGATGGGTTGCACCATCGGCCAGGCGATCACCGGCGTCTCCACGCTCGCCGTGGGCTCGTTCCTGGCGTTCTTCTCGATCGTGATCGGCTCGGCGGCGACGATGAAATATCAATACTGGCGCATGATGCAGGAGACTTGAAAGCGGTCCCGGCACGACCTACGGAGCGCTAAAATTGACCGGCTATCGTGTAACCGGTAGAATTCGCACCTTTTTCGGGCGGTTAGCTCAGTTGGTAGAGCAGCGGACTTTTAATCCGTTGGTCGCGAGTTCGAATCTCGCACCGCCTACCAGAATTCAAGGGGTTAGTTAACAGCTAGCCCCTTTTCTTTTGGCGACTGTGCCGCAATTGTGCCATCGAGCAGATTCGAGACGATTTCTGCGTGCTGCGCCAACTGCGCGGGGGCCAGGTGTGCATACCGCCGCACCATACCCTCGGATTCCCAAGCGCCCATCTCTTGCACTACATTTAGCGGCGTTCCGTGTTGCACTAGCCAGCTTGCCCAGGTGTGGCGCAGATCGTGCCAGCGGAAATCTTCTATACCTGCCCGCTTGAGCGCTCCCTTCCACGCCTTGGTATTGGCCTGATTGATAGGCCTGCCCCGAAACGTGAACACCCGCGAAGGATGCTTGCCAGCCTGAGCCTGAAGCACACCAAGTGCCACGGAATTCAAAGACACGTGTATGTCCCTGCGCCCCTTGGCCTGATCGGCGTGTATCCATGCGGTGCCCCGTTCCGCGTCCACCTGTGACCATTCCAGCTTCATCACATTGGCTTGCCGCAGTCCCGTTGCCAGTGCAAACAGCACGACGTTACGCTGATGCTCGGGCAGCTCTGCAAGTAACTGCTTTGCCACCTCGGGCGTGATCCAGCGAATACGCCGCTTCGCTTCACGATACAACTTTACTCTTGGCGCTTTATCAATCCATTCCCACTCATGCACCGCTTTCCGGAGAACGGCGCGTATTAACGCCAGATGCCGGTTAGCCGTTGCGGGACTGGACTGCTGCGCCTTTGTTTCTCCAATTACGGCGATCAGTTCTCGATCGATGCTTTCGAGCAAACGGCCTCGAAGGTATTGCTGCAGCCACCGAAGCTGGCTTTTATCGCCTTCGTGAGTTGCCTTGTGCTGGGTTTCGGTCAGCCATTTTAAGGCCGCCTCATCCCAAGTGTGCTTTGGCTTCTCACCCAGATTGCTCACCCGCCAAGCATCAGACTTCAGCTTGTCGTGGAACTCTTGGGCTTTAGACTTTTCTTTGGTGTCAGCAGTGCATCTAATTCGCTCGCCGCTTGGCGTGGTGAAATCAACCCACCACGTACTGCCGCGTTTGAAGAGTGACATTCATTCGACTCCTTTCTCCAAGTCACTCGCAACGCTTGCCGAGGTGAAGCATAGAGCGAACGCAGATACTCGGCAAGATCGTCATCGATGAATACCCAGCACTTCCCCACCTTGGCGCCGGGAGCAATACCCAACTTCGCTCGTCGGCGCAGCTCCTCAGGGTGAAGCTTGAGGAATGCCGCCGCTTCGGAGAGCGAGAGCGTTTCCATGGAATCAGACGCCCAAACCTGACCGTAGGATCACCGGCGTTTCCCACCGCGACGTGCGATGCGTGCTTGAGAGGCGCCGCCCGCCCGCCACCGTGGAAAACGCCGCAGAGGGTCCGCAGTACCATGGCGCGATAGCGACTTGAACCGTCAGCAGTGCGCAGTGCGGACAGGTTGCCCCAGTCGATCCGGCTTCGGCGCTGCCCTACCACGTCCCCCATAAGGAGATTCGGACTGTTAGCAGCGCTAACGGTGTGTTCACTCGTTCCCGCGTTGGCGCTGACCGTATACATCATCGCCCTAGATAAATAGCAGTGACGGACTTGCGGTTGTGCCCGAGCTCACTGGAAATCGTGGACCGCGCGTCGGAATCAATTTGCTTTTGCTCTGGGGTGAGCTGTTTCCCTGTCGGTCCGCCCTGCGCCGGGCAGGCCTAGCCGGTCAGTTCCTGGTAGCGCGTCTGCGCATAGTGGTGACGATGCCCATGCACATGGTCGATGCCGGCCCCGTCACACTGAGCCTTGAAGCGTTGCAGTTGCTCGATATAGGTATTCTCTTTCGGGATCAGGCTGCCCGCGCCGGCCAACTGCTTGGCTTCATCCAGCAAGTGGCGCTGCTCGGCATTGCGGATGGGGATTTCGCGTTCGCGTTTACCCTTGGCCCAGCTAGCCTTGAGGAATATCGCATCGCCGCGGTCGGCCCATCCCGGCTGGATCTTGATCGACTCCTCTCGCCGCAGCCCGAAGGCCGATTGCAGCCTGAGCGACATAGCCGTGTAAGGGTCGGTTACCGCCTCGAGTTTCGTCGGGTCGAGCTTCACTGCCTTCGAGACATTGGTGACGTAGACCCGTTCCGGGATGCCATAGGCGTCGTTGGAGCGGGCAATGACACTCTGCTTGCCGATCTTCTCGGCGAGCCAGCGCAACTGTGCCATGCGGTTCTTGAGCGTCGCAGGCGCTATCTCCTCTCCATGCCAGCGCGCGACAAGCGCCTCCACATGCTTTGGTTTCAAGCTCGTCGCGTGCATGTGCTTGAACCCCATCTCCTGGAGCTGATTTGCAACCAGATCAAGTATCCGTTCCCGGTCAGCCTGGGTCCCATAGCTGCCGTCGCGATTGCGGTGGCAGAGTTGCTTCATTTCGTAGTTGAAATCGCGCATGTTCAAATCTCCATGTTCTCCAATCGTTGTCAATCAATGCTTGTGCGTGTGCCCTGCGCTTGCGGTGTCGATTCAGTCTGCTTAGTGTTTCTGTCCATCCCGCGTGCTGTTAGCACCGCGGGAATTGCGAGGGACACGGGAGACACCACTCCCGTTTCGTGCGGTTGGTTTTGCTGCTTGCCAGCGCCGCACGGCGCTTTTGTCGGCATCGATGCTTGCGCCTCAAGGCACAGTCACCGAAGGCCATTGACCCAGGGCCTGTAGGGGCGTCGCAATGACGCGGGACTTATCCGTGACGGGGATCATTCGGCGGCCGGCATTGCGCCAGTCGCGGTCGAGGATCGAGTGCGCCAGTTTTCCGGCCGTCACTCAGGTTTGAAGCAGCCCATCCCTCAGAGAACTGCGCCACGAACAAGCATTGGCGCGGCTCTCAGCGCGATGTCCCTAGCAGTAGGCCGCTAGGGACATCGCAGTTGGCTGTTGTGCGAACTGCCGCAGGAACGCGTGCAAGGGTTGGCGCAGAGATCACGACGGGCGAGGCCGTCGTAATCTCCTGGCAGGAGTCTGCCCGCGAGCGTCACGCGTCGGCGTCCAATTGGCGCACCAAGCGTTCAGCATTAGGCAGTTATACGGACGATGAACGGTGGTAAACCCCGTTCGAGGATGACGGGCGCAGAAAAACGCTACGCAGACGATACGATGCGCTGCGGCAGGGACGCGATCTATTGCGGCATGCGCTGCGCTGAGCGCCCGAATGGGCGGATGCTTACAAGCACCTCCAAACCTTGCGGCCACCGGTTCTCAGAAGATTACACCGGTTTTAATAGCGCCCTTGCGAGCAAAATCTGATGCGCTAACGGGCATCAAGCGGGCTGGCACAGCCAACGAAATTCAATACCGTCCAGCGAAGTCCAATGCCTTATACAGTCAGTTGCTGCATGTGTAGCGCAACGAGATAGCAATTCAACGATTCATCTCATCTCGTGGATGACAGTGCGACTGTCGCATCAAAATAGAAGTTCCCGCGTGTGCGATCATTGGTGCATCGAGGCTTGCAGCTGTCAACAGTGCTGACAAGTTCTGCTTGGCATTCGCGAAAAATGCCGACCTCTGTGCCGACCACCGAGGTGGCCGGACGGTTCCTGGCGGGTGCATAATGCCGTCAAGCTCCTCTTAACTACAAGCGTTGAAAAATAGATGGTCAAAGTAAAGGTTCCCAAGACCAAGAACATCGACGGCGCCAGCCTTGCCGGCGAAAACTGGCGTTGAAGATGTCCATCCATTCTTCGAAAAACCGATACTGAACTCGCCTTACGGGTCCCCTGTTAGGCATTGGGAGTTGGACCACGAGGGACAGCCGACTCAGCAAATCATCGAGAGCCGCCGCCGCGCGGAGTTCATTACGCCCATTCCGAAGCCGAAGAAGCGCAAAGGCTCGGTTGAACAGTCGGCGCTGGTGTTCGACGAAGGCAAGGGGCTTTCCACAGCAAAGCAGCAATACGACCACACGGCCATCATCAATTCAGTTCGCCAGCAGGTGGACCACTGGCGACGCTTGCCAAGCTCGAACGACTGGCGCGTAACGCCGGAAACCGCCCGCCTGCTTCAACATTGGCGGCATCACAGTTTCAGCGGCATTCGTCCTTTTTTTTGCCAGATCGAAGCGGTCGAAACGGCCATCTGGCTCACCGAGGTTGTACCCCAGGCGGGGAAGGCTGGCGAGGGCTTTATCGAGCACTTGGCCAATGCCAATAACGACGCCAATCCGGAGCTGATGCGCCTGGCACTGAAGCTGGCCACGGGTGCGGGCAAGACCACGGTCATGGCGATGCTCATCGCCTGGCAAACGATCAACGCGGTGCGCCACCCGCAGAGCAAACGCTACACGCGCGGCTTTCTGGTAGTTGCTCCGGGCCTCACGATCAAGGATCGATTGCGGGTTCTTCAGCCGAACGACCCGGACAGCTACTACGCCAGCCGCGAGCTGGTTCCGGGCGACATGTTGGACGACGTGAACCGGGCCAAGATCGTCATCACTAACTTCCACGCGTTCAAGCTGCGCGAGCGCATCGATCTCTCCAAGGGTGGGCGCTCGCTGCTCCAGGGCCGTGGTGGCGACGAGCTCAATACGCTCGAAACGGAAGGGCAGATGCTTCAGCGTGTCATGTCAGACCTGATGGGCCTGAAAAACATCCTGGTGCTCAACGACGAAGCGCACCACTGCTATCGCGAAAGGCCTGATGCCGATGAGGACGATGACCTCAAGGGCGACGACAGGAAAGAGGCAGAGAAGAACAACGAGGCTGCACGCCTGTGGATTTCCGGGCTTGAGGCGGTGAACCGCAAACTCGGCGTGGCACGTGTGATCGACCTGTCCGCGACGCCGTTTTTTCTGCGCGGCTCAGGCTACGCCGAGGGCACGTTGTTCCCGTGGACGATGAGCGACTTCTCGCTCATGGACGCCATCGAGTGCGGCATCGTCAAGCTGCCGCGTGTTCCGGTGGCCGACAACATTCCGGGCAATGAGATGCCGATGTTCCGGAACCTTTGGGAGCATATACGGGCCAAGATGCCCAAGAAAGGGCGCGGCAAATCGGAAGCACTAGACCCGCGCGATCTCCCGCCGCAGTTGCAAACGGCATTGGATGCGCTATACGGCCACTATGCCAAGACCTTTGCGCTCTGGGTCGAGAAAAAGGTCTCAGTACCGCCCTGTTTTATTGTGGTCTGCAATAACACGTCCACTTCCAAACTGGTCTACGACTATATCTCCGGCTTTCAACACGCAAACAAGGACGGCACCAGTCAACTCGTGTTTGGCCGGCTGCCGTTGTTCCAGAACCATGATGAACACGGCAATCCGCTGTCTCGGCCCAGAACCCTTCTGATCGATAGCGAGCAGTTGGAGTCGGGCGAAGGGCTTGATAACAACTTTCGATCCATGGCGGCTGACGAGATCGAGCGATTCCGCCGCGAAATCCTGGAACGAGGTGGCAAACTCGCCGCTGAGCTGCAAAGCGGCAAGGAGCTCGACGACGTCACGTTGCTGCGCGAAGTAATGAATACGGTCGGCAAGCACGGGCAGCTGGGCGCAGACATCCGTTGCGTGGTGTCCGTGTCCATGCTGACCGAGGGCTGGGATGCCAACACCGTAACGCATGTGCTCGGCGTGCGTGCGTTCGGCACTCAGCTACTGTGTGAACAGGTTATTGGCCGGGCACTACGCCGCCAATCCTACGACCTGAACGACGAGCAGCTTTTTAATGTTGAATATGCAGATGTGCTCGGCATTCCGTTCGACTTCACGGCAAAACCTGTGGTCGCGCCGCCGCAGCCGCCGCGCGAAACCATCCAGGTAAAAGCAATTCGACCTGACCGAGACGCGCTCGAAATACATTTTCCCCGGGTCGAGGGCTACCGCGTCGAGCTGCCAGACGAGCGGTTGACCGCTCAGTTCAACGCGGACTCAGTGCTTGACCTCACGCCCGATCTGGTGGGCGCTACGGCGACTCGCAATTCCGGGATCATCGGTGAGACCGTTGATCTCAATTTGGTGCATACCGGCGACGTGCGTCCTTCGCAGGTGGTTTACGAGCTTACGTCACACCTGTTGCTCACCAAATGGCGGGACGCCAACGGTGAGCCACAACTGCATCTATTCGGCCAGTTGAAGCGCATTGTCAAACAATGGCTGGACGAGAAGCGCCTGGTTTGCAAAGGCGGAACCTACCCGGCGCAGCTCAAGTACAAGATGCTCGCGGACATGGCCTGTGAGCGCATCATGGCGGGCATCATGCGCATTTCGGAGGGAAAACGCCCCATCAAGGCGGTGCTCGATCCCTACAATCCGGTTGGCTCCACCGCACACGTCCGCTTCAATACCTCCCGAACCGAGCGCTGGGAGACCGACGCCCGCCGCTGTCACATCAACTGGGTCGTGCTCGATAGTGATTGGGAAGCCGAGTTCTGCCGCGTGGCCGAGGGACACCCCCGCGTGCGCGCCTACGTCAAAAACCACAACCTCGGGCTGGAAGTGCCCTACCGCTACGGCTCGGAGATGCGCAAGTATCTTCCCGACTTCATCGTGCTGGTGGACGACGGCCACGGCGATGATGATCTCCTGCATCTCATCGTCGAGATCAAGGGCTACCGGCGCGAGGACGCCAAAGAAAAGAAAACGACCATGGACACCTACTGGGTGCCCGGCGTGAATCATCTCGGCACACAGGGCCGCTGGGCGTTTGCCGAGTTCACCGAGGTGTATCAGATCGAGGCCGATTTCGAGGCCAAGGTAAAGGTTGAGTTCGACAAAATGATCGTTGGTCTAATGGCGGAGAAAGTCTGATGCCAGCAATGACGCCCAGACCGGAAAACCTCGTGCCACTGGTCCGTCTTGTCCGCGGGGAGAAAGTGCTGCTGGACGCGGATCTCGCGGCACTGTACGGCGTCAGCACAAAAGTCCTCAATCAGGCGGTCAAAAGAAACTTGAGCCGTTTCCCCGATGACTTCATGTTCCAGTTCACCGCTCAGGAATGGGAGCGTTTAAGGTCACAAATTGTGACCACATCCAAAGGGGCAGACCGGAACTGGTCACAAATTGTGACCAGTTCGCGCAAGCACCGCGGACTGACCTATCGTCCCTACGCCTTCACCGAACAGGGCGTTGCCATGCTCTCCAGCGTGCTGCGCTCGCCGCGCGCCGTCGAGGTCAACATCGCCATCATGCGCACCTTCGTGCAGTTGCGGCGCCTGATGGATTCAAATCGCGATCTCGCGCGCAAGATCGAGGCCATGGAAAAGAAATACGATGAACAATTCGCGGTCGTGTTTGATGCCATTAAACGGCTCATCGCGGAAGATCAGACGAAAACCGCTCGTCCGAAGCGGCGTATCGGTTTCCTGCCATGAGCCGCAAGCCCGTTACCCTTCGCTGACAGAAACGATATGGCCAGGAAACCCACTCCGAAGATCGCTAAAACCGTCGAAACGCTAAGTCACGAAGAGGCCAAGCGGAAGAACATCCCCACGGCGGAATACCAATCAGTTCTGCAAAAGGCAGAGCAAGACCCTGTTCGCGTGGCTTACGAGAGGCGCAACCGCGACCTCGATCCGCAGCTCGTCTGGCGCGGCAAGGATGAGCAGGACTGGAGCGACCTCGTCGTCCACGCGCCTCCGCTTTACATCCAGGAAAAGGTTCACCCCAAGGCGCTGATCGACGACCTGCTCCGGGAGACGCGCGAGCGCGAGCATGAGGCCGGGCAGAGCACGCCCGACCTGTTCGCGGACTTCAACGGCATTCCCACAGGGGTGGACAAGACCGAGTTCTACCAGCACGACCAGAACTGGTCGAACCGGATGATCCTCGGCGATTCACTGCAGGTGATGGCCAGCCTCGCGGAGCGCGAGGGGCTACGTGGTAAGGTGCAGTGCATCTATCTCGATCCACCCTACGGCATCAAATTCAACAGCAACTTTCAGTGGAGCACGACAAGCCGCGACGTGAAGGATGGCAAGGCTGGGCACATTACCCGCGAGCCGGAACAGGTGAAGGCTTTTCGCGACACGTGGCGCGATGGAATCCACAGTTATCTTACTTACCTGCGCGACCGACTCACCGTCGCGCGGGATTTGCTCAGCGATTCGGGTTCGATCTTTGTACAGATCGGAGATGAGAATGTGCACCGCGTCCGTGCCCTCTTGGATGAGGTGTTTGGAGAGGAGAATTTTGCCTCGCTCGTTACATTTCAAAGCACGACGAGCTTGGGCACGATTGGCCTCTCGGCTGCTGGTGACTATATCGTCTGGTACTACAAGAACCATTCGTTTGCGAAGTTCCGCCCGCTTATGCGGGTGAAAGCCGAGCAAAGCAGCTTCGACTACTACGCTTACCTACGAAGTGCAGACGGTCGCATGTGGAGAGGCAGCAAACAAGAGCTTGAGTCATCCGAGTTCCCCATATTCTTCCCGGACAACATGACAAGCCAGCGCCCGCTTGGCGAAGGTGACTTGAAAGAGTTCATCTGGAAGAGGCGAGTTTTCCGCCCGGGAAAGGGCACCTTCAAGACAGAAGCGCGAGGGCTTGAAAGACTCAGCAAATCAGATCGCCTCTATGAGACGTCTGGCGGTGTCTTGCGGTACGTTCGGTTGATCGACGACTATCCCGTGGCGTCCATAAACAACCTCTGGACGGACACGGGCACCGGAAGCTTTACTGAAAGCAAGGTATACGTAGTTCAAACCAACACAAAAGTCATCGAGCGCTGCGTCCTCATGACTACGGACCCCGGCGACCTCGTACTCGACCCCACCTGTGGTTCCGGCACTACCGCTACAGTGGCCGAGCAATGGGGCCGCCGCTGGATTGCGATCGATACCTCGCGCGTCGCGTTGGCGTTAGCCCGCGCCCGCATCATGGGCGCGCGCTATCCGTTTTACCTGCTGGCCGATTCCCGTGAAGGTCAGATGAAAGAGGCCGAATTGACCCGCACCGCGCCGAGTTCGCAGTCCGTGCGCGGGAACATCCGTCACGGCTTCGTCTATGACCGTGTGCCGCAC
>Ga0163152_10008748_pt1 | contig 10712 bp, 9 predicted proteins | sample OliLakLV19MP8IB2_FD_148635 | JGI IMG/M metagenome (GOLD analysis project Ga0163152, IMG submission 148635) | Freshwater microbial mat bacterial communities from Lake Vanda, McMurdo Dry Valleys, Antarctica - Oligotrophic Lake LV.19.MP8.IB-2 | ecosystem: Environmental > Aquatic > Freshwater > Lake...
CGCGCGTCAGCCGCGAACGCGTCCTGCGCGAGTTCGAGGCCCTGTTCTCCCGCCCCGGCTCGGACCGCGGCGTCCGATGGATGGAGCGCTGCTGCCTGCTCGAGCCGGCGCTGCCGGGCTACGAGCGCTTGGGGGCGCACGAGACGCGACTCCTCGCGCTCGAGGCGCTGCCGGCCGCCCCCGGGATCGAGCACGGGCTGGCCGTCCTCCTGGGCCCGCCACCCGAGTCGCTCGAGGCGTCCCGGATCGACCAGAGCTGCGCCCTCGTGGAGGGCCTGCGCACGTCGAAGCACCTGCGCAACCTGGTCGAGGACGCGTGGCGCGTGGCGGCCGAGATGCGCGCGCAGGAAAGCCCGGCGCGCTCGACGCGCGTGCGCTGGATGCGGCGCGCGTCCTTCCCGATCGCGCTGGCCTGGACCGAAGCCTGGGCCGTCGCGCGCGGCGAATCGGACGCACGCTGGCGCGCGCTGGCCGACGAGCGCATGGGCTACGGTCCGCTCGACCTGGAGCCGCAGCGACTGCTCGAGGCGTCCGACCTGGCCGAGCAGGGAATCCACCCCGGCCCACGCCTGGGCGAGATCCTGCGCGCGCTCGAGATCGAGCAGCTCGACGGCCGCCTGCGCACGCGCGAGGACGCGCTCTCCTGGCTGGCGCGCCTGAAGTAGACAGCGGTGTCAGACACCTTTTCCCGCCCTACTCACGAGGGCGGAAACGCGTGCCGCAGCGCGTGCGAGAGCGGAAAGCCGGCCAGGATCACCGCCGCGGTGATCGCGGCCTCCCACGGCGCAGTGGGGCAGGCCAGCAGCCCCGTGGCGGCCGTGAAGACGAGCAGCCGGCGCAGCGCGAGGCCCATCGCGCGTTGCACATCCTCGCGCGTCCAGCCATCCCGCGCGTGCGCCTCGGCCACGAGGCCCCAAGCGCCGGCGAAGGCGACCGCGATCGCCGGCACGCGCCGCAGGTCGAACGCGCCCTGACCCTGGAACGTAACGAGCACGAGGATCGCAGCCGCGATCGCGAGCAGCGCGCGCGGACGGCGTCCGATCGGTCGCGGATCCTCGCCGTCCTCGAGTCGCCCGAGGCGCGACACGACGAAGACGTAGGCGCCGTAGAGCAGCGGGGGCGCCACGAGGTACGGGACGGAACCGAGAGCGACCCCCGAGTGCCAGGCCCAGAACACGCCCGCGCCCAGGTTGCCCGCGCGGCACGCGGCGAGCAGCAGCGGCCCGCTCCACGGCCCCCGGCCGGCGACGTCGTAGAGGATCGCGAGCGCGGCCACCGATCCCATCCACGCCGCCATCACCGGTGCCGCGAGCCACGCGCACGCGACGCCGGCGATCATGAGGACGGTCGCCAGCGCGAGCGCGGCCGCGGGCGCGACGGCGCCGCTGGGGATCGGCCGGCCCGGCCGCGTGCGCGCGTCGTGCGCGCGGTCGGCCCAGTCGTTCAGCACGAGGCCGCCGTGGTAGACGCACAGCGACGCGGGCACGAGCCACCACGCACGTGCATCGGGTGGGAAGCCGCCGCAGGCGAAGACCAGGCCCGCGACCGGATCGGCGGCCGCGCTGGGGGCGAGCGCGATGCGCAGCAGGCGCAGCCAGGCTTTCACGCGATCACCAGGGCCGCGCGCTTGCGCGCGGCCCCACCAGTACTTCGCCGGGCCGCGCGCAAGCGCGCGCCCGCTCGCATGCTCGCGTCACCGAACGATCCAGCGCACGACGTCGTTGAACGTCACGTAGACCATCAGCGAGACGATCAGCACGACGCCGACGAGCTGGCTGTAGCCGTGCACGCGCTCGGACACTGGCGAGCCCTTCAGCTTCTCGATCAGCAGGAACAAGAGGTGCCCGCCGTCGAGCACCGGGATCGGCAGCACGTTCAGGAACGCCAGGTTCATGCTGAGCATGCACAGGAAGTAGAAGAGCTTCGTCAGCCCTGTCGACGCGAACGAGTGCGACACGACGCCGATCGTGATGATGCCGCCGATGTTCTGGCCGCTGACCTGGCGGAACAGGATGCGCTTCAGCGTCAGCCACGATTCCTGCAGGAACTTCCACGACAGGGCGAAGCCGTCGCGCACGGCGTCGACCGGTCCGTCAGCTCGGTAGACGTACTGAGCGTCCTGGATGCCGAAGCCATAGCTGGGCGGACGCCACGATCGCGGCGCGAGACGGAACGTGAGCAACTCGCCGCCGCGCTCGACCTCGAGCGCGAGCTCCTGGTCCTTGCCGGCGTCCTTGGCCGCCGTCTGCACGTCGGTGAAGCCGGCGACGTCCTGGCCGTCGATGCGCACGATGCGGTCGCCGTCGACGAGCCCGGCTTCGGCCGCGGCCGAGCCGGGGGTGATCGCGACGGCGTTCGACTCCACGTGCTGCCCCAGAGCGACGTCCTGCGCCAGGGGCACGGCGTCACCCGGCGCGAGCGCGGGGATCTCGAGCGCCAGCACGGAGCCGCCGCGCTCGACGCGCATGCGGACCGGGCCACGCGCGGTTTCAAGCGCCGACAAGAAGTCGAACGAGCGCGACAAGCGCCGGCCGTCGACCTCCAGGATGACGTCGTCCTTGGCCAGGCCGCTCGCGCGGCCCGCCGCGGTATTGCGCACGGCCACGACGCGGCGTACGAGCGGGCCGACGCCCAAGAGCCGCACTTCGGTCGTCGCGCTCGGCTCGGGCACGATGGTCGCCCTCGAACGCGGTGCCGTCGCGCTCGAAGCGGCCTTGCACAGGTCCGCCTTCGCGCGCCACCTGCGAGAGTTGCTCGTCGAGCGTGAGGCCCGCGCTGGCGCCGACGACCTCGAGGAGGCGGTCGCCGCTCTTCAGGCCGGCGCGCTCGGCGGCCGAGCCCTTCTCGACCTCGATCGCGCCGGTCGGATCGGCGGCGGGGTTCGCGCCGATCGTGTAGGCGCCCAGGCTCTCGCTCCACTGCGGGACGAGCCGCACCGTGCGGGTCGGGCTCTCCTCCGTGTCGCGCACGACCAGCACCGCCTCCTCGGTCGACCCCAGGGCGACCTCGGTCGGGATGTTCATGAACGAGTACACGCCGTTGCCGTTGACCGACTCGACGCGCGTGCCCGGCTGCAACCCCGCATGCCAGGCCGGCGAGCCGGGCGTCGTCGGGCCGATCATCGGCTCGGGGAAGGGCACGCCGATCGCCAGGATGATCGGGAATACGACCAGCGCGAACGCCACGTTCATCAGCACGCCGCCCGAGTAGATCAGGAAGCGTTGGCCGACGCTCTTCGACGGCAGCTCGTCGTTCGCCGGCGGGCGGCCGTCGGCGGCGCCCTCTTCCCCGGCCATCTTGACGAAGCCGCCCAGCGGCACGGCCGCGATCTGGTACGTCGTCCCGCCGCGCCGCCAGAAGAGGAGCCGCGGCCCGAAGCCCAGGCTGAACGTCTCGACGCGCACGCCGCACCAGCGCGCGGCCAGGAAGTGGCCCAGCTCGTGCACGAAGATCACGAGGCCGATGCCGAACGCGACGAGCGCCCAGCGGTAGGTGTTCAGCAGCAGTTCGTCCATGTTCTCCGGTGCGTGTTCGTTCGGATCAGGCTGTCGCCGGCCCGCGGGCGTGCAGCGCGCCGATCTCCTCGCGCGCCATGTTGCGGGCCTGCAGGTCGGCGCGCAGCAAGTCGTCGACCGTGCGGTCGAGCCCCGGCCGGCGGTCCATCACGCGCCGGTTGACGCGTGCGATGTCGGGCAGCGCGATCTCCTCGCGCAGGAAGGCTTCGACCGCGATCTCGTCGGCCGCGTTGAGCACGGCGCCGCAGTCCGAGCCCTCGTCGATGCAGCGGAAGCCGAGCTCGAGCGCCGGGAAGCGCTCCAGATCCGGCTCCTCGAACGTCAGCGTCTTGAAGGCCGTGAAGTCGAAGCCCTTCAAGTCGACCGGCGCGCGGTCGGGATGGTGCAGCGCGTAGTGGATCGGCCCGCGCATGTCGGGCGGACCCATCTGCGCGATCACCGAGCCGTCCACGAACTCGACCGCCGAGTGCACGATCGACTGCGGGTGCATCACGACCTGGATGCGCTCGCGCTCCAGGCCGAACAGGTGGTGCAGCTCGATCACCTCGAGCGCCTTGTTCATCAGCGTGGCCGAGCCGATCGTGATGCGCGGCCCCATGTTCCAGTTCGGGTGGCGCAGCGCCTGCGCCGGCGTGACGGTCGCGAGCTCGGCGCGCGGCGTCGTGCGGAACGGCCCGCCGCTCGCGGTCAAGAGGATCCGGCGCACGCGCCCGATGTCCTCGCCGCGCAGGCACTGGAAGACGGCCGAATGTTCGCTGTCGACCGGCACGATCGACGCACCGCGCTCGCGCGCCAGACGCATCATCTGCTCGCCGGCGACGACGAGGGACTCCTTGTTCGCCAGCGCCAGGCACTTGCCGCGTTCCAGCACGGCGACGGACGCGCGCACGCCGGCCGCGCCGACGACGCCGTGCACGGCGACGTCGAAGTCGGCCGCGCGGCACAGCTCCTCGAGCGCGTCCGGCCCCGCGAACAAATGCGTCGCGCGCGGCAGGGCCTGTCGCAGTCGCTCGGCCTCGGCGGCGTCCGTCAGCGCCACGAAACGCGGCGCGAACTCGCGCGCCTGCTCCAGGATCTCGCGCCACGAGCCGCGCGCGGCCAGGCCCTCGACGCGGAAGGCCGGCTGCTCCATCCGCACGAGCTCGAGGGTCTGCGTGCCGATCGAGCCGGTACTGCCGAGGAGAAGCAAGGAGCGCATGCAGGCCAGGTGGGATCCGACGGCGCCGATCTGGATGGCCCAGCGCGGGGCGGACGACTAGTCTAGGCCGCGCGGTGCCGGGGAGAAGCGCCGCGTCGATTGCAGCCCTGGTCAGCCCAGCACTGCCCGGCCTGCGGCGCGCGCCTGGTGCGCGGCGAGGTCGAGGGCCGCGAACGCCCGCGCTGCGGGGCGTGCACCTTCGTCTGGTACGAGAACCCGGCCCCGGTCGCGGCCGGCATCGTGCGCAGCGCGAGCGGCGCGGTCCTCCTCGTCCGACGCGCCCTCGAGCCCTGCCGCGGTGCGTGGGCCCTGCCGGCCGGGTTCCAGGAGGCGGACGAGACGCCGGTCGAGGCCGTGGCGCGCGAAGTGCGCGAGGAGACCGGCCTCGAGATCGAGGTGGGGGAGCTTTTCGACCTGGTCTTCGTGCCGGGCGGACGGCGGGCCGTGAACCTGGCCGTCTTCCTGTGCCGCGCCACCGGCGGCGAGCTGCAGCCGGGCGCCGACTGCCTGGAGGCGGCCTGGTTCGACCTCGACGCGCTGCCGGCGGACCTCGCCTTCCGGAACGGGCCGCTGTTCCTGGAGCGCCTGCGCGCGCGCCGGTAACCTGCCTCGCGACATGACCGGCACCCCGACGATCTCGCGCTACGCCCAGGCGGGCGTGGACATCCAGAAGAAGTACGACGCGGTCGAGCGCGCGACTGCCCAGATACGCAGCACGTTCACGCCCGGGGTCGTCGGCGACGTGGGCCTCTTCGGCGGGCTCTTCGACCCGGCGAAGATGGGCTTTCGCGACGCGCTGCTCGTCGCCAGCACGGACGGCGTCGGCACGAAGCTCGAGGTCGCGAAGCGCGCCGGCGTGTACGACACGGTCGGCCGCGACATCGTGCACCACTGCATCGGCGACATCCTGGTCCAGGGCGCGTGGCCGCTCTTCTTCCTGGACTACATCGCCGTCGGGAAGATGGACCCGAGCATGGTGTCGGACCTGATCCGCGGCTGCGCCGAGGCCTGCCGCGACGCCGGCCTCGCGCTGCTGGGCGGCGAGACGGCCGAGATGCCCGGCCTCTACGCGCCCGGCGACTTCGACCTGGCCGGCACGATCGTCGGCGCGGTAAAGCGCGAGAACCTCCTCGACGGCAGCCGCGTGCGCGCGGGGCAGGTGCTGCTCGGGCTGCGCTCGTCGGGCCTGCACACGAACGGCTACTCGCTCGCGCGGCGCATCCTGTTCGAGCAGATGGGCCTGTCGCTCGCGGACCGTCCGGCGCAACTCGGCGGCGTCACGCTGGCCGATGCGCTGCTCGCCGTGCACAGGAATTACCTGCCGTTCTTGTGGCCGCTGCTCGAGCAACGCAAGATCCAGGCGCTGGCGCACATCACGGGCGGCGGACTCGTGGACAACGTGCCGCGCGTGCTCGGCCGGCACGACGCGTGGATCGACCCCGGGGCGTGGGAGGTGCCGCCGCTCTTCCGCATGCTCTGCGAGGGGGGTGAAGTCGGACCCGACGAGGCCTACCAGGTGTTCAACATGGGCATCGGCATGGTCGCGTTCGTCGAGCCCAACGACTTGACCGCTGTCGAGGCGGCGCTGGCCGCGCGCGGCGAGACGGCCGTGCGCATCGGCCGCACGGAACCGGCGCGAGGTCCCGAAGGAGTCGTGCGCTGGGTGCGCTGATCGCGACCGCGGCTCTGGCGCTGGCGCAGTTCTCCCCGCTGGCCTCCCCGCTGGCCTTCCCACTGGCGCAGTCGGGCCGGTCCGCGGCCGCGCTCAGGCCCGACAAGGTCGCGTTCTGGGAGGGGACGTGGGCGCGGCTCGAGAAGGTCGACAGCACGGAGCCGCGCACGCGTGGCGAGGGCTGGAGCCGGCAGGTCAGCGCGCTCACGCAGGCTGCGGTCGAGCGCCGTGCCGCGGCCGCGCAGGACGACGAGCAGGAGACGTTCCGCGCGGCGCTCCTGAAGTGGCACCTCGACCGCATCGAAGGCGACCGCGTGCGCCCGCTCGACGCGCCGTCCGAGCCGATCGCGTGGCTGGCGCGCGAGCCGTGGCTGGCCACGCGCGCGCTCGCCGCCGGGCCGCTGCGCACGGAAGCGATGCTCCTGGCCTTGCGCGAAACGGCCGCGCCCGACTTTCCCGCGCGTCAGGCCCTGGCCGCGGGCCAGACCGAGGAGGAGCTCGCAGCGGGCCACGCCGAACTCGCGGCGGCGCTCGCGCGCCAGCTCGACGCGCTCGCGTCCGATCCCGTGTCCGCGCGTCGACGCGCGTGGTGCGAGACGCAGGCGGGCCGGCCCGAGCTGGCCGCACAGGATCTGCGCGATCGCCGCGCCGCGGCGTCGGACGAGAGCCAGGCAGCACACTACGGCCTGACGCTGGCGCGCGTGGCCCTGGCGACGGGCGACGAGCTGGGCGCACGGGCTGCGGCCGGCGCCGCGCTCGTCCTGGGCTCGCCGGATGCGGCGGTCCTGCTGGGACGTCTGGCCCTGGCTCGCGGCGAGCCCGACGCCGCGCGCGTCGTGGCGCGTGCGTGGGTCGAGGGGCGCGCGGAGCGGGATTTTCCCGGCGCCTTATGGGCTTTGTCACTGCTTCCGCCGGGCTTCCCTCCACCCTCGCCCGGCTCCCCGGTACGCTGAAACCTCCCCGCCCCAAACCGCTACACCCTTCCATGACCGCACGCAACCGCACGCTCCTCGTGGCTGCCCTACTGACCGCTCCCGCCTTCGCAGCAGCGGCGGGGGAGGAGCTCTTCAAGCCGGCGGAATACGAAGCCGTCGGCAAGAAGATCACCGCGTACATCGAGGCGCGCACGAAGACCCAGGGTCTCGACAAGGCGCAGGAGGAGGTCGCGAAGGAGCTCGAGAAGATCGCGAAGCGCATCAAGCGCGATCCGCTCTCCTTGCCGGGCGAGATGGGCAAGGCGCTGTGGGCCTCGTCCGAGTACGCCAAGAAGAGCAAGGTCTCGCGCGGCAAGGTCGACACGGTCGAGGAGAAGGCCTACTGGGAGGATGGCAAGGACAAGTTCGAGTACGCGATCTGGGTGCCGTCGAAGTACGACCCCAAGAAAGCCTACCCGCTGATCCTCTGCATCCCGGACGCGGGCGAGAAGCCGACCGATCACCTGGTCGAGCGCTGGATCGACCCGCAAATCCGCGACAACGCGATCCTCATCGCGATCCCGACTCCGGCGAAGCCGGACGACTGGCTCGAGGGGATCACGGACACGAAGGTAACGGGCTTCGGCAACGTGGCGTTCGTGTACAGCCGCGCGATCCGCACCTACGCCGTCGACTTCGACCGCATCTACCTGGCGGGGACCGGCCGCGGAGTCGAGTTGGCGCTGGCCTACGGCGCGAGCTTCCCGGATCGCTTCGCGGGCGTGATCGGACGCTCGGGTGACGCCGGCACGGTGGTGGCCGAGAACCTGTCCAACCTGCCGAGCTACTTCGCCGGGGCGGGCGCCAAGGCGACGGAGCTGGCCGACAAGCTCAAGGCGCTGGGCACCGACAACGCGACGATCCAGGCCGAGGGCAAGGAGGCCGAGATCTGGTCGTGGATGCAGAGCCATCCGCGCGTCTCGAACCCGACCGAAGTCGTCCTCGTCGTCGGCACGCCGGTGCCGAACCGCGCGTACTGGCTCGAAGTGAAGCCGAGCGACGGCCAGGGCACGCCGACCATCAAGGCCAAGATCGACCGCGCCACGAACACGATCACGGTCGAGGGCGAGGGCGTGCCGAAGTTCACCGTTTACTTCAACGACCTGCTGCTCGACCTGGACAAGCCGGTCAAGGTCGTCGCGAACGGCACGGCCAACGAGCGCACGGTGCCGCGCAGCCTGGCGCGCACGCTGGATCTGATCATCAATTCGCGCACGGACCCGGGCAAGTTCTACGTCGCCAGCGTCGAGTTCGACCTGCCGCCCAAGCCCAAGCCGGCGAAGCAGTAGCCGACGTGACGCGCAGCGTGGGTGCGCCGCCGACGCCGGCTCTGGCGCCGCTGGCGCCGGCGGCAGCGCCGCTCGTGCTGGTCGCGTTCGTGGCCGGCGCCGCGACGATGTCCGTCGAGCTGGCGGCCGTGCGCGTGCTGGCGCCCTGGTACGGCACGAGCAGCGCCGTCTGGACGAACGTGATCGGCGTCGTCCTCGTGTCGCTGGCGCTGGGGTACCTGCTGGGCGCGCGCCTCTCCGCGGGCGCGCATCCGCGCCGCGCACTGGGCTTCGCGCTCGTGCTGGCGGGCGTCGCGACCGCGTGGCTCCCGGCGCTGGCGCGTCCGGCGGCGCGCGCGTTCCTGCCGGAGGGGCTGACCCTCGAGGAAGCCGGCGCGAGCCTCCTGTGGGGGAGCCTGGCCTCGGCGCTCTGCCTGTTCAGCCCGTCCGCGCTGGCGCTGGGCGCCGTCGCCCCGCTCGTGACGGAATGCCTGCAGCGCGTGCGCGGCGGCAGCGCCGGAGCGGCCGGCGGCCGCGTGCTGAGCGCGTCGACGCTGGGCAGCCTGGCCGGCACGTTCGCGACGACGTACGTGCTCGTGCCGCACGCGGGCCTGTCGGCCACGTTCCTGGGTGCAGGCGCCGCGCTCGTGTTGTGCGGACTGCCTTTCCTGTTCGCCTCACGCACGCGCGCGGTCGCCGTCGTCGGCGCAGTCGCAACGGTGGGCGCGCTGAGCGTCGCGCGCGTCGGACCACCGCCGCTCTCCGACGACGTGCGCCTGCTCGAGGCGCGCGAGACGAAGTACCAGTCGGCGCGCGTGGTCGAGAGCGGCGAGGCTGACCAGGCCCTGCGCTTCCTGCAGGTCAACGAGGGCTTCGGTTCGTTCCAGTCCGTGTGGCAGCCGCGCAGCGGTCTCCTGCCGGAAGGCCACTACTACAACGCGTTCGCGTTGCCGCCCTGGTGGCAGTCGCGGCCCGCAGCGTGGCGGCTCCTCGTGCTGGGCCTCGGCGCCGGCACGACGTGGCGCGTGCTCGAAGGCGCGCTGCCGCCCGAGGTCGCGCTCGAGACGGTGGGCATCGAGATCGATCCCGGCGTCGTCGAGCTGGGCCGTCGCTGGCTGGATCTGAGTGGCGCGGGCGATCCCGCGCGCGTGGTCGTCGCCGACGTCGACGCGCGCGCCGCGTTGCGCCTGCTGCCGAGCCGCTTCGACCAGATCGTGCTCGACGCGTACCAGAACCAGATGGAGATCCCGCCGCAGCTCGCCAGCGTGGAGTTCTTCGCCGAGTCCGCGCAGCTCTTGGCGCGCGACGGCTGGATGACGGTCAACGTGGGCGCGTTCGGCTTCGACGATCCCGTTCTGGTCGCCGTCGCCGGAACGATGGCGGCGGGTTTCGAGCGCCGCGTGCTGGCCGCGCGCGTGCCGTTCTCGCGCAACATCGTGCTCGTCGCGCGCGTGGACGCGGATCCGATCGAGCCTGGGGCCGACGGCTGGATCCCGGCCGGGTCGCCGGTCGCGCGCCTCGCCGGCGCGATGGCGCTGCCGGGCATGTGGCGCTGGTTCGAGCCGGCCGCGGCGCCTGCGCTGACCGACGACAAGAACCCGATCGAGTCCCTGCAGCGCCGATCGATCCGGCTAGCGCGAGAGCACGCGCCGTGATCGCCGTCGCGCTCGCGGTATTGCTCTGCAGCTCCCCGCCGGACCTCGATGCGGCGATCGCGCTGGCGCGCGAAGGTCGCTTTCCGGAGGCCTTGAGCGCCGCCGACGCCGAGAGCGACGCCGTGAGGCGCGCGCAGGCGCGGCTCTACGTGCGCCACCACGCCGGCGACCTCGACGGCGCACTGCGCGTGGCCGCCGACGCGCGCGCGTCAGGCGCGAGCAGTCCCTGGCTCGACGAGCGCGAGGCCTTCGTGGCGCTGAGCCTGCGCGATCTCGAGCGGCTGCATGCCGCGCTCGAGCGACTGCGCGGCACGGGGCCCGAGCTGGCGACAGTGGTCGCGAGCTACCGCACGGAGGCGGACGCCCTGGCCGTCACGTTGGCAGCACGCGACCGCGGCGTGCGCCACGCGCGCTGGGTCGCGCTGGCATT
>Ga0163152_10008749_pt1 | contig 10711 bp, 12 predicted proteins | sample OliLakLV19MP8IB2_FD_148635 | JGI IMG/M metagenome (GOLD analysis project Ga0163152, IMG submission 148635) | Freshwater microbial mat bacterial communities from Lake Vanda, McMurdo Dry Valleys, Antarctica - Oligotrophic Lake LV.19.MP8.IB-2 | ecosystem: Environmental > Aquatic > Freshwater >...
CCGGTCTGAAAATTTTGGTGGCTGGCCCAAAACGGTTGCGACCAAAAACTGCGAATGCACCCAATACCTGCGCCGGGCCGCCGTTTACGGGCTCTGGTCGGTGTAGCGCGAGTCGTCGAGCTGCCGCCGCAGCCGCTCCTCCGGGCTCAGTTCGGGCACCGTCCCTTTACCCTCGCCCGCCGACTTTAGCTCGGCCGCCTCGGCCGCGCGCAGCTCGGCCAGCAGCAGCGTCCGCACCAGGCTCCACCGGCCACAGTGGTCACAGCGGTCGAATTTGCTCAGCCCGGCGTTCATACCCCACCAGTGCAGGCCGAACGGCCGCCCGCACTTCGGGCAGATCGTCCCGCCCATCAGCCCATACTGGCGCGCTTTACCCAGCGGGGCCGGGTTGCGCCGGCCGAGCATCACCTGGAGCGTAGCCAGCCCGGCCGCCAGCACGATCACGCCCAGCACAATCGAGAAGATCGGCCCGAGGATGCGCTTGGCCGCGTCCCAACTGGCCGCCTCGCTCACGAACGTAAACTGCCGCGCCTCGGAGGTGACAAACGAGCCGTTGGCCCGGTCGCCCTCGGCCAGCAGCGTGTGCGGCCCGAGCGGGTAGTCGGCGGTGTCGAAGTCCACGCGGTAGGGGGGTTCCGGGTCTATGCCGACGATGGTGTTGTCAACGAAGAACGTCACCCGGATCACGTCGTCGGGCGAGGCGACGGCCTCCATCCGAAACGAGCCTTGGATCTCGCCCACGCCCGAGTAGCCGAAGTTGCGGCGCACCGACAGCTCTAGCGAGCCGGTGCCCTGGGCGCGGGCGGCGGCGGGCAGCAGGAGGGCCAATGCTAGCAGGAGCGCCCTGATGAAACTGGTCCGGGTTTTCATCGTCATGCCCTCACTTCCACCGCGTCAGGATCACCTCGCGCTGGAACAGGCGCGCCCCCAAGTACACCAGGGCCACGTCCACCGCCGCCAGCACCAGGATGGCGATCAGCATGAAGCTCACGTTGAGCACGATCACGCCCGCCAGTTGGGCGAACAGCACCGCCAGCAGCGGCACAATGATGACAGCCGAGGTCTGCTCGGCCACGCGCGGGTCGCTCACGCGCGACGACACCATGATAGCGAAGATCACGGCCATCACCGCCATCAGCGGGCCGATGACCAGCACCGCCAGCAGCCAGGTGGGGGCGAGCACCTGGCGCAGCACCGTAAGGCTGCCGCCCACCAGCGGCACGCCCACCAGAAAGATCGCGAAGCCGCCCCAACTGGCGACGATGGCCGGAATGGCCGCCGCCAGCCCCTTGGCCGTCAGCAGCTCCAGCGTGCTGATGGGGGTCGCCAGCAGCGGCTCCAGGCTGCGGGTGGTCTTTTCGCCCACGATGCTGTAGGCCGCAATCGAGACCGGGATGATGAGCGGCATCATCATAAACAGCAGCAGGAACTGGTTGAGCAGGTAGACCTGCAAGCACTCGGCCGGCTCGATGTCGCCGCACACGGCCTTGAAGGACGGGGGCAGGTCGGCCAGGTCGCCGCCGCTGGGCGTGGTGCGGCTGGTGAAGTACAGAATCCCCAGCGGCAGCAGCGTGAGGATCAGCGGCAAAAAGCCAACCGTGAACAGCACCAGCTTGTTCTTAAAGACCTCGGCCCATTCTTTGTCAACGATGGTCTGGATGCGGGAGATGTTCATCAACGCCAACCTTTTGTATTTGTGTAAATATTCACAAATAGATCATGTCTAATGTTTCACGTGGAACATGACCTACTGCTGCTCGTCAATCAGCCGCAGATACACGTCTTCGAGCGAGTGGCGCAGCTCGCCCACAAACTGAATTGCGGCCCCCTGCTCCACCAGCCAGCGCACCAGCGCCGGGTTGTCGGCCTCCGGGTGGTCCAGCGTCACCACCAGCTTGTTGTCTACCGCCTCGGCCGCCTTGACAAACGGCAGCGCCACCACGCCCGCCGCCAGGTCACCCGCCGCCTGCCCCAGGTGCACCACTACCCGCCGCCCGTACAGCCGCTGGCGGATGTTGGCCGGCGCGTCCACCGTGATTAGCCGGGTCTTGAAGATCGCCACCCGGTCGCACAGCCGGTCAGCCTCGTCCAGGTTGTGGGTGCACATGAAGATCGTGCGCCCATCCGCCTTCAGCTCGGCGATGAAGTCGCGCACCAGCTTGGCCGCCTCCGGGTCCAGCCCGCTGGTCGGTTCGTCCAGGAACAGCAGGCGCGGCTCGTGCAGCAGCGCCCGGGCCAGCGCCAGCTTCTGGCGCATGCCCTTCGAGAAGCTCCCGGCTTCGTCCTGCCGGCGCTCCCACAGACCGAGCAGCGTCAAATACTTGCGCACCTGCCCGGCCACGTCGCTCACGCCGTACAGCCGGGCATACAGCGTCAGGTTCTTCTCGGCGCTCAGCCGGTCGTACATGCCCGGCGTCTCGGTCAACAGCCCCACCTGCTGGCGGATAGCGGCGTCGTCCTTGCCCACCACCAGCCCGTTGATGCGCGCCACGCCGGCCGTCGGGCCGATCAGCGCCGTCAGCATCCGCACGGTGGTGGTCTTGCCGGCCCCGTTCGGCCCCAAAAAGCCGAATACTTCGCCCTCGGCCACATCCAGCGTCAGCCGGTCCACGGCCGTAATGGCCTGGTCGCCCGTGCCAAAGACCTTAGTCAGCCCCTCGGTATGGATCACTGATACCTCGACTTATCCAACGCTTCGGCCGTCGGTATGGCCGGTTTCAACGCTTTGGCCGCCGGCATGGGCAGCGGCGCGGCTGGCCCCGGCGCGGCCGGGGGCGCATACGGCTCGCGCAGCGCCCAAATGACGCCCAGCGCCGCCAGCGCGAACAGCGCCAGGGCCGCCTCGGCCCACAGCGGCCCAGCCCCCGGCCCCAGCGCGCCCACGAGGTACACCGCCACGCCGTCCACCGCCGCGTGCCACAGGATGGCGGCCAGCAGCCAGGCCAGGTTGCGGCGCTTGAAGGCCTGGAGCACCAGCACGGCCAGCGCGACGTGCGTCGCCAGGGCGAAGATGCGTTCCACGGTCCCCAGCAGCGGATACCACCAGGGATAGCTCAGGGCCAGCGCCAGTTGCTCCTTGACCGCGGCGAGTTGGTCGGCCGGCATCCCCAGCGTAGTTAGGTCGGTCTGGCTCAGGACGATGATGTTAAGCGCGCCCCACAACGCCAGGCCGCCGAACAGGATGGCCTCGACCCCGCCATGCCCAGCGCCGAACATCAGCGCCGGCCGCCAGTGGCGCGCGTCCTTGATCCAGAAGCGGTAGACCAGGTAGCGGGCCACCTCTTCGCACAGCCCGGCGCTCAGGCCCAGCACAACGGCGCTGAACAGCAGTTGGTAGGCCGGCGGGGGCGTGGGCACCAGCCCGGCCCGGACCAGGCGGTCAATCGCCAGGTTCAGCGGAATGTGCACCACCTGCGAGAGCACAAACGTGCCCGCGCCGACGAAGAACAGCCGCCAGGGCGTTCCCAGCCGCCGCGCCAGCCAGACGCCCAGCGCCAGCGGCAGGGCGATCATCAGGAGCGGATTGATGATATAGGCGGCGAATAACATGCGATAACTGCCTGCGTTTCCCTGAGACTGACTTGCACCTGGCCTCAACCGGCCCAACACCAAGCCGGCCCCGTTGGCCTAATGATAGGCCCGAGTGCGTGCGAGCGCCAGAACCATTCGCGTATTGTTTCACGTGAAACATAGCGACCGGCAGTGGCGCTCTATCCTAACGACCCCCTACCAACTTGACATAATATTATGTCAACTAAAGTTCTTGCCGCTCGAAGCGCCAGCCGGCCGCCGCCAGCGCCGCGACGATCAGCGCCAGGCTGATAAATAGGGCCGGCACGGCGGATGAGCCGCCCAGAAACAGATTCGCCGCCCAGGTCACCAATTGGCCCGGCAGATATTGGCCGATTTGTGGGATCGCGCCAAAAATTGTCAGCACGATTAGCAGGCCAAAGGCGATCCCGCCCGCCGCCGCCTGGCTGCGGGCCAGCACGCTGCACAGCAACGTCAGCGCCACATACACCAGCGTCAGCACCAACAGCAGCCCGTTCATGGACGCCCACGCGCCGAAGTCCACGGGGCCGAACAGCAGCCAAGTGTAATAGTAGGCCCCCGCCCCCGCCAGCGCCAGACCCACCGCGAACGTGACGCCCAGCGCCGCGAACTTGGCCGCCAGGAAGCCCCAGCGCGGCAGCGGCTTCGAGAGCATCATCGCCGCCGTGCCGCGCTCGCGCTCTTGCGTCACTGCGCCCATGCTCAACAGCAGCGCCATGATAATGGCAAATTGGCTCATGTTCTTCAGATACTGCGCCACCGCGTCCAGCAGCGTCGGGGCCGGGATCAGCGCGGCCATCTGATCGCCGTTGGGTAATAACCGGATGATCTCCGGCGTGAACTTGGCCGACAGCGGCGAGAGCAGCCCCAGGGCCAGCAGCACGACCGCCACGACCAGCATCCGGTACGAGCGCCATTGTTCCAACAGTTCTTTGCGCAGCGCCGCCCAGAGTATCATGACCCACCCGCCTCTCCGACCAGCCGCAGGAAAATGTCTTCCAACGAGGGCTGCAGCATCTCGTAGCGCGTCAGCACCAGCCCGGCCGCCAGCGCCGCCGGCAGCAGCGCCTGCTTGGCCGCCGCCACATCGCTGACGGTCAGCCGCGCCGTGCGCCCGCTGATTCTGACGGCCGTCACCCACGGCTGCCGCCGCTGCGCCTCGACCCAGCCGGCCAGCGCGCCCTCGCCGCCGGCGTCGGCCTCCAGCTCGAAGGCCGGGATGGCGTACCGGGCCAGCAATTCGTCGCGCGGCCCTTGCGTGATCAACTTGCCGCGCGCGATGATGCCCACGCTATCGCACACGCGCTCCACGTCGGCCAGGATGTGGGTAGACATGAACACGGTACACTTCCCGCGCAGGTGCTCGATCAAATCCAGCACTTCCTTGCGGCCGGCCGGGTCCAGCGCGCTGGCCGGCTCGTCCAGAAACAGCACCGGCGGCTGGTTCACCAGCGCCTGCGCCAGGCCCAGCCGCTGGCGCATCCCGCGCGAAAATCCGGCGATGCGGCGTTTGGCCACGTCGGCCAGGCCCACCAGCGAGAGCAGCTCGGCGGTGCGCGCCCGGCGCTCGGCGGCCGGCAGTCCAAACAGCCGCCCCACGTGGTCGAGGAACTCGCGCGGCGTCATCCAGCCGTAAAAGGCCGGTTCTTCGGGCAGATAGCCGAAGCGGCGGGCCAGCGGGCCAGCACTAGCGTGGCGCGGGCCAGTCACTTCCAGGTCGGCCACCCAGGCGCGGCCGGCGCCGGCCTGCGCCAGCCCGGTCAGGATGCGGATGGTGGTGGACTTGCCCGCGCCGTTCGGGCCGAGGAAGCCGAACACCTTCCCGGTTTCCACCGTCAGGTCCAGCCCGTCCAGGGCCGGCACGTCACCGTAGGTCTTGCGCAGTCCCTCGATGCGGATGGCGGTCATTCTTCTTGCCGTCCCACTGCAAAGTAGATGATCGGGCCAAGCAGGCTGACAAACAGGATGACGAGCACCCACAGCCACTTCGGACCGCGCGTGCGCTCGCGCCGCGCCAGGTCTATCAGCGCCACGACGATGAGCACCGCTTCGAGCAGCAAGATTGGAATCAGAAACGGTAAAAGCTGGCGAATTTGCTCCATGTAACTTTCCTCGGCGTTAGGCCCCGTCTCACTCCCGGCGGCGTCGGGCAGGCGCTTGGCGACGATCATTAACGTCATGCCGTTCGCTTATCTCGGCCTCGTCGAGATCAGCGCTGTCGTGAGCCTGGGATCACTTCTCCTCGCCCCCTAAAGGCAAATGTCGCGCCAGCGCCTGCTGCACCTCGGCCGGGGTGTAACCCAGCCGGCGCGCCTCAGCCGCCAGCGCCGCCGCCAGTTTTTCCAGCGTCTTATGCCGCAAGGCGTGCATTTCCGCCTCGCCGGGCGTGGACGCCACAAACGTGCCCTGGCCGCGCCGGGTCTCGATGATGCCTTCGGCGTCCAGCTCATGATAGGCGTGCGCCACCGTGTTGAAATTCACGGCTAATTCGATGCTCAAGGCCCGGATCGTGGGGAGCTGATCGCCGGCCTGAATCTGCCGGGCGTGGATCAGGCCGATGATCTGGTCTTTAATCTGGTCGTGGATCGGCGCGTGGGCACTCTTATCAATCCGAATCAGCATCCGCCCTCCCTTCTGAAGTGCTAGTTTTCTAATGCACTAGAATAATAAGTCACTTCGCCCGCGAGTCAATGCCGGCCACCGGACATTTGGCTGACAGCCATAGGGCAGAGAAATAGAAAAAGGAAGCAATACGATGCGGTTGGGGCCGACACGCCGGCTGGCATCAGGGCCGCCCTTCCCCTTAGACCCTTTATGCCCTTTATGCCCTTTCTTACCCGAGTCCCCTCAAATATCTGCTTCCCCTTCCCTATGCTTTATGCCCTCTATCCCCTAGCACTCCCGCATGGTAAAATCCTACCCGAGGGGCACCCCAGCGCTGCGCGGCTTATCGGGGAGCAGGTCTAGCTAACATGCTTGACAACGTCAAGGGCACCAAACTATTCATCGTCAACGACCACACCAACTACGTCTTCGCCGACCTGTCTAAAATGCCGGAGACGCAGTTGGTGCTCCTGGTGCCGCGCCGCACCTGGCAGCGGCTGGCCGAGTACATTCAGCATTACGAAGCCACCAACCTGGCCGGCCGCTTTGGCGCCGAGCCGGGCGACTATGAGTGGGAATGGGTCGCCAACCCGGAGGCCGTCCGCTGGTGGCGGCGGGCCTCCACTGGGCAAGAAGCGCTCTTTGCGCTGGCGCTGGCGATCACGCGCGGCGATCTGATGGAACTGTATGGCCTGGTGGAAGTGGATGAAGACAGCCCCAACTGGATTGACGTCATCCCGGAAGAGGCCGCCAACGGCATGCCCGACCAAGCCAAACTGGTCGCCCGCACTCAAAACCGGTCTGAGCCAGAGACGCTGCGCGCCCTGTATCGCGAGTATTTTCGCCGCAAGGGGATGCTCACCCTCGACACCCCCGGCCAGGTGGCGCTGCGCAAGGGCACCGTGCGCGAAGTCGAGCGCTTTCGCGACGCCCTGCGCGGGCTGATTGAGCGCTCCGGCAAGGTGCGGCTTCCCTCCGAAATGCGGTAAATGATACGGTCGTTTGATTGGCGCGACGTGGGCCTGGTGAAGACCCTGGCCGACCGGGGCGTCTGTCTGGATTCCGAAACCGGCCTGACCGAGGGCAACCACCCGCTGCAGCACGCGCTGGTGTCGTACCTGATGCCGCTGGCCGGCGCGCCCACGCTCATCTGGCGCGCCGCCGGCAACCACCACGCCGCCTTCGGCCAACTGCTGCATCGCCAGGGCGAAGAACACGCCCGCGTGCTCTACATCGCCCCGGCCGCGCAGCACGCCGCCGAGGGCTGGCAGAACGTGCTTGAACGGCTGGCGGTCGAGGCCGGCGAGCGCCGCGCCCAAAACCTGATCGCCGAGGTGAACGACAAGAGCGTCGAGTTTGAAACGCTGCGCGAGGCCGGCTTTGCGATCTATGCCCGCCAAACGCTGTGGAAGCTGGCGGCCGATACCGGCCTGGGCGAAGGCCCGACCGTGCCGCTGCGCCCGGCCGTGCGCTCAGATGTGATCGCCGTCAACACGCTCTACAGCAACGTGGTGCCGCGCCTGGTGCAGCAGGTGGAGCCGGGGCCGCAGCACATCGAGCGCGGCTACGTGCTGCAAGACAGCGGCGAGCTGGTGGCCTACCTGGACGTGCGCCGGGGGCCGCAGGGCGTGTGGGTGGAACCCTTCCTGCACCCCGAAGCCGATGACTTGGCCGAGGCGGTGCTGGCGGCCTGCTTGCGGCTGCTGCCCGGCCGCAGCGAAAAGCCCTTGTATCTGTGTGTGCGCCGTTATCAAAACTGGCTGCACGAAGTGGTGGCCCGCGTCGGCTTTGAGATGCTGGGGACGCAGGCCGTGATGGTTAAGCGCCTGGCGGTGCGCTTGTCTGAACCCGTGCTCAAACCGCTGCCGGTGGTCGAGGGCCAGGTGCCCACGCCCATCGCCAGCACCCGTTACCACGCCAGCGACGATCCCCGGCGTTCGTCGCCTCGGCTGCCGACGCCTATTGGTTTACGCCGCAACTGGTGACCGACTCATGCAAAAGCGAATCACTGATGATTTAGAAGCGCTGTTGAAGGTCATTCCGACCCACATCTGCGACAAGCTGCGCGAGATCAATCGCCCGGACGAATTGCTGGAAGTGATCCTCGACCTCGGCCGCGTGCCCACCGCCCGCTTTACCGACGGTGAGGTGCTGCTGGCTGAGATCGAAGTCAGCCGCGAAGAACTCGATTACGTCATCACCCGCATCGGCGTGTTCGACGCCGACAACCGCGCCGGCATGGAGCGCACGCTGCACCGCATCAGCGGCATCCGCAACCGCCGGGGCCAGGTGGTGGGCCTGACCTGCCGCGTCGGCCGCGCCGTCTACGGCACGATCGAGATCATCCAAGACATCGTCGAGAGCGGCAAGAGCCTGCTGCTGCTGGGAGCGCCCGGCGTCGGAAAAACAACGATGCTGCGCGAGGCCGCCCGCATCCTGGCCGAGCAGAAGCGCGTGGTCATCGTGGACACCTCCAACGAGATCGGCGGCGACGGCGACGTGCCGCACCCGGCCGTGGGCCGCGCCCGCCGGATGCAGGTCTCGCAGCCCTCGCTCCAGCACGAGGTGATGATCGAGGCGGTCGAGAACCACAACCCGCAGGTCATCATCATTGACGAGATCGGCCGCCAGCTCGAGGCCGAGGCCGCCCGCACCATCGCCGAGCGCGGCGTGCAGCTCATCGGCACGGCCCACGGCAACTCGCTCGAAAACATCTTGCTCAACCCGACCCTGGCCGACCTGGTGGGCGGCATCGAGAGCGTGACGCTCTCGGACGAAGAGGCTCGCCGCCGGGGCACGCAGAAGACCGTGCTCGAACGCCGCTCCCCACCGACCTTTGACGTGCTGATCGAGATCGTCCAGCGCGAGAACCTGAACATCCATCACGATGTGGGCGCGGCGGTGGATACCTTCCTGCGCGGCCGGGCCATCCCGCCCGAGCGCCGCTACCGCGACGAGCATGACGAACTGCACGTTGAAATCCCGGCCCCCGAGCCGCAGAACCGGGGCTTTGGCGCGAACGGGGGTAATGGCGGCAACGGCCGCCGCATGGGCCGCACCGAGGCGCCGCCGCCCGCCACCGGCGGCCCGGTGTGGGAGTCGCGCCACCGCTCGCTGCCGGGCGTGGCCCCCATCGCCCCCACCAGCGGCTATGAGCCTGACCTGGGCCGCCCGGTGGCCTCGGCCGCCACGGCCGGCCTGGCGCCGCTGCGCATCTTTGCCTACGGCATCGCCCGCAACCGGCTGGAGCAGGCCGCCAAGCGCCTGCGCCTGCCCGCCACCGTGACCGAAGACCTGGCCGACGCGCAGGCGCTGGTCACGCTCAAGACTTACTACCGCCGCCACCAGAGCATCGTCAGCGATGCCGAGGAGCGCGGTCTGCCGATCTACGTGCTGCGCTCGAACACCGTCGGCCAGATGGAGAACTTCCTGTCTGACCTGTTCAACCTGAGCACGCCGGCCGCCGAAGAAGACGCCGACGAGGTGCTGGCCGAGACGCAGCAGGCCATCACCGCCGTGCTGAACGGCACGTCTTCGGTGGACTTGCCCCCCGCCTCGGCCTACGTGCGCCGCTTGCAGCACGAGCTGGCCCGCAAGGCGAACCTGATCTCGCACTCGTACGGCAAAGAACCCCGCCGCCGCGTGCGGATTTTTAGGGACTGACGTGGGTTTCTTTATCACTTTCGAGGGGCCGGATGGCTCGGGCAAGTCTACCCAAATCAAGCGCCTGGCCGAGCACCTGCAAACGCTGGGCCATGCTGTCTGGCTGACGCGCGAGCCGGGCGGCACGGCCATCAGCGAAGAGATTCGCGGGCTGCTGCATGACCTGGATCACCGCGAGATGGCCCCGCGCGCCGAAATCCTGCTGTACTCGGCGGCGCGCGCGCAGTTGGTGAAGCAGGTGATCCGCCCGCACCTGGCGGCCGGCGGCATTGTGCTGTGCGACCGCTATGCCGACAGCACGCTGGCCTACCAGGGCTACGGCCACGGCCTGAACCTGGACACGCTGCGCCTGATTACGACCTTCGCCACCGAGGGCTTGCGCCCCGACCTGACGCTGCTGCTCGACCTGGACGCGGAGGCCGGGCTGGCCCGCCGCCAGCAGGCCGGCGTGGAGTGGAACCGCCTGGACGACTACGCGCTGGCCTTTCACCAGCGCGTGCGGGCGGGCTACCTCGACCTGGCCGCCGCCGAGCCTGACCGCTGGGTGCGCTTCGAAGCTCAGCAAGACCGCGCCACCCTGGCCGCCGCCATTCAACAGGTGGTGGCCGAGCGGCTGGCCCAGTTGCCCGCCGCCGCGCTGACGCAGCCGCAGGGGGCGTAAAGCAGCGCTTGCGACTCACGTCGGCAGGCCGGCTCATCGCACCAAGCGCATGTGAGATTGTCCGAACCGACCCTATCGAAAAACGCGACATGGGCGGCTGGCAAAGCCAGCCGCCCATGTCGCGTTTTTCGTCGGCACTTTGAAACGGCTGCGCCAGTCGCGCCGCCTGCGTACAACAACCGTTGTATCCGAGACCGCTCGCTACAACATCAAAGCATCCGTTACATCCGC
>Ga0163152_10008751_pt1 | contig 10709 bp, 8 predicted proteins | sample OliLakLV19MP8IB2_FD_148635 | JGI IMG/M metagenome (GOLD analysis project Ga0163152, IMG submission 148635) | Freshwater microbial mat bacterial communities from Lake Vanda, McMurdo Dry Valleys, Antarctica - Oligotrophic Lake LV.19.MP8.IB-2 | ecosystem: Environmental > Aquatic > Freshwater > Lake...
TTAGAACCCTCGCCCCCTAAAACAGATGCTGCTTTTTTTTCAGCGATGGGCGCTGAAAACTTATTAGCTATTTATGTTTTTTCAAAAAATAATAATCGATTTGTATCCTATGATTTGTTGCAGGCCATTTCAGCGACAGGTATGCAATTTGGTCATATGAATATTTTTCATTATTATCAGCGTAATCCCCGAGGTAAAAAAATTGTTTTGTTTAGTTTGGCATCAGCAACCAAACCAGGGGTATTTGACTTGGATAAGATGGGTGCCTTTTCATGTGTTGGGCTAACATTATTTATGGATATTGCCGACTTGCCTAATCCTTTGCAGGCGTTTTATCTCATGGTTAGTGCGGCGGAACATTTGGCTGATGATTTGGATGGTGAATTACGCGCAAGCCCTAATATGCCTTGGAATGAAGTTTATTTTAAAGCGTATGAACAAAAAATAATGCACCTTCAGCCTGAGAAAGTTTGATTTAATGAGTATATCGAGAGATATTGTGTGCGAAGCGGAAAAGCTTCGCAAAGAAATTAACGATCATAATTATCGTTACTATGTGCTTGATGACCCTGTTATTTCCGATGCAGCATTTGATCAGTTATTTCAAGAACTCAAAGAAATTGAAAAAAATTATCCTGATTTAATTACCCCTGATTCGCCTACGCAGCGCGTGGGTGCTAAGCCACTTAAAGCATTTAAAGAAGTGCGACATACTATTCCTATGCTTTCGTTGGAAAATGGATTTTCAGAAGAGGAAGTGATCGCTTTTGATGAACGTATTCATGATCGATTAAAAATAACAGAACCATTGGATTATGTCTGTGAACCTAAGTTAGATGGTTTAGCTGTGAGTATCCGTTATGAAAAGGGTGTATTAGTTCGTGCGGCTACGCGTGGTGATGGTGAGACAGGCGAAGATATTACCGATAATAGTCGAACTATTGCTATGATTCCTTTGCGATTGCAGGGTGCTCATTATCCTGATGTGTTAGAGGTTCGTGGTGAAGTTTATATGCCTAAGAAAGGGTTTGAAAAATTAAATGCAGACGCTGAAAAAAAAGGTGAAAAAATATTTGTTAATCCACGTAACGCGGCAGCGGGCAGTTTGCGACAATTAGATCCGCGCATCACGGCATCGAGACCGCTTGCCATTTTTTTTTATGGGGTGGGTGTAGTGGAAGGAGTGAATTTACCTCTTAATCACAGTGAAATTTTAACAGCGCTAAAAGATTGGGGCTTTGTTGTTAACCGTGAAATAAAAGTGGTTAAAGGTATTCAGGGTTGTTTGCAATATCATCAATCTTTAGCCATGATGCGAGAGAAATTGCCTTATGAAATTGATGGTGTGGTTTACAAAGTAAACTCACTGGCGCTTCAAAATAAATTAGGTTTTGTATCGCGCGCGCCGCGCTGGGCGCTTGCTCATAAATTTCCTGCAGAAGAAACGTCAACGGTTATTGAATCTATTGAATTTCAGGTGGGTCGCACCGGTGCTTTGACACCTGTAGCTCGTTTAAAACCCGTTTTTGTAGGGGGTGTCACGATCAGTAATGCAACGCTGCATAATATGGATGAAGTGCAGCGAAAAGATATTCATATTGGTGATACAGTAATAGTGAGGCGTGCGGGTGACGTCATTCCAGAAGTGGTTAGTGTTATTAAAGAAAAACGTCCGCAGGGTATTAAGGCTATTAAGTTACCTCTTTCTTGTCCCATTTGCCATTCGCATATTGAACAAATTGAAGGTGAAGCGGTGGCACGTTGCAGCGGCGGATTATTTTGTCCCGCCCAGCGCAAAGAAGCTATTAAGCATTTTGCGAGCAGGCGTGCACTGAATATCGAAGGATTAGGGGATAAATTAGTTGAGCAATTAGTAGATGGCCAGTGGGTTGCGCATGTCTCTGATATTTACACATTAACCTTAGAGCAGTTAGCGTCATTGGAGCGTATGGGTGAAAAATCCGCGCAGAATTTATTGGAAGAATTGGAAGCCAGTAAAAAAACAACGTTAGCACGATTTTTATATGCGTTAGGTATTCGTGAGGTGGGTGAAGCAACAGCTAAACAATTAGCTTTACACTTTGGTGATTTACCACCGATTATGAAAGCTAATGAAGAAGATTTGCAAGTCATTCAAGATATCGGCCCTGTTGTGGCGAAACATATCACTGCTTTTTTTTCGGAGCCCCATAACCGTGAAATTATTCGTCAATTGCTGAATGCCGGTATTCATTGGGAAAAAACTAAACGAGTAGAGCAATTACCTTTGCAGGGAAAAACATTTGTTTTAACAGGAACACTAACTCACTTATCGCGAGAAGAAGCCAAAGAAAAATTAGAAGCACTGGGTGCGAAAGTAGCAGGCAGTGTGTCCGGTAAAACCCACTATGTCGTTGTCGGCGTTGATGCTGGTTCAAAACTAAAAAAAGCCAAAGAATTAAATATCCCTCTTTTAGAAGAATCCGAATTCGAATCCTATCTAGCTGATTTTTATAAAAAATAATCATTTTTTAAACGCCGTCTATACTTACTCTATAAATCGATTTTTTTAAGGAGAAGTCATCATGGCGGCAACTACACCTTGGTGGGAGACGGTGGCAAAAAAAATAGGTAAAGGTATTGCCTGTATGTTCATATCCTCTATCGTCGGTTATTACTTAGGTGTCGCAGGGGCGACCACAATGGGTGCTAAGCGAGGCGGTGGATTTTGGGGCGGCCTTGCGGGGTTTGTCGCTGGCGTTCTCATTGTAGGTCCTGTGCTTTCAACGATTACTTTAGCAGGCAGTGCCTTATGGGGTGTCGTTCGTGGTTTTGATACGATTCCTCAATTGTGGGGTAATACGTTTAATTTATTGATGCGAGCAGCAACGGGAGAAAAAATAGACGCTAAAGAAGCAAGTATGTTGCTCACCGGGTCATTGGATACGCCTGCTGCTGCGAATATATCTGTTTGGGGACAGATGGCTAATTTTTTTAGTAATTCATGGGATCATCTGAGAGGAAAAGGTGAGACTCTTGACATTAAGGTTGAAAGGGCTGAGGCAGCACTTCTGGAAAAAACAGAGCGCCAAATAACAGCAAGTATGACGACTACTTGGGTGACTAAGGGTTTGAGTGTTGCGCAAGAAAGAGAAATGGAAACACGTATTTTGAGTCATCATGGGAAAGAGGTCGGTATTGGTGGTGTTCCTGATTCAGACAATGGTGATTATTCTTATAAACCACAACCTTCTTTCCGCTCTGAGCCAGAAAAACCTGAAGTACATGAAGTTAAATCACTTTCACCTGGCCTATTTCAGCGAGGGCTTAATGCCGTCACGAATCTTTTTTCATCGGAAAGGCAGGAGCCAGAATCCAATAAACAAAAGCGGAAATAAATTGTTTGCACAGCCTATAATTTAAGAGTTTCCATTAATTGAGTGACAGGCATGGCTTCGATTTTTTTCTGATCTTTAAATAATGCGAGCAACATTTCAACTTTTTCAGATGAAAATAATGTGGATGCATTTTCTTTGAATTTTTCAATCAATAACGGGATGCCTTCTTTTCGGCGGCGTTGATGGCCGATAGGATATTCAATCGCAATTTTTTCTGTTTTAGTGCCGTTGGTAAAATAGATTTGAATAGAATTACCAATGGAGCGTTTATCGGGGTGGTGATAATCTTGGCTGAACTGAGTGTCTTCTTGGACGCACATTTTTTCGCGTAAAAAATCAATGCGAGGGTCTTTAGCGAAATCATCATTGTAATAGTGGGCTTTCAAATCGCCTTTGAGTAAAGCAGCGGCTACCATGTATTGTAAGCAATGATCGCGATCAGCATAATTATGAAGAGGGCCAGTTTTGCTGATGATACGGATGGCAGATTCTTGTGTGGTTAATATAATTTTATCGATTTGATCTAATTGATGGATCACTTGAGAATGCAGAATGATAGCGCATTCAACGGCTGTTTGTGCATGGAATTCGGCGGGGAAAGAAATTTTGAATAAAATATTTTCCATGACATAAGCATCATAAGCGCGCTCTCTTCGGAAAACATTTCCTCGAAATAAAACATCGTAAAATCCCCAATTTTTAGCAGTCAAAATACTGGGGCAACCCATTTCACCTTGTAATGTTAGCCAAGCCAATCGCACAGCACGACTGGTTGCGTCACCTGCTGCCCAGGATTTTCGAGAGCCTGTGTTAGGCGCATGACGATAAGTTCGTAAACTTTGACCATCAACCCAGGCTTGAGAAACAGCATCAATCACTTGTTGTTTAGAGCCGCCTAATAATTGAGTAGCGACAGCAGTAGAAGCCACTTTAACGAGAACAACATGATCCAATCCTATGCGATTAAAACTATTTTCAAGAGCGAGTATGCCTTGAATTTCATACGCTTTGATCATCGCTGTTAAAACCTCACGCATCAGTAACGGTGATTGGTGTTGGCTTTGATAATCAGCGACCGCTAAAATAGCGCCTAGGTTATCCGAAGGGTGACCCCATTCTGCAGCAAGCCAAGTGTCATTAAAATCTAACCAGCGAATCATCGTACCGATATTAAATGCAGCTAAAATAGGATCCAGTTCAAACGAGGTACCAGGTACACGAGAACCTTTCGATACTTGAGTGCCAGGAAGGATGGGGCCTAATAATTTTTTACACTGTGGGTATTGTAAAGCGAGAAAAGCACATCCCAGGGCATCCATTAAACAATAGCGCGCAGTCGAATAGGCAAGATCACTGTGGATGGTCTGATCCATGACATAATCAGCGATGCTCACTAATTCTTTATCAGGTAGGGGGCGCGTATTCGTGTCAGCAGAAGTGGGCGGCGCCATGATTTATCCTCGTTGATTTAAGGGTATATAGGGGCGTGGTGTTGGGCCCGTATAATTGCCTTCTGGGCGAATCAGTCGATTGTTTTGTCGCTGTTCGATAATATGAGCACTCCAGCCAGATAGGCGTGACATCACGAAAATCGGTGTAAAAAGAGGTGTTGGTATACCGCAAAAACGATAGGCTGTTGCGCTGTAAAAATCTAGGTTGGGGAATAATTTTTTCTGATCCCATAAAAATTTTTCAATGCGCTCCGACACAGGGTAGAGATAACCTTCTTTTGCATGTTGAGATAATGTTTTTGAGCATTCCTTGATAATATCAGATCGTGGGTCTGAAATTTTATAAACGCGATGGCCAAAGCCCATGATTTTAACTTTAGCAGCGAGTAATTGTTTGATACCAGCTTCTGCTTCCTCTGGTGTTTTAAATTTTTCAATTAATTCCATCGCAGCCTCATTTGCACCACCGTGCAGAGGACCTCGTAAAGTGCCGATGCCTGAAACAATAGCAGAATAAAAATCAGATTCTGTTGAGGTGGTAACGCGTGAAGCAAATGTTGATGCATTAAATTCATGTTCAGCATATAAAATTAAAGAAATATCAATAACACGAGCCTGTTCACTGTTGGGTTTTTCCCCGTGTAACAAATGAAGAAAATGAGATGCAATGTTTTTTTCATTCGTTTTGGTTTGAATGCGTTGACGACTTTGATGAAAATGATACCAATACGTTAACATTCCAGGTGTCGTTGCTATTAAGCGATTCGCGCAATCATATTGATCGCGTTGTTTGGATTCGGGTTCTAGTACGCCCAACATAGAAGAAGCAGTGCGTAAAACATCCATGGGATGAGCCGTCTTAGGAATGGCCTCAAGTACTGTGCAAAGTACGCCGGGTAATTCGCGGAGAATTAATAATTTTTCTTGATAAGCGCTAAGCTCATTTTGATTGGGTAAGTGACCGTAAATCAAGAGATAAGCCACTTCTTCAAACGTAGAGTGTTTGGCTAAGTCATGAATGTCATAGCCACGGTAAGTGAGCCCTACGCCTTCTTTGCCCACCGTGCTGATAGCTGTATCACCCATGATGATACCTTCTAACCCGCCTTTTTTTGAATTCATTTTTCTTTATCCTTCCCAAGCAATTCATCTAATTTTTTTTCGTAACTATAATAATCTAAAATATTATACAATTCTTCACGTGTTTGCATTTGGCTAAGCATGTTTTTTTGTGTCCCTTCTTGTCGAATGGCTTGATAGACATTCAGCGCTACCGCATTCATAGCGCGAAAAGCGCTCAAAGGGTAGAGGATAAGGCTGACACCGGCATTGGATAATTCCTGGCTTGTAAAGAGAGGAGTAACACCAAATTCGGTCATGTTGGCCAAGATGGGTACCTGGCAAACATTGGCAAGCGCTTGATATTGAGCAAGCTCATGTACTCCTTCAAAAAAAATCATATCAGCACCCGCATCCACGTAATGCAAAATTCTTTCGATGCTTGCCTCTAATCCTTCACTGGCAAGTGCATCGGTTCGTGCCATGATTGTAAAATTTTTATCTGTTTTTGCATCTACAGCCATTTTAAGGCGATCAACCATTTCATGAGTTGTAACCAGTGCTTTATTGGGTCGGTGTCCACAGCGTTTTGTTTGGACTTGGTCTTCTATATGGACGCCAGACGCGCCTGCTTTAATCATTTCTTTAATGGTTCGTGCAATACTAAAAGCACCTCCAAAGCCTGTATCAATATCGACAAGTAAGGGCAAGTCAATACGGTTAGTAATACGGCGGGTATCTTCCAGTACATCATGGAGGTTTGTGATGCCAATATCAGGTAAGCCATGAGAAGCATTCGCAACGCCTGCGCCTGAAAGATAGAGTGCCTGAAAACCCGCTTTTTGAGCGAGTAATGCAGTATAAGCATTAATAGTGCCAGCAAGCTGTAAGGGTCGTGCTTGTTTAATAGCGGTGTGAAGATTCATAGCAACGTCCTTATTAAAATTTCATCCTTCTATGATGAGTATAGCAGGGTAGAAAAATCTATTAACCTATCATGATGTTTATGTATGCTGCTTCGATGCCCAATACTAATGATAGTGGCTTCTGGTAAAAGCTTCCGCAAGTTTTCGTAAATTTGATATTCAGTTTCTTCATCCAATGCGGAGGTTGCTTCATCCAAGAAAACGACATCGGGTTTCGTTAAAAAAATGCGTGCAAAAGCAATCAATTGTTGTTCACCGAGAGAAAGTTCATGTGACCAATTTTTTATGTCATTTAAACGATGTTTAAATTTATCTAAGTGACAAAGCGAGAGCGCTGCTTGGAGAGTTTGATCATCAACCGTGTGGTGAGAGGGATAAAGGAGCGCTTCTTTTAATGTACCCAAAGGGAAATAGGGTTTTTGTGGTAAAAATAGGGTATGAGCTGCTTTAGGCAAATGAATACATCCTTGGCCATGTGGCCAAAGCCCCGCTATGGCGCGTAAAAAAATACTTTTACCAAGACCTGAAGGCCCGCTCAATAGGGTTGCTTTGCCTGATTGAAAAACAAGATTGATTTTTTCTAATAATGATTTTCCATCTGGCGTATTCAATGCCAAATTATCAATAATAATATCTTTCTGCTCGTGTTTTTTAATCGTAATTTTGGAATCTAAGTTTAATCCATTCATTAATTGACTAAACTCAGTGAGTCGAGAAATCACGGCACGCCAGTCAGCGAACGTATTAAACGAATTAATAAAAATAGATAATGAACCGATGACAGCACTAAAAGCTCCTGCAATTTGAACAACGGTTCCTAAAAGAATTTTTTTGGCCAAATAAAGCGGCATTGAAATGACAAGGCCAAAGATACCGGCAGTCGTGTTATAGCCCATGACGAAAAAATTTAAGTGTTTTTGTACAGTGACAATGCTAATGAAGTTACTAAAAATTCGGCTAAATAAATATTGAAATTTATTATGTTCATGCGATTCACCGCCGTATAAGGCCACTTGTTCACTGGCCTCTCGAAATCGCACTAAACTAAAACGAAAATCAGCATTGTATTGCTGTTGTTCGTAATTTAATGTTGCCATTGTTTTTCCAATCCAACGGATAATCCACGTGCCTACGAGAGCGTATAGCAAGGCAACCCAACAAAGATAGCCAGGAATAACGAGATTAAAGTGACCGATAGGAATGGATAAATGACCTGATAAACTCCAAAGTACATATCCGAAGGAAAAAAGGGTCAGCGATGCTTGAAATAAAGTGAGTGTCAGTGAAAGAGTGATAGCAGGAAATTCTGCTAAATCTTCTGAAATACGTTGATCAGGGTTGTCGACATTTTTATGGAGGACTTGCATGCGATAATGGACATGGTTATTAAGCCATTGTTTTAAGTAATGGGTCGTTAACCATTTTCGCCATCGAAAGCTAAGCAGGCTATTAAAGTAAGCGCCATAACCAAAGGCCAGAATTTGGATGATAATAACGATTCCGCAGTGCCAAAGGGCGGTAATCAATCCTGCTTTGTTAAAAGCCTGTATCGCATCAAAAAAGTCTTTGTTATAGCTATTTAAAGCAACGCTGGCGCGTACTTCGATCACGCTGAGTAATACAGCAAGCCCCAAAAATGACCAAGCTAGCCACTTTTCATTTGAAACCCAATAGGGTTTAAGTAACCGCCAAAAATCGCTAAAAAACTGTCTATTGAATCGCATGATGTAACCTATTGATTAAGTGTATTTTTATTTTTCCAATAACTGAAATAGCGCAAAAGTTGTTCCATTTTATGGCAAAAAATACGTTTTGACTAATGATAATTCAATAAAAACGCTATACTTTAAATAATGTTGATGAGGGTTAACACATGGATGCTGAAGTGAGCGTGGATCGTAAAAAAGAACTTATCAAGAAACAGCCCGTTTTTTCACAATTTACCGCGGAAGAAGTAGAGCAGCTCGCTGATTTGTTGGTTGAAAAACATTTTTCGTCGGGTGAGACTATTGTGACGGAAGGTGATCTTGTCGATAGTGTTTACTTAATTATTAGTGGAACAGCAGATGTCAGGCATGTTTCTATTCGTGATAACGCGCTTCATATTCAATCGGTCGCTACGTTAATTCCAGGGCAAGCCATTGGTTTAAATGATTACGGTTTTTACTCCTTATCAGGCATTCGAACAGCAACGGTTGTTGCCATCACTGATATGGTAACGCTGAATTTAAGCATGGCCAAATTTCACGGATTTTCACTGGCTAATCCTCATGTCAATGAGGTCATGCGTAAGCATGGCGAAGCCTATTTGAAAGTGAAGTCGGATTGAAGCAATACGCCTTTTGATTGTTTTTCCCCTCAGTTTATCAGTGACCCTGTTGGATTTTATTATGCTAAATGTTATCATTCTGCCCAATCAATAAACACGAAGGGGTGGGGCATGTTAGGCAAAAATCGTTTTAAAATTTCGAAGGGAAGAACAATGGCGCACGGTTCGGTTAGGGCTAAACGCGCCCATCCTCATCCTCAGGCAGAGAAAGAAGGTTGCCATCGTTTTGTTGGTAAATGTGTAAATAATATATTTATAAGTTTTGGAGTGGGTATTGGAACTATGTATGTTGGTATGAGCATAATTGTGCCGATTCTGACTCGCTTTGATCTTGCTGAAAATAATTTGGAGACTACTGGCTTAGATATTTATTTGGGAGCTTTTGCCACTGCCATGACAATTCTTGGCGTTACTGACCTATGGGGAGAGCGAAAAAGATGCAAAAAGAATATGTCTGTTCCTGCTAAAAAACAGGATAAAAAAAGTGAAACAAAGGAAGAGTTAAAGGAAGAAGCAAAGGAAGAGTCAAAAAAAGAAGTCAAAAAAGAAGTAAAGAAAAAGCCAAAGAAAGAAGCAAAAAAGGAACCCAAGAAGGAGCTAAAGAAAGAAGTAAAGAAAAAGCAAGTCGAAGAAAAAGTAGAATCGAAAGGCGCGCCTCTGGCTGTAAAAATATCTTCTGCTATGGTCTCTGCTCCACCTGTAGCCGTGCGTACAGTACCCATTCCCAAGGGTGTACCTCCTGAAGACAGCGTTGTGCCTCGTGCTGTTATGTTACCGCTTTTGCCAAAAACAGAAGAAAAGCGAGAAGAAAAAAGAAGCGAAGTTCAAGTGGCACCTAAAGCAGTCGCGAAACCGCCCGTACCTACCACCGTATCTTCTGTTGTTGCGCCAAGCAAAAAAGTAACACCCTCGTCAAGGGTTGTCACTTCTTCATCATCTTATGCTCAAATTGCACAAATTACACAAAAAATGGAAAGTGCGCAGCCACCGAAAGCGTCAGTGACGGAAACAAAACCGGAAATAAACAGCAAAGATCAATCGAATGAAATAGAACGGCTGAAGCTTGAGGTCAGAGATCTTCAAACAGAAGTAAATACCATGGCTTCTCTAGGTGTTGGTATGTCTATGTGGGTTCCTGATAAACCGCCTCGTTATATCAAAGGCGGCTTGTACGTTGGGCCTACCTACGTTAGAGCACCAGTACCAGCAAAACGGTAACCATGCTGAAAGAAGCCTTTCCTCTGCACAGGACCCCAAATATGACTTTCTAGAGTTAAGATTTTCTTAAGGTTGCTAATATAGTATTTCTTATCTGAAATTTTTTGATAAGGAATTATATGCAAAGAAAAATGGAAGAATTTAAACCGCTCAGAGTGAGTCGAAGCGAACATTCATTTTTTATCCCATTGCTATCATCGTATCAAATTAAGAATGTGCAAGAATTACGACTTCTAAATGGCGTTGATTTCGTAATGCGAGCTATCCTTTCGGTCAAAGGTGAAGAAATTCAGGGTAAAGAATACAATGGGATTGTTTTTATTGATTGTGATGAAGTGATGGTAAAATC
>Ga0163152_10008752_pt1 | contig 10708 bp, 18 predicted proteins | sample OliLakLV19MP8IB2_FD_148635 | JGI IMG/M metagenome (GOLD analysis project Ga0163152, IMG submission 148635) | Freshwater microbial mat bacterial communities from Lake Vanda, McMurdo Dry Valleys, Antarctica - Oligotrophic Lake LV.19.MP8.IB-2 | ecosystem: Environmental > Aquatic > Freshwater >...
TTGCCGCCGCTGCTGCCGAACTCCGCAAGATAGGCGCGCAGAACGTGGTCATTTCGATGGGCAAGGCGGGCGCGTTGATGCAATCTGCTGAAGAGACATGGCTGACTCACAGCCCGAAGATCCAGGAAAAAAATCCCATCGGTGCAGGTGACTTGATGGTCGGTGGTTTAGTCTGGGCATTGACTCAGGGATTCTCGTTGAAGGAATCTTTGGGCTGGGGCGTTGCCAGCGGAGCCGCTACTGCCAGTTTGAGCGGAACCGAAGTCGGTTCAAAGGCGTTGATCGAAGAACTATTCAAGCAAGTCCGTTTTGAAAAGTTTGAAACTGTGTAAAAATCTTTACCACGGAGCACGCAGAGAGCACAGAGTTTTTCTTTTTTTCTCCGTGGACTCCGTGTTCTTATTACCCTGTGGGCTGTGGTTAAATCTTTTTTCAATTGATAAAAAGTGAGGTTTCGTATGGCATTCGAACAACATCAGGAAAAGAAATATCCAAAGGATGCGGAAAGCATTTTTCAAGCGACTTTGAAGGTCACTGAAAAATTTGATGGGAAAGTCATTTCATCAACTCCTGTAAAATTCAGCTTCACCGCCAGATTCCCGAAAGTGATTTTGGGGCAAACCCTCGGCGAACGCACCGAACTCTCATGTATAGTCAGCGCGGATGGCAATGTGGTTGTGGATGCCTTTCCGCTGGATGCGGTGGAACGAAAATTGATGTTCGGCGCACGCAAAGGTGTTACGCTGACCGTGGTCACATGGTTTATCGCGCATTTGGAACATAACCTGGGAATATCGCCAACGTAGCCTTTTTTCTCTTATAATCAAAATGCGAAAGAATTAGTACATTCGATCAAGGGCGATGCACGGAAGTTCATCGCTCTTTTGACTTTTTCATTCAAATGGAGTCGAAATGGCAGAACAAAAAACAACCCGCATTTACATGGTCCGTCACGGTGCGACCCCACTCAGCGCGGAAGACAGATTTGCAGGCGCAGTTGATGTCCAACTTTCTGATGAAGGGAAATTTCAAGCAGGGAGGTTGGCAGAACGGCTGGCGGACGACTCAATCGCAGCAGTTTATTGCAGCCCAATGACACGCACTATTCAAACGGCTGCCATTCTAGCCAGCCCACATCATATTCCCCTTATTGATCGCGAAGGATTACGTGAAATTCATCATGGACATTGGGAGGGCATGCGGCGGGCGGATGTTGAGTCACAATTCCCCGATGAATATGCCGCGTGGGAAGAAGATCCGTTCACGTTTGCGCCGCAGGGCGGTGAGGCAGGTGTTAATGTGATCGCCCGCGCATTGCCCATCATCCGTGAGATCGTTCTGGATCATCGTGGACAGAATGTGCTGGTCGTTTCACATAAAGCCACTTTGAGATTGGTGATCAGCAGTCTGCTCGGATTTGATGCGCGCGGTTATCGCGATCGACTCGACCAATCCCCGGCCTGTTTGAACGTACTCGACTTTAAAGATGCAGTGCGCGTGCGCTTGATGTTGTTCAATGACATCTCACATTATGCCGATCAACCCCTGCGGTCAGAAGAACGGCTTTCGAAATGGTGGGATCGTCCCAAAGTGTAGAAATTAAAATTTCCAGATTTGCAACCCCGCAACCAGTGTCCAACTCAGTATCTGGCAGCAGGGATCACCAGGCCAGTTCCATAACTAATTTAGAAGCTACTAATTTACCCTATCACATCGTGCTGCGCATCAACTTCGGTCGATCCTGTAACGCCTCCGCCAGATGTGTGGACTGAATCTGCTCGCTTCCGGCCGGATCTGCAATCGTTCGTGCTAGTTTCAGGATGCGATGACTTAGTGCTGTGCATAGGCGCGCGCGGATAATTGCAGTTGGATCACGCACAGCGCCGATGTCGCCGCCCGCATCAAGCTCTGATGCTTCGACACGGTGAGCAAAGAGCGAACCGTCAGCACACCGCCTTCAGCCTGTAAGTGACAAAATTGGCGAATCTCCCCGATGCGCATATCTGCATTACAAATGATATCGGAAGATCCATCCGTCGAGAATCGAATTCGTTGGAGTTCACGCGCGGCTTGTACACGTTGACGGATCACTTCGCTTGTTTCGCTTAGTTTATTCCCACTTAGCTTTTCATAGTCAACTCTTGGCACTTCGATGTGGATGTCAATGCGATCAAGCAGTGGACCCTGAGATTCGTTTTTGATATTTTGTAACGACAGCAGGCGCACACGTACAGGCTTTTTGTGGATCAGAAAACCAGCCACAAGGGCAAAGGTGTACACAATCGAACTTATTTTTGTACTTATTCGGGGAGGAAGAAGATTATGAAGGCATATCTCAAACTCAACTTTTACTCATTGCATAACACGAGTAATAAATCCAAATCAGTAGAGTAGAAATTAGTTCATCCTCAATAAAGGTGTTACATATTTTTCAAGTATTTCCAGACTGATCTCGCCAACCCAGGCCAGTCGCACAGTGCCTTTGCGGTCGATCACATACGAGTTGGGCAAATTGCTGTTCCTAAAAGCATTCAGTGCTGCGCCGTTCGGATCTAGCCAGACCTGGAATTTCAGGTTGTAATTCTGCGCGAATTGCGCGACAGGTTCCAAAGGGTCGCCTGCTTCAATGGCAATGATGGTAAAGCCGTCGGCATGATGTTCATTATAGTAAGCCGACAGAGTCGGCATTTCCGCCTTGCATGGCGGACACCAGGTTGCCCAGTTATTGACCAGAATAACACTATCGCGGTAATCCGCCAGCGACTCGGTCTTGCCATTTATGTTTTCAAGGGACAATTCCGGTGCAGGATAATTGACTGCGACAGGCACAACAGATGAATACGATTCTGTATTACCTTCGGGTTTCGATGACGCCAGAAAAAGAATGGCAAGAACGATCAAAAATATAACGATGCCAATGGGCACAAGCGGATTTTGCTGTGTTCTTTTGCGTTGATATTTCTTCTTTGACATGGCAATGCCTGCGATGTTTATGGGGCACGGGTCTTCAAATCCGTACTCTATGATTTTCTCTTCTTAATTCTGCAACGCGCGCATGATCTCGGCAAGCAATTTCTGTTCTGGCAATGCGCCGACAACCGACCCCACGCCAGAGTTGATCACAGTCTGCGGTACGCCCTGGACATTGAAGCGACTCGCCAGTTCAGGGAATTCGGTTGCTTCCACGCCTTCAGCGCGGATCATTTGTGGGTTTTCCATTGCCATTTGGTGGGCAAGCAACACGGCGCGCGGACAATACGGGCAGGTCGGCGTGACGAACACTTGTAAGTGCAAAGGCTTATCGAGATTCTTCAGGAACTCGCGAGTCTTTTCGCTAAGTCCCGACTCGCGCTTGGATACGATCAAAATATCATTGATAAGCGTACTAAATTCATGACCGGAGGGCATCCCTGAAAATTGAATCCCTAGATTGGTAATCTCAGCACCGTCTTTCGCGGCAATCACAATGCCTGGCACATTCTTCACATTGAATTTAGCAGCCATATCCTGATGTTCCTGCATGTCGTACACACTCAATCCAAGTTTATCGTTGAGCGCGGTTACTTCTTCGAGCAATGATTGGGTTTCGTTGCAATAATCACAGTTATCCTTCGAGCCAAATAAAAGCACCTGTACCGGCTCCTGAATTTCTGCGAAAGCTTCATTGATCTGTTTGACGATCTGGTCATTGAGGACTTTTTCCATAATAATTCCTGTTCAATTACGCCATTTCAATTTTGGCAGTGGTGATATCGAATTTGGGCGGGTTCTCAAGATGCTTCTTTACCGCGCACAACTCCGCTGAGCGGATGAGTGAATCACGATATTTATCAGGAAACGCAGGCGGGACCTGGATCTCCAAATCAATCTTATCCACCATATGAGTGAGCGGGTTGCTGTTCACACGTTCCACAATGCGGATTCCATCTGTTGGGATGCCGCGCTGTTGGCAAAAGCCGAGTACATAGATGCCTGCACAGGTGCCAATCGAAGAAAGAAAAACCGCAAAAGGTGTCGGTGCGCTGGCGGCGGGGGGTTGGTCGGTTGGGATGGTGAAGCCGCCGAAATGGGCGTCCACGCGTGAACCACCGGGGAAGTCAATGATCATTTCCATATGTAATACTCCTTGTTTGAAGTGTAATTTATCGTTTACATCCTTTGGATGCACAAGTACAATAAAAGTTGCAGATTAAACAGATCAGCTTGCATACTTTGACATGCAACTTTTTTAGCTGGATTGCATCTAATGAATAAGACAATGTCACTCGAAATTTCGCTGGAAGCACTCATCGCAGGAGACCGTGCAGAATTTGCGCGTCTCGTGGACACATATTCCAGTCCCATCTATCGTCTTGGCTTACGGATGCTTGGTACGCCTCAGGATGCCGAGGATGTGCTTCAGAATACGTTTCTTAATGTATTCACCCACCTTTCAACATTCGAGGGACGCTCAAGTCTTTCGACGTGGTTATATCGTATCGCTGCGAATGAAGCGTTGATGTTGATCCGCAAGAAGAAACCAGAAGTTAATGTGGATGATGTTCAGGCTGGCGAAAATGATGAAGATCTGCTGCCCACCCAATTCGTCGATTGGAGCGCTCTGCCTGAAGATGAACTGCTTTCAGGCGAAGGGAAAAAGTTCCTTGACTCAGCCATCCAGACTCTGCCTGAGTCGATGCGTATTGTTTTTTTGTTACGAGACGTCGAAGGCTTATCGATCAAGGAGACTGCCGACGCGTTGAATCTGACCGAGACCAACGTCAAGACCCGTTTATTGCGTGCCCGCATGTTTCTGCGCGAACGACTATCCGCGTATTATGGCGAACGCATGATTGAGGAGTAAAAGATGAATGAACATACCCACAAGGATTGCGAAGAGTTATTGGGATCGTTATCTTCATACATTGATGGCGACCTCAACCCCGAGCTCTGCCAGGAACTTGAAAAGCATCTGGCGGGCTGCGACAATTGTCGCGTTGTATTGAATACCACCAAGCGGACGATCGATCTCGTGCATACTCCCATCGAAAAACCAGATCTGCCTGAGGATGTGCGCGAACGCCTCTTCAAACGCCTCAGCCTTGACGATTACCTGAATCTCAAACCCAATTAGTTTTCTCCCCGATGATCGGTTGTCTTATCCCATGATTGATTCTCAACAATTTAATCGAATCAGCCAGATTCTGCCTGTTGTACAACAGGCAACCCCACAACTCGCGCGTGAGTTTCAGCAGGTTGCCTTCCTTGCCAAGATTCCCGCTGGTCACGATGTTTTTCTTGAAGGTGACAGCGTGGACGCGATTGCCCTGCTTATTTCCGGCGCGGTGCGGGTATACAAGATCGGCGAGACGGGACGTGAAATTACGTTGTACCGTTTTGGCTATGGACAAAGCTGTATTCTCACTGCCAACGCAATATTAAGTCATAAGACATTTCCCGCCATTGCCACTGTTGAAAAAGACGCGGAAGCCGTGATGATCCCTGCAGACAAATTTCGCGAGTGGGTGGGGAAGTATGATGCCTGGCGCGAGTTTGTCTTTGATTTACTTTCGCAGCGTTTGTACAGTGTGATGCAAATTGTGGACGAGGTCGCATTCCGTCGCATGGATGTACGAGTCGCTTCGTTGTTGCTGACGCGTTCACAGATCCAGAACCCGATGCGAATTACACATCAAGAGATCGCCTCGGAATTGGGCAGTTCGCGGGAAGTGATCAGCCGCTTGCTCGAGGATTTATCTGCACGCGGCATTGTGCGCGTCAGTCGTGGGGAGATCGAAATTTTGGATATTGAAGGTTTGCAATCCCTCGCAGTTGTGTGACATTGTCACAGACAGCCTGAAGTAAAACTCCTATACTGGAGGCAAGTTAATCGATCAAAGGAGATCAAAAAATGAAAACAAATGAATCGAACGTAGACCGCATTATCCGTGTTGTTGTCGGCATCGTGTTACTTTTCCTGGGGTTTGGCGGCGCACTTACCGGCTCTTTGGCCGTAGTGGCGAATGTGCTTGGCGTCGTCATGCTGCTCACCGCTGCAATTGGCTTCTGCCCACTTTATGCCGTCTTCAAATTCAGCACACTCAAGAACTAATTTGTTTTAGCGAGGAGCAAGGGCACGGTTTACCGTGCCCTGTTTACTTATGAACTCTCAAGAGTTTTTTGAAAAAATCAAACAAAATCCCCGTCCAGTGGTCGTCGATTTGTGGGCGCCCTGGTGTGGACCATGCAAAATGGTCAAGCCCATCCTGGAAAAGCTGGCGGTGGAATATAGCGGGCGTGTTGATTTGTGGCAAATCAACGCCGATAACAATCAGGAATTGCTGCGCGAACTTAAGGTCTATGGCATCCCCACCTTGATTGTCTACCAATATGGAAAAGAGACAATGCGCCAGGTAGGAGCAAAGCCTGCCAACGTTCTTCAATCTCTCTTCGAAACATTAGCATCAGGAGGCGTGCCAACGCGGGCGAGTCTTTCGAGCATGGATCGCTTCATCCGCTTTGGGGCAGGAATGGCAACTGCCTGGATCGGCTGGGCGACTCAAGCCAGTTGGATTTTGTTTCTTCTGGGTGGTGTGCTCATGTTCAGCGCCGTTTATGACCGATGCCCCATCTGGCGGATGCTAACAAGCCAATTTAAGAAATTGACTGGCCCATCATGAGTCTTACTCCGAAAATCCCGCAGGTGGAATCCCCAGCGCCTGGATCAGGCGCGCCCAATAATTAACCTGCGCGGCTGTGGAAGCCAGAATGACGGTCTCGCGCTCATTGAAGTTGGCTTTGATCTGGTCAATAAAATCCGGGTGAAACTTAAGTGGTGTTTGCGAGACCAACCGCGCATATTGGATGGCCAACCCCTCTCGCACTGAAAATGTGCCCACACTCTCCAGCTCGATCTGCCCACGCAAGGCGAGTACTTCATCTGTATTGATACCCAGCGATTGATGTTCGTGGGAATTCATGTCAATACAAAACGGGCAGGCCGCTGCAAATGAAGCGGCCATGCGCACCAGTTTGAGGATGCGTTCATCCAGTTCTCCATCGTGATGCGCCACCAGCGACTCGAGAATCCCCGAGCCCAATGCAGCTTTAGGGTACCAGGCCAGAATTCGCGCCGGGAGCATCATGCGGCCGGTGATTTTTTCCGAAACCCAGATGCCAAATCGCAGCAAAATTGAAATCTTTCGTGGCGGATCAATAAAAGCGTTCATAGTTTTTTCCATGACAGGGATTGTATTCGTAATTTGCAGAAATAGGAAAAGGATTTTTTATGTCACCAGATGACCGCCGCTTTGAACCTCATCATAAAGGAGCCTCATGGGTACAGCAACCGTAAAATGGATACAAGGAAAACAATTTATCGGGGTGGATTCGACCCAGCATTCGGTCGTTCTCTCCACACCGGATGAAGGAATTGGAATCAAACCGTCTGACTTATTGCTCATTGCAGTAGCTTCATGCACAGCAGTGGATGTTGTTGAAATTCTCGAAAAGAAACGTATGGCACTTACCTATCTGGAGATCAGTTCCAGCGGCGAGCAGGACCAGGATCCGCCGTGGACATTTCGAAAGATCCATTTGCATTTCAAGATTGGCGGCAAGAACCTGACGGAGAAGGCTGTGGCGCAAGCCATTCAACTTTCAGAAGAGAAATATTGCTCAGTCGCCGCCACCGTCCGTGCTACTGCTCAAATCACCACTGACTTTGAAATCCTGGAAGAAGGCAGCCTTTAAAAATAGTGGAAACTTTTCCCACATTCACATTGATCCCGGGTAAACATGTATAGGGATTATCAAAGAGCATTGGATTAGGCTGGCAATTTTCGTGCTAAACTTTCCCCATGCAAACGGAAATTCTCCTCAAACGGTTACAAACCTTTGAATTCCTTCGTGGACTCAATGATGAGACACTTTCCACACTGGCTAGGAGTGCAGTGTGGAAAGTGTTCGCGCCTGACGCTGTCGTATTCTGGGAAGGCGATACGGAAACCAATTTGTATTACCTGCAATATGGCTCGCTAAAAGTATTGAAGACTTCACCTGAAGGACGCGAACAGGTCTTGCGTTTTCTGGACGCGGGCGAAATATTTAATGAGATCGGTGTGTTTGCAAAGCGCGCAAATCCCGCTACAGCGATTGCATTGGAAGAATCGGGGATTTGGTTACTTCCGCGCCACGCGTTGGAAGAAGTTTTGCTCGCACACCCCCGCACGGCGTTACAGATCATGGAGAGCATGGCAGACCGTTTCATCAGTCTTGTGGCGTTGACGGCAGATTTGTCTCTGCGAACGGTGGAAGCGCGGTTCGCCAAATTTTTGTTGGAACAAGCCGAAGGGGATGTGATCGAACGCCGCCGCTGGACGACACAAACAGAGATGGCTGCGCATCTAGGCACGGTGCCCGATGTATTGAGTCGCGTCATCCGCGAGTTGACAAAGGCGGGACTGATCGAGATGGATAAACATCACATCCGCATTCTGGATCGATCGGGCTTGACGGAGCGGGCAATGATTCAGGGTAAATAATGACTGGGGGCAAAAACCCGACAAAAGTCGGGGCGGGAAGCGGGGGAAAGAGATAAAGTCAGGCATATCCAAAAGGAGTCCACATGTCTGACACAATTCAACAAATCTATTTTTCCGATACGAAAGCAAAAGCGGTCTTTGCAGCAGATGGCCCCAAGCCGCAATTTCTAATTGACACGCCGAAATTCAAGGCGCTGGTCGTTGGGCTGGAGGCAGGCGGACAAATTCCCGTTCACCCGGGCGAGGCGGCCATGTATCACTTTCTCGAAGGCACAGGCTTGATGACCGTTGGCGAGGAAGCCTTTGAGATCAAGCAGGGCGTTACGGTTGTTGTGCCCAGCGGTGTGAAGCGCGGCATGAACGCGAAAACGCGCGTTGTGTTTCTTGGCTCGAAGGGGGAGGAATAGCTCGATGAGAAAGGCAGCCGCGATTCTTTCATTCATCATCGGCGCGATGTCCATTGTTGCCGGGGCGGAAGTGATACGGGGTTGGAACCCTGGTTGGAGCGTGCTGAATTGGCTGCCCGTGTATAACTTCGTCATGGGCATTTTCACAGTGATAGTTCCCACCGTGCTGATTTGGAAGAATCACCGTCAGGCGATTGCAGTTGCAATTGCGACACTTTCCATTCACGCAGTCGTCACGATTCTACTGCTCACCGCTTTTCGCTCTGCTGTCGCGCCTCAAAGTATTCTTGCCATGACTTCACGTTTTATCGTCTGGCTGGCGATTCTTGCTTTGATGTATTTTTCTGTCAAAAAACAAAAGGAATAAGCATGTCTCGAACTCTCCCTAAAAAATATCACCCCATTCAAGTGACCTTGCACTGGCTGGTGGTTGCGCTGGTCTTTGCCGCCTTCGTGCTCGGAAAAACCATGAGCGGACAGCCGAATGATTCGGAAAAAATTATTCCGCTGTCGCTGCACATGGGCATTGGAATTTTTACGCTGATTGTGATGATCGTCCGCTTTGTGGCGCGGGTGAAACTCCCCAAGCCTGAACACGTTTCGGCAGGCAACCCATTTTTTGATTGGGTCGGGAAACTGGTTCACTATGCCTTGTATCTGTTCGTCTTTTTGATGGCAGTCAGCGGGGCGTCGCTTTCCATGCAGGCGGGGCTTCTCTCAAGTGTGTTTGGCGGTTCGGCGCTGCCCGCAGATTTTTATGAATTTACCGCGCGCATGTTGCATGGCTTTATTGCGCCCGCCCTGTTGCTGCTTGTGCTGCTGCATGCCGGCGCGGCGTTCTATCATCAACTTATGCTCAAGGACAATCTTTTGTCTCGCATGTGGTATGGAAAGTAAGTCGAAATAAAAGGAAAAATATACGAATGAAAAAATTATTGTTACTAGCAATCCTGACTCTGGTCCTGACTGCTTGCGGTGCACAGACTAATGAAATGGGCCCAGGCATGGGTATGAACAAAGACGGGATGATGACGCGGCACCATGCTGAAATCCCTGCTGAATATGCGGGATTGACCAACCTCGTCCTTGCGGACGAAGCGTCATTGGAACGCGGCGCAACGCTCTATGCTGTGAACTGCGCCTCTTGTCATGGCGACGGCGGAATGGGCGACGGTCCCGCTGGTTCTGCGCTTGACCCTGCTCCCGCGCCAGTGGCGCACACCAGCCAGATGATGGCGGATGATTACCTGTTCTGGCGCGTCAGCGAAGGCGGCATACCTTTTGGCACATCCATGCCTGCGTGGACAGTTCTGGACGAACAGTCGCGCTGGGACATGGTCAATTACATGCGCGCGCTCGGCGCTGGGACAGTGAAACCTGCCAGCGGTATGGGCGGCGCGGAATACGATCCTGAAATTCAGGCGGCACGGCAAGCCGAAATGCTGGCGCAGGCTGTGGAGCAGAGGGTTATAGATCAGGATGAAGCGAATACGTTCAAACTTGTCCACGATGCCGTGGAACAATACCGCATCGAGCATCCTGAAGTGGTCAACAGCGGCGGGAACGCCAACGAACGCGAAGCGGCGATCCTTGCGGCGCTGGTCAATGAAAACATGATTACTCAAGCACAGGCAGACGCGTTTACAGACATCCATGATCGTCTCGGTGCTTCTGGACTTATGCCCTAACAAAAAAGGAAGATAAAATGCCTATTCCATATTTACTCACTACTTTGCTTTACACTTTCGTAGCGTTACTCGCCGCGGCAGACGCTTCACT
>Ga0163152_10008754_pt1 | contig 10706 bp, 7 predicted proteins | sample OliLakLV19MP8IB2_FD_148635 | JGI IMG/M metagenome (GOLD analysis project Ga0163152, IMG submission 148635) | Freshwater microbial mat bacterial communities from Lake Vanda, McMurdo Dry Valleys, Antarctica - Oligotrophic Lake LV.19.MP8.IB-2 | ecosystem: Environmental > Aquatic > Freshwater > Lake...
GGTGGTTGGTCATCGATGGCCCCTCCGCAATCGTTCAGCGAATCATGCTTGACCGTTCACTTCGAGTGCAGTTCGTCGACAGTTCGCGAGTTCTTGTGCTTAGGGAGGCCGCGGATGGGTATGATCAGCTCCTGGAGCTCGCTTATCGACGGCAAGATGGATCTCGCCCTTAGTGCGATCGGAAGCTCGTGCGTCGACTCCTTCGATCGCATTCTAAGAGTGACGGAATCGTGCGGCGAATGTCCGAGCACTCGGCTGTGAATGATCTCACCGTGACTGACGGAGTTGCGCACGTGGCGTCCCCGATCGATTCGCTACTTGATGCAGGAAGAGTCATCGACTCGCCGCTCGGCGCGTGGACACACCACGAACGCAGAGTGTCCCGTCTCCGCGAGGTGCTCGACCACCTCTGGCATTTCGACGGGCGCATGGTCCTCCCGCGCGAGCGCACGTTTCCGGGCGGATATGTTGAACTGATCCTGCATCTCGGCCCGCTGTTTCGCGACGTGTTGCCCACGGGCGCTTGGGAGATGAAGCGCGTACAATACGGATGTCCATGCCGACTACGAGTCGTTCGGGGAATTGTGTAGTTGGCATCATGGTTTCGCATAGCGCTGGTGCGCTTCTACTACTTGTATCACTTTGGCTTTGCGCTCCAACTAGGCTGGGGATATATCGTCGGCGCGGAAGCGTCGACGAGTGAGCTAAACGCTGGCGAATCGCGCCGCCGATCAAGCCTGTAATCCGACAACGCTCTCACCCTGCCGGATCGTTCACATTCTACTCACCCGCCGTCAAACAAGAACGTGACCGGCACCTGCAGATACACAAAAGCGTATGACTAGAGGCCCGCTGGCCACGACAGCATCCGATCCGCTCTGGATTAGAGCCGACTGAGTTTCGACTCCATGCCACCCGCTCAGGGAAGCATCGCATCGGGTTTCGACTCGACACCGCCTCGGAAGGCCCGCGCCACCCGGATGTAGCGTCGAAACGGTCCGTCGCGCACCGGAACGGTGACGGTCCGCCCCCGAGTCGGGCCTATGCTCGGCGCTCCCCGGTCCCGGAGCGCACATGCCCGACGCGGCGCCGGCGGCGCGTGGCGTCTACAAACCGAGGCGCCCCCAGGCGTCGCCGCTCTTTCGGTTGGTGTCGGACCATCTGCACCGCCTGCAGACGGTCTACGACGAGCGCTTCGCCCGCGACTATGGCCCGTGGCGTCCCGTCGTGGCGCAGGTCGCCGACAAGTTCCTCGCCTGCGGCGTCCTCGAGCACGGCTTCGCCCGCATCCGCTGCGACGCCTGTACGCACGAATACCTGCTCGCGTTCTCCTGCAAGTGCCGGTACTTCTGCCCGAGCTGCCACGCCAAACGCCTCGCGATCTGGACACAGTGGCTCGACACCACCCTGCTCGCGCCGGTGCCGCACCGCCAGGTGGTCCTCACCATCCCCAAGCGACTGCGCGCGTACTGCCTCTATCGGCGCCGCCTGCTCGGCGAGATCGCGCGGGTCGCCGCCCGCACCGTTACGGCCGCCATTCGCACGCTCACGGGTGAGCGCGCGCTCACGGTCGGCATCGTGGCCTGCCTGCAGACGCACGGCTCGCGGGCCAACTGGCATCCGCACCTGCACCTGCTCGTCACCGATGGCGGTTTCCGGCCTGACGGGACGTTCGTCGCGTGGCCGGTGCATGACACGGCGCGCTTGACCGAGGCGTTCCGCCGCGCCGTGTTGCGGCTGTTCGTGCGGCTGGACCTCTTCGACGAGGAGCAGGCCGCCGGGATGCTCACGTGGCCGCACTCGGGGTTCCACGTGCATACGGCGGTCTGGGTGTCGGAGGACGACCGGGCCTTTGCCACCCGGCTCGCGCGGTCCTGCGCGCGGAATCCCGTCGCCCTGGAACGGCTCATCTACGACCGGACGGCGAAAGCGGTGACCTACCGCTCCGACAAGGCGGACGGCCCAACGGCGGGCACCGAGACCGTGGACCCGCTCGAGTTCCTGGCCCGGGTCCTGGTGCACATCCCGGACAAGGGCCACGTGACCACGCGGTACTACGGCTGGTACGCCAACCGCCCGCGCGGGATGCGGGGCAAGGCGGCGACCGCGGCGGCGGCAGTGCCGCCCGCCATCGTCCCCGCGCCACGGCTCGGGCCCGCCGAGGCCACCCGCCGGTGGGCGGCGCTCCTGCAGCAGATCTTCGAGGTCGACCCGCTCGCCTGCCCGACGTGCCACGGCACGATGCGCATCATCGCCTTCATCACCCAAGCGTCGGTGATCGACCAGATCCTCGCGCACCTCCGCGCCCGCGCCGCCCGCGAGCCGCCCGCCGGGCCGCGGAGCCCCCCATCGACGCGGGCCCCAGCGAGCCGGGGCGCGTCACGCGCCGCACGCCAGTCCGCCGACGCCCGGACTTCCCCCTGAGGACGCGGTTTCCGACGCCCCGCGACCCCGCGGGGGCGTTCGGCGTGCGCGGCGGTCCCACCGCACCGTCACCGTGGGCCCCGCCGGCCTCCGTCGGCCTCGGGTCACCCGTCCGGACCGCCGGCCGAACAGCCCGCGAGGCACACTGGCGCGGTGGCGGTCGCGCCGACGCCCGCTCCCCGGTGCTCGCGAGGCAGCGGACCGGGGCCTATACTCCAGCGACCCCGATTGAAATTCCTATCCCGCGGGGCTGGTCATAGCCACGCTCTGCGACGGCGCGAGATCTAGCCTGACCGGTCACCGCACCGGCGGCTTCTTTTTCTTCCCCGACAGCGCGTCGAGAAGTCCCTTCGCCGCCTTGTTTGCCGCGTCGCTTCCCGCCGCCTTCACGGCATCGCCCGCCGACGGCGTCACGTCGGCGATCTGCACCGCGAACTCGCGTCCGGTGCGGATCTGTCGGCTCGGCGTGATATCGAGTTGTACCAGCGTCGCGTTCCACGTGAACGAGATGCCGCGCTCCGATCGGCCCGCATCGAACCGCGTCACATTGAACACGGCGTTACGCGACTCGCCGGGACGCAGCGAGAACTGTGGGTCGGCCGCCTGGCCGGTCACGACACCGATGCCCGTCGCGCTCACGTCATGCGTGCCCGCACGGCCGAAGTAGTAGCGGTTGCCGAGGTTGTCGATGGCGCCACTCGACGTGCCCTTGTATCCGAGGATGATCGACTCATTCGACATGTTGCGCACCCGCACGTTCAAGCGCAGGCCGTGGTAGCGTCCATTGCCAATGTCTCCAGCGCTCATCTGGGCAATATCCACGCGTACCGGGCCGCTGGCGTAGCACCGCGCCACCCCTGCGCACACATCGATCTCGTCGGCCAGCGCGACCGGTGTGGCGCCTGCCATCTGGGCCGCGCTCGACGGCGCCGTCGCGCTCCCCGAGGCGCTCCCCATCGACGTGGCGACGCCAGCGCCACCGTTGGCCATCTGTGCCGTTACGCCTTTGCCGTCGAAGCCAGTGAACCGCAGCGCGTGCTCGCGGCCCAGTCGCCATTGATTGCCGGCAATAGGATTGATCTCGCGCAAGGCGACGTCCATCGCGTAGCTCGTGCCCAGGATGACATTTCGTGAAGCCGGACGAAACAGGAACTCCACGCGAGCATCGGCTCGCTCACCGGGCTGCAGCTGGAACTTCGGATCATACGTGTTGCTGGTGATCAATCCGATCCCACGCACCGACTCGGTGCCGGCCACTTCGTAGCGGTTGCCCTGATCGTCGGTCACGATGCCGGATCCCGCCAGGTAACCCAGCACCAACGGGCGAGGTGTGCGATTCTGAAGGCGAATCGTGGCCGTGATCACGCGATTCGCGCCCGAAACGCTCGCACGGAAGTCGGTGACCACACCGACGAAATTGGTGGTTTCGTAGCATGCAGATTGTCCCGTACACCCGGCGCTCTGCGCGGTGAGATGCCCGGGCATGACGACGGCGCACAATACCGCCGCCGTGAGTAACTGATGTCGCATCGCTCGATCCTCGAAGTAGTGGCGGTCAACGCGACTGCGTGGCGATCCACGCAGCGTCGGTCAGTTGCAGCGTGACACGAATGCGCGGTGCGGCGTTCAAGCTGCGCGACATCATGTCCTCGTCCTTGCTCCACGTGGCGGTGAGTGCGTTGCGCGGACCGCTTCGGATGTACGCCGCGCTGCTGTCGGTCACCGGTCCCCACGCCAGCGTGTATCCCGTGCGCTGTGTCGCGTCCGCCACGGGCCCGTAGCGCTGCACGAGCACCTGACGGAACGACTCACCGTCGATGAACGGAAACACGCGTTCGATGCGAATCGCCCGCACCTTGTCGTCGTCGTCCAGGAACGCCGTGGCGCACACTGCACCCGGCTTTACCCGTCCTCGGCCGGAAATCGACGAGCAGCCCATCGCGTTCACGGCGATGATGCTGGTGAAGCCTGCGTAGCCGCTCCCGTTGTTGGCGTGTCGCTCCGTCTTGCCGAACAGTCGCGCCGCGGCGCGCTCGAACAGATCGCCTTTCGTTCCGATGCGAAGTCCGGCCACATCCGCCGTCGCGATCTCGAATGCAGGGGCACCGCCAAGCGCGGGTGCGCCGCTGTTCGCACCGTCGGCGCTGACAGGCGATGTCGACAGTGTCGGCGCGAAGAGCTCCTTCTCCTGTCGATCGCGGACGTGTACGTCCACCAGTTCGGCGCGCACCACGCGCGTACCGGTCACCGCCCCGGACGGATCGCCCTGTCCGGTCACACGGAACGCGATGTCCGTCAGCACCCCGCGTCCCTGCGCCCGGAGCGACTCGTCGAAAGCGCGCGCGGCGCCCTTCGGCATGCCGATGAACCGCGCCGACTCGGCGTTCAAGAAAACTACGCGGTACTCCTCGCCAAACACCTGCAGCGGCAGATACGTACCCGGCTCGAAGAAGTGCATCGAAAACCGCTGTTGCTCATGATCGTACTCCGACACATTGTCGTTCACGCGCACCCGAAACGTCGCACTGGCCGGCAACCCGGTGAGTCGGCGCTGCAATTGCTGCGACCACACGCGCGCCGAATCAGGTCGATCAAAGGCAGGAAGCTGTTGCAACGCCGTGTTGCGCGCGGTGACACCTGCCGCGTCGAACGGTACGCCGGCAACTTTGTACCATGTCAGCACCACGGCTTCGTCGTCGAGGTCGGGCGGCGCTTGCCACTCGGTCATGCCGACCGCCGTACTGCGGTAGCTGGCCCACTGCGCGGTGGCGGGGCGTGGTCCCGCACTCGCGGCACGCATACCGGTCTGCTTCGACAGCGGGACCGTCGCGCCGCTGGGCAGATGCAGCACCAGCGCGCTGTCGCTCCGGTCGATCGTTGCCTGCGCGCCGCTCGGCAGCATCAACGCCCACGACCCATCCGATTGCTTCTCCAAGCGGCGCCGTATCGTACCGGCATAGGCATCGTCGCCGTCGGTGAGTAGCACATGCGCGCCATGGACCATCGCCTCGAGCGCCGCTGCGGCCGTCGCGCGATTTTCCGGATGGGCGATCGCCCACACAATGCCGTCGTCGGGAAGGGAGGACGCGAGTCGATCACCAGTCGCAGCGTCTCCACCGCACCCTAGCGCACCCACGCAGGCTAGCCCGACCATAGCGATGGCGTTTCGCCGACCTGGTTGCGTCGTCCCCGAACGTGGTGATAGCCTCTGCATACAGTTCGCCCGTGTCGGCGCCGTCGAGGCTGGAAGCAGCCGGAGCACGCCGGCGCGTAAAAGCGTCTCCGCACCGCATTGCGTACAATCGGCTCAAACCCCGTCATCACTCGCTGAATGACTCTGTCGGATCAGTCGGACGTCCTCGGCACACCCGCGAGCGGCCCGGATTCCCGAGCCGAGCTCGACCATCTCTTCAGCGTGACCTACGAAGAGCTGCGGCGACTCGCGTCGAGTGTGCGTCGAAGCGACCCGCGCGCGTCGATCACACCAACGGCGCTCGTGAACGAGGCGTGGCTCAAGCTGGCCGGATCACCGGAGGTCGCGCACACCTCGCCCACGCACTTCAAACGCATCGCGGCGCGTGCGATGCGACAGGTGCTCATCGAAGCCGCCCGTCGGCGACAGGCCGGAAAGCGCGGCGCTGACGAACTGCACGTCACCTTCGACGACGCCGTCAACGCGGCCGCCACCGATGCCGATGGACTGCTCGCCCTCGACGAAGCCCTGACGCGTCTGGCCGCGCAGGCCCCTCGTCAGGCGCAACTGGTGGAGAGTCGATTTTTCGGCGGGCTCAGCGTACCGGAGACCGCCACGCTGCTCGACGTGAGCGAGTCGACGGTACTGCGCGAATGGCGGCTCGCCCGCGCCTGGCTGGCGCGTGAACTGGCGGTCGACGCGTGAGCTGGGCGCGCTTGCAGTCAGCCTTCGACGCGATCGTCGACGCGCCGGAGCATCGTCGCGACGCGATGGTGCGCGCTGCGTCGCACGGTGACGCCGACTTCGAACGCGAGCTGCGCGAACTGCTGGCGGCCGACGCCGTGCAGCTGCCACTGCTCGACCGAAGCAACGCCGAGTGGGCGTCGGCATTGCTCGCTGATACGCCATGGCCTGAAGGTGCGCTGCCGCAATTCGGACCGTATCGCCTGGTACGGTTGCTCGGCGAGGGCGGTATGGGCGTCGTATATCTGGGCGAACGTGTCGATGTACGGCGCACGGTCGCGGTGAAACTGCTGCGCGATGCGTGGCTTTCACCGGCGCGCCGCGCACGATTCACCACCGAGCAGCGTGCCCTCGCCCAGCTTGACCATCCGAACATCGCGCGGCTCCACGATGCCGGCACGCTCGCCAATGGGACGCCATGGTTCGTGATGGAGTACGTGGAGGGCCTTCCGCTACACCGCTACTGCGAAGCGAACGCGTGCACGGTGCCGCAAAGACTCCAGCTCTTCCGCGCCGTGTGCAGCGCCGTGCAACACGCGCACGATCAGGCCATCATCCATCGGGATCTCAAGCCCTCGAACATTCTTGTCACCGCCGACGGCACGGTGAAACTACTGGATTTCGGCATCGCCAAGCAGATCGGCGAAGAGCATCGCGATAGCGAGCGCACGCAGACCGGGCTGCGCATGATGACGCCGGCGTACGCGGCGCCTGAGCAAGTGCGTGGCGAACGGGTGGGTGTCTTCACCGACGTGTACGCCCTCGGTGTCCTGTTGTACGAGCTACTCGCGGAGCGACTCCCACTCGATCTCTCGTCGCGCACGCCGGGGCACGCCGACGCCATGATCCTGGACACCGAGCCGGAGCCGGTGTCACGAGCCGCCCGCGCGCAGGGCGCCGACAGCGTAGCGGCGATGCGGCGCAGCGAGTGGAACGATCTCGATGTGCTGTGCATGACCGCGATGCACAAGGATCCGACGCGGCGCTATCGATCGATCGATGCGCTGCTGCGCGATGTCGATCACTTCGTCGCCGGTGAGCCGCTCGACGCGCACCCCGATGCGCTTTCGTACCGCGCGAGCCGCTTTGTGCGCCGACGGTGGAGGGAAAGTGCATTGGCTGCGGCCCTCGTGTTGCTTTCGGCTGGCGTCGGCACCACATACACGGTTCGGCTGGGGCGCGCCCGAGACGCGGCCGTGCGCGAGGCGGAGCGCCGCACGCGACTGCAGCAGTTCACGCTCGCGCTCTTCACCGGTGGCGACGAGGCGGGGCCGGCCGATAGTTTGCGCGTCGTCACCTTGGTGGATCGTGGTGTGCAGGAAGCCCGCCTGCTCGACGGCGATGCCGCCGGACAGGCCGATCTCTATGCGACGCTGGGCAGTGTGTATCAGAAGCTCGGCCGCTTCGAACGCGCCGACACCATGCTGCAGGCGGCGTTGATCGCACACACCAGGGCGGGGAGTCGCGACTCGCTCACGCGTGCGGCGTTCCTGCTGACGCTCGGTGATCTGCGCATCGACCAAGCGTCGTACCTTGGCGCCGATAGTGCGCTCACGGAGGCCTCCGCCCTCGTCGCCTCGCGCGTCTCCACGCGCGATGACCCGGCGGTGCTGCTGCAGTCGCGAATTCTCGGTGCCGTAGGCCGACGACAGGAAGAGCAAGGCCGCTACGATTCGGCAACGGTCACCTTGCAACAGGCCGTGGCCCGCTATCCCGCAAGCGATCCCGACCCATTGGTGCGTGCGTCACTGCTCGGTGAGCTCGCCAACGTGCAGTTCTATGCCGGTCACTATGCTGAAAGTGACTCGCTGAACCGTCTCGTGCTTGCGGCGCAGCTCGCACGATCGGGCGAGCGTCATCCCGCGGTGGCCGAGGTCTACATCAACCTCGGCGCCACCGAGTTCGAGCGAGGTCGCTTCGTCGAGGCGGAACGCTGGTATCGCCAGGCGATCGACATCGACTCGGCCTTTTATGGAGGCGCGCATTTCCGGACGGCGGCGCACTTGTCGATGCTGGGGCGTACGTTGGTGTCGCAGGAACGATACGACGAAGCGACCGGTGTGCTACAGCGTGCGCTCGACATTCAGCAGTCCACGTTCGGCAGTGCGCATCCGCGGGTAGCCAGCGTGCTCAACGAACTCGGTAACGTCGCGCTGAAGCACAGGGCGTTCGACAGCGCCGACGCCTACTTCACACGCATGGCGAAGGTGTACGGCGCTGCCAACGGTGACGCGCATTTTACCGTAGCGGTGGCGCTTTCCAATCGCGCCACGGGATACAACGATCAGAAGCAGTATGCGCGCGCGGAGGCCATCTATCGCGACGTCGTGCGCCGGTTCACGAACGCGCAGGGGGCGGAGCACATGAATACCGGCATCGCCCGCATCAAACTCGGGCGCTCGCTGATACGTCAGCAACGATGGGCCGCCGGTGCGGCGGAGTCGGAAGCCGGCTACACGATCGTCGCCCGGCAAGCCGAACCCGGGGTGAGTTTTCTGCAGGCGGCGCGCAAGGACATCGCCGAAGCGCTCCTCGCGCTCGGTCGTCCTACAGCATCGGCGAAGTGGACGAAGGCGTGGGAAGACAATGCGCCGTCAAAGCCATAAGCCAGGGGTTGCCGATGACCCTGAATTCGTCTACGCTTATCGTCTGATGGGAGACGTGATCCTTTGGGGTTACTGCTGCCATGCGCAGGCCGCTCACATAGCTCAGTCGGTAGAGCACATCCTTGGTAAGGATGAGTATGTTTGAAAAGCCGACCATCGCTCGTTCGTCTCCAGAACCGCGTAAGTCCTTATGGGACATGCGGTTCTTTTGTTTTCTGGGCGGTAAATTTGTGGCGAGAAGGGCCCGTGGTACCGACAAATAGCGCCCGAATCGGTCCCGGCACGCGCCGCTTTGACCCGCCAGAGGGAATAGTGAATGGCCGCAATAGGTGTACCAAAGATCGCCGTGGCCGCGGCAGCGAAAAACGGCACGAAGATCACGCCGGATACATCCACGCTTGCCTCCACCCGGTGCAGTGTATGTTCAACCTCTTAGCTCAGCCGCAAGGCTCCAACAAATCGCGAGCGCTGCGAGCTTTCGGTAAGCCCTGTCTGCTGCAGCGTAAGTGAGAGCTTGGTACCGCGAGTGGACGCCACAAGAATCAATCAGCACGAACGGAACATCGTGCGGCCACCTCGCGGCGAGAGGATCTCGCCCTGCGGACGACCACGCGAACCCGTGTTACACGCGGACACCACAACCTCTGCTCGAGTCGGGAGCGCAAGGCTCGCGGTCACGCACCGACATCTCCAATGATTGCTGCACCTGCTCTAGCGATCTAACGAGGCTGTAGAAAAAGTCCCGATGCGTGCCGATGTGGAAACGGAACTCACGACATACCTGGACGTTGGCCTCAGAGAGAATCTGCGGTGCGATTGCCCTTCCGTCGAGGCCCGTGATGGCGCGCTACAAGCACATCGACACGAACCCGAAGTTTCTGGCCGTGGATTTGGCCGCGCAGCTGCTCCCTGGGACGCTTGAGCATGCGTTGCAGCATCTGCTGACGGTGGCCATTGATCTGTCCCCCTTCGACGCGCGCTACAAGAACGACGCGACCGGGGCGCCGGCCTACCCACCGAAGACGCTGTTGCAGGTAGTGCTCTTCGCCTACTCGCGCGGGATCGTGAGCAGCCGCGCCATCGCGCGCGCCTGCGAGGAGCACGTGACGTTCATCGCCCTGTGCGGGGACACGCGACCGCACTTCACCACGATTGCGCACTTCGTGAGCTCGTTGGGAGCGGACATCGTGCCGATCTTCGCGGCGGTCCTCGCGGTGTGCGACAGCCAAGGCCTCATCGGGCGCGAGATGTTCGCGATCGACGGCGTGAAGCTGCCGAGTAACGCGTCGAAGCAGCGAAGCGGTACACGCGCGGACTTCGAGCGCCAGGCCACGAAGTTGGAGGCCGCTGCGACGACCATGCTGGAGCGCCATCGCGCCAACGACACGGCCGACGTGGAGCCCACGCTCGCCGCGAAGACGCAGCAGCGCCACGAGCGGCTGACGCGTGACGCCGAACAATTGCGCGAATGGCTGGCCACGCATCCGGAGGACCGACGCGGCGCGACGGGCGCCGTGCGCAAGAGCAACCGCACCGATAACGAGAGCGCGAAGATGGCGACGAGCAAGGGCGTCATCCAAGGGTACACGGGGGTGGCGGCCGTCGATGCGGCGCATCAGATCATCGTCGTCGCGCAAGCACACGGTACCGGGTCAGAACAGGAACTGCTGGTGCCGATCGTCGAGGCACTGCAGCCAAGCGGCGCTACCACGCTCATCACCGCCGATGCGGGCTATCAC
>Ga0163152_10008757_pt1 | contig 10705 bp, 6 predicted proteins | sample OliLakLV19MP8IB2_FD_148635 | JGI IMG/M metagenome (GOLD analysis project Ga0163152, IMG submission 148635) | Freshwater microbial mat bacterial communities from Lake Vanda, McMurdo Dry Valleys, Antarctica - Oligotrophic Lake LV.19.MP8.IB-2 | ecosystem: Environmental > Aquatic > Freshwater > Lake...
CGGTTGGCTCCGCTGCCGACACACCGAGTGTCACGGGAGCCACCACGAACGAGGACGTTCAGTCGGCCTCGGGGCTCGTCATCACTCGCAACGCGAGCGACGGCATCGAGGTGACTCACTTCAAGATCACGAACATTCAGAATGGCCTGCTGTTCCTAAACGATGGCACGACGCCAGTCCTCAACGGCAGTTTTCTGACGTTTGCCGAGGCGAATGCGGGCTTGAAGTTCACACCCGCGCTGAACTTCTTCGGCAATGGTTCGTTCGATGTGCAAGCATCGGTGTCCAATAGCGATTCCGGCCTGGGTGGAGCAGTGGTCACGGCAACCATCATCGTAACCCCGGTGAACGACGCGCCGATCCTCGATCCAGACTTCACGCAGATGCTTCCTTACACACCGTTGAAAAACAAGATCTTGCCGCCCGGTGGTTTGATTTCTGACTTGACGGAAAATGTCGCCGACCCGGATGGTGTTGGATCACCGAGAGGGGTCGCGGTCATTGCCGTGGACAACACCAAAGGCATCTGGCAGTACAACCTGACCGGAGCCGATGCCGATTGGAAGGCCATCCCAACTGGTGCGGATGCGAATGCCGTCTCCGCGAGCCACGCCTTGCTGCTGGCCGACGACGGCACCACGCGATTGCGATTCTTGCCTGTCGCTCGATTCGCCGGCTTCTCCAACATCCTCTTCAAGGCTTGGGACCAGTCGAATGGTCAGTTGGAAGAAAGCTTCGGCGACACAACCAATGTGCTCGACCTTTCCTACAGCCTTGATGACGACCAGGCCTGGGTCGCGGTCGGCAAAACAATCAAAATCAACAAGGTCATAACTGCCGTGGACCCGGATGGCCGCACAGTTCTGAAAGCAATCAAGTCCGACACCAAGACTTCTCTGGTTAATGTGAGAGACATGCTCGGCATCGCGGGGCTCGAATCCGCTCCGAAGACCAATCTAGGCGTGGCCATCATCGGCAATAATCAGGCTGAAGGAAAATGGGAGTACATGCTGGCCAAGACCAATCCGAAGGTCTGGGTCGAGGTTGGCGCAGTTAGTTCCACGAATGCTTTGCTACTGCGGCCAATCGACAAGCTACGCTTTACGCCGATGGCGGGAGTCGATGGCGACGCCCCTCTGACGTTCCTCACCTGGGATCAGACTGGCGCGGCCGGCTCCAAGGTGAACCCCACTGGTGCCCCTTTCGGCGCGGACCCTGGAACGGCAGTCCTGGATCTCGTGCCCGTGCTCGATCTAACCAAGGCGGCCGTCCTAAATCCGGTGGATGCAGGACAAACGTCGAACGAAGTGGCCTTCGGGTCGATCATGTCTGCCAATCACATCGTGGGCACGAACGTCGGCGTTGCCATCATTGCGACCAAGGGAATGGGCACCTGGCAGTACAAGTCTGTCGGTGGCACCTGGACCGATGTGGGCAAGGTGAGTGCTGGCAAGGCACTGTTCCTCAACACGGCCGACCAAGTCCGCTTCACAGCGGCGGCGAACGCGGTGCCAGGCACCGCCAGCTTGTCTTTCAAGGCCTGGGACAAGACCAAGGTTGCCGTTGGCACCCGTGGTGCGGCCAGCGGCACTTCGGTCAGCAAGCTGACCGAGATCCTGACGGTGGCGATCGGCAACCAAGCCCCAACCTTGGACACGGTGCCGGTCGTGACGTTGCCCTCCGTCTCCAGTTCGGCTCCGAAGCCGAGCAGTGGCGTTCAGGTGAAGTCGTTCTTGGGAACGGCCATCAGCGATCCGAATGGCGTGAAGTCCCTGCAGGGAATTGCGATCACTGGCGTCGATAACTTGAACGGCCAGTGGCAATATTCGCTCGGTGGCAACATCTGGGTGAACGTCGTGTCGGTCAGCAACGACACCGCGATTCTGCTAAAGGGCACGTCGAAGATTCGCTTCGTGCCGAATGCCGGCTTCGTCGGCTCAGCGACTTTCAGCTACAAGGCCTGGGATCAGACGGTCGGCCAGGCGGGCGACCGCGTTGATACGGATTCGGGATTGAACTCGTTCAGCCTGAACACCGAGACGGCGACGATTGGTGTCACTGCGTGAGCAAGATAAATGAGCGGGAGTGAGGGCACAATGCTGGGCAAAGTGGTGGCCACACCATTTTGCCCAGCTTTTTTGTGTGCTGGCTTCGAGCCATACATTGCCGACTCGCGATGCCATGGCCATTCTTGTCCGCAGAACTTTCTCGTCGAACGGCGCATCAAGTGCTACCTCTTAGGGGCTGCTCCTCGCTGAACACCATGTCTTGCACATCGAGTCGGCTGTCACCATAATTGCGTCGGCAAATCGGAAGCCGCCTGCTCAAAAATTGACGACGCATTGCTCAGTGGTCTCCGCGCGCAGTATGAGTGATCCACGCAAGTTATCGTGTAACGCAGTATGCGTTCAAATTCGCGTTGCATCTCAATCGGATTTGAATCCGGTGATATGGTTTGGCCCGTCAGGAGATTCGGCATCCTAAAATTCATCGACCATTTCAATGCGACGCCGAGCGAATCCTTCGGGATGTACGGCGGCGGGAAATTGAATCAAAGAATCTGAATCGATCTGTATCGCCCACCTCGTGGACGGTTGATTCAGAAAGTGTGTGAAGGTGTCCCAACCGAACTGTCTGCTCTCGTACTCAGTTCTAGTCGAATAGAAGGAAATGCAGCATGCGTCGAACGTTTTTCCGATCCCCGATCGAAGCTCTGGAGTGTCGCACGGTCCCAGCAGTTGGATTGAGTGCTGGTGTATTAACTATTACTGGTGCCCCCGGAGCAGCCGATACCATCGTCGTAAGTCGATCTGGCGGCGATGCTCTTGTGACATTGAACGGCGTTGATTCGCTCTTCGCATTGTCCGGGATCAACACCGTTAAAATTAATGGTGGTGTTGCGAATGACACCATCACTTACACGCTTGACAAAGTCGTTACCATCTGGGGTGGCGAGGGTAACGATACCATCACAACCGGCGGCCTACTATTGGCTAGGGACGCCACTATCTTCGGCGGCGTCGGCGACGACACCATTACGTCCACCGCTACCGGACGTGTTAGCGTCGTCGGCGGCGCAGGCAACGACACCATTGTCGTCAATGGTGCTAGCCGTGTTGTCATCCGCGGCGACAGCGGTAACGATACCCTTACAGGCAGCACTGCTGGCCTGGCGACCATTGCTGGTGGCACGGGTAACGACACCATGACATGCAATGCCTCTAGCAATGCTGTCATCAGGGGCGAAGGGGGTAACGACATCATTCAAGCCAACAATGTTGGACGAGCTTCAATCTCCGGTAGCACCGGGAACGACTCCATCGAATGCACTGCGACTGGTGCGGTCGTCATCACTGGCGACAGCGGTAATGACAGCATCATATGCACCACTGCTGCCCGCGCCACGATCAGTGGCGGCACCGAGGACGACAATATTCTGTGCAACGGAACGGGTAGCGCCACCATCACTGGCGGTGCAGATAACGACATCATCATCGGCGGCTTTGGGCGAAACCATATCGACGGGGGTACCGGTAACGACACTCTCACGGGGCGTGGTATTCCAGGCGACTGGCTCAGTGGTGGACCTGATGCCGACTCGATCACGGCAACGGGTGGAGCGTCGAAGCTTTACGTCTCGAAGTTAGACACCTTCTTCACGACTCGGATTATCGACACGATTACCTTCGTGTCATAGATTTGTGGGCTACGGGCACAGGGCGGAAGTCGAAATGCTTCCGCCCAGCACTCCCCTTGGCTTTCAACTGGCCTCAGCCTCCCAGTTCGGCACTCGGAGCTATGTACATCAATTCCCAACAATGGCCATCCAGATCCTGATAACCGTGGAAATACATGAGGCCGTAAGCCTTGGGCTCCTTGTAAGTCCGGCCACCGGCGGCCACGGCTTTCCGAACCCAAAAAATCGTTACAGAGCCGCGCACGCAGCGCAGCGGAGTAAGCGGTTTAGCGTCTCGCGGCTTCATCCGCTTACTCCGCTGCGTGCGCGGCTCTGATGGAATTTTGTCGGCGCGTCAATAAATATTCTGGCTGAGAATCACGCACGCCGCGGTTTCATCCGTGTTCAATCGCCGAAGCGAACGCATCGTGCAAGACTTCTTCCACCGGATCGATGTCGCCGATCAAGCGGACCGGAGTCGCGAAAATGCGTGGCGACTCCGCTCGATAGACACCGTCCAACGCCTGCCGGATTTTATCGACGCTCATCGAGATGGTCTGTAGAAATGTGCCGGGCCGTCAAGAGATCCGTCCGTCTTGTAGGGTGGGTGGAGGCTTTGCGGAACCCACCAGAGGCTGCGAGGGACATGGTGGGTTCCGCAAAGCCTTCACCCACCCTACACTGTCCACATCCCCCTAGAGGACCAACTCATGCCCGACCTCGCTGATGGCGAATCGACCGAGATGAAAGGTTCCGGGGCCAAGCCGTACGTCATCAAGAACGTCGGCGGGGCCTATTCCTGCTCGTGCCCCGCGTGGCGAAATCAATCCATCGCCATTGAACGCCGCACGTGCAAACACATCCGCAAGCTGCGTGGCGATGCCGCGGAAGAATCACGCATCGGCGGGGCCTTGCCGCAGAAACCCGTGAAACCGGCCGGAGAAGAATCCGAGGGCCCGCCGATCTTGCTGGCCGAAACTTGGGATTCCGCGGCCGACCTGAGCGGCTGGTGGATGAGCGAAAAGCTCGACGGCGTGCGGGCCTACTGGGACGGCAAGCAGTTCATCTCGCGGCAGGGCAATCTGTATCACGCACCCGACTGGTTCGTGGCCGGCCTGCCGAACGTGCCGCTCGACGGCGAACTCTGGCTCGCACGCAAGGCCTTCCAACGCACCGTCGGCATCGTTCGCCGACAGGACAAAACCGACCTGTGGAAGGACATCATATTCCTAATCTTCGACGCACCGGCTCTGAAAGTGCCATTCGAAGCCCGACTCGAATTCCTTGCGGTAACCTTATCTGACAAGTCGCTCACCTACGCGACCACGCATCCACACGAGCGTTGCAAAAGCATCGCCCACTTGCGGGAAGAACTTGCCCGGGTCGAATCGCTCGGCGGGGAAGGCCTGATGTTGCGGCAGCCAAATTCGCTCTACGAAGTCGGCCGCTCGGCCACGCTCTTGAAAGTGAAAACCTTCAAGGACGCGGAGGCGACGGTGATCGGCCATCAAGGCGGGGCCGGCAAACACAAGGGCCGACTCGGGGCCTTGCAAGTCAAACTCGCGGACGGCACCGAGTTCTCGGTCGGCACCGGCTTCACGGACAAGCAACGCGAACAACCCCCAGCCATCGGCAGCGTCATCAACTTCCGCTATCAAGAACTTTCAGACGGCGGCGTACCCAGATTTCCCAGTTACATCGGCATCCGAACGGAGACCAAAATGAAACCGGAACCAGCCAAACCAACGCCCACCACCGGGGGAGCCAGACGCTTCGAGTTCGAGGAAGGCACCTCCCACAAGTTCTGGGAAGTCTCCGTGAGCGACACCGAACTCACAACCCGTTGGGGCAAAATTGATACGGACGGCCAATCCAAAACTAAACCTTTCGCCAGCCCGGAAAAAGCCCAAACCGAGATGGACAAGCTGATCAAAGAAAAAACGGGCAAGGGGTATGAGGAGAAGTGAGAGTTGACGCTCTGGACAAAAGTCGATTTTCGCGAAGCGACCCCCTGAAATCACGGGGGTTTATCAGGGTAGTTTCGCCGATAACGGAATTTTGTCGGGGGCGTCAGAGTTGACGCCCCCGACAAAATTCCATCAGAGCCGCGCACGCAGCGCAGCGGAGTAAGCGGATGAAGCCGCGAGACGCTGAACCGCTTACTCCGCTGCTGTATCGATTCTCGGATTTTTTCGGGCGTGTCAGAGTTCAACAAGCAGGAACTCGAACTCGGTCTTTTGGAGTCTTCCAGACGTGACTCAACCGCTACCGCGGCGTAGAGATTCCGATTGGATCGGATTTAACCCCAAGATAAGACACAACGACCCACGCAAGCCTCCCCCAACCCTCAAACTCGTTCATCCCGCGCTAGACAAATTTCTCGGACTTCCCGGCACCCGTAGAGTTTTCCTCCCTCGTCACTATAATTCGCTGGTACCCGTTTGGGCTTTCCACGCGCGTGGGAGGGCGGGCACTCTGGCATCTAACTTTCTCGCCTCTCGATCGGGCGGTCCGATCGGCCGGCAATGGAAACCTCTGCTCAATGGCTAATCGCAATCTCATTCATCAAATCGACATCTCCGATCTCGAAGCAGCCGTCGATTACGATGCAGACTTCGAAAGAGAAATCGCGGAATGGATCGGCAAAGACAACACCATCTATGAAACCAACAAGATTGTCGAAGGAAAGGTCCGGGAAATTCGGGGCGAAGACGTTCTGATTGACGTCGGTTATAAGTCTGAAGGCATCGTCAAAATCGACGAATGGAAGGAAGAAGGGGTCGAGCCGCCGAACTACCCGAAAGTCGGCGACTTGGTCCAGGTTCTCCTGGAGACCGTCGAAGACGAGAACGGCGTCATCGCCCTTTCCTATCGCAAAGCTAAGCGGCAAAAAGAATGGGAAGGCATCCTCGCCAAGCACAAAGAAGGCGACCGCGTCAAGGGCCTCGTCACCCGCAAGATCAAGGGCGGCCTATTGGTCAACATTGGCGTGAACGTGTTCCTGCCCGCGAGCCAGGTCGATATTCGACGACCACCCGATATTGGCGATTACATCAACAAAGAAATTGAGTGCATGATCCTCAAAATCGACGAGATTCGACGCAATATCGTCGTATCTCGCCGCAAGTTGCTCGAGGAAGATCGCGCTCGCCTCAAACGCGAACTGCTCACGACCATCGAGCCGAAGCAGGTCCGCAAGGGTATCGTCAAGAATATCGCGGAATTCGGTGCGTTCGTCGATCTCGGCGGCATCGATGGCCTGTTGCACATCACGGACATGGCCTGGTACCGCGTGCAAGACCCACGCGACATCGTGAAAATCGACCAGGAACTCGAAGTCTACATTCTGAATGTGGACAAGGATAAGGAGAAGATTGCCCTCTCCTTGAAGCACAAGACCGAGAGCCCGTGGCAGAACATCGAGTCGAAGTACCCGATCAGCAGTCGGCATACTGGCGAGGTCGTGAACATCATGACCTACGGGGCCTTCGTGAAGCTCGAGCCGGGCATCGAAGGGCTCGTGCATATCTCGGAAATGTCTTGGACTCGCCGGATCAACGACCCGAAGGAAATCGTCAAGCAGGGGGACCAGATCGAAGTCATGGTGTTGAATATCAACCGGGATAAGCAGGAAATCTCGCTCGGTATGAAGCAATGCACTTCGAACCCGTGGGATCTTGTTTCCGACAAGTATGTCCCCGGTAAGATCGTGTCCGGTGTGGTGCGAAACCTGACGAACTATGGCGCGTTCATCGAGATCGAGGACGGCATCGATGGCTTGCTGCACGTTTCGGATATGAGTTGGACCCGCAAGGTGACTCATCCAAACGAAGTTGTGCAGAAAGGCCAAAAGGTCACCTGCGTCGTCTTGAATGTAGACCAGGAAAAAAAACGCGTCGCCCTCGGCCTGAAGCAGATGGCGACCGACCCATGGGATACGGACATTCCGGGCCTGTACAAGCCGGGCCAGGTCGTGAAGGGCAAAGTGACGAAGTTGACCAACTTCGGGGTATTCGTGGAGTTGCAGCCCGGCCTCGAAGGCTTGCTGCACATCTCGGAACTCTCTGAAGACAAGATCGAGTCGCCGGAAGACATCCTTAAGGTCAACGACGAAATCGACGTCAAGGTGCTTCGAGTCGATACGAAGGACCGGAAAATTGGGCTTTCGCGGAAGAACCTGAACGACCCGAACGTTCCGGACGACGTGGTCATTCACGACGTTGACGAGCCAATCTCGGAAACGCCCAAGAAAGATAAAGAGAGGGACAAGGACAAGGAGAAGAGCAAGGAAGACCTTCGCGGCGGTACCGGCCAGGCCGGCCCGTTGTTCCAGTTGCCGCCCAAGGAATAGTGGCCAGTGTCGAGTGGTTAGTGGTCAGTGGCTGGGAGCGATGAACTTCGAAAGTCAAAAGCTCTAACCACTAACCACTAACCACTAACCACTGAACACTAATCTTGGTCCGGTTCTACCGGTCGCGCCTGATACGCTCCTGATTCAGCCTGGGATTCTCTCGGAAGGCGTTTTCGCGGCTGGAAATATCTAGCAACTTCGATGGGTCGGACGATACGATGGAGCGAACGTTGCCAGCCCGCTACGGGTTGTCAACCAAGGAAAGGATTCCAGGCTGGAGGCTCCGGGGCACACGACCCGGCGACCGTCTCCCCCTTGTTCTGCGGGACCAGACACCATGAATCGACCGCGCCGATTACGCTCGGAACTCGTTCAGTCTCCCTTGGAAACCTATCTGAGGGAGATCAACGAGACCGCGCTGCTCACAGCGGACCAGGAAAAAGCCCTGGCCCGAAAGATCGGCGTCGGCGACACCGAGGCACGCGACCTCATGGTCCGTGCGAATCTTCGCCTCGTCGTCAACATTGCTCGTGGCTACACCGGCAAAGGGCTTGTGCTTCAGGATTTGATCGAAGAGGGGAATCTCGGGCTTCTTCGAGCGGTTGAAGGCTTCGACCCCAATATGAATACCCGCTTCAGCACCTACGCCTCTTACTGGATTAAGCAGTCGATCAAACGGGCACTGGTCAATACGGCCAAGACCATTCGTATCCCCGCTTACATGGTTGAATTGCTGGCCAAGTGGCGGCGTGCGACCAACCAACTCACCGATGAACTCGGTCGCCCGCCAACCCACGAAGAGACGGCCAAATTCCTGGGCCTGCCCAAGAAAAAACTGAACATCATCAAGAAGGCCATCCGCGTCTACAACTCCGCACCGCAATCCGACCAGACGGAAGCGGGCTGGAGCATCGACGAGATGCTGTCCGATGGCCGCGTGAAAACGCCCGATACGGAGATGGTCGATAACGACGATCTCCGCCAGGTCATGCAGCTACTCGACAAAATGGATGCACGGGAAGCGACCGTACTCCGGATGCGATTTGGCTTGAACGACGAGGAGCCCAAAACACTCAAGGAAATCGGCGAGTCGCTTGGCCTGACGCGCGAACGCGTTCGTCAAATTGAAAGTGAAGCATTGCAGAAGCTGAGCGAGTATCTGACCGCGGAATGATTGCCTTTCCCCGAGATTTTTCTCGTTGACAGGCTTCGGCCATCTTGACCCCGTTGGGCCGGGCCCTCCAGGGTCAAGATGGCTGAAGCCTGTCGCTTTGAGCGAGAAGTCGATACTGTCCTAGCTTTGCGTTGCAAGGATTACGGGCCAAGCGGCCTAGAGTCGATCAGGCCAGAGGCCACGTTTCGACTGCGAGTTCCGCGAGTATTTTCTGTCTAGCAGCGATTTCTTCTTTCTCCCATTTCTTCTTCTTGCCTACCTCGGACGTGAGCATGAACGTGGATCGCTTCAACACCGCCTTCTTGTCGCCGAAGGAGCTATTGCCGATAAGAGTGTTCTGGCTTGCTTGCAAGAGAACCATGTTGCCAAGGCGATTGTAATATAGCTTTGCCGTATCTGCGTCAAACGCTGGCCAGTTGACATCTGGGTTCTCGGGCAAAACATGCTCCAGGTTGATAACAACATCGCCATTCGGAATCCATTCTGGCTCGGCCTTCCCTTTTCGTTTTAGTTCTAGGGCGCGAAGCAAGTATCTCGCTAGCTGTGTGTTTGTCACGCGTGCAGAGGCGAAGGCGGCCTCAAATTCAGCATCGCTCGGAACAACTTTTTGCATGGCAGCAGCAAGTTCCTTGGCTGTCTTGATCGTCCCTTCCGTAACATCCTTCGCCAACTCCGCGCAGGGTTCCTCAACGCTTCCGCTTCGCGCGCCACCTACAATCAAGAATCGTACTGACCAAAAGACAAACCCGCGAATCACTTTCTCGATCTCAGCCTTTGGGAATTGCCTCACAACTGCCAGCAGCAACGGCCTCAGAATGGTCACACGCAGAATCAAGAGCGCTCGCAATCTGTCTCTGGTGCTCGGTGGAAATGTGTTCCAGTTCGTGTGCGTGGGAGTCATGATCGCTACGTAGTCGTTCGCATTGTCTGAAAGCGAATCCAGAAAATCGAGTGAAGCTCTTTCGCCGGCCACCTGGTTCCTGACCCTCTCCAGTACGTCCTTCTCTCTGGTGTGGCCATATAGGGAAATTGCCAAATGGCGCAGATATGTCAGAGTGATCTCATCCATGCCAAGCCCCTCTAGAAGGCCATTCATGGTTGCCCATTTGAACTGAGCGTCTTGTAGTTTGCCGTTCGCCTCGCCAAAAAGATAGTTTTTCACAAGGTCCGCTTGAGACGTTCGCAGGCCACGGTCGTTCAGTGTCTCGAACATCACGTAAGCGTTCAGGTCGTCCGGAACCAACAAGGTGATAACTTGCGCAGAATGTTCGATAAAGCCAAGCCATTCGTTGAGCACGGCGACGTGATTGTCCTTTTTGTGCGGGCTCAGGAGCTTCTTTACATGTGCAGCGGCTAGTTTTCCGGCCTCATTCAAGAGTTCATGCGACGGCTTTTTCGGTGTTGCTGCTTCTCTCGCCGGAGATCGGGGCCGCTCCAAAATGCGAGCGACAAAGTAGTCGCGGTCTTGATGGTTCAGTGTGAGACGTGGTGCTTTCTCCTTCTT
>Ga0163152_10008763_pt1 | contig 10698 bp, 16 predicted proteins | sample OliLakLV19MP8IB2_FD_148635 | JGI IMG/M metagenome (GOLD analysis project Ga0163152, IMG submission 148635) | Freshwater microbial mat bacterial communities from Lake Vanda, McMurdo Dry Valleys, Antarctica - Oligotrophic Lake LV.19.MP8.IB-2 | ecosystem: Environmental > Aquatic > Freshwater >...
GAGGAGAGACTTAAGAAGATTTCGGAGAAGTTACACAGCCTTTAGTGACCGGATTTATCAAAATAGGACCATCCCAATGAGCCTATGACAACCATAAGAAGAAAGGCTGTGATCAGTTCTATATCCGGAACCACTTGCAGATCGGGTGTATAAGTTACCTGTTTATATCCTCTCTCTTCACTCATACGATCATACTCACTGCGGGGGTCATTGCCACGGTCAACAAGCTCAATAAAAGGCTGTGAAATATCTAATTTTAAACGCCCAAAAATTTGAAATGGATTGGTGAGCAATAAGAAAAGCGATATTGCCGCGACCAGTCCGATGCGCTTCGTTGTATAGTTATGTAATGCATGCTTCATGAGCTTGAATGGTACCCATCCAGTTTTTATAAGGCAATGTGCAGATCGGGTTTGCCGTATCGATATAACATTTTAAATTGGTATCTGCTTGGATTTTCAGGATAAAGTTCATGTTTTACTCAAATTTTGCTATAATCAACCTATGTCAAAGCGCATAGCTTCAAAAAAAACGGCTAGTACAAAACAGCGCACACTCGCTCAAATGCGCTCTGATATTTTACAGACTGCACTTCGATACGGTGCGACAAACATCCGTGTCTTTGGGTCGTTTGCCAGAGGAGAACAGCATAAAAAAAGCGATATCGATCTTTTGATTACCTTACCAAAGCATGCAAGCCTGCTTGTTCTTGTAGGCATCAAGATGGATCTGGAAGAACTTCTGCACAGAAAAGTAGACGTTGTAGCAGATGACAGTATTAAACCTCTCCTGCGCGAACGTATTTTGGCTGACGCTTGCCCTTTATGAAGCGTTCCAAGAAAGATTATCGGGTCTACTTGCAGGATATTCTTTTTGCAATCAGCCGCATTCAGCTCTATGCCAAGCAGGGCAAGAAAAAATACATGACAGATGGTTTGTTACAAGACGGCATTATCCGTCAGGTTTCTATTGTAGGCGAGGCTGCTACGAAATTACCTGCTGCTTGGAAAGCGGATTATCCGGATATTCCTTGGAAGCAGATAACTGGCATGCGCAATATTCTCATTCATGATTATTCGGAGATTAACCTTGATCGCGTATGGATCGTTGCGAAAGAGGATCTGCCTCCGCTCAAGAAAACAATCGAAGCAATGTCCCGGAACATAGAAGCATAATTGCTTTTCTATCCATCATTAATCGCCGGCATCTCAAAGCCTCTTTTTGTCCCACTTTTGACGGGCAACGCCGAGGCGTGGGTGACGGCGTCCCGCCCATACCTGTCATGGACTTCATCTAAAGATTTTTGCAGCGATTCGTCTTCCAGGGTTTTTTGTGGATCTTCAAAGAGCGATAACTGCGTATCACCGCGTGCTTGCAATGCCCATAGACTTAAGCCTGCTTGCGTGTAGCCCATGTTTCTATTCCACAAGCGCTTAAAGCAGCGCATGACGTACGGTTGTAAATGTTCTTCAGTATCCAGTTGCTGCGTAAGCGATAGATGACTGCTTTCATACGTATAACGACTATCACGTAGCCATACCGAGAGTCCACGGCAGGCGAGAGATTGCCGCCGCATTTTGAGGACGGTGTATTCCAAGTGCCTCAGCACATGGGCCCATAACATTTGATGATCTTTCACAGGATGAAAACTACGGGCGCGCGAAATGGACTTTGGGAGAGCGGGTATCGAGCGAACAGAGGAGAGCACCTCACCGTTCAGTTCACGTTTCAAATCAATTCCTGGTCGGCCAAAGTGTTCACGTAATTGATCATTATGCGCACACGCAATATCCCAGGCGGTAATCCAGCCCATGCGTTCGCAATGTATAGATCTTGCATGACCAATGCCGGGAATGGCGGTTGCCGGGCGATCACGTAAAAAGGTTTCGATTGTCGTAGATGCGCCCAAATTGGGCGCATCTACGACAACGGTCACCCCGCCGGGTTTGCGGTATTCTGATGCCATTTTGGCCAATAATTTTGATGAGCCGATACCGGCAGATACGGATAATCCGGTCCGTTTCAAAATATCTATCCGCAAATGTTGCGCCCATGCATTCAAATCCGTTGGCACATTCCCAACACATGTTTTGAGATCCAAAAACCATTCATCGACAGAATACTGTTCAATAATCGGACATTGATCTTGAAGAATTGACTCAATTTGATCCGATGCCAAACCTGTCTCCCGAAAATCCGAATTCATATGCAGAGCTTCTGGGCAGAGAACCAACGCATCACTCAAACGCATACCGGTTTTGACACCTTTTGCTTTAGCTTCATAACTGGCGGCAATCACGCAGCCGCCACCCATGCCAAGAGCCAGGACGGGTTTCCCACGGAGGGATGGATGTGTACGAACGAGCACACTGGCGAAAAAAGAGTCGGCATCGACATGGGCGAGCATAAAAATCTTGAAAAAGAATCAAGAATTAGGAATTAAGAATTAAGAACGGATAATTACATGAATTTTTTTGATTTCTTGATTAAACCATTGAGCATTTTGCTTAATAGGACAGTACGTTCTGCCAAATCTTTAAATATTGGCAAAGGTAGGTATTGAATATCTTTGGCAATCAACCATTGATTTTGCATTTCTGTCAGAGAACCTAAAGATATTCTATCAACATGAATTTTCTCTTTATAGGAAATTTTACTAAATCCCTCTGCAATGTTTGAAGTAAAAGATACAGCAGCTCTGCGTAACTGATTAGTAATGCCAAAAATCTCATCACTAGGAAAATTTCTTGTTAATTCATAAATTTTCAATACAAGCATATGGCCGTCTTTCCATACTTGGAGATCTGTAAATGATCGAATTTTTGCCTGTGTTGTATCTTCTTCTACTTGCATATCTTAATTCTTACTTCTGGATTCTTAATTCTTGTTCTACATTTTTCGTATCACCCCATTCACAACCCCCGCTACTTCCAGTTCATCTCTAGCATATAAATCTGGGTAGGCGGTGTTCTCTGCCTGCAGGTAATACTGGCCATCTTTCTTTTTCAAGCGCTTGAGCGTGTATTCTCCATCTAGTACGCCAACCACAATGTCATGCACTTTTGGTTCTTTGCCGCGTTCTACTATGACAAGATCGCCTTCAAAAATACCGGCATCAATCATACTGTCACCTTTCACACGTAGTAAGAACGTGGCGGCTTTATCGCGTACTAAGTAATTTTCCAGAGAAACTGTTTCTTCTGCTTGTTCTTCCACTGGCGCTGCAAAACCAGCTGTAATCGGCCCAAATAATGGCAGTGTAAATGGCAGAAACTGAGTCTCAGGTTCTGTGCGTTCTTGCTCTAAGATTTTAATGCGACCTTTGGGATCTTTTTCTATGTGGCCTTCACGTGTGAGAATAGTGACTACTTTGGCGATGGCGTTTTTGCTGCGCACACCAAACGCAATGGCTAAATCCGCCAGAGAAGGCGAGTAGCCGCGTTTTAACTGAAATTCCCGAATGAAACCAAGGACCGTGCGTTGATGAGGAGTAAGAGTCATACGATCATGGGGGGACGAACGTGCACCATGTTAGGTGGACGAACGTGCACTGTCAAGAATTCTCTTCAAATCTCGCCAATTACATCCAAATCTTTCTGTTTATTTAATTCCAAGAACGTGAGCGTCCACACCGTTTGACGGAAGACGTGTAAATAGGCAATAAAGTACGTGGCAAACAGAAGCGCAATAAACGCGGCAATAGCGCCGAGGGAATAGCTGATTGCTGTTGGTAGAAAGATGGTGAGGAGGAGGCTTAAGCCAATGCCCAGCCCTGGGATCAGCAGAACTAAAATGGCATTAATGAAGACACGAATACTGATGACAAATAAGAGTAACAGAACAAACATGATATGGCTTAAGTGACTGATGATGAGCTTGCTGCTGCGGCCAATCGATTCAAAAACACCCATCTTTTTAATAACAATGCCTTCCTCACCAAAACTGCTTAAGAAGTAAAAGAGCAGCGCCAAAAGCCATAAACCCAGCACAACAATGATAGATGTTGTTTTTATGAAACCCGGTTCCAGGTACCGCAACAGCATGGAACAAATAGTAAATACCGTCGTAGAACTGGAGAGTACAAACAGGCCGTGCACTTCGAGTAACGGGAAGAAGTTATACAGCGCCAAGATGAGTCCACCTTTTACTTCCTCTTTATTATAGGCTTTGGCCGCCAAGCCAATGATGGCACCTTGAGCCAGAGTAGGAATGAAGAGCTCCAAAATAAACAGAACAATAATGAAGAGTGTAATGGTGATAGCCAGCCACATGGGTAGACGTTCAAAAAAGAGCACTTCCACGGACCACCAGCTCACCGTGATGCCTTTGAAGTACCAGTACAGGTAATACACCTGATACAGCACCAGTTCGATGTTGCGGAGCGTTTCAAACAGCGCACCAACATAGCCCCAACGGCGCAAATGGCGCTCGCGCTTTGTAATAGTCCAGGCAGCCGCAATGATTTGCCGAGGAGTCATCGGAGAGGATGCAGAGGATTCAAAAGAGTCAGATGATTCAAAGGGCTTACAGCATAGTACACACTCTGTTATTTTTAAGGTTCGGCGCTTTCATCCGTCATAGATGATGAAGGTGCAGTGGGTTTTCTTAGGCGAGCAAGAGGTTGATACTCGTAATCTTTGCCAACGAGAATAGTGATGTCACCCAGTTCAACAGGATCCAGTTCTGGTGGTACTTGTTCTGTCATGAGCACCGGAATATGCAATATTTCTGAGAGAAATGGTGCATACAAAGCACCAGATGCTGTTTGGGCAATAATCGAGGATGTTTCCTGGTCTGGGATATCGGCATTGCGTAATTCGTTGAGCTCAATGCCGTTCCGCAGTAATTCACCGCCAAGTGCGCGGCCAAGCCCGCTGCGGGCACCCGCATTCAGCACATCGACCATGGGTTTTTGTGTATAGAAGGCACGGTTTTTCAGAATCAAATCAACAAATGTTCGCATAGATTCCCACGTTTCTAGCCCCGTCACGGGAACGGGGAGCAAAACAAACGCACCCTGAAAATTTTCGCGTGGTGGTGTGTACACAAAACCACCTGCAGCAGAGGCGCCATTGCCAACACCGCTGGTACTATTGATCTGCACAGAAATAAGGCCGTCTCGGTCTAAGTCCATTCCTACGGATGCGAGGCTGATCATTTCACGTAGCGTCATGGTTGTTTCCAAATTCTTTTGAATAGCTTGATAGAGCGAGGTGATGGTGGAGGGACTGCTGAGAATGCCTTTGTCTTTGGCACGCTCAACAATGGCTGAAATAATCTGCTGTTGGCGAGCAGAGCGGCTAAAGTCACTGGTCGTGTGACGTGAACGCGCGTACTTGAGTGCCGTTTCTCCATCCAAGTGCTGAGGGCCTTCATACATGGTAAACGTTTGATAACTGTAGTTTGGACCTGGATACGTGGTATCAATAATCGTCTCTGGCACAGTAATATCTATACCGCCAAGCGCATCTACGGCATCTTTAAACCCAATGAAATCTACTTTTACCACGCGGTGCAGTTCCACACCGGTAATGTTGCTCACTTCACTTTTGAGTTCTTCCATAGATGCTTGAGATGCCGGCGTATCTTCCATACCTTCACGCTTGAGTTGAGATTTGTAATTCCTATACAAACCATTAATGCGGCCAATGCCCATCTTGTTTGTTTTGGTGAGATACAAATCACGCGGCAGGGAAATCATGGCAACGGTTTTGGTGTGCCTGGCATCAATACTGGCAATGATCATGGTGTCTGTTAGATCGGCACCTTGATGCGCCGCATCACCCTGCCCAAGCAGCAAGATATTCGTGAAGCCATTCTCATCTGTTGGTAATTCTGTTCCTACCGCACCAACCAGGCCGCGTACATCTACCACATTGAATGATATGAGAGCTGTGGCAACGCCAGCCAGTACCGCAAACGACAGAAAAATAGCCAGTACAATAAGAAAGATACGTTTCAGCCAGTGAATGCGTGTATCTTGTGCTTTCTGTTCGGCATGCACTTGTCGATGATGAGCAAACCATCGGATGAGTGGCGGCCCAAAAAAGAACAGCGTGCTTGCCATCTTTTGCCAAGGAAACCGGCGCGGCGGCTTTGTTCCGCTTATGTTGCGCGTCGTAAAAGACATCGGGGGAGAGTGTAGGGGATGAGCGAAGTTTGGGGTAGGCTAATCTGCTTTACGTCACTACCTATTAAACCCCTATTCTCAGTGTCCGTACTTTATTTTTTAATAATTTGCTTATATTAATTTATATGTAATAATATAATTATGGATAGGAATAACGACGTAAAAAATAGCCCATTGGCAGACAGATCTTTGTATCGGTCAGATGTTGCGGTGTCCAGCCGGCATTTTACAGCGGAAGGATATGAAAAAGTGAACAAGCTTTTACGCGCAGCTCTAGAGGGAAAGCGAGAGGACATAGATGCATTTTATGCGTACATTTATCCGTGGATACAACGGGTACGTGTCATAACTGCTGCTCGAGTCTTTCCTTCTTCGGATGTAGACGCAGGTCTTCTAGATGCGGCGGATGATGAAGTGCACGAGAAGCTGATTACAGTAATGATTGAAAAACGCCAAATCTATGCATGGCATGAATTCTCAGCGTGGCATCGATCTGCAGTATATCTAGCATACAAAAGGGTTTTAAATCGCATGCGACGCGATCGTACTACCTATGAGTCGCCGTTTGTGTTAGATGTGACATACACAACCGAAGATCAACTTATTGCAGAAGAAGAGGAGGCACAAGAAGTGTTAGCCAAGGCTATTGAGAATATGAGGCAGCATTTTGCGGAGGAGTTTTCTTTGTTATTCCAGCGTGCAGAAGGCAAAACATTAATGCAGTTATCAAAAAAAGATCCCAAAAAACGTACGCACTCGATGATCATTGTCGTATGCCGACAGCTACAGCGCCTTCTTTCGCATTCAGATGAACTCCCAGTTCCCATTATTGAATGGCTGGAAACCAATAAAAGAGATCTGTTCCCGCGAGCGCATCAATGGAGAGACCTGAACTACACGACCATTATGGAGGACATACTGTCTTTAGAAAGGAAAAAGCCACAGTACCGTTAAAATAATCGGCTGATGGATCAAATAGATTGCCAGTGAATAGCGGCCCGGAGTAGTGATAGTTCGGAGCCATGGCGGACTAGTTGTTGCTTGAGTTGTATTTGATTTATAAATATGTGAACCAAGCGCCATTCCGAGCACAATGACACCAATCCATGGAAACAGCGGATAGTAATCGAGTGATGCAAATGAGGGATATGGAATACCTACAGGCAAAAGCAAAACGGTTTGCACGCGGATAGTTTCAAAGAAGGCACCAATACCAATTATGATAATGCCGAGTAGGGCATTTAATTTTCCAAAATGGGCAAAGAAGGGGAGCAGGATTGTTGACACCCCAATCAAATGCAAAATACCAAAGCGAATATAAATATCGGGAACCCATAAGGCTGTAACCAAAGAAATGACCAAACCCCAAGCCAGAATAAAGCAGCCACGAGCGAAGTATTTTTTATGTAGATCCATAAGACTCTTGCCGCTGTTCCAATTGCGTTGCCAGGAGACTATAAAACTGATGCCAACGAGGAGTAGAAAGAGAAGTGCTGCGATGGTGCCAATAAGCTTCAACGGCCCGGTCATCACTTCAATATTCCATCCTTCTACAAACGCCAAATCAAACAGCACGTGATACGAAACCATCAGCACAATGGCCATGGTGCGGAGTAGATCTAGTTCTATGTGGCGGTTTGTGACAGACATAGAAGGAGTGTAGCGCGCTTTAGGTTTACCTGCTCTCTTTACAGAATGAACACGCGTTCTATACTTTTGTTAGTTGATCCTGATTGTCGGGATCAGAGTGCTCGATCATTCCAGGAGGTGACGATGACTGCAAAGCAGCAAGCTCAATACGAAGAGATCGCGCATGCGGTTCGAGAGTGCCTACTGGTCGATGACCCGGGTCAAGCTCTCTATGTTCTCGTTAGCGGTCTCGCGGATGATTCTCTTTACAGAAGAAGTCGCCGTTGTGAACGATCGAGGCAAGATCTTCGCCTACCTCATCCCGCCCGGAACGCGTGCAGGTCTTCATACGCGTGAGGAGCACGCGGCGATAATCGAAGACGGGCGCGAGTTCGTTACGAACGAGGCGCAAGGTTGATCAGGTCAAGAGCGGGGCAGCCTTCGGGTTACCTCGCAATAGTGTCTATCTTTTCCCAATAAAAAATCCCCCCTTGCGGGGGACTTTCTTGAAGGCGATATCTTGGGAACGTGCTTACGCGCGTTCTGCCATGAAACACTCCTTGCAGAGAACCGGCTTGCCGCCTTCCTCGACTGGGCGAGGCTTGAACGGAACCTGGCACTGTGCGCCGCATTTTGCACAGACTGCGTCGTGCATTTCGCGGTCACCCGTGCGCTGGTTCTTGCGGGCGTTGCGGCAATCCTTGCAACGCTGTGGAGCGCTCAAGTTCTTGCTCGCATAGAACTCTTGTTCACCCTCGGTGAACGTAAATGTTTGACCGCAATCGCGGCACTGTAGCTGCTGATCAGCCATAATAGAGAAAAGAAGGAAAATAAGTTGCTATTCCTTCTTTCATGTTTCTCGGAGACCGATAGGACTGTCCGAAGGAGTTGCTACGGGAATTTTAGGCTAAATGAAGAATTTGTCAATGAATTGCTCTAGAATGTACTATTTTGTCTGAAGTGGCAGGAATTTGGGTTCTTTTCTAGATTAAATCTCTGAATCGTAACGTTCTCGCTCTCCGAGTCTGATTTTTAGCTTTGTAAGAGTTTGTTGTTGTATACGATCGAATGGTGCGCCGGGATTGTCGATATAAAAGAGCCAAAGATGCAGCGTATATTCGGGCATTGGCCCCATTTCAATGGCATTGCTTAACTCTATAAACTCTCTCGATTCCTCGAGTGTCCATGGCATATCCATTGCTGCAAGTTGTGCATAACGGTTACAGCGTCTTGCGAATAAAGCGTCTATGATCTCCTGATCATGATCCTTAATTAGAATATGCTCAGATATTCTCATGATATATTATAAATACTTTTTTGAATATGTCAATAAATCCAAAAGCCTTTTATTAGGTGATAGAACAAAAGTTAAGGGTTTCAAACGTAACGGTTTTACACTTGAACGGTCAAAGTAAAATATTGCTTGAGAAAGAGAAAAAGAGTACAATATGACTATAGTCACATTCCAACATTCCATATGCCTAAATTGTCTTCTACGCTAACTATACGTCCTAATGGTTCCGTTACTCTCCCGAAAGAATGGCGAGACCAGTATCCAACAAGACATTTTATAGCAGAATTGACACCAGATGGGTTGCTTATTAAACCGATTTTAAAAACTGAATATTATGAACAGGCAGACGGCTCATTTGGACTACGTTTTCCCTACGGAATGGATATGGAAGAATTCGAGCAGGAAATTGAGAAATCACTAAAAAAACCAAGTAAGCGTGCATCCCATGGATGAGATTCAGAAATTTCTCCGGAATAAAGTTGATCGTAAGCTGCGTGAACAGCTGTTGCAGGCGATGCGAGCTATACGGACAGGTATTGGCATCGAATTACTTGATATAAAGGCATTACAAGGCAGAGCTGGATGGTACCGTTGCCGTGTGCGTTCCGTCCGAATTGTGTATTACCGAGATGCATTTGGAAAAAATATCCTGCATGCGGTCGATTTCCGTAAGGATGCGTATAAGAAATAAAAGCCCCTCAATCGCTCAGGGGGCTTTTGGTTAAACTTGGTTGGAGTTACTTCAAAGTTATCCTTCGGCTTCGCTCCCACCTATGCCTCTTGGCTTCTGTGGGCAGGCAGGATTACTTGAGAGTAACCTTTGCACCAGCTTCTTCCAGTTTCTTCTTCATCGTTTCAGCATCAGCTGTTGGAACGCCTTCCTTCACAGCTTTTGGAGCGCCATCCACCAAAGCCTTGGCATCGCCAAGAGCAAGACCCGTGATTTCGCGGACTACTTTGATCACGGCGATCTTCTGAGCGCCGGCATCAGTTAATTCCACCGTGTATGCGCTCTTCTTTTCTTCTTCAGCGGCACCGCCACCTGCAGAAGGAGCAGCTGCCATAGCCATAGGCGCAGCAGCAGAAATACCATATGTCTGTTCCATATATTTTACGACATTGTTCAACTGAATCACGTTCAGCTTTTCAAGAGCGTTGATCACTGCTTCTTCAGCAGCGTTGAGCTCGATGGTTGCTTCGTCAGCCATGGGAAAGGGGGGAAAAATTGAGAATTGAAAATGAAAAATTGAAAATTACGCTGTTGGTTCTTCGGTGGAAGCACCTTCTGGCGCGGCTTCAGCGATAGTTTCAGTTACACCGCTTGAAGGGCTGTTTAAGTCCTCACCAAGGACCACTTCGGTCCGTCCGCCTGTTTCTGGATCAATGGGGTCACCGGTTGCATCTGTTTGCACCGGTGCTTCCACCGCTGCTGGGGAGGATGTTTCTACATTGGTAGAAGATGCTGATGTTGCAGAGAAGCCACCTTTCTTTGCCATTTCGCTTATGCCACGGGCAAAGCTACCAAGCGGTGCATTGCACATAGAAGCAAAGGAAACGAGCGGGGAGCGGATCATACCGGCGAATGTTGCGAGCAATACTTCGCGCGTTGGAATGGTGGCGAGTGACTTTGCTTCCTCCTTACTAA
>Ga0163152_10008765_pt1 | contig 10697 bp, 11 predicted proteins | sample OliLakLV19MP8IB2_FD_148635 | JGI IMG/M metagenome (GOLD analysis project Ga0163152, IMG submission 148635) | Freshwater microbial mat bacterial communities from Lake Vanda, McMurdo Dry Valleys, Antarctica - Oligotrophic Lake LV.19.MP8.IB-2 | ecosystem: Environmental > Aquatic > Freshwater >...
TTGAATAATAGGGCCGAGCTGGCTCGAACTCCTGGCAATGGAAACAAATGTTAAAGTGGAAGCCGCGATCCAGGCGGTGAAAGAAGGCCACGTGGATCAATACGCGGTCGTGGTCGATGCATATCAGACATTTTGCGAAGATACTCAAGCGTAAGCCGCAAGAGTGACCGGCGCGTCCCGCGGCCTTCCGAACGGAGCAATTCTTTAGCTGGCGCGCTTCGATTACCTGGAGCAAAGCGAGCCATTTTCTACGGGCCAAATGCAGAATTCCTAGATGCGACCCCTAGGCCCCTAGGCCCCTAGGCAGGGGACCCCAAGGAACCCATTGTCACACTCGAAGCGGCCGCGACGAACGTAAAAAGTTTCTATCAGAAACTCGTGCAAGCATCTGGGGAGTCGAACTGATCAATGCGCTTTGCCCTCGGCGTGCAAGACCAACCACGATGGCGACCGCGCCGCAATTGCCGGTCGTTTGTTAAATTATTTTCCGCCAGCGGGAGGGAACGACCAAGAACCAACGGGATTTCCTCTAAAAGGATAGTGCCTCCATCCACAGTTTTCGGTGAGCTTCCGCATTGCAAAGTTTCTGGCGCACTTCGGAGGCCGAGGTGGCCCCCATGGATCGCCTTAATTGGGCGTTGTCATAAAGCTCATTCACGTAATAATTAAATTCATCGAAACTCGAGCAGATGAAGCCCGTTTTTTCATGTTCTATCATGTTATGAAACTGGTGCCCGGACGGTACGAGAGGAATGCATCCCGTTAACATCGCCTCCACTGCCGACCTTCCCCATGACTCCACAAATTTGTGCCCTAGCGGATATACGAAGAGATCAAGACTGCCTAGAAATTTGGGGGCCGCTATTTTGTTGGCGGGCAACAACTCCCACTCCGGACCAAATCGATGCCAGCGGTATTTTTTTTTCAGCTCATCGTTCCACGCTTGAACTCGATAACATACTTCCGGAAGCAGGAATGATTCATAAAAGGCGGGAAAATCCTCCGGGAATTTCAACGGATCCGGCCGCGAAAGTCGGCCGATCGTGAATATTTTATTATTTCTTGCGACGTAAGGAAAATCCTCGGGAGTTATATAGTTTCTGATTAGAAACGAATCAGACCGTGAATAAATGTGATGAAATGCTTGCTGCTGTATTTCAGACAGGAACAACACCCGATCCACGATGCCTTCCTTCACAGCCTCAGCCTCGCCCTTGAATTCCCACATCATTTCGTTTGACCACACGATGCGCCCTCCTTTTGACTTTAAAGTCCTGGCGGCGCCGGACGAAAAAAACTCAAGATCACAAACCGCAAGAACCACGGCATCCAGCCGGGGGGGCAAATCTCTGAGCAGGCAATAGGGAATCTCCAGGGACTGTAAAATCCTGGTGACTGCGGGATCCTTTAAAAACGCGATATGGGGCAGAATCACGGTGATGGAATAGGTCCCCTTCATCATCCGAAGAAAATCGATAATCTTGGTGGAGGCGCCGCCGATTTTTGCCGGAACCCCATAAACATATAATTGACCTCTCATCTGTGGCTAAAAAGAATAGTTGTACTTGATTCCAGACCGATTGTCGTCCTGGGAAAGTTCGTGAGTGAGAAGGAAGTCCTTTTGTTGGACCCAGGAAACGTGGCCATCACAAAAGGCGATGTTGCTGCCTAATTTGCCGTGATTGTCTCCTTCATCGGGCCAGTCTCGCGCGCCCGCCCAGGTATTATCCAGGAGCAGATAAATCTGGGAGGGACCGGGCCGCGTTCCTTTCAATCCAAAAGCGTTATGAAAATGAACATAGTTATTTACGGTGTGAGTGGTTTTCTTCACAAATGGAATATTTTCGACTAACCCATTGATGGAAATGTCAGTTGCGGCCCCAGTTTTCCAGGCCATAAAGCCGGAAAGCAAATAACTGGACCCGGCCTTGGATTGCGCTGATTCGGCTAGAGTGAAGAGGTCAGCCAAACCATTTTTTCCAGTTCTTTTATGGGTTCCTTCCACATTCCGGATTTGATTTCTGGTATTGGGGCAAACGAACGTCCGTTTTGAAATTCCGCCCAATCCATTGATCCAATTTAAATTGCGATCCCCTTCCCAAACCGCTGCTGAAAAGTTCCCCGCGGCATCGTCGTCAGCATAAAGGGTGGAAGCAGTGATCAATTGTCTTAAATTATTCACGCAGGAGGTGCGCATTGCCCGTTCCTTGCCCTTCGACAACGCCGGAAGCAGCAAAGCGCCAAGGATACCGAGAATCGATATGCTGACGAGCAGTTCGATCAGGGTAAAACCGCTAAACTGCCTGGAATGTGGAGTTTTCATAAAGAGAGTCGGCGCAAGGAACCCGCTCTAACCGGCTGACGGATTGATGAACAATGGCGTTGCCACCCGATTTTTCCCCGGCAACTCCGAAGACCTTTTGACGATCAATGAGGTGCGGCGCGGGATTCCCGCATACCATCTGCATGGCAAAACCCAACGCTGCTGTTTGAGAAAACCGAACATCTTCCCGCTGACAGCGTTGAAGAAATTCGCAGGCCAGCTCATAAATGATTTCAATGCCTGTCTTTCGAATGATAAACAATCCGGGAACTGGCAGATAACAATCATTTCGGACTCCGGCCTCCCTGACCAGCTCAAGATAACGGCTGGCTGGCTGCCCCTCAAACTCCATCTTGTCTCCAGCGGGACCTGGAGTCCGAAGAGGGAGATGTATGGGGCTTTTTTTTAGGAGACCAAGAATATCACGGGGAAAATGTTTGAATGTGGTATCCGCGTGCAACCAGATGAAGCTTTCAAAGGGTAATTTGCTGATGGCAGCTTTGAGATACGGCAGAATAAAAAAGGGATTATTCAGGTTGTCCGCCATGGCATCATAGCTTTCACAGCCGACCAGGGCCTGGTCTGAAAGCACGTGAAATTCTGAGTAAACGCCTGCTTCCCGGGATGATGCCGCACATTGTTCCATGAGTTTCCCATAGACTCCCGTAGCCAAGCCGCAGTAACAGTAGGTTTGAGCCATCATCGAGCCGCCTCCTGAAGGTTCATAGGCCGCCTCCTCTCTTTCATAATGCTCCAGCATAAACCCGCAAGTCCGCCGGTCAGCATAACAACCAGTGATAGGAGGAGAAGCTGCGATAGGATGGGATATTTTTGTGACCACAACCCCATGCAAGAGCAGTTTATTTTTCCGGAGGCAAAGGCTGCGTAGCGGTAAACCCCGAAACAAATTGAAATGATGGTGATCGAAAGGTACTTGGTGGATAGAGGGGTGTTGCCAACAATGAGAGCCACAATAACAAACTCGATGGTGGCGACCATCAACAGGAAAACGCCAGTCTGGAACTGGTGCACGATCGGATCAGGAGCGCGAACGGCGGCCGGGTCCATAAAAATCTGAACTAACTTGGCGCAGGCGGTCAGGAACAATAAAGTCGCGCAAAACCCCAAAAAAAAACGTTGAATATGGTTGATTTTCATCTCTTTAGAATAAAATGCTGGTGCTATTAAGCTGACAGCCCAACAACAGTTCATGGGGCAGCCACGCCTCCTGTGCTGGTGACCAATACCAAATGGCAGAAGCTGGATATGCTGATACCAAGCCGCTGGTTTTAACCATAAATTTCACGTAAACACACTGCACCGAGCCATTGGCGGAAATCAAATCCGCGGGGCTCGGCTTAAAGGTCACCAAATTCTCGGGTTTATAAACACCAATATTGGGCTCTCGCTCCATTCTCCATGTCCCGGTAATCGGCTCGGCCTGTGAAGCAAACACTTCCGCTGACAGCACCGAAAAATTAACTCCTTTCCAACAATCGGTACATTTCATGGCGCCGTTTTTTGGGTTATCGGAAGCCGTCATTAAAAGTTCCCGGTATTTCTCGATGAGAAATTCTGGATCCCCGCTGCTATACTCTTTAACAGCGCCCAAATCATGGAGGTTTTTGGATTTTCTTACCGCTTTTTCGACGTCTTTTGCCGACGGCAAAACACGTTCGATATTTTTTAGTTGACCGGGATTGACCACAACCGAGGCACCCGATCCCAAGGCAAAACGGTATTTGTGAAAATATTCGGCATCGCGGTTCGAGTAGGCCTGCAGTAAATTGTAAAAACCCTCCATTAATTTATTTTTCTGGGCAGCCGAAAGTGTTTGCAGGTCAATGCCTTCAATGGCTTCGTTAACCTTCCGGGCAAATGTTGGGCTGTTTTCAATCGAGACAAATTCGCCCTTGGCCCAATTCGTCAAATAGCCTTTGATCCGAATGGTATCCGGGTTATCGACAGCTCTGCTTTGCTTAATGGTGTTGGAGGACGAATAAAGTAGAAAAACAAGGACACCAGCCCCGGCGATCAGAACGGCAATGAAAGATTTAGAAAGTGGTTTCATAATTAAGAAGCAGGCGAAGCGAACTTCGCCTGCTGAACAATCTAGCTAGGGACAACAACTGCCGCCTGGAAGGATACACGTCCTGCACGACTCATACCAACATCCAGGGATCCAGAGTGGTCCCACTTTAATGAGGCCGCAAGCCCACTTGGTGCCATCGCAACAGACAGTTCCCGCCGGGCACTGCCAATTGTAGACCGACGCGCCTGAGGCGCTTGAGCAGGAGGTTGATAACGAACCCTGAGTCTGGGACAGAAGTGTTGTCGCCGACAACACCCCGGTAAAGGCAAGGACCAGAGCGGCCTTGCCAATTATTTTTTTTAGTTTATTCATTTATTCTATTTTGCCTATTTTGCCTCGGTGTCGCAATCGTGATCGATACCACTCTAATTATCCCAAGATAAGGAGTTTTCACGAGAGCGTCCGGGGCAAACTTTTTCTGATGGAAATCTTTAGGCCCGCTGGGGCTGTTTCTTCGGCTTGAGCTCTTTAATTAACGCCTGCTTGAAACGGTTGAGGCGATAATCAGAGCTCTGTTCAGATCCATTTTTCGAGATTTTTATGCCTGTGATTACGTTTGTTAAACCGTGGGACCATGGCTTTATTGCGGTGCTCGGTATTACAGATGGGTGTAAGCGCCGTTTAGTGAAAGCTTGAATGTTTATTTCGAAACCGTTTTTTTTGCAATAGCAAAAACTAGCATAATGGCGACATCCCCCACTCGGTATTGAAACGGTGCGGGAAACCATGGCCGCAGGATTAAAACCTTAAATTGGCCATCACCCAACTTACCCCGGAATTTCTGGCCGCAAAGACGGGTTTGGCAAGATGGATACGAAGCAGGCACTTTCCCAAATTACAAGAGGAGAATGCCCGCCCAGGGAGGGCACCGGGCGGCAACTGCGCGGCTAAACTTTCCAAGGCCCGCGCATCGGTTGCTGGATGTAGCCATTGCCTTCCTTGTCGTTTATGAAGCGCTGCTTTTTGGGATCGAAATGAAGGAGACGCCCAGTTTGAAGAGATATCTTCGCCATGTTCACAAGCGTGCAGGAGCGGTGGCCGTTCTTTTCATTAAGCGCAAATTTTTTTCTGGTTCGGACCGCTTCCAGAAAGTCGGTTAATTGCGGTTCCGGTTCTTTCAATTCCGCCAGTTTTTTCTCGAAGTCTGGTATATCTGACTTGAAGCCTTTCATGATCTTTCCGTTCGGTCCCTGGATGAAAGCGGCATCCTTATCCCGATTTTCGCCGTCGATGATGATTTCACAACCGTCCTTATAAAGCAGACGAATGCGGCGGAATATGCCAACGGCATCGGCGTCCTGTTTGGGCGCTTCCGATTCCACCAGGATGGGGCTTTCGTTGTCTTTGTTGAGAATATACGGCGGCAACGACCGCTTCACCTTCCGCGATGGTTCTCGTCATCGGTTTCTCGCACCATATATCCTTCCCGGCTTTGGTCGCAGCAATGGACATCAGTGCATGCCAATGGGGCGGAGTCGGAATATGGATTACATCAATCCACCCAGGACATGCCGCAGAACCAGCGCGATGGTTGCAAAGGAGGCGATGGACGTTTTTAGAAACGTTCGGGGATTGAGCAAATTTCTTTTGTTCATGGAAGGTGTGGGGCTTTTTTGCAGACGGCTGGAGGAGTCCCCCGTTTCATTGAGTGCGGAAGCGATGAAGGTGGCGGCGTCACGCAAGAAAAAAGTCCAGAGCTGGTATCTTGATGTGAACTTGCTCTCCTCCTACTGGGGTCAGGAACGGGTTTATCATCACACTGCTCCGATCTCGATGAATTACGGATTGCATGAGGCTTTGCGGCTGGTCCTGGTCGAAGGATTAATAAACCGGTTCCAACGGCATGAGAAAAATCACCATGCCGGGCGAGATGCCGGCCCTGGCGGCCAGTTGCCGCACGGACAAACCGCAGCGGGCGCGCAGCTCCTGCAACCGGGGGCCATAGTCGTCCAAATTCATCGTGACATTAAACATCTGTTGAATATATGTTTCAAGCGATTTTAGAAACGGATGACACCATGAGAATTAAACGAGTCACCTGCGACGTTTTGAAAGCCACCTCGGCGGCGGCCGCCTCCTGCGAGACTGCGCAGGACAACGCGCTCGTCGAAATCGAATCCGCCTCCGGCCTGATCGGCTGGGGCGAGGTCGAATCGAACCCATGGGTCATCAAGGCCCTGATCGAAGCGCCCGGCACCAACACCTTCAACCAGCCGCTGGCGCACTGGCTCGCGGGCCGTGAGTTCACGCATCCGACGGAAGCCTGGGATTTCCTCTACGAGAAAACCCTCGTCACCGGCCGGCGTGGCGCGGGGATTTGCAAGCTCGGTGCAGTGGACATGGCGCTGTGGGATTTGCTGGGCAAGATCTGCGGTCAACCCGTCTGGCGTTTGCTGGCAGGCGACCACGCGCCGGTTCGTCGCGCCGGGGAACCTCCCGTCGTGACACCCTACGCGAGCCTGCTGCCCGTCGGCTCGACACTGGCGGAGTATCGCGACTCGATGCTCGACAAGGCGATGTGGGCGCAACAGGCCGGCTTCCGCGCCGTCAAAATCGAGATCATGATTCGCGGGCCGTTCGCGATGAACGGCCTCACCGCCACTAATCGCGACATGGTCGAACTGGTCCGCCTGGCCCGCGCCGCGCTCGGGCCGGAGATGGTCCTGATGGTGGACGTTGGTTATTGCTGGAGCGACGCCAACGAAGCCGCTTCCGTGCTGCGACAGATGGAGGCGTTCAATCTGTTCTTCATCGAGACACCGCTGCGCTCCGACGACATGGCCGGTCATGCGCGGCTGGCGGAACTGACTTCCATCCCGATTGCCGCCGGGGAATTGCTCCAGACGCGTTTCGAATTCGAGGAATTGATGGATCGCGGCAAGGTGCGCGTGGTGCAACCGGACGTGGGCCGCGTCGGCGGCATCTCTGAAGCGATGCGCGTGGTCGCTTTGGCCCGGGAGCGCGGCCTGCTGGTGGTGCCGCATTGCTGGAAGACCGGCCTGAGCATCGCCGCGACGGCTCATGTGGCCGCGATGTCGCCGAACTGCCCGTTCATCGAATTTCTCCCCGCCGAAGTTTCGGAATCACCGTTGCGCCGCGAATTGCTGGAAATAGAATTGGAGTTGAGCGCGGGCCGGATTGAACTGCCGGACCGGCCTGGGTTGGGTGTGGAACTTAACGAAGCCGTGCGCCGCCGCTTTCGCGTTGATGCACCGAGTTCGGCCATTCATCAATCCGAGGAGCTCGTGTGAAGCGCTGGCTGGTTTACTGCCTGATCGCCAATTTCCTCTGGGCGTTCTGGAGCATCATTCCCAAGCTCAAGACAGCGGCGATGTCGGACGAGGTGATGCAAATTCTCTCCACCGTCGGCTTGCTCGCCGGCTCGCTCGGTTTGCTCGCGTCGCCGAACATCCGCGCCGGGACCGTGTTCCGGCGCGGCATCACCTTCGCCACGCTGACCGGGCTGTGCGGAGCGGTCGGCAACTACCTCGTCTTGCGCGCGCTGGATCTCGGCGGCGCGGCATCCCTGGTGTTCCCGCTGGCCGGGATTTTCCCGCTCGTCACCCTGGCGTTGGCGGTCACGTTCCTGCGCGAGCGGCCGGCCGCCGTGCAGGTGTTCGGGGTCTTCGTGTCGCTCGTGGCCATCGCGCTCCTCAGCGGGATTGAGTCCTTGAGCGCGGACGCGCTGCGCCAACTGGCCGCGCCATGGATGTTGTACGCCCTGGGGGCGCTGATGATCTTCGGACTGGCCGGCGTGACGCAGAAGATTTCCACCAGTTGCATCTCGGCGGAACTCAGCACGGTCGTTTTCGCCGTCGCGTTCGTGCCCGTGGCCCTCGCGCTCGTCGCGTTCAAGCCCGGCCTTTCGTGGAATCTGCCAACCGTTGACTGGGTGGTCGGCATCGGCTGGGGCGCGTTGAACGCAGTGGCTATACTCGTGCAACTCGCGGCCTACGCCAGCGGGCCGGCCGCCACGGTCACTTCCGTTGCTGCGCTATATCCGGCGATCACCGTGCTGTTGGCGGTGGCATTGTTTCGCGAACAATTGGACGCGCATAAAATCGTCGGCATCGTGCTCGCCCTCATCGCGGGAGTTGCGCTGAGTCAGGAGAAGCCTGCGACCACCGCGTCGCCTGCAATCACTCCAAATCAGAAATCTTAGACCATGCCGACCACCGTTTCTGCTCCGGGAAATTCTCCCCAACCCACGGCTCGTCTCGCCCTCCAAGGGAAGACGGCTCTGGTCACCGGCGGAGCTTCGGGGATTGGCGAGGCGATTGCGCGCCGCTTTCACGCTGAGGGCGCTGCCGTTGCCTTGTTTGACCGAAACCCCGTTTCGGACAAACTGCGAGAGGAACTCGTCGAACGCTCACGTTTTCTTCAAGGCGATGTGAGCGAGGAATCGCAGGTGCGCGACGGCGTGACGCAAACCTTTGCCGCCTTCGGAAGCCTCGACATTCTCGTGAACTGTGCGGGCGTGGAGGAGTCGGGAACCGTGGTCGAGTTGAGCAGCGCCACATGGGATCATGTGATGGCGGTGAACCTGCGAGCCGCGTTCCTCTTCTCGAAATATGCCATCCCATTGATGCAAGCTGGCGGTGCGATCATTCACATCTCCTCCATTGACGCGCTGGTGTCCTACGCCGGCAACGCCGCCTACGACGCTTCGAAGGCAGGACTCCTCGCCCTCACTCGCACGATGGCGATCGACCACGGTCGCGCCGGCATTCGGGTGAACGCGATTTGTCCTGGATACATCGACACGCCGCTGCTGGCCGGGTGGTTCGCCCGAACCGAAAATCCGGGGCAGACACGCCGCGATGTTTCCGCGTTGCATCCGCTGGGCCGAATTGGTCGCGCGGATGAAGTGGCTGCGGCCGCGCTTTTCCTTGCGTCGAACGAATCGGCCTTCATCACCGGCACCCACTTGGTAGTGGACGGCGGTTTGACGGCACGCGGATTATGACAAACCCCGCAATGAGTATCCGCCGTGCTCCCCTGCCCGTTTTGGTCGCCAACCTCGACGACCGTTGCGGCGAAGGTCCGGTGTGGAACGTCGCCGAGCAGCGCCTGTTCTGGACGGATGCCACCGGCCGACGCATCGCGGCGTTTCAGCCGGACAGCGGCGCGGTCGAAGGGTTCCCGCTCGAAGCGACAGTGAGCGCGCTAGCGTTGGATGAAACCGGCGGCCTCATTGCCGGCGGCGGTTTCGGATTGGCCCGGTGGAATCCGGCGGAAGGTTTGCGAATGATCATCGCCGCCGGACCGGATGGCGCGCTTTGCATCAATGACTTGGTGGTGGATTCGCGCGGGCGGGTTTATGCCAGCACGATTCACTGGGGCGTACACGGCATGGAAAAGCATGGCGGCATCTACCGCATCGAATCGGGCGGGCGCGTGGAGCAGTTGGTGGATGGACTCGAACTCGCGAACGGAATGGATTTCAGCCCTGACGGGCGGCGCTTCTACTACGCCGACTCGGCGCAGCGCACCATCAACGTCGCGGACGTCGAGCCAACCACCGGAGCACTGACCCATCCGCGCGTCTGGGTGCAGGCGCCAGCAGGGGAAGGCTTGCCCGACGGACTCACAGTGGACGCCGCCGGCTTTGTGTGGAGCGCGCAATGGTATGGCTCGCAAGTCGTGCGCTACGACCCCGACGGCCACGTCGAGCACCGCATCGCATTGCCCGTGCCGCAAGTCGCCAGCCTCGCATTTGGCGGACCGGACCTCGCGGACTTGTTCATCACGAGCGCAGCCGAGTTGTGGCGAAGCCCGCTCGCGCCGCCGGGTTATGACTTCAATCGTGCATCGCACGGCGGCGGCTTGTATCGCGTGCCCCTGGAGGACGTGCGGGGCTTGCCCGGCCACCGGGCGCTGATTTGAACGCCCAAGGTGCGTTCATCGCCATTGGCCTTCAGTTGCGTAAGAGCGGCCCTCCTAAGCAAGTCAGCCCACGAGCTTTTTGTCTGACTTAATTCACAATGTCCTACTTATTGAATGTTGACGGACTTTTTTTAAAATATCACTCTAACGGCTATGAACTCCACAAGCAAAACCGACGCGGTTTGGTTCACCACCAAGGGCCAGGTGGTGATCCCCGCCTGGCTGCGCAAACAGTTTCACATCGAGGACGGGATCAAGGCCGTGGTTCTGGCCACGCCGGATGGCATACTTCTCATGCCCGTGACCGCCGCGCTCATAAAGCGCGGACGTGGCATTCTCAAGCGCAAACCAGGCGACAAGCCGCTGGCCGAGGAATGGGCTGAGCACAAGAAGCAG
>Ga0163152_10008766_pt1 | contig 10696 bp, 8 predicted proteins | sample OliLakLV19MP8IB2_FD_148635 | JGI IMG/M metagenome (GOLD analysis project Ga0163152, IMG submission 148635) | Freshwater microbial mat bacterial communities from Lake Vanda, McMurdo Dry Valleys, Antarctica - Oligotrophic Lake LV.19.MP8.IB-2 | ecosystem: Environmental > Aquatic > Freshwater > Lake...
CTCTCATTCTGATTTACCGTAAGCCCGATGACGACAGCCTAGCGGGACTTTCGCAAATCTGATGTGGTGCAGCGCTGGCGGAGGGCTTCCGGCGCCCTGTTAAACGAGGGTTTCGCTCCAATCGCGTGCTTCTCAATTACTAGATGAAAGAATGAACTATACGACCACTATCGCTCCCGATCATACTCGAATTGGTATCGGAACCTGTGGGCGACCAAGCTACTCTCGTGCTTTGATCGCTTCTTGGCGTTCGCGCCAGGTGCTTTGCAGCCAAACAGCGTAATAAAGGCACTTTCAGCGTGCGGGGTTGCCTCAATGGGCCGCACCGAGTTGATAGATTCTTTCATCTAGTCAGTAAATCGCTCTTAACCAATGTTTACGGGCCTGTCCCAAAGAAAATGGGCGAGGTTTTGCGAAAGTAGGGCTAGGCACCTGCGCCGAACGCGTCGCGCGGAACAGAAACAAACTCACAGTCGGGCTGGCGAACAGCCACGCGTAGCCCGGGTGGCACAGAGATCCGGCGGGTCAGAAGGTAAAGCGAAGCGCCATCTGCAGGCGGCGGCCATCGAGCGCGCCAAGGATGCGGCCGAAGGTGGGGCTGGCGACGTTGACGTCGGGCGGACTGAAGCGGACGTTGTTGAAGGCGTTGAAGGCTTCAAACTGGAAGCGGAGGTTGTAGCGCTCGGTGAAGGACCAGGTTTTGAAGAGGGAGAGGTCGTAGTTCACGAAGCCGGGGCCGACCAAGACATTGCGGCCGGAATTGCCGAAGGTGAGCGGGGCGGCGGTGCGGAAAGCGTTGGGATTGATCCAGAAGAGATTACGATTATTGTCGCCAAAGCCTTCGCCGGGCGTGATGCCGCCGAAACTAGACTTAGGATCGATCCCAGTGGCGTCGGCGCGCTGGCTGACGAAGCCGATACCGGTATTGTTGGGCGAGCCGACGACGCGGTGAACGCCGGACTGCAAGGCGCCGATGGCATTGACCTGCCAGCCGCCAAGGAGATTGTCGAGACCACGATTCCAGGAGGAGCCGAAGCGTTTGCCTTTGCCGATGGGCAATTCATAGGCGCCGGAGAAAACGAAGCGTTGGGCGATGTTGAAATCGGAAGGACCCCAGTCGAGTTGGAAATTGGCTGGGTTGAGGTTGGGGGTACCCCAGGCGCCGCCGGAATCGTTGTCCATGGACTTGGAGAAAGTGTAGGCGGCGAGGAGGGAAAAGCCGTTCTCGAAGCGGCGATCCAGACGGAGATTGAGCCCGTGGAACTGGCTCATGCCCGACAGGGAAGAATAGAGCATACCGTTCAAGCGTGGGAAACGGCGGACGCCTGGGGTGACGCGGTAGAGTTCGCCGGGCGTGGCGTCGGCATCGGAGTTGAAGCGCTTGGTGAGACGGCGTCCCTGGGAGCCGACGTAGGCGGCTTCAGCGACCCACTTCGCGCCGAGAGAGCGCTGGACGGAAGCGGTCCACATGTAGACGCGCGGCTTGCGACCGTCGATTTCCTGGGCGAAGAGGAAGATGCCTTGGGGCGTCTGGTAATTGGCGTCAATGGCCGGAATCTGGATAATGGGGAGAGCGTTGACGCCGAACTCGATGCCGGGAAGACCGCGGCCAGTGAGGTTGATGTTCTGCTGGGCGAAGACCGGAGGGCCATTGGTGATGAACTGGGTTTCGTTCATCTGGCCTTGATCGTAATAAATGCCGGCGCCAGCGCGGAAGACCCAGCTGGGAGCCCAGGCGGGATTGAAAGCCAGGCCGAGGCGGGGGGCGAAGTTTTTGTAGTCGGGCGTCACGACCGAGTTACGGATCTGCCCAAGGGTGGGGAAGAGCTGACGGCCAGTATTGAAGTCGAATCCATAGACATTACGGCGTTCCTGCTCGATTGGGTTGGGCGGCGTGATGATCTCGTGGCGCAGGCCATAGTTAATCGTGAGAGAGCGGGAGACCTTCCAATCGTCCTGGATGAAGAGGTTTTGGGTGTAGAAGCGGAAATTGGTGGCCGAGGAGCCAACGGCGCCGGAGGCGTTAAGGGGATGGCCGAGGAGGAAATCGGCCACGGGGTTGCCGCTGCCGCTGACGGGGTTGCCGGTCGTGGGGTCGAGGGCGGCGGTGAAGGCCGAGGTACCGAAAGTGAAGGCGCCACGAGGGCCGTTGTCGGAATTATTGAAGTTGCGGGATTGGCGGATTTCGTAGCCGAACTTGACGGTGTGGCCAGCCTTGATCCAAGTGGTGGCGTTCGAGAGTTGGTAGTTGTGCAGGGTGTTGCCCTGGGTGAGGCCATTCGAACCGATACCGGAAAAGCCGATCCAGCCAACTCCGGGCACGCCCCAATTGCGGCGTACGGTGGATACACCGGTGATGCCGATATCGCCGGCGATATCGCGGTCAACCGGCACCTGTTGGCCGAAGAGCTGCGCCAGGTTATAGCCAGCGCGGAAAACGTTGACGACGTTGGGCCGCAGCGTGGAGGTCAACTGCATGACCGCGGAGCGACCGCGCGAGATCACTTGAGCGCCGCCAAGGGGGACGAGGGCGGCGGGGACGATGGGGGCATCCTGCTCGGAGTAACGGCCGAAGAGCGTGTGGTTGTCGTTCAGGCGGTAGTCGGCGCGGATATTGAACTGGTCGTCATCAAGGCGCTGGATGGGGATGCCGGTGAGATTGACGCCTTCGACGGCCGGGGAGTTGGTGACAGGAATATACGGGAAGAAGTTACGGCTAATGCGGTTGATTCGGTTCGCGGGAATGATATTGCCCGGAAAGGGAGTGCGGGTGTTGGAGGAGGCGTTAAACGTGCGGGGATCGTGGATGATTTGCGGAGCGCGGTCGGAAAAAACGTTGGTGGAAAAATTACCCGCAAGTTCAGCGTTTTGGCGAGGATAAAGGCCGCGCTGGGTGATGCCAAGGCGTTGACGGAAGCCTTCGTAGTTTCCGAAGACAAAGAGGCGATCCTTAACGATGGGGCCGCCGACGGCGAAGCCGAATTGGTTGCGCTTGAAGGGCTCGGCGCTGCGGGCGAAGAAGGTGCGGGCGTCGAGGGCGTTGTTGCGGAGGAAATGGAAGGCCGAGCCGTGCCACTCATTGGTGCCGCCGCGGCTGGCGACATTGATGATGCCGGGGGAATTGCCGAATTCGGCCTGGAAGAAGTTGCGCTGGATCTTGAACTCCTGCACGGCATCGAGCGAGGGGGTCATCGAACTATCGCCGACGCGCGGGTTGCGGAGTTCGACGCCATCGAAGAGGTAGGAGGTGGAACTCTCGCGCTGGCCGCCGACAAGCAAAGAGCGATCCGAGCGGCCGGTAGTGCCGCCGACGAAACTGGCGGGCCCTTGCGAGGGAGGGATTTGGGGCACGACGCCCGGGGAGAGCGCGCCGAGGGTGAGGTAATTACGGCCGTTGAGAGGGAGGTCGTTGATCGCCCTGCGAGTGATAGTTTGGCCGAGGGAGGCGGTATCGAGTTCGAGCAGGGGCATAGCGGCGCCGGAGACGGTGACGGTTTCGTTAACTTGGCCGATGCGGAGTTTGAGGTCGGCGCGGACGCTTTGGGCGATGCCAAGGTCGATTTGCTCGACAACATAAGTTTGGAAGCCGCTCGCGGTGACGGAGACGCGGTAGCGGCCCGGCGGCAATTGCGGAAAGACATACTCCCCGCTCGCATCCGCGTTGGCCCGGCGGGAGGCGCCGGTGTTGACTTCGGTCAGGGTAATCGCCGCCTTGGGTACGGCGGCACGGCTTTCGTCGCTGACCAAACCGGAGATGGCTGAGGTATTTGTTTGGGCTAATAATGAGAGACCGAAGGCGAGGAGAAAGAAACCAGAACCCAATTTGACCATGTTGCGATTGTAACGAAGAAAATGCTGCCCGTGTCAAGCGCTTTGGTCACTAGTCAGCGATTCCTTAAGGTGCGCTTCGACCGATGGCAGTCCGCTGATTTGGAACAAGGTTTGCGTGTTGGGGGGAGCGAACTTGAGTTGTATAGAGATTTTGGATGTTGGAAAGGATTGACAGAGGGACTCGGTTATGCGGATTTTCGGGCCGGAGGCAATACGGCATCAAGGGCGTATGGATGGACGCCTGGGAAGACAGCAGGAAACACCGCAACCCGCCGAGACGAGCGATCAACTGGTGTTCTGCGAAGGGGCGACAAACCAGTCGCCGATGCGCTGGGCGATTTCGTGGAGGGTTTCACATCTTCTGCGCGCATGGCTGCGGACCTGGCGCTGATAGAAGACCAGCGACAGCGTATAGGCCAGCACCCGAATCATGGTGAGCACCACCAGCGCAGTGCTTTGGTGGACGGCGGGATGTTTGAGATGGCAGTCGACGGTGATGGTCTGAAACACTTCGGTGTCGATTCGCCAGCGGCCTCGGCCGAGTTGATGAATGAGCAGCACCGGTATGGAGCCGAGTTGGAAATTGGTGGCGTAGAAGTTGGTAATTTCTCGTGTCACCTCCACCTTCTTCTCGATGCGGCGCTGATTGTCGAGGCGGACCGTTTTGATAACCCGCACCAAGCGATCGGCGACGGGCCAATCGACCTCCGGCAAGTGCCGCCAGCGGAGTTCCCGGCCGGCCTCGGAAGAGACACCAGCCGGAGGCCCTTGCGTGAACCGCTCGGCCTCGCGCAATAACTCAGGCTGATTCTCTTTCAGGGTGAAGGCCCAGTCCAGGCCCAGTCCTTCGACCTCTTGGACGAAGGGCGATTGCAGATACAAAGCGTCGCCCACCAGTACATCCAGGAAGCAACGGCCCAACTGGCCGACGAGATCTTACTTGGACGACGGCGGCATCAGCCCGTTCCGCCACGGATTGCACCGCCAGGCTGATTTCCTCCAGCGATTGGGACTGCGCCCCGAGAGCGGTCACGCAGACCGCCAACATAGTTACTTTTCGCATGTTATTTGAGCAACGCCAACGCACAAGATACTTCTCCTTCGCCGTCCTTCTGAAAGCGGATGCCCAGGGGAATCGGGAAGGGCGTACTGACCACAGCCACCACGACGATTTTGTGAAATGACTGCGACTAACTTTACTCTTGCGGATGCAAGGAAGGCCGGAAACTTCTCTTTGCCTTATGCAAATGGTCCGAATGGAATGGATGAGGTCGCTTTCTACAATTTTGATTCTGTGGCACCAGCCGGCGCAATCAACTCCAATTTGGAGGACATGGCCAAATTCCTCGCATTTGTTGTAAATGGCGGGAGGATAGGAAGTCGTGCAATCGTAAGCAAAGCACGGATGAGCCAGTTGACGTCCGCTCAGATAGTGATTCCAGGAGATCCCGATTACCCGTTAGGCGGTCAGCTTTGTTACGGACTGGGCTGGTTCGTAGGGACCTACAGAGCACACAAACTGGTCTACCACCCGGGCACTTCCGGCGGTTTCACGTCTCTTGTTGCGTTCCTTCCCAGCGAGCAAATCGGCATTGTCATCCTCGCAAACAAAGGTGGCACAACAGTTCAAAACACCATTGCCCAAAAAGTATGGGATCGCGCATTGGGCCTGCCGAGCAAGGATTGGGCAGTGAATCGCCCGCGGAAGAGCGCGGCTAGGGCGGCCATCTCAGCGGCATCTGCTGAGGCTAGCCCCCCTGCGAACCCATCTTCGTCGCCGTCACATCGGATCGAGGATTACATCGGGCTGTACGAACATCCCGGTTTCGGAAAGATCGAAATCGAGGGCACCGAAGGTGGTTTAACGGGCAAATTCAACAACGCTAAGGTAAAACTCAAGCATGGGAACCACGATGTGTTTGTTGGTGTCAAAGAGGCAGGCAATTTCATGTCGGATCAATCCCTCCAGTTCCGCCTTGATATAGACGGCCGCATTGACGCTCTCTTGTGGGATGTCGAATCGAATGTTCCCCGTGCCGTTTTCGTGCGCCATTCCAAGCGAACTCGAGGAGGTTCTTATGATTCAAAACACTGAGTCAAGCGAGTTACCCGTTGCGATAATGCCTCTCACGACAACTCAACTTAAGCACGAGTTGCGAACACCAATCAACCATATCGTTGGATACAGCGAGATGATGCTTGAGGAACTTCGGTTGGATGGTGATCCCTACGATATAAAACAAGTTGAGGAGGTCTGTTCGATTGGCAAAGAATTGGTTGCTGTCATCGATTCACTGCTGCTCTCCTCTAACGGCGCTATGACGGTATCCGCTGAAATTTCCACCGAACTTCGAGGTAGGATTCAGGAAACAGTGAATCGCATCTTCGATATGCAACTTGAGGAAAGCACGCTTGCCGAAGTGCAGCCTCATGCCAATGATCTGAAGAGAATTTTCGACGTTGCAGCCCGCCTTCAATTATTTGCCGTGTCTGGTCGAATTCGTGAGTCGGAGTCAGCAGACTAATTCCCGAGAATCCGAATTTTGCCGTTTGCCGAGAATGCCGAAACGCCTAAAGGCGGAGCAGGTCTGAAGAGTAGAATGGAATATGCGTATTCAACCATCAGGTGGCACACAGGGTGAGCAAGTTCTAGATCGGCATCAAGGCGATGTGCTTTTTCGTGCAGGCGACCTGGAAGGGGCGCGCGTATCGTACGGCAACAGCATCGCGCGTAATCCGGAAGATGGAACCGCACACGAAGCCCTCGGCGACATCGATTTGATTGAGGGAGATTTCGATAAGTCCGTGTGGCACTATCGCCGAGCCATTGCCATGGGCAATGCCTCGGCGAATTTATTCAGCAACCTCGGCAACGCTCTGATCGGGTGAGCTGCTTGAGGGAAAACTTCACGAGCAGTTCTTATGGGGAGGGGCTGGAAACGGGCCGGATATCCGCGTACCGCGCCAGTCCCTTACCCGATAGGACTGGCGCCGCGTACTAAAGTCGGGATGCCGCATCGAGGATATCGCGCACGAAACCGCCGAGCGTGTACGGCGGGCGATTGTGATCAATCTGGTGATTGCCTGGCGTATTATGTTGATGACGCTGCTGGGCCGCGAGACCCCGGGCCTGCCCGCCGAAGTTTTGTTCTCCGATGTCGAATTGCGCACGCTACGCGCCTACGCAAACAAAAAGGCCTGAAGCCACCCGTGCTGCTGGGCGAGGCGGTACGGATGGTCGCCAAGATCGGCGGTTATCTCGGATGGAACAACGATCCCCCTCCCGGTCATCAACTGATCTGGCAGGGCTACACCGCATTGCAGTTCATGTCCTCCGGGTTCGCGCTGAGAGACGGGTGACTCTTCCGCGCCCATTACGGGTAAAGGGCAGCGCTAGGCGGCGGTCGAACGCGGTCGGCGCAAATTCTCATCGACGGTGTTACAAGCTCTCGCGGCGGAGTCGCGGCGCAACAGGTGGATCTGACGCCGCCGATGGACTCGATGCAGGAGTTTAAGGTGGAAGTGAATGCGATGGGAGCCGAGAACGGACGTTCGTCAGCGGGATTTGTGAACGCCGTCACGCGCAGCGGATCGAACCGGTTCAATGGCAGTTTTTACGAATTTCTTCGCAACGACGCGCTCGATGCGGCGGGTTGGAATAACGACCGCAGCCCCCCGCTCCGACGGAACAATTTCGGCGCTACGCTGGACGGTCCCATCCAAAAAAACCGGACGTTTTTTCCCTATAATTACGACGGCCTCCGCGAGCGGAATGGAAATAGCACTACCCGTTCGACCGGCCTGCCGGAATGGAGGCGTGGAGATTTCTCATCCGCCACGCGCAACGCTGGCGGACGGGCGGTGTTTGTGCCGATTTATGATCCCACCACTGGCACGGGGAACTTTGGCAATCCCAGATCCAACTCTCCGTTTCCGAACAACACCATACCCGCTTCCCGCCTGGATCCGGTGGCGCTAAAGGCCGTAGCCTTTCTGCCCGCGGTAAATCGCGCGCCCAACAACCCATTGAACCTCTCCGGCAACTGGCAGGAGAACCGCATCGACGCTCTGACGCGCGATTATCACATTGGCCGCCTGGACCACGAATTCAGCCAGAGGACGCGGGCGTTTGCGCGTTATATCGTCACTATTCCGGAGCGGGATCGAAACGCTTACAATCCCAGCTACGGTGTGGCGGATCCCGAGGGCGTCGTCATCGATACAAGGCGGCAGAATGTTGCGCTCAATGCCACCCACCTATTCTCGCCGACATTCTTTTTGAACGTGACGGGAGGCTTTAACCGCGTGTTCATCTTTCGCACCTCCGACGACTGCTGCCAGACGAATTACGGGCAACTACGCGGATTGCCGAACGTTCCCGGCTAGGTGTTACCGCGATTCAACTTTGGAGGAGGCTTTGCTCCCGTTACGGAAATTGGCGCCGTGGGAAACGCCAACCGCGCGGCCGCCATCAATAACTTCGAGTACGCCGGCCGGTTCTCGAAAGTTGCGGGTCCGCACACGCTGAAATTTGGCATCTAGTACAGCCGCTATGGCGGCAACGAACTCAGCCGGAATCAGCCTAGCTAGCGGAGTCTACGCATTCAACGGGCGGCTCACTTCGGGCTTCACCGCCACGGGCGCCACCGTCGCCAACACCGGGCTGCCCTTAGCCGACTTTCTCACGGGGCGATTGAATTCGGTCGACGCCACCGTCGCGCCCGGATATGGACGGCGTATTCGTTATTACGCCGGATATTTTCAGGACGACTGGCGGGTGACGCCAAATCTGACCCTGAACCTCGGTATTCGTTATGAGACCGAAACTCCAATGTTCGAAGTCGCCGGCCGCATGAGCAGCTTCGATCCCTGGGCGCCGAACCCGCTGGCCGGCGGGGCATTTTGCTCGAAATGGGATAGCTCGGCAATCTTGGGCGGCAGATCGTATTCCCGAACATCAATATGAATCATATACGTCCGGAATTGCTGTCCCGGACCGAGATACCCGAGCGGCTAAGGAGCCCGTGGACAGTCCTTGGCAGCGATCAAGCGCAGATTCAGGTTCTGGCGCCGAACTGGGGCACTTCCAACTATCACGCCTTTACGTTCAGATCGGAGCGGCGGTTCCGCGCCGGATTCTCCTGGGTATTCCCCTATACGTTTTCGAAGTGGATTGACAACAGCGTTTTCGCGGGCGGCGACGATGCGACTTATGGCGACGACGATCAGATTCAAGATATCTATAACCTGCGGAACGAGCGTTCTCTCTCATCCAACTCGATTCCTCATCGTGTGGTCGTTTCACCGATCCTCGAACTGCGGTTCGGCAAGGGCAAACGATGGGCGAATCGCGGCGGCGCGACGAATGCAATTCTTGGAGGCTGGGAGATTTCTACCTTGGCGACATTCCGGTCGGGCGCGCCGTTCGGCCTTAACGTGCTGAACGGCCCGCGGGATATACTGGCCGACCAATCGGATGGCAGGACGCTGCGTCCCGATATCACCGGCGATCCGAATGCGGGCGTCCGGCGCGGCGAACCGGCCGACGGCATTCGCGGCATCTACTGGTTCAATCCCGATGCGTTTCGAACGCCGGCCCAATTCATGCTGGGCAATGTTTCGCGCACCGTGCCCGGCGTGCTGGGACCCGGCTTCATCAACTTCGATTCGCTGCTCGCCAAAAACTTTCAGCTCTCGGGTCGCTGGAGGGCGCAGCTCCGTTGGAAGACGTTCAATTTCTTCAACACGCCGGAGTTCAATTTGCCGAACCAGGTCTTGGGCGGAGGTGGATTTTGGCTGGTCACCGGGGCTGGAAGCCGCCGGTTTATGCAGATGGGGCTGAAGCTGTATTGGTAACCGGAAGGCTAACTCCGGACTCCCAATCCCAACGTTTTCCGCGCAAACGCAATCGACCGCTCCATATGGTCCCGCTGCTGAAATTGAATCGCCGGCAGGAAGTGCGCCGGAATCGGCACATTCTGCAAATCCTCAATCACCACGTGCCCCTCATACGGCCGGCCCTTCTTCGCCAGCGCCAAAAACCGCGCAAAATCCGCCGCCCGCACCTCCGCGTACTCCGCCCAATATTCGGTATTAAAGATCGGATGCACATACGGCGGCCGCCCTGTAATCGGCTTGATGTAGATGTGGACGCCGCTGCAAATCTCCCGCACCTTTCGCACAATCGCGTGGAAGTCTATCGTCCCTTCTCCCAGCGGCACCCATTGCACCGCAATTCCCTTGGGATGCTCGTAAATCACTGAATCCCGCAGATGCACCGTCAACGCATACTTCCCCAACACTTCCAGCGTCTGCATCGGATCTTCCATCACAAACACCGGATTGCCCGTATCCAAATACGTCCCCACGAACTCCGGCCCCGCCCCCTCAACCACCTGCCGATGTTCGCGCGCCTGCAAATCCTTGTGAACCTCAATCGCCACTTTAATGCCCGAATCCATCGCCTGCGTCCGCACCATTCGCAGCATCTTCACGGCCGTCTCCACATGCTGCTCAATCGTCCCCGGCGGCAAACTCGCCCGGTCCGATGCCAACAAGGACCGCACCAGCGGCGATCCCATTCCCGCCGCCCGTTCAATATTTGTTCGCAGCAGCGCCACCTTCGCGTCCATCTCTCCCGCGTTCCTTGGCAGCAACGAACTCCCGCCAGTCTCCAAATGAAGCCCCAACTCCTTCGCCCGCTCCCGCACCCATTTCCAATGCGCCGGGTCATCCCGCTTCGGGTCCTGCGAATCCTGCAAAAATATCGCGTCTAGTCGTTGCGAAGCACAGTAGTCCAGCAACTGCGCATCGTTCCACCGCAATGACCGCAGGCAATAGGTATTCAGCCCTATCGGGATCGGCC
>Ga0163152_10008767_pt1 | contig 10695 bp, 7 predicted proteins | sample OliLakLV19MP8IB2_FD_148635 | JGI IMG/M metagenome (GOLD analysis project Ga0163152, IMG submission 148635) | Freshwater microbial mat bacterial communities from Lake Vanda, McMurdo Dry Valleys, Antarctica - Oligotrophic Lake LV.19.MP8.IB-2 | ecosystem: Environmental > Aquatic > Freshwater > Lake...
GTGCAGGACGTAGAAACCGGATTGGGCGAGGTTGTGCAGCAACTCCCAGAGTTTGGCGGTCAAGGTTTCGTCCGTCAGTTCGTCGGGCGGGATGGGAGAGGAGCCGGTTTTCCGGAGCTGGTCGATGGGACGTTGCCAGCCTTCGGATTCGCCACCGGTGATGGCGGCGAGTTGCTCGCTAGTTTTTTCATCGAAATCTTCTTCGCCGCGGATGTGGGCGTCGATGGCGGCCAGACCGAGCGGATCCGGGTCGTCCTCCAGGTCGTCGTCGAAGGGGAAAGTTTCTTCGTCGCCGATTTCGGGTAGAATGCCCGGGGGTTCAGGCAGCCAGCGGTCGCGATCACATTTGGGCTTTTCATGCGTTGGAATGGATTTCAACGAATGCTCGCGTGCGAACTCCTGGCGCTCGTTCTCGGTCGCGAAGTAGCGGAGCCAGATGATGGGGTCGAGGCCGTTGCCGAAATCCGAGGCGTCGATTTCAGTGTTGATTTCCGCTTCGGGTGGAATGTCGGCGACATCTTGATCGAGCCATTCCTCGCTCAACTAGGTGTAGAGTGTGCGGTCGCCGTGATGGTCGGTGTGGCAGAGGTAAAAGCGGTGGCCGGCCATGGCGTAGATGAATTCCCACAAGCGCCCGCGCAGTTGAAAGTCATCAAGCTCGGAGGACGGGACGGGTTCGAAGCCAAGGCGCTGAAATATTACCCGGGCGGGAATCCACTCGCAGTCGTCAAGGGGATCGATCTGGTCGTGTGGGGCGGGCATGGTTTCGGAGCGTCGAGAAATTATGTGGGATTAAAATTCCACCTTTGGAACAGTTTTTTCCTCGGCGGGCGCTTCGAAAAACGGTTCTTCTTTGAACCCAAACATTCCCGCGACGAGGACGGTGGGAAAGGTTTGTATGGCTGTGTTGAGTTGCGCGACAGAATCGTTGTAAGCCTGGCGCGAAAACGCGATGCGATCCTCGGTGGAGCTGAGTTCGCCCTGGAGCGAGAGGAAACTCTGGTTCGCCTTCAGATCGGGATAGGCTTCGGCGACGGCCATCAATCGCGCGAGGGCGCTGCTCAGTTCGCCTTCGGCTTTTATTTTGTCGGCCGGGATGGTGACGCTGGTGGCTTTGGCGCGGGCGTTGATGACGGCCTCCAGGGTTCCTTTCTCGTGGGTGGCGTAGCCTTTGACCGTGTTGACGAGGTTCGGAATGAGGTCGTGGCGGCGCTTGAGTTGCACGTCAATTTGCGCCCAGGCATTTTTGACCGCTTGACGAAGGCGAACCAACGTGTTGTAAGCTCCCATCAACCAAAGGCCGACGAGCAGAACGAATCCGACGAGAACGATAAGAATTATAAGTGCGGGACCCATGTCCGCACTGTAAAACTTTGAAATGTTTTGGCAACGTTTTCTCGCGGGCAATCTGAACCAAAAAAACTATGAAGCGAACATCACAACAACTCTGGGAACGGTTTCAAAAACATTATTCTGAATATCCGACGATCGATCTGGCGCTGGATATTTCGCGAATGAATTTTCCGGATGATTTTTTTGCGCGCATGGAGCCGGGGATTCAAAAAGCTTTTGCGGCGATGGATGAGTTGGAGAAGGGAGGCATCGCGAACCCGGATGAGAAGCGAATGGTCGGACATTATTGGTTGAGAAATTCGGCGCTTGCGCCGTCAGCGGAAATTCGCGCTGAGATCGAGCAATCGGTGGCCAAGATCCAGGCGTTTTCGGAAAAGGTTCACAACGGATCAATCAAGGGGGAACGGCATGCATTTAAGAATATTTTGCTGATCGGGATAGGCGGTTCCGCGCTCGGCCCTCAATTTGTTTCGGCCGCGCTCGGGAGTGCGGCGGCAGACAAGATGAAGATTGTTTTCTTCGACAACACCGATCCGGATGGAATGGACGCTGTCATGGACGGCATAAACAATTTAGCGGAAACACTTTGCGTTGTCATTTCGAAATCTGGAGGGACCAAAGAGACGCGAAACGGAATGCTGGAAGCAAAGGTCGCCTTCGAGAAAGAGGGGCTGAATTTCGGGCGGCACGCTGTGGCTGTGACGGGAGTCGGCAGCGATTTGGACAAGCTGGCACAAAAGGACGGTTGGATCGAGCGGTTCGCCATGTGGGATTGGGTGGGAGGACGGACCAGCGAGTTGTCGGCCGTTGGATTGCTCCCGGCCGCTTTGCAAGGATTGGCGATTCTGGAAATGTTGAAAGGAGCTAAAGCTTGTGATGAAGTAACCAAAACAAAGACCGCGAAAGCTAATCCCGCAGCGCAGTTAGCATTGATGTGGTTTCATGCCGGTAACGGTAAAGGATCGAAAGATATGGTCATTTTACCATATAAAGATCGTCTGGCGCTGTTTTCCAAGTACCTTCAACAATTGGTAATGGAATCTCTTGGGAAGGAAAAGAACCTAAAAGGAGAGGTGGTTAATCAGGGAATCGCGGTTTATGGGAACAAAGGCTCCACTGATCAACATTCCTATATCCAGCAACTCCGGGACGGCGTGAACAACTTCTTTGCGACGTTCATCGAAGTGTTGGAGGACCGTAAAGGCGGGTCGATGCAGGTGGACCCCAACGTGACGTCTGGAGATTATCTACAGGGCTTTTATTTGGGAACGCGACAGGCGCTTTACGAGAATGATCGCGAGTCAATTTCTCTTACCATCAAAAAGGTTTCTCCATTTGCGATTGGCGTTTTGATTGCACTTTTTGAACGGGCCGTTGGGCTCTACGCGTCGCTGGTTGGCATCAATGCATATCATCAACCGGGGGTTGAGTCCGGCAAGAAAGCTGCCGCCACAGTAATCGACCTCCAATTAAAGATTATTTCCTTTCTGGAAAAAAATAAGGGCGCATCAAAGAGTCTTCGGGAAATTGCTACCGGAATTGGCTCGCCGGACTCGACGGAATCCGTCTTTAAGATTTGCGAACATTTGTCCGCCAATACGGGGCGCGGCATTCGGAAATCGCGGGGTGATTCACCGTTTGAATCTGCGTATACATTCGCGTAGCATGCCGCATGTTTGTTTTTCCGAAGAGATACGACGTCATTGTAATTGGAGCTGGTCACGCGGGGGTTGAGGCTGCATTGGCTTCGGCTAGAATTGGTTGTGAAACTCTGTTGCTCACAATTAATGCTGACACGATCGGACAGATGTCTTGTAATCCGGCGATTGGAGGGTTGGCTAAAGGACATTTGGCCCGGGAGATTGACGCTCTGGGCGGCGAGATGGGAAAGGCCACAGACATGGCGGGGCTCCAATTTCGAATGCTTAACACGAAGAAGGGCCCGTCGGTTTGGGCTCCGCGTGCTCAGTGCGATAAAAAGGCCTACCAATTTCGGCTTAAATGGATTTGCGAGCGACAAGAAAACCTTGACATTAAACAGGGGCAATCCAGCAAGCTGCTTCATAAAGCTGGCAAGGTGTTTGGGGTTGAGACGACTCTGGAGGTTCAGTTCCACAGCGAAACCGTGGTGGTGACGACGGGAACGTTTCTGCGGGGCCTAATGCACATCGGAGCAAATCAGCAGTCGGGTGGTCGCGCGGGAGAATCTGCGGCGATGGGCCTTTCCGGCTCGCTGAAGGAGATCGGGCTTGAACTCGGGCGCTTGAAAACTGGAACTCCACCACGTCTGCTAAAACGTTCGATCGATTTCTCCAAGCTCGTCGAGCAACCTGGTGAGGAGCCGGTTCCCTACTTCACCTTTTGGAAAGACGATTTGTTCCACGTGGAACACGGAAATGGGTCCGAATCCCCTTACCCTCGGGGCTCAATTCTCCATCAGCTTAACGGCCAGCTTCCATGTCATCTTACTTATACGACGGAGAAAACGGCTTCCATAATTCGAAGAAATCTTCACAAGTCCCCGATGTATTCAGGCGTAATCGAGGGAGTTGGACCGCGATATTGTCCATCGATCGAGGATAAAATCGTAAAGTTCGCAGAGAAAGAGAGACACCAGATTTTTCTGGAACCCGAGGGTATCGCTACAGATGAAATCTATGTCAACGGGTTTTCTACCTCGCTTCCATTTGACGTTCAGATCCAAATGGTGCGGACCATCATTGGTTGCGAGAATGCCGACATAATGCGGCCCGCTTACGCCGTCGAGTACGATTTTTCCTTTCCAACACAACTGGAATCTTCGCTCGAAACCAAAGCGTGCGCGAATCTTTATTTAGCAGGCCAGATAAATGGAACTTCAGGTTATGAGGAGGCTGGAGCGCAAGGTTTAATCGCAGGAATCAACGCCGCCCGTCGAGTGAAAAAACTTCCACCGGTTATTCTTCGTCGTGACCAGGGGTACATCGGTGTTCTGATCGACGATCTGGTTACGAAGGGAACCGTCGAGCCGTATCGAATGTTTACATCCCGAGCGGAGTATCGGCTGCTCCTCCGGCAGGATAACGCCGACCTCAGATTAAGCGAAATTGGTTTCGAGACAGGATTACTTCCGAAGCGAAACTTTGCCAAATACTCGGAGAAAAAAGTTGCTCTGGAACTTGAATTGACCCGCTTGGGCAACACGCGGCATGACGGCGACCTTTTGATTCAGTTGCTGCGCCGTCCAGAGGTGTCGTATTCCGATCTACCGTCGCGCAATGATGGATTGCCATCGGATATAACAGACCAGGTCGAGATCACGGTAAAATATGCTGGCTATATTAGCCGCCAGGAAATTGAGGTAGAGAAGTTCAAGAATTTGGAGAAAAAACAAATCCCATCAGGGTTCGATTATGTCCGTGTGCCAAGCCTGCGAACAGAAGCACGTCAAAAGCTAATAAAAATTCGCCCCGCCACAGTGGGCCAAGCATCCAGAATATCTGGCGTCTCCCCATCAGATATCAGCCTCATTCTCGTATGGCTGAAGAAGGGTGAAGCCACGATTCCTTCCTCTACCCATATTGAATCAGAAATGTGACAATGTGGCACCAGCCGCGTCTCGATAGAGCCATATGGGCGCCATAGGAAGCCGAGGCTTGCCACCGTTAGTATTTTATAACACTCAGCATACAAACGTGTTGAGAATTGTTTGTAGTCTTTGGCAGTGCCATTGCTCTAGTACTTATGTTTAGCGATTGAATTAATTAAGATTTTAGGAATTTATGCCGAAAGTAATTGGAATTGACTTGGGAACTACAAACTCCTGCATGGCTGTGATGGAGGGCGGTGAGCCTATGGTTTTGGAGAATTCGGAGGGAAAGCGAACCACGCCTTCAGTGGTGGCCTTTACGAAAACAGGTGAACGAATCGTCGGCGATGCGGCTAAGCGCCAGGCGGTTACGAATCCTAGAAATACAGTGTATTCCGTTAAGCGCTTCATGGGCCGTAAGTTCGATGAGGTTCAAGAAGAGTTGAAGCGCGTTCCTTACAAGGTGGTGCGTGCCAGCAATGGAGATGCTGCCGTCGAAGTGGAAGTCGATGGAAAGCCGAAGCAATTCACTCCTCCCGAAATCTCCGCAATGATTTTAGGGAAGCTCAAGGCCGATGCAGAAACGCGCCTCGGGGAGAAAATCACACAAGCCGTCATTACGGTTCCAGCTTATTTCAATGATTCGCAGCGTCAAGCAACGAAGGATGCTGGTAAAATTGCTGGCCTCGAAGTTCTGCGGATAATCAACGAGCCAACTGCGGCCTCGCTCGCTTACGGCTTAGACAAGAAGAAGGATGAAAAGATTGCGGTTTATGATTTGGGCGGTGGCACATTCGATATATCGGTTCTTGAAATAGGCGACGGTGTTTTTGAGGTCAAAGCAACGAACGGCGACACACACTTGGGCGGCGACGATTGGGACAACGCTTTGATGGATTGGATTCTCGATGAATTCAAGAAGGAGCAGGGCATGGATCTGCGCAAACAGCCCGATGCGTTGCAGAGGATCAAAGAAGAGGCCGAGAAAGCCAAGATCGCGCTTTCCAGTTCGCAGCAGTACGACATCAATCTTCCCTTCATCACGGCTGACGCGAGCGGCCCTAAACATATCAGCTCGAAACTGACCCGCGCCAAAATGGAGCAACTTACGGACAGTCTCTTCGAGCGAACCGTCGCTCCGGTTAAAGCCTGCTTGAAGGATGCCGAGATAACCGCAGACAAGATTGACGAACTCGTTCTGGTCGGAGGGATGACACGGATGCCTCGAGTGGTTGAGACTGCGCACAAGCTTGTCAATAAACCGCCGCATCAAGGCGTGAATCCCGATGAAGTTGTGGCGATCGGAGCGGGAATTCAGGGTGGCGTTCTCAAGGGCGATGTCAAAGACGTTTTGCTGCTCGACGTGACCCCGTTGTCGCTCGGAATCGAAACGATGGGAGGAGTTTTTACCCGTCTCATTGAACGTAATACCACCATCCCCAGCCGAAAATCGGAAATCTTCTCGACGGCTTCGGATAATCAACCGGGAGTCGAAATTCATGTTTTGCAGGGTGAGCGCCAATTCTCCCGCGACAACAAGACCATCGGAAAATTTAATCTCAGCGATATTCCACCGGCTTCGCGTGGCGTTCCGCAGATCGAAGTCACATTCGACATTGATGCCAACGGCATCTTGCACGTCAGCGCGAAAGATCTCGGCACAGGCAAGGAGCAGAAAATAACGATCACGGCGAGCAGCGGTCTTTCCAAAGACGAGATCGAAAAAATGAAGAAAGACGCTGAGTTGCACGCCGAGGAAGACAAGCAGAAGAAAGAAGAAATCGAAACGCGCAACGAAGCGGACAACACGGTTTACCGTTCGGAAAAAATGTTGAAAGACAACGCCGATAAAATTTCTGCGGACGATAAAACGAAAATCGAAACAGCGGCCAACGAAGTCAAAGAGGCTCTCAAAGGCACCGACACGGCAGCGATAAAAGCAGCGAGCGACAAAATGAACGAAGCCTGGCAAGAGGTTTCCGCTGAGCTTTACAAAGCAGCTGCAGAAAAAGCCAAGGCAGGAAAGGCCGATTCTCAATCGCAACCAAATGCGGAGTCGGGTTCCCAAGCTGGCGCGGATGCGAAATCCGATGAGGGTCCGATTATCGACGCGGAAGTCGTTGACGAGAAGAAATAACAACATAAATGGTTCTCCTAACCGCCGCAATAGAAGGGCGGGGGGGACGCTTTTGGACTGTGACAATTTAAATTTTCCTGTGGCGAGTGCTGTGGGATTTGATTCAAAAACAAATCAAAAACAACAAAAGAAGAAAACGTATGGCACTAAATGTAAAACCTCTCGGCGATCGCATCCTTGTGGAAGCAGCTGAAGAGAAAGAAACGAAAAAGGGCGGCATCATTATTCCTGATACCGCGAAAGAAAAGCCGACTGAGAGCATCGTGATCGCTCTGGGCACGGGTAAAACCGACGACAACGGAAAGAAAGTTCCGTTCGAAGTCAAAAAAGGCGATCGCGTTCTGGTCAGCAAGTATGGCGGAACGGAAATCAAACTCAATGGCAAGGAATACAAAATCCTGAACTCGGATGATGTCCTCGCAGTCATTGAGTAATTCCAAAACGAAAAGTAAGAATTAAAATTTAAAACTGAAAATATTATGGCAGCAAAACAATTAGTTTTTGACGAAGCAGCTCGGCAGTCTCTTCTCAAGGGCGTGGAAAAATTGACCCGCGCGGTCAAAGCCACCCTCGGACCAAAAGGTCGCAACGTGGTTCTCGACAAGAAATTCGGCTCTCCCACAGTCACCAAGGACGGTGTGACGGTTGCGAAGGAAATCGAACTGGAAGATCCCTACGAAAACATGGGCGCGCAGATGGTTCGCGAAGTCGCGAGCAAAACCAGTGACATCGCGGGCGACGGCACCACCACCGCGACCGTTCTCGCCGAAGCGATTTATCGCGAAGGCCTGAAAAACGTCACCGCTGGCGCGAGTCCTATCAGCTTGCAACGCGGCATCAACAAAGCCGTCGAGGCCGCTGTTGAACACCTCGCGAAAATTGCGAAGAAGGTCAAGGACAAGGAAGAGATCAAGCAGGTCGCAACTGTTTCGGCCAACTGGGATACCACGATCGGCGAAATTATTGCCGACGCGATGGACAAAGTCGGCAAAGACGGAACGATCACGGTTGAAGAAGCCAAGTCGATCGAAACCAGCCTCGATGTTGTCGAAGGCATGCAGTTCGACAAAGGCTACCTTTCTCCCTACTTCGTGACGAATGCCGAATCCATGGAAGTGAAACTGGAAGACGCCTACGTCCTCAATTACGAAAAGAAAATCACCAGCCTCAAAGATCTTCTCCCGATTCTTGAAAAAGTCGCTAAGGTCGGCAAGCCGCTGTTGATCATCGCTGAAGACGTCGAAGGCGAAGCCCTCGCAACCCTCGTGGTCAACAAGCTCCGTGGCACTTTGAACATCTGCGCGGTCAAAGCTCCTGGATTCGGCGACCGCCGCAAATCCATGATGGAAGACATCGCTGTGTTGACCGGTGGAAAATGCATCACCGAAGACCTCGGCATCAAACTTGAATCAATCAGTCTCGAAGACCTCGGTCGCGCCAAATCCATCGTCATCGACAAAGAAAACACAACGATTGTGGAAGGCTACGGAAAGTCCTCAGAAATCCAGGGCCGCGTGAATCAAATCCGCCGCCAGATCGAAGAGACCACCTCCGATTACGACAAGGAAAAATTGCAGGAACGCCTCGCCAAATTGGCCGGTGGTGTTGCCGTGATCAACGTCGGTGCGGCAACCGAAACCGAGATGAAAGAAAAGAAAGCTCGTGTCGAAGACGCGTTGCACGCAACCCGTGCGGCCGTGGAAGAAGGTATTGTTCCTGGCGGCGGCGTGGCATTGCTCCGTTGCCTCGGTGCGATTGACGCATTGAAGCTCGCCGACGAAGACGAAGCCATCGGCGTCGAGATCGTGAAGCGCGCCATCGAATCACCTCTCCGCGCCCTGGCCTACAACGCCGGTGTGGAAGGCTCGATCATCGTGCAGGAAGTCAAACGCCGCAAAGGCAACGAAGGTTACAACGTCGCCACGGGCGAATACGAGGACCTCGTCAAAGCCGGTGTGGTTGACCCGAAGAAAGTCACCCGCAGCGCGCTGCAAAACGCGGCGTCCATCGCTGGTCTGTTGCTGACGACCGAATGCTTGATCACCGAAATTCCTGAGAAGGAAAAACCGGCTCCGGCTGGCGGCGGTCATGGTCACGGTGGCGGCATGGGCGGAATGGATTACTAAGCCGTTCTCCGCTTAAAAGAGGAACCGAGAATCAATGCGAGGCTGGTGCAAACCAGCCTCGCTTTTTTTTGTTAACCCCCCATTCCAAAAACAAAGGCTCTTGTTTCCAGCATCAAATTCGCTAAATTAATTCCATGAGCGTGCAAGAACTAAAACATTCCGCCGCCGAACTGACGCCTGACGAACGTTTTGATCTCGCCGTATTTTTGCAACATCTTGCCCAAAAAGATGACCCCGAACATCAACGTGCGCTCGACCAATCCGATGCTCGCATTTCCGCCGGGAAAAAGGTTTCGCTCGAAGAACTTCGCAAAATGGTTTCCGTGATGGATGAAAAAGGTGTGTGAACGGAGATTACAAAGTTTCCGTGATGTTCCGTGCCTTGAATTGCTTTTCACCTGTTCGCACCGACATCGTCAGGAACTCGTTCGCTTTTAGATTCACTTGCGCGTGATCCTTCTCAGCGCGGCGATTTCGAGGAGCGCGGAGTTTCCGGTCGCATTTACCAAGTGAAATCCCGTCGTCCGTTTATGATAATTTACTGGGCCGATCACGCGGTCAAAGAAGTTCGCGTCGTCGCGATCAGAAAATTCTGAAGGCCAGCACGCTAGCTCTTTTCCTTGAAAACCATGTCGATTGCCAGACCCGCCGCCAGAAGCAAAGTGCTCGCGGCGGTATTGCCGTCGGGCACGTCGGTGAGCGAAATAATGTAATTGTCCGCCGAAGTGAAAAGCTCCTTGCCGATGCCGGCCCATTTCTTTGTGACGGTGCCGATTTCTCGCCCGTCCTTGGTCAGAAATTTGAAATTCCACCCTTTCCAATCACCTTTGACCTCGGCGACCTGCTGGTCACCCGCGTCGAATACGTGAAAGCCGCCGCCTAGGGAAAACAATTTGCTCTTGAAATAGCCAAACGCCTGCGCTTCGGGCCCGGTGATACTTACCTTTGACCGCAGGAATGTGAATGGCCGGTGAATCGAAAAGAGTGGTTGCTCGCTCCCGAGTTCGTAAACGTTCACCGTCGTCGGCAGGATCTGTTTGCTGACCAGAAGCCGCAGATATTTTGCCCAAGTGGCGGGCTCCTCTTTCGCGAAACCAAGCTGCTGCTGCGTTTCGGGATCAAAGATGTCGAAGGCGTCCGTGAGTTTCAGCATCCCGACCCGTTCTTTGACGAAGAATGTTTTTCGATTCAACATAACATGCCCACGGTTGGTTATTGGTGTTTGAGGACGACAGGTTTTAGGACAGACGCTTTCGCCTGTCGATTGAAAAATGATCCTAGCGAACGACGTTCGGGTCAGTCTCTGAAGTTGCAAGGGCCGCTCGCTTCCTGAAACTGGTTCGTAGGACCGTCGTTCATACTGACATCGAACCGCCGGAGTTCGGGTGTGCGCCGGTGAAGCTGGGTTCCACGCGGGTGTAAGTCCCGCCGGTCGAATTGGACTGTTCACGACCGAAAGCTGTGTCAGGGAAGAAGCCGTGAGGCCGAACCCGAAAGCACGACACAGACTG
>Ga0163152_10008768_pt1 | contig 10695 bp, 8 predicted proteins | sample OliLakLV19MP8IB2_FD_148635 | JGI IMG/M metagenome (GOLD analysis project Ga0163152, IMG submission 148635) | Freshwater microbial mat bacterial communities from Lake Vanda, McMurdo Dry Valleys, Antarctica - Oligotrophic Lake LV.19.MP8.IB-2 | ecosystem: Environmental > Aquatic > Freshwater > Lake...
CGACGGAAAATCCGTCCCCCATCCCAGCTGGGGCCAACTCGCGCAAGGGAAAAAAGAGGCTAAGGGTTTTTCAGCAGAATCAATACCAAGAACTGTAGAGCATTAAGCGTGAGCTGGCTCGGTCTCGCCATCGGCCTGCTGGTTCTCGGCACTGCCGTGACGTTTGCTCAAACCAATGTAGTGATCGAGCGATTGAACCTCGAGCCTTCCGAGATTCGCTTTCTGGTGAAACATCCTGTTGCCGGCTCCACCAATTTTACCGTGCAAGGCTCGACCAATTTCGGCGTCTGGAGCGGAATACCCGGTGCCACCGTTACCGTATTGGGCAACGGCCGGATCGAATTGCGTCTGCCCCGCCCGGTCGAGCCGCGCCGGTTTTTCCGCGTGCTCGCAACCCTCTCGACCAACGACGTGGACGCCGACGGATTGCCGACTGAGGTCGAACTGGCTTTCGGCACAAATCCCAACTTGGTGGATACGGACGGCGACGGATTCAGCGACGGGTTGGAAATCGTGGCCGGCACCGATCCGCTCAATCCCAACAGTTTCCCCACTCAATCCAATCTGCCGGTGGCCTCGTTCACGAATTCAGTTTCGCTGGCGACGGAGGGCGCGGGCAGTCTTGCCGTAACCGTGACCTTTGACCGTCCGTTCTTTGGAAACCTCTTTTACTCGGTCAATCCTCGCAGCAGCGCCAAAGGAGGCACGAATTACCAAACGCTCCCAGGTTTTGTCAGCGTCGCCGGCACCTCCGTGCAGATTGTCGTCACGCCCATCAACGACCTCGTGGTTCGCCCGGAAAGCATGGTGTTGCTGGACTTGAACGGAATGGCGGGCTACCGGATCGGCATTCGCAGTTCGCATGTCGTGCGCATTGCGGACGACGACGCCTACTGGAGCGGCACGCTGAAGGACAAATACGCGGAACGAAATTTCCGGCTGAGGTTGAGCCGCAGCAATAATGTCACCCAGGCTTGCTTCGTTGCCGGCCAGGGTTTCGATGGGCTGCCGGTCCTGAACACCAACGCGCCGGGATCGTCGGTTTCCGAAGGCATTATTCCGGTCGGGTGTGCTGAAGCAATCGTTCACGCGGACTCGGCTGCGTTCTTCTCCATCTCCTCTCCGCCACTGCCGGCGGGCAATGGCGGCATCTTTGCGGCCAATGTCAGCCTGGCCCGCACGTTCGATTTGGTTTGCGTGGCCACCAACTCCGCCCACGTCATCAGTCCGGCGATGTTCGTCGGGACCTACACCGAGCGCATCGGCATCTCCAACACCACCGGCAGTTATCTGGATCGGACCAATACCGGGACCCTCGTTTTGGTCCGCGACCTGCCCACGCGACCGGCGAACACTAATGGCGTCGTGCTGCCTTAATCCTGCTTAACCACATGAACACCCCATCAACTTTTTTGCATCGTCCGGCCTGGCTGACGATCCTTGTGGCCGCTGCCGTCGCGCTCCTCGGATCGCCCGCCTCGGCCACAGTGACCTCGTTCATCCGCGCGGACTTCCAGAACCAGACTCCGACGACCTACACCCCGAAGCAACCCGGCGTCATTTTCTATTCCGGCCACTTGGTCGGGCCGAACACAGCCACGCTCAACATTCCGACTGGTGGTGGTCGCGTTCTCCGGGAAAGTTCCTTCGGTCAGCCGTTCTCGCCCTACCTCGTGCGCATGAGCACCAACAACATCCAACAGACCTACGGGGATGAAGTCACGGCCGGCGTGCTCGCCCAATTATATCCGAGCGTGACTGCGCAAACGAACAAGGCCGCCGTTACCGGCAGCGGCGCGGCCTTCCGCTACAAGTCCCTTCTGTTTGCGCCGAACACCACGAACGGGGTCACCCGAACGGTGGCCGATTTTGACGGCATCACGGCTTATTTCGGCCCGAATGAACGGCTGATGGTGGAGCGGCAGATCACGAATCTGGTCGAGGCGCTTGCGGCGAACCCGTTGCACATGGGACTCCGAACCGCGCTGCTGGACGCCTACACCGATCGCGCCACGGCGGAGATGCAGTTCAACAAACAGGATCTGGTGGAACTGGGAAAGAAGCGGCTGGCCTTGACCCTGGTGGGCGAGTTCGTCATTGACGAAGAAATCACCCTCCTGTCCAACGTCGTCGCGCGGCTTGACGGAGTGCTCAAGCAATACGCCACTCTGTTCTCGCGCTCGATAGAAGGAATCGAGCCGTCGGATTTCGACAGTCGCCGGGGTGCCGGCACTCCGTTCGGTTACTATATCTTCGCCACCGAACAACCCGCCCGCAATGCCGCCGCGCCGCAGTACTTCAATACCAACGGGACGCTGCTCTACGTGCCGGACTACGATCCCGTCTCGAAAGAAATCCCGCGCGTCGCCTCGGCGGAATCTTTCACCGATGTGGATAACAGCGGGTTTTACGATGCGGGCGAACCCTTCGTGGATGCCAACACCAACAGTATTTACGATGCCGGCTCCACCCTCTTCAGCGGTTTCAAGGACTATACGACGTTGCTCACGGTCATGGGCGAGTTTGTGCAACGCAGCGCGGAACTCGCCCGTTACCGTGGCATGCGCCGCGCCCCGGGCGACTTCGCCAGCGCGCGCAACATCATCACCAGCCTCCAGAAAGATACCGCCACGGATTTCGCCCTGATTCGCAACCTATTCGCCGGAGTCACCTTCCCCGCCGGGGACGCCTCGGGAGTCAACGCCGCTATCGGCGGAGTCGAGCGCGCCTTCGGTGATTCGGTCAACGTCCGCACGTTTCTCCAGGGCCGGGGCAATATCCTGGGTCTGGACGAGAACTTCATGGTCTTCCTCCAGGATGGCACCGCGACTTCCGACACCTACGACCAGCTCAAGCCGCTGGTTTATAACGCGTCGAATCCGGCCACCCCGGTGCAGGCCGCCATCAACGAACAGGCGCTCGCCCGCGTCGCCTACGAGAATTTCCGCGCCTCGGTGGACCAGGTCGTGCAGGAACTGGGCAACGTGGAGGATGGCTTTGTGCTTCGATTCGAGCGGATCACCGGATATCAGGAAGCAGAAATGGACCAGTTCGATGGCTATCGTCCCAAGCCCAACACCGCGTGCGAACTTCGAACGCTTGACCGGAACCTGCAAAGCCTCGCTAATCGGCAAACGACTCTGGGCAAAGTATCGCAACAGTTTATCGAAGATCTGGCGGGTGCGCGGAGTGCGATTGGGCAGGCTGAAGGGATCGGCACGACCATTCAATCAGCCCAACAATCCTATGCCAGCGGCACTGCGAGCGCGTGGACAGAAATACAGGTTCAGGCCGGCCTCTCCGCGGCCGCCAACGCCACCGCGGATGCTTCCATTGCCGCGGCCACCGGCGGGAATTTTGCTGGTGGGATAGGGGCTGCGGCAGCCGGAGCGGTTAACGTTGTGGTTCAGACGACTGCGGCGACACGCACCTCCAACCGGCAGCAGGAGATTGATTCAGCAGCCATCGGGTACCAGAGCGCCCTCGCCCAAGCCGTGCTTCCGTTGACTATTCAGCAATCCAAGCTGCAACTGGGCTCCACCCTCCGCGAGCAATATGCCAGTCTGCTCGAAATGGAGGACAACAACAACGCCATCGCCCAGGCCATTGCCGACCGCACCCGGTTGCTGCGCGAGGTCGAGTCCATTCGCCAGAGTTTCGAGGAGAATCAGGCAAGCATCCGCTCTCGTTTCTACGCCGATCCCATTCACCTTGTCCGCTCGGACAACGCGATCATCAAGGCCGACGCCGCCTTTGCCAATGCCCAGCGCTGGATGTTCTATCTGCTCCGCGCCTTGGAATATAAATGGAACCAGAACTTCGTCGGCACCTATGCGGGGCGCAATTATGATTCCGGCTCGGTCTTCAAACTGCGCAATGCCGAGGAACTCAAGGACCTCTTCATTGCGCTGGAGAATTTCAACAGCACCGGTCGCCTCGGATTCTCGCAGAACGCCGATCAATTCACCGTCATCTCGCTGCGGAATCTTTTGTCTCCGAATCCCGATTCGCTCGATCCGAACGATCCCACCGACGCTGGCGTTCGGGTGGACAAAGCCAGTGGCCAAGTGGTCACGCAGATGGAGTTGTTCCGCCGGAAACTCAGGACCTTGGTGGACGCCAACGGCAGTATCGTCATCCCGATCAACACGACGCGGCTCAGCGACGTGGATTATCCCTCGTTCTTCATCGGCTCGCAGCACGGTGCGGATGGCTCGATCACGCGCGAAGGCCGCTGGCACGACGTCGTCCGCTACGTCAAGGTCAACATCGTCTATCCCAGCAGCGCCAACCGGGTGAACATCGGCGGGCAGCTCAAGTATTCCGGGTTGAGCCTGTTCCGAACCCGCGTCGCGCCTTGCGGCGAGCCGAACCAACGGTTGCAAAACGCACTTGATCCACTCGGCCGCGACGTTCCCGGCGAATTGATCACCACCCCGTTTCGTTCCTATGTGCAGCTCAATTTGAATGTGCCCATCTTTGAAATTCGCGACTTCAAGAATGAAGATCAATCTCTCGCCCGGTCCGGTGATTATCTGAGGAACCTGCCCGTGGTGCCGGGCCAGGAGGATCCGCTCCCGGACAGTTACAGGTTCAACGCCTTTACCGAATACAGCGTGGCCGCCACGGGCTGGGAGTTGACCATTCGCAGCGCACAACCCTCGACTCCATTTGTGTTCTCGCACCCGAATCTCAACCTCAACCTGATTGAGGATATCGAGTTCATCGTCGCCCACCGCAGCGCCGATCGTGATCCCGCCACCTGCAACCCTTGATGAAATGCAAAACCCTTTAATCCACCCACCCTTCAACCGACTGACAACTATGCAAACAATGATTCAACCAAACCGGCCGTGGAAAACCGCCTTGCTCACAGGACTGCTCACCGCGCTGCTCGCGGCTCCAGCCTTCGCTCAACAAATGAACTATCAGGGCCGCCTGACCGACGCGAGCGGCAACGCCGTGCCCGATGCCCAATACTCCATCACGTTTGACATCTACGACGCCGCCACCGGCGGCGCCAAACTATGGGGGCCACAGGTCATCCCTGCCGATACGGTGCAGGGGCGTTTCAATGTGATTCTCGGCCCGACGGACACCGCCAGCCGCAATATCATCAACGCCTTTGATGGGGGCACTACGCGCTACCTCCAGATCACCCTCGGCAACAATCCCCCCATCCTCCCCCGCCAGCAAATCCTCGCTGCCCCCGTAGCTTTCCGAGCGATGATCTCCGACACCGTGACCAACGGCGCCATCGGCACCGCGCAAATCGCCGATGGATCAATCACGGCGGAGAAGATCAACGGCGGCACGGGCGTCTGGGTGGGAAATGGGCAGAATATCTACCGCCTCAATGGCAATGTCGGCATCGGCACAGCCAATCCCGCGTTCCTTCTCCACGTTCAAGATCCGGGCACCAACACCACCGGACGCATCCATGTTGGGAGCCGGTCAGCCGGGGGAACCCCGAAGCTCATCTCCTTCGGAGACGGTAATTTCGTGACCTTGGGCGAGAATGGCCAGGACGACACTCTGGAGTTGAAGGGATCACGGATTTATATGATCGGTAATGTCGGCCTTGGGATCACCAATCCGACAGTCAAACTGGATGTGCAGGGAAGCATTCAAGCCACCGGAGACATTCAAGCCACCGGGAATATCGTGTCTGGCGGCAAGAGCGTCGTCGCCAGCGATGAAACCAACCTTCGTATTTTGCGGGGGAGGGGGACCGCGAATGTCACCGTCACGGGCAACCAGCTTCCTCCCTTAAGCGGCGTGGGCTCCGGTTTTACTTACAAAAAACTCTCTCCGGGCGTTGTGGATGTCACCTTTACCACGCCCTTTGGTGGAGCCCCGTGCGTGACAGCCAATGCCATCACCGCCGGTTCCACCTTCTGCGGATTGGAAGGTTTGGGCGGTGGCGGCAATCCAAGCATAAACGGTTTTCGCATCATCATGTATGACACCGGTGCCAACGGCCGGGACTGGCCCTTCAACTTCATCGCCATCGGCCCGCGCTGACGCGAATTATATTTTACCTCGATCCTTCGGCTTATCTTTCACGGGCCGGAGCACTTTCTGAATGGTATGGCTCCGGAGCGCGGACATTTTTGTCTGCGTGTACCGGGAATCTGCCTCCATTCCGTCGGCCGGTTCGGAATCGTCCCCAGTCAGTCCGATCCCGAAACTTCGCCCGCCGCTTGCATCTCGACGCCAAATCATTACGCTCTCGGAAAATGATTATCGCGCCTTCATTGCTCGCCGCTAATTTCGCCCGCTTTGGAAAGGAAACCCAACGGGTCGCTCACGCCAAGGGGGATTGGCTGCACATGGACATCATGGACGGCCATTCCGTGCCGAACGTTTCTTTTGGCCCTGCGGCCGTGAAGTCGGTCCGCCCGTTGACGAAACTTTTCATGGACGTTCACCTCATGTGCTCACGGCGCTATCGACTCGCCCCGTGCCGCAGCACTTTTCCCGGACGAGCGCCGGTGTGCTGATCGTTTTCCACCACGGGGACGCCGTTCACGAAAACGAACTTGAATCCGGTGGATAAATGATGCGGATCTTTGTAGGTGGCGTTGTCCGCGATCCTCGCCGAGTCGAACACGACGATGTCCGCCCAATTGCCCTCGCGCAGTTCGCCGCGTTGCTTGATCCGGAATGTGCTCGCGGGAAGCGAGGTCATTTTCCGGATGGCATCCTCCAGTCGCAAAACTTTTTCGTCGCGAACGTATTTTCCCAGCACACGCGCGTTGTTGCCGTAGCCGCGAGGGTGGGGGACGCCTTCGTTTAAAACCCGGATGCCGCTGTCCGCCGCAACCATCGTGTTGGGATGCCGCATGAAGACGCGCAAATCTGCTTCGTCCATCCCGTGAAAAACGGCCGAGGCGCCGCCGTTCGTTTCAATTTCCAGGATCATTTCAATCTGGTCATCGAGCGAATCGCCGCCTCGTTTCTTTTGCGCCGCCTCGACGACGTTCAGGCCATTCAACGATTTGTCGTGCTTGTAGGAGGCGATAACGGCGTAGGCGTAGCTGTCATTGCCGCGCCGCTTCAATCCCTCTTTCATTTGCGCGATAATTTTTTTCTTCTGCTCGGGATCATCGAGGCGTTTGATGAATTCCTTGCTGCCGCCGTCCTTGGCCGTTTCGGGGACGAGTTGGCTGATGCCGGTGCTCGACGCGGTGTAGGCGTATTGATCCTGCGTGATGTCCAGTCCTTCGCTGCGCGCTTTCTCGATGGCGGCGATGACCTGGTCGGTCCGGCCCCAATTGGCCTTGCCGGAAAGTTTGATGTGCGAAATCTCCGCCCGGATATGCGCCTCGCGGGCGATGCGGAAAATTTCGTCGAGCGATTTGAGAATTTCCTCGCCTTCACTCCGCTGGTGGGTCGCGTAAATTCCGTCGTAGGCGGAAGCGACTTTCGCCAGCGCGATGATTTCTTCGGTCTTGGCGAAAACTCCTGGCAGATAAATCAAACCAGTGGACATCCCGACGGCGCCATCTTTCATCGCCTGATCGACCAGTGAACGCATCGTTTCGAGCTCCTCGTCGGTCGGGGGGCGCATGAACGATCCGCCCATGGCTTTTCCGCGAACCGTGCCGTGTCCGATCAACGTCGCGACATTTGGAGAAATATTGGTGTGTTCCAGCTTTTTGAAGAACTCCCCCACCTTCAGGACCGACCCGCCACAGTTTCCCAGCACAAGGGTCGTCACGCCCATGCGAACAAAATTCTCGGCGCGCGGATGGTCGTCGATGCTCTCGGCATGGGTGTGAACGTCGATGAACCCCGGTGCCACCACCATGCCCGTGAGATCGAATTCCTGTTTGGCTCTTCCGTCGATCTTTCCGATTGCCGCGATGCGCCCCTTCTTCACGCCAATGTCCGCGAAATAGGAGGGATTGCCTGTTCCGTCCGCAACGCGTCCATTTCGAAGGATCAAGTCGTAACTCTTTCCCTGCCCTGAGAGAAGCGATCCAGCGAGAACAAGCGTCGTCCAAAATCTCATCAGACAACTTTGCAAAACCTGAGGTCTGAAAGCGATAAAGTTTTTGGTCAGGGCGAGACTTTGGAACGAAGAGAAAAGCTTTCGAAATCAGCCTCAGTGTATTTCGTCCTCGTCTGGCTGGTCTGGTCCGCAAAGCGTTTCGGTTGGGTGCAAATGCACAGATCTTTTCTTTCTACGCTCGCACGATGTGTGATTAGAAGTGGGTAAAGAAGGAGCGCCGACACCGCCAAAGACTTCCGTGAAATCGGTCCCATGAACGCTAAAGAAGCTGGCGTTGGCCTCGCCGGCGATGGCCTTGGCGAGGTCCGCATAAGTAATCTCCTTGGCCGAGGTCTGAAAGCCCCGTGTCGCCATCAGCACAATTCCGATCAGAATCAGGCCCAACACCACAATGAATTTTGGGTTCCGCAAGTTTTTCTTTAACTGGCTCATGAAATTGGGTCTTGGATACGGTTCCACCATAGCCTGCGACGCATGTGAAGGATCGTCCGCGTCCGTCTGATTGCGGTGTCAGTGTTCGCACTACGGCAGCCCTGACAAGCCGGGCCGCCCCCAAGGCTGCGCGACGCGTCGTGAGGGATGATTCAGCCCGGCGGGTTGCAGCAACGGCGACGAGGTATGCGGATGGAACCGTTGGTTTCCGTTTGAAAAAGCTTGTGGGGCGAATCCCCCATTTCGCGATGCCAGTGCCTGCCCTATTGTGTGTGCATGTCTACTCTCTTAATCATCGTGGTTCTGGTCCTATTGCTCGGCGGCGGCGGCTTCTGGTACAGCAGAGGCCGACGTTAAGCCGGTGCAGAATGCCCGCCACGGTCAACGTGGATGGGCTGGCCGATTACAGGCTCAAAGCCGCCAAGCTGACGGCGCTCAAGAAGATTGGTGCGTCCGATGCGGTGCCCGCCAAGTCGCGCCAACGAAGCGCCATCTCTAGCATTGCTACGATGTCCTCGCCGGTGTTTTGCCGGGAAGTTCATCCAAGCCTTGCCGCTCACGACAAATGAGTTTGCCCAGGTACGGGCGTTCGGAATTGGTCGTTTGTTTACGCCCGAGGATCGGATTCCGCAGCACATCTATTTCGACATGAACCAGAGGATGCCGGAATACCCACCCGGCGCACCGCCAGTCTATGGGTGTCCATATTACGGGCCGCCGGTGTATCATTACGGCCCCTTCGGCTTATGAACCTGCGTTTCGGTTTTATTTTGGTTCGCGGGGGCATCGGCATTGGTGATCAAGACCACCGATTAAAGCACTGAATTTTGGATTCGTTGCTTTGGGAACGATGGCATTCGCCCGGGGAACGCGTGTTCGCCACGCCTGTGCTCCGCCTGTTTTACTTCACGGTGAAAGTAAAAGTGTTGGTTTTTCCTTTTTCCTGAACCACGATGGTCAGAGATTTACCAACGGAGTCATTGAGCCATTTCTTGAATGCGTCGAAACTCGCTCCCTCCGCCTTTGCTTTGAGCACTTGGTCGTTGCTCTGGCGTGATTCCGTCAAGCTGCCTTGCGGATCCGGGCGGGTGGTGGCTGCCAGTTGCGCCCAAGTGGTCGGTCGTTGGGAAACATTGAGCCGGATGAATTCCTGAATGGGAATGGCGAAGCTCACGTTCTGCGCGTCGGCTTTGGTCCACGAGGCAATGCCGATAACTTCCCCGCGGTGGTTTAAGACCGGACTCCCACTATTTCCCGGAGAGAGAGGGCAAGACAGTTGATATTGTAGAAACCCCTGCACGCTCCGAATTTGGCTGACCAATCCATCGCTGATGCTAAAATCATAGCCTTTGGGCGCGCCGATCACATAAGCGCGAGCGGCCACTGATTGCAATTCCCGGCCCAAGGCCGCCTGCCGATGGGGGAGTCGCTTCTCCAACTTCAGCAGCGCCAGATCGCGCCCGTCGTCCTTATCAACGCATCCGATCACGTTCACACGTTGGCCGTCCGCGAAGACGGCCCAAACCGAACGCGCGTCGGCGACGACGTGCCAGGCCGTCAGCGCGACATCGTCGGCCAGTGCGAGCACCGCACTGCCAATAAACTTTTCCCCACTCTGGCTTTCCACTTCCAATTTCATCACTGAAGGCAAGACATTTTGGTAGAGTTTTTCGGGCGTTAAGGCCGCGTGCAATCCCGCCGGAGCACCCGCGCTGACCACGCATAGGCCCAACCAGAAAATTTGATTTAATCGAACGGTCATTTGTTGTTTACGAGGTGCCGTCCGCAGCTTGGTCGGCACGTTCAATTTTTTGTTCAGAGCTAAATGACATGATCACAGTTGTATTTTGAGCGAACCATCCGCGACCAGGAAGTTCCTTGCCGGCATTGGAAGCATCCGAGGTGCCACCTTGGAGCGCGAGCCGGGGAATTTGTGTGAAGGGTTGAACTGGCGAGGTGCGCAGAAGTCCCGGACGGCGGCGTTTCGCCACGGAAGCGGACGTTAGTCTGTAAAAGCCGCCGGTGGGGTAACACCCCATAGCACGCAATTGCTCCTCCGCTTATTGTGTCTCCATTAAAAGCAAAATGCTATCGGCGAACGAAAATCAAAACATCAAAAACAAAAAAAATAATAGGGCTATGCACTTGACACCATCTGCTATTTCACGCGGATTTTCGGTGCAAGGTACTATTCCGTACCGGCGGCACTTGTATCGCTTGTTCCACCAAACGCATGAACAGCAGAC
>Ga0163152_10008772_pt1 | contig 10694 bp, 9 predicted proteins | sample OliLakLV19MP8IB2_FD_148635 | JGI IMG/M metagenome (GOLD analysis project Ga0163152, IMG submission 148635) | Freshwater microbial mat bacterial communities from Lake Vanda, McMurdo Dry Valleys, Antarctica - Oligotrophic Lake LV.19.MP8.IB-2 | ecosystem: Environmental > Aquatic > Freshwater > Lake...
ACGCGCGCCCAGTTTTCTTGGGCACTTCTTTGGGTTCCCGGCCGAAGCTCGCCCATCGCGAGCGTAGGCTGGCGATCCAAAGAAGTGCCAACCCTTTCTTATTCCAATCTTCATTCTCTGAAAACAACCTATGCAGGCAGAAAGCCTGCGCTGTGGAATGTAAAACAGGAAAGCCTATGCTTTGGACATACAATCAGGCGAACGCGGCCAGGTATGGCCGCTCCCTAGATAGATGAAACCCTGTCCTTGGCGCCCCAAAGAAGTACCAACCCTTTCCGCGCCAACCTTCGTTCTCCGACAACAACCAAAGCGATCATCTGTCACTTCATACCCCTTCGTGTTTCATCGAACAGAGATTCTCCCATTATGGAGCCGCAAAGGGAACGCTTCGTGGTATCCATTTGAAATGGAAATGGCACGAGATCATTTTTGTTCCTTTGCGAAATTTGTTTTGTTTTCTCCAGAAGACTTCTAAAGATACTCGTAAGTCTTTTTTGACATATCCGTCATCATAAATGCATGGAAGAACAGGTGAGAGAATACATGGGTGTGGGGAGAGAAGTTCGTTTACGTTTCTCAGAGAAGAGAGAAATATGGGAACGAATTATTTCTCGGAGAGATGCCGGCTTCAATCGCCAGGTCCAAAGAGCCTTGCATCTCGCTTGGTTTCTTGTGGAAAAAATTGTATCCATAAAGACGATGCCGGTTATGAGCTCCATTGTTCTTTTTTTCATGATTGTTACGGGAATCTCCAGTGCAAAAGCAGCGCTCCCTGGTGACTTTTTGTATCCCATGAAACAAATGGGCGAGATTATTCGCGGAAGCTTTCTCTTTGATCCGGCTGAGCGCGCCATCTGGGAAGCAACGCTCGCCGAACGAAGACTGGAAGAAGCTGAGCAATTGGTTTCCAACAAGAAACTAAAAGAGAGTTTGAAGTCGAAAGTTGAAAAAGAAATTTCTTCACAAATGGAACGTGCAGTTGTGAGCATGGATGCTCTGGTTGCTGAAGGAGAAGAAACGGCTGCCGTGGAAGTTGGTACATTGCTTGAAGCTTCCATGGTGGAACACCATTCCATGATGAACGACTTATCCATAAACGTTCCACAATCATTAACAGGATCCTTGAGGACTCGTGTTGTGCGAAAGGCAACTTCATCTGGTTTGTTACTGCCAAAGAGTGCCGGCTCATCGAGTCAGGCATCTTCCTTCTCATCACAAGCTACGGAGGCCATTCCTCTTCTCATAGAAGGAAGCGGCGGAACTACTCTGAGGAATGGAGACGAGAACTTGAAGCCAGCGATGCCTGATACATCAGATTCTGTGCAGGAACAGGCCGAAAAAAATCTTCAAAAGGCATCAGTGCTCGTATCACAGGCTTCCGATATGCTTCGTGCTGAAAGCAAAAGATTGAGTTCCGAGGAGCGAGCCAGTTTATTTGATGCTGATGGAAAAGCGCATCGATCATTGGACGAGGCATATCAATTGTTTGATGCCTCCTTGTTTTCTGATTCCTGGGTTGAAAGCAAGAATGCGATTGAGCACGCGGAAAGTCTTGTGCGCATGATGCAGCGTCCGTGGCGGTTATTATTGGATGTGCAATTTTACGGAATCGAAGATCCATCATCTTCTTCCCCCACACAACTTCCTTGATCTGACTATGCGATCGCAGAAAAATTGAAAGGACAACCTTTTTTCATCTTACAAAAAAATCAAAATATTTTATTGTATCGTTAGGGAACAAGTTCCCGGAACCGCAATATTTTCTGACAACATTTTGTAAGAGAGGAATCAATTTAGCGTCAACGTAGACGGTTTCTCATTTTCTCGAAGGCGCCGTCGGTAGAGCGAGAAGCAGCATAGGGGTTTTATCTCTTTTCCTTCTTTATTTATGTCACCCAGAGGGTTCATGAACGGTCAGAATAAAAGTATTTCAATGATGACGAGTGCGAAGACCACCCAGACGCGTTTTGCAACGGCTATCGGCACTGTCGCCGCGATGCTTACAACCATCGCAGCAGGAGCCACATACGCCGCTACTTTCCAAAACGCAGACTTGGCGCAATTTGCTCTCACAGGTGTTAACTCGCTGATCAACGCGGGTTCCGCCAACAACGCTAACCTTGCTCAGCTCGGCGGATCCGCCGTGCAGAATGCGTGGATTGGTTTGGGAGCCAGTACGAATGTCGCTTCACCTATTAACGCAGGAGCGGCCAATTCTGCCGGCATTGTCCAAGTCGGGGGAGCCGGAGTGGGAGTGCAACATGCAGGAAACACGAATGTCGCTCTTACTGGTGTGAACTCCGGTATCAATGCTGGTTCGCAAAACACAACCGGTTTGGTGCAATTGGGCTTGGGAGGAAGTCTGGGTGTCCAGAATGCTGTTCTCGGCTCTGTTGCGAATACGGGCGTGATGAGCGCCATCAATGCAGGTTCGGCCAATGATTCGACAATCGTCCAAGTCGGTCTCGGTGGATCCGGCGCCGCTTCGCAGAATGCGAATGTTGGTACCTTGGCTGGAACGCTGGTGAACTCGGGTATCAATGCAGGTTCTACAAACACGACGGGTGTTGTGCAGATCGGAGGCGGAAACGGTGTGCAACACGCCGGCCTCTACAATGTTGCTCTTACGGATGTGGACTCGCACATCAACGCGGGTTCCTCTAATGATGTCACTGTGACACAGGTCGGAGGAGCATCTGTCGGCGGATCGTCCGCCCAGAACGCCGATGTCGACGCAGCAGCTTTGACGGAAGTGAACTCTTCCATCAATGCTGGTTCATCCAACACGACGGGTGTCGTGCAGGTGGGCGGCTTTATGGGTAGCGGTTCCGGAGTCGGAGGATTGCAGAATGCAAACATCGGAAACGTCGCAATCAACGATACGGACTCTGTCATCAATGCAGGATCGTCCAATGATATCGATCTTCTTCAAGTTTCCGGTTCTGTGAGCAGCGGTGCTGCTTCTCAGTACGCAGGTGTAGTGGCTTCAGGCAGCACCACGGTGAACTCTGGAATCAATTCTAACGCTTCAAACCTGACGGGCGTCGCCCAGCTTCAGGTTGGCGGTAATTGTTGCGGCGCTTCCGGTTTGCAGAATGCAGACATCGGAAATATTGCCATCAATGATACAGATTCCACCATCAACGCAGGCTCAGAGAACAACATCGGCATCAATCAGATCGGCGGGAGCATCAATCACGGTGCATCGGCTCAGGCTGTTGACGTCGTTTCACCCGCTTCCACCACGGTGAACTCGGGCATCAACACCAATGCGTCCAATGAGACGGGTGTTATGCAAGGGCAGTATGGCAGCGGATGCTGCGGAGGTGCAGGATTGCAGAATGCAGGTGTCGATAGTCTTGCTATTAACGACACGGATTCTACGATCAATGCAGGCTCGACCAACAATATCGGCGTGAACCAGATCGGCGGCAACGTCTATCACGGTGCTCAGGCTCAGTATGTCGGTGTCTGGGCTCCTGCTACAACCACGGTCAACTCTGGAATGAACACGAACGCTTCCAATGAGACGGGTGTTCTACAAGAGCAGGGAGGCGGAACGGGACTCGGCGGCGGTTTGCAGAATGCAGATGTGGATAATCTGGCTATCAACGATACAGATTCCACGATCAATGCTGGTTCCCAAAATAACATCGGCATCAATCAGATCGGCGGCAGCGTGAATTACGGTGCGCAGGCTCAGTACATCGAAGTTGTTTCTCCTGCTTCTACGGCGGTGAACTCCAGCATTTGTTCTGATGCTTCGAATGACACGGGAGTTTCCCAAGATAGCGACGGCGGAGGTTTGCAGAATGCAGATGTCTCCAATGGTGCTATCAACGATACGGACTCCACGATCAACGCTGGTTCTGAAAACAACATCGGTGTGAACCAGATCGGAGGTAGCGTGAACCACGGCGCTCAAGCTCAGTACGTTGAGGTCGTTTCACCAGCTTCGACGACGGTCAACTCCAGCATTTGTTCCGATGCTTCCAACGATACAGATATTTCTCAGGACGGCGGCTCCGGTGCAGGAGGTTCCGGCTTGCAGAATGCAGAGGCAGATAACCTTGCGGTGAATGACACGGATTCCACGATCAACGCAGGTTCTACGAACGATATTGCAGTCAACCAGATTGGCGGCCCAGTGAGCAACGGTTCGGACTCTCAGTCCATTATCGTCACTTCACCAGCTTCCACGACGGTCAACTCGCAGATCAACTCTGGCTCTTCGAACAACACTGGAATTGTTCAACAGAACTAAGAGGTGCATCCATAAAAGTATCAACGAAAAGAGGGGGGCGTCCCCCTCTTTTTTGAGAGAATCTTCACGCTCTCAGGAGCATGCCGATTGAATGCATGTATGCCACGATTTCCCTATACGACTGAATAACGCCGGTTTCGTAATAGGCGATTCCCTTCTCTTCGCAGAATTTTTTTATTATCTTGCTGGCCTTGGGAAGATTGCCGCGTGGCATATTCGGGAACAGATGATGTTCGATTTGAAAATTAAGCCCTCCGTAGCAATAATTAATAAACCAGTTGGAGCGGACATTCCGAGACGTCAGTACTTGTTCTCTGAGAAAATCGATCTTTGCTTCTTTTTCTAACACGGGCATGCCTTTATGATTCGGGGCAAAGATAAGTCCAAGGTACAAGCCAAAAAGTGCCTGATGAACACCAATAAAAATGACAGCGTGAAAGGGGCTTAGCAGAAGAAAAGTAAGCCCGAAGTACAGGACGAAGTGCGCAACATACAGAGTAATGTCCATCCACGTTTCCGAAAACTTTTTACGGAAGAAAAAAGAGAGACTATCCATGCGCAGGCTCGCAGCTGTGAAGCAAAGCATCGGGAAAAAAAGGTGCGCCTGATGACGCACAATGAAACGGAAAATTCCCTTCTTTTCCAGCGCCTGTTTTTCTGAAAATGCCAACACAGGGAAATCGATGTCCGGATCCATGTCATCCCGGTTGGGATGCGCGTGATGTTCATTGTGTTTCTCGATCCACCGCGACGCACTGATACCCAAAAGAAAGGAGCATATATAACTGATGATCGAATCCTTTCGCGAATCTGTGCATATTTGCCGATGCCCGGCGTCATGCCCGAGCAGGGCAACCTGACCCCATGCAAACGCAAGAAATGCCGCTGCGAAAATCACCAGCAGAAAAGTATTCGCGAAATAAATCAGCGCGGTTGCAAGCGAAAAAAGAAATCCGGTGATGAGCATATTTTTTATGAAATAGCCGAGCCGCTTTTGCAGCAATCCTTTTTCCAAGAGTATTTTCCGTAATGCGAGGAAATCTTCGGGGTGATAGAAAGAATCGGGGAGCATAAGGAGGCACAATGAATGTGAAATGCAGAGCAGCGTCACTATAGAGATCTCGGAAACCAGAGGCAACGAATCAAGGTATAGATTAAAGTGTCGAATATTGTCTCATACCATTTGGGTTTTGCCGGAGAACGAAGGTTGGTGCGGAAAGGGTTGGCACTTGTTTGGGGCGCCAGCCTACGCTCGCGATGGGCGAGCTTCGGCCGGGAACCCAAAGAAGTGCCCAAGAAAACTAAGCGCGCGTGAACTCGCGCGGTTTTCGCCCGTCACTTGCGAGTGCCGCGGCAAACAGCACGCGCGATCTTCGTGGAAGAGCTAAAGGGGGTTTTCTTGGGTGTTGGGTGTTTGCTGTGTGTTGTCTATGGGGATGGAGGCTCTATTGGATAAGTATTACTTTGAACGGGGCGGGGTATGACATGCATTCGTGTGCGTGGTTTGGAAGAATATCCTCAGGGAATTCTTGCTCCCGCCAAAGCAATCGGCGAAAATAGGCTCATGCAAGCGGTGAGTGCGAAGAGGAAAGACACCATCGTTCATCCTATCACTGTATGATCTCTGTTCGTGAACTTTTATCGTTGGCCATTGAATGGGGCGTTCCCGAAGCCACGGTCGAACGTGACTATGTGATGGGCGCGATTTTGCGCGGTTTCTCTGAGGACAAAGTGCTGCGGGAGCGGTGGATTTTCCGCGGCGGTGCGTGTTTGAAAAAGTGCTATATGGAAACGTGGCGTTTTCCAGATCGCATGGATTTTACGCGCATGGGGAGCATGAGACCGGGAGATACTTTTCGTGAGATCGTATCGCTTGCCGGTAAGGTCGGAAAGCTTGATAATATAGATTTTCAACTTGATCAGTGGAACGTGGAACGCTCACCCGATGGGAGGTCAGTGGAGGGCACGGTGATGTTTCGGAGTTGTCTCGACAAATCAGCAATGCGAAAACTACGCATATCGGTTTCGAGTGACGCAAGTGCGGAGCCGGCTCAGCAACGTGAGGTCTATCATTTCTACACCGACGGCGACAGTCCTGGTTTTTCCGTTCCGTGCCTTTCGTTTCAGGAATTACTCGTCGATAAATTACTTCGTCTTGCTCGCGAAGGAAAAGCAGGTGATCTGTATGACATCATTCATATGTTCTGGCGCGGGGGTTCACTGCTCGGGGATCGTGCTGACATTCAGGTTTTACTGGTGCGTAAAACTCGACAGCTGTCATTGCCGCCTTTCAGTTATCAGAATATTGCAGCGCGTATGGAAGATGTACGTCGGGATTGGAAAGTTTCCCTCGAAACGCAGATGCGCGAAGTGCCTCCATTCGAACATGTTTGGGGTGCATTACCCGAGTTCTTTGCATGGTTGGAGGGAGTCATCCATAAACGGGAGCTCTCGGGGCTGCGAAGCTCGGATGAATCATTGATGGACGCCACCTGGAATCCTCCTCCCGCCGCGTGGCAATGGGGTATGGAAGTCCCGCTGGAAGCCATACGTTTCGCCGCGGTCAATCGCCTGTGCGTCGAACTGGGCTACGGCGGCATCAATCGTCTTATTGAGCCGTACTCGTTACGGTTCAGCAATGATGGTAATTTATTGCTCTACGCGCGGAAAGTTGATACGCAGGAAATCCGTACCTATCGCATTGATCGAATCGAAAGCATTCGCGTGACAGGAATTCCATTCGTTCCCGTCTACACCATTGAGATGTCGACCGGCGGGCCACTTCTGATTCAGTCGCCAGTTATTCCGCTTCAGCGACCGAGCGAACAGCACGCAAGTGTTCGGCATCCGCCGAGCGAAGAAGGCTCGCACGATCTTCTGGAAGATCCGATGGAGAATCAGCCAGAGCCGTCGCATCATCGTTAATTTCCCCGACATTCCTGATGTCTATACGCAATTCATCCGCTCATGCATCTTCCGTTGCTTCCAAAAAAAATACAGGTTTGGTCGTGCCTATTATCCTAGGTTTTTTGCCGGAGATTCGACGAGTCCTGCGATGGAAACGTCTTTCTTTGCCCTTTCTTCTGCTCACCGGAGGACTTTGGCTTTTTTCAAAGAAAACTTCATCCAAAGAAAAAAGATCATCACTCTGGTGGTTTGTATAATGAAGTGATTGCGCCCATACATAAAACAGTTAGGCTGACTATCTATGCTAAAAAACTATGCAATCGTCGGTCTCGTATTTGTAGCCATAGTGGCATTCGCACCTTTGCTTTCCACAAAAGCTGCAAGTGTGCGCGAAAGAAAGTCACCGGTCACAACCCGACTCTGCCAGCGACTCCAGCGTCTTTGTACACAAGAATCCTTGCTGCAGAAAAGAACGGAGGCAATGTTGCAAGAAGCAGGGCACTCCGGTTCTTTGGGTGCTCATCCGATCTGCGAAATAAAAGTTCAGCTTTGTTCCTCAGCTACTTCCTCTTTCTCCTCTGAGTCCTCATCCGTAGTCGGTGGATGCTTTTGTACCATGCAATATGATCCAGTTTGCGGCGTTGATAATCAAACCTATGGAAATGCGTGTGCCGCGCAGTGCGCGAATGTATCCGTGAAGAAAAAAGGAGTTTGCTGATTTAAGATATATGTACAAAAAAGCCCTGCGCAAATGCAGGGCTTTTTGAGAAGAAACCTTAAGCCATGATGGTCGTGTTCGGTATGCTCTGCTTGCCGACGAAGCCAACAATGAGACAGGCCGCCGAGATGGCAAGATGGAGATAATTATCTGCATCGTTGATCGAGAATAATCCGAGGATGGTCGTGCCCTGCATGAAACCGATGATGGTGACAAGGCCGTAGACCAATCCGAAGATGATCAGAAACATACGCGAGTTCTGCAGACTGGTGGCCGCAGCAGCAATGCCAATGAGTCCGCTCGCTAAGTGGATGATATTATGGATCATGTCGACTTCAAAATGCCGAGAACCGGATCATTAAAAAAGCCGAGAATACCCGTGATAGTGAGCACCACACCAAGCGCCCACGTCAGGGGTTTAATAAAAGCAGTCATAGGAACAGGGGGAAAGAAAAGGAATTGTTGATCAGTCTATCAGAGCAAGTGTGTTTTATGTACTTGTAACTTGATTATGGCAGTAAAAAGCCAAAAACACTTGTTGCGAGCATTGAAAGAGATCGTATGCTGGCAGTATGCAGCAACCGTCTCTCCGCCAGCGGCGCTCCTTTAACCCAGATTCACTGGAGCCGTACCGATTTAGCCGGAGTAAGTTGGAATCATTTATTCGTTGTCCACGGTGTTTTTATCTAGACCGACGCTGCGGAATCGCTCAGCCGTCTCAGCCGCCGTATAATTTAAATCTGACAGTTGATCTCTTGCTGAAAAGAGAATTCGATGCGTACCGACAACGATCTCAGCCTCACCCTCTGATGACTGATCATTGGATAGACGCCGTGCCGCTGCAGCATCCGCATTTGGAAGAATGGCGCGATGCAAAACGCGGAGTGCAGTTTCTCCATCAAGAAACGAATTTCCTGGTCTTTGGAGCGGTTGATGATTTATGGATTGAAAAAAACGGAGACGTGGTTGTGGTTGATTATAAGGCGACCAGCTCAGAGAGAAGTGTTTCCATAGAAGGCGAATGGAAAAAATCCTACAAACGACAACTGGAAGTGTATCAATGGCTACTGCGGAAAAATGGTTTGCCCGTCTCGAACATCGGATACTTTGTGTATGTCAACGCAGATCGCAACAAGCCATCGTTCGAAGGTCGCTTGGATTTCTCCACGACACTGCTTTCTTACCAAGGAGATGATTCCTGGATTGAAGATGCATTACTAGAAGCCCATCTCTGTCTCCAGCGCGAACAGGCCCCGATGGCGAATGCGGGATGTGAGTGGTGTATGTATAGGGAGGCGGTGAGGGGAGTGGAAAACATTTGACTATCGTAAAACTACAATGCTTGGTTTCTTGGTGACTGCTAAAATCTTTGTACCAAACATTCCCTGCGGCTCGTGTTGGGATAGGGCTCGCCATGAGCCGAGCATCACGAAGGAACTCTTTGAGGAGGTTCGGGTGATGCTTGTCGTTGCACCAGGATCCATACCCTGTGCGAAGAATTGAATGAGGAGAAGCGGGAACTGCCTTGGAGACAGGAAAATCACTCTTGAGCAATTCTGAGAATCAAATTCAGGAGGCGGCCACTGTTTACCCTCCTGTCGCTCCGGGAGTGGAAGAACTCATCTGTATAATCTTGTCTAAGAGTGCTCGAGCTTGATTCATATAGTCATTTCCTTCCTGGAGCAACGCTATACCCCTCGCCATTTCAGAACTATTGCTTCCAGGATCCGGCCACCCGTTAAGGATGATGGCGCCTTGAGCGTACTTGTCCAGCGCGGTCAGCCACAGTGTATGTACATCACGGAGTGAAGAAGGGGGCGTAAGTAGCCGGGCTGCAGCAGCATTCTGCTGGAGCTCCGACACGTACGAATGGAGCGATGCTCGTTTTTCGTCGGTCCAACTGGATGAATTAGGGTTCTCTTTAAGTAGTGAGACAATCCCATTCACTGCCGGAGGTCCCTTCTGATCGATAGAGTCTAATGCAGTGACGTAGATTTGCACTGCCTCTTTTGTGTTCTCAGTAGGGAGCGCAGGTGAAAGCCAGAGAATTGCGACGATGAAGAGCATGGTGCACGCCAGCGACGCCACAAGATTTTTGGCATTACCAGGATTATTTGTGGAAGGCTCACCCGGCTGCTGCAAAACATCCATAATCAGCAGGTGTGAGGCCTTTGTCTGTTTGTCGAGGTAGAGGAAGTAGAGAAGGGCTGGAATGATTGCGATATAGAAGACGGCCGAAAAAACTGTGGAGCCCGTTGGTGATGACGAAGGAAAGGCGAATACAAGCGGAGCAACGAGCGCAAACATGATACAGCTGCCCAGCACGTACACTGTGGCCCACACCCTCAGTGCATCCCGTTGGAGTGTCCCCGGATGTATCAGAACAAGGCAGAATTTCCCCAGTGCTGTGTATGTGAACACTTTTCCCAGAAGTCTCCGGAACACATAGAAAGACAAAAAGAATGCGGCTGGCTCCGCCAGTATCAACAGGAGCAGCATTCTGCCTGGATCATTGATTATGCGCATAAACGATGGCAGCAGCCCCATTACCGCAATCACAATCATGGCACTCACCCACAACAGCGCATTTGCTAGTACCATAGCCCATCCAATCCATGACGTGATCTTCATCCAGCGCCGAATCTTGAGCTCTGCGGGAGTAATTTCTTGTGGTGCTTTGTTCTTATTGCAGCAATTAACCTTACACATTAGCGGTCTACCGTGGAGGCATGAAAAACCACCACGCTTACCAACTCGCAGCCATGAAAGCAGCGCTCGTTGAACGTATCCTCACCGGCAAGATAT
>Ga0163152_10008776_pt1 | contig 10690 bp, 9 predicted proteins | sample OliLakLV19MP8IB2_FD_148635 | JGI IMG/M metagenome (GOLD analysis project Ga0163152, IMG submission 148635) | Freshwater microbial mat bacterial communities from Lake Vanda, McMurdo Dry Valleys, Antarctica - Oligotrophic Lake LV.19.MP8.IB-2 | ecosystem: Environmental > Aquatic > Freshwater > Lake...
GCGCCGCCGGGATGAATGCGAAGCGCCGCAGAAACTCGTCAGCCGCGTCGTGGTGCAGGTTGACCCCTTGCACCAAAAGAGTCCACGGATGGGCCTTTTTCGCGCGCAGCTCGCGCGCGGAAAAGGGGCCATGCAGGAGCGACCAGCGCCGGCCGTCGCGTGCGACCAGGCGGCTTTCCACCGTGTCGCGCGCGGCCAGGGCGAATAATTCGGCCTTGGATACCGGCGCGTTCATGGCGGGAATCGCACGCCGGATCAGGAGCGGCTTCTTGTGCCAGAAGAGTTTGAGGAACCGATCGGGTGAATAGCCGCCCAAAAGTTGCGAAATATCGCTTGGCAATTCGTTTTTCATCTGGCTATTATAGGAACACGGAATCAGAAATTTCAGGAGTTGCCAGCCCTTTTCAATTGCACCGCGCTTGGTCAGGCCTTGTCTGATGCTTGTCGCCCACGCAGGAGTCGAGTCATGCTCAACGCAGGACAGTCCGCCCCGAAGTTCCGTCTGGCCGATGCCGACATGGCGCTGGTCGATATCGCAAAGCTGCGCGGCAAGCGCAACGTGGTGCTGTATTTTTATGACAAGGACAACCTGCCAGGCAGCACCATGGAAGCCATCGAGTTCTCCGATCTGGACGCCGACTTCCGTCGCTGCAACTGCGTCGTCCTGGGCGTTTCACCGGATGACTGGCTAAGCCATGCCGAATTCCGCGATCGCCACGGCTTGACCGTGACCCTGCTGTCCGATCCCGAATGCGAGGTCTGCCGCCAGTACGATGTGGTCCGGGTGGTAGCCCATCCGACCGTCGGCCGGCCGCACGTGTTGCGTTCCACCTTTATCATCGATCGTCTGGGCAAGGTGCGGCACGCGCTGTATGGCGTGAGCCCCAAGGGGCATGCCAGCGAAGTGCTTGACCTGGTCAAGACTCTGCCACACTGAAGCCGATCAAGGTGCCGCTCGATTGCCGGTTGATCATTTTCCAAAAACATGACAGCCTCGCCAGAGGCATGTTTTTGTCATGAATTGTGCAATTCCCGGTACTACGCGGCTCGGCCAACAGCGGGGCGCCGCAGTACAACGGGCTGCAGAAGCGGTTTGTGCTTTCTACGAACTATTCAAGCTTTCCTTCATCCAACCCGGAAAATTTGCGCATGAACATCGGCCTCGACTCGGTGGTCTCGATTTCCTACACACTGTTCGACGCCCAGGGCGAACTGGTCGAACAGACCGAACAACCGATCGCCTATCTGCACGGCGGCTACGGCAACATCTTCCCCTTGGTCGAGCAGACCCTGCAGGGCAAGGCGCCGGGTGACCGCGCCAGCGTCAAGCTCGAACCGGAAGATGCCTTCGGCGACTACGACGAGCAGCTTTTGCGCGTCGAGGCACGCGACCTGTTCCCCGAGGTGCTCGATATCGGCATGCAGTTCGAGGGCATTCCCGGCGAACCTGTCGACGCCGACACCGACATCTTCACCGTCACCGACATCGCCGACGGCAAGGTGGTGCTCGACGCCAACCATCCCTTGGCCGGCATGGCGCTGGTGTTCGAATGCAAGGTGATGGAAGTGCGCGCGGCGACGCCTGAGGAAGTGACGCATCGGCATGTGCATGGGGCCGGGGGCCACCAGCACTGACCGTAGCGGTTTTTCAGGCAGGCCGACCCGGCTGCGTCTCAAGGGCTGCGTCTCAAGGGCTGCGTCTCAAGGGCTGCGTCTCAAGGGCTGCGCACAAAGCGCCGCGCATTGAAGCGAAACAGCGCCGGGTGCTGCGGGTCGATGCTCACTTTGATCCAGCCCAGGCCGGGCGAGCCAAAGGTTTCGACCCGTGTCACGTTGGAAAGCGTGTTGCCGGAAGCGTCTTTGAGCGGCTGGTCGATGCGGTATGAATGGGTGTCGCCGTGCACCAGCACCACCGGCCCACCGAAGGCGCGGGCTTCGCGTGCCAGCTGCGCCTTGAACTCGGCGTAGCCGTCGCGAAAGCCCGGGCGCGTGCCCGATTTGCGCGCTTCATCACCCTCGAAATCCGGATTGGCCTGGATCACCAGCATGACCGCGCGCAGCCTGGCAGCGCGCGCATGTGCAAAGGCTATTTCCAGCCATGCAGTATTGGCCGCGAGACGCGCGTGAAACTCGCGGTTGTCGCCGCGATTCTTCCAGTTGTTGTTGCTGCCCGGAATATTGAGCCCAACCAGCAATACTTCCTCGAAAACCCAGCGCACGTTCTCGCGCCAGGCCGCGAATTGCGGCTGCAGATCGCCCTGGCGGGTAAGCCTGATGCGGCGACGCCCGAGACTCTCTGCGCCGGCGGCGAATAGTTCGCGCAACTTTGACAGGCGCTCCTCGGGATCGAAGCCGCCGTTGCTGGCGCGGTGGCAATCGGTCCAATCGTTGTCGCCGGGGATCAGGATGAACGGGTGGCGTGACCCGTCGAAATCGTCACGCCGCGCCTTGAGGCGGTCGTCGTCGCAGCGTTCGCTGCCGGACTTGATGTCGCCGTCGTGCACCACGAAGGCGATCGAGTCGTCGTTGGAGATCTCCTGCAGAATCGTGTGCATCATCTCGATCTCGCCGTCGCTGTAGGGCATGTCGCCGATCAGGGCGAAGTGGCCGGCATGGGCGGGTGGGCATGCTGCCAGAAGCAGCGCCAGGCAGAGCGCGCGGGCCGGTTCGCGCAGCAAGCGGAGCAGGGCCTTCACGCCGCGCCTGCGTCGGCCAAGCCCTTGAGCTCGTACAACAGGTCGAGCGCGTCGCGCGGTGTCAGTTCATCCGGCTTGATTCCAGCCATGCGCGCCAGTGCCGGATGCACTTGCGGTTCGGGTTCCGGCGTGACATGCGCTTGCGCGCTGGCGTTGAAGAGATCGAGTTGCGGGCGCGTCATGCGTGCCGCCTGTTCTTCCAGATCGGCCAGGTGCCGGCGCGCCGCGCGGATCACCGGCGTGGGCACACCGGCCAGTTGTGCCACCTGCAGGCCGTAGCTCTGGCTGGCCGGCCCTTCGCGTACCGAGTGCAGAAACACCACGCCGCCGTCGTGTTCGGCGGCCGACAAGTGCACATTGGCAGCTTGCGGATACTCGCCGTCGAGCTGGGTCAGCTCGAAATAATGCGTGGCAAACAGGGTCAGGCTGCGGTTGGTCTCGATCAGGCGGCGCGCGATGGCCCAGGCTAGCGCCAGGCCGTCGAAGGTGGAAGTACCGCGCCCGACTTCGTCCATCAGCACCAGGCTCAGCGGCGTGGCGCTGTTGAGAATGGCCGCCGATTCGGTCATCTCGACCATGAAGGTCGAACGGCCCTGCGCCAGATCGTCGGCGGCGCCGATGCGCGTGAAGATGCGGTCGATCGGGCCGAAGCGCGCCGCGCGTGCCGGCACAAAGCTGCCGGCATACGCCAGCAAGGTCAGAAGAGCGGTCTGGCGCATGAAGGTCGATTTGCCGCCCATGTTGGGGCCGGTGATCAGGAGCAGGCTGCGCTGCGGGTCGAGCCGGCAATCGTTGGGCACGAAGTCGGCTACCTGCTGCGCCACCACCGGATGGCAGCCGGCCTCGATTGCAAGCCCGGGCGCATCGTCTAACAGCGGGGCGTTCCAGCCCAGCACATAGGCACGCTCGGCCAGGCATGCCAGCGCGTCGGTCTGGGCGGTGGCACGCGCGGCGCGCTGCAGGGCAGCTACATATGGCTGCAAGTCATCGAGCAGCTTTTCGTAAAGCGCTTTTTCGCGCGACAACGCACGGCTTTCCGCCGACAGGGCACGATCCTCGAAGCTCTTGAGTTCCGGCGTGATGTAGCGCTCCGCGTTTTTCAGTGTCTGGCGGCGCCGGTAGTCGTCGGGAATCTTGTGGCCGTGGCTGTTGGTCACCTCGATGTAATAGCCGTGCACGCGGTTGTATTCAACCCGCAGGTTGGGAATGCCGGTGCGTTCGCGCTCGCGCGCCTCCAGCGCCACCAGGAATTCGCCGGCATTGGTGGTGAGCGCACGCAGTTCGTCTAGTTCGTGGTCGAATCCGCCGGCGATCACGCCACCATCGATCAGGCGCGCGGCCGGCTCGGCATGCACGGCCGCCTGAAGCAGGGCGGCTAGCCCGGGCGGAACGGCGAGGCCGTGGGCCAGCTCGGCGAACAGGCCGGCTTGCGGCAGGCAAGTACCAATCACCGGCAGTGCCGTCAGCGATTCGCGCAAGCCCGCCAGTTCGCGCGGGCGTACCGAGCGCAGCGCGACCCGCGTGGCAATGCGCTCGATGTCGGATACCGCGCGCAACATTTCGCGCGGCTTGTCGAAGCCGCGGCCGCTGTCCAGCAGTGCGGCGATCGCCAGATGGCGTGCCTGCGCCACGCGCCGATCGCGCCGCGGATGGTGCAGCCAGCGTGCCAGCATGCGGCTGCCCATCGAGGTGATGCAGCTGTCGAGTGTGGCGAAGAGCGTGGGGGAGGGCGCGCCGCGCAGCGTTTCGGTGATCTCCAGGTTGCGCCGCGTGACCGCATCGAGCGTCAGGTATTCGTCGCCGCTCTCGACGGCGATGCCCTGCACATGCGTGAGCGCCTGGCCCTGCGTGGCTTGCGCATAGCGCAGCAGCGCGCCGGCGGCGCCCAGGGCCAGGCCGAGGCCGGCGCAGCCGAAGCCGTCGAGTGTCGCCACCTTGAAATGGTCCTGCAACAGCTTGGTGCCGGCGCGCAGATCGAAATTCCAGGCGTTTTGCAGCGTACGCGCCACCCCCTCGGGCAGGCCGGCGCCGAGGCTGAAGCTGGCGCCATCGGGCAGCACGATTTCGGCCGGGCGCAGGCGTTCGAGATCATGCGCCAGTCTGGCCGGGGCGATCTCGGCTACGGTCAGCTCGCCAGTAGCGATGTTGAGCCAGGCCAGCCCGTACGAACGCACCTGGGCGCCGATACCGACCTTGTCTGGCAGCAGCGCCAGCAACAGGGCGTCGGCCTTTTCCGGCAGCAGGGCCTGGTCGGTGATGGTGCCCGGCGTGACCACCCGCACCACCTTGCGTTCGACCGGTCCCTTGGAGGTGGCGGGGTCGCCGATCTGCTCGCAGATCGCCACCGATTCGCCCAGCTTGACCAGGCGCGCCAGGTATTGCTCGAGCGCATGCACCGGCACACCTGCCATCTTGACCGGCTGGCCAGCGGACGCGCCGCGCGTGGTAAGCGTGATGCCCAGGAGGCGCGCTGCCTTCTCCGCATCGGCGTAGAACAGCTCGTAGAAGTCACCCATGCGGTAGAACATCAGGGTCGCCGGATGGTCCGCCTTGAGCGCCAGGTACTGGCGCATCATCGGGGTATGGTTGCTGATTGCGGGGTCGTTCAAGCTCTTCTCGTCTTTGGCAAAACTGCGGGCAACCACTTGTAAAGATGGCGCTTATTTCACATTTCGGTCTCTGCTGGATGACTGGATTCGACCAGTCTTGTCCAGCCTTGTCAGTCGGTTTGGTGGAGGTGGCGGTATAGGTCTACGCTGCAATCGCAATGAAGAAACCGCCACCAATGCTCACCCCCCCGCATTGTCGCCGACCTGCGTTCGGGAGACGACTGCGCCGATCCCGATTACCCGGGATTGCGGGTACGCCGCACCAATGCCGCACGGGTGTTTTTCTACCGCGACCGGGCCAGTGATGGCGCACTGCGCGAGATCAAGCTCGGCCAGTTCGGTCCCATGACCCTGGCGGAAGCCAGGAAGGCTTTGGGAAGGCTCAAGCTCGAACGCGAAAGTGGCGTCGATCCGCAGTTGCAGAAGCAGCAGGTACGCTCAGAAGCGCGGCGAAAGCGCGAAGCCGAGAAACTGTCGAGCTATACGGTCGAGAAACTGGTTGAGGATTTCGTAGCAGAGAAACTGAGCAAACAGAAGCGTGGCGCGGAGGGCGCGCGACTGTTGCGACGCGACATTCTTCCAAAACTCCGGGATCGCGCTGCCGCCGGATTAACACGGCGCGAACTGCAGGATGAAGTCATCCGACCCATGTTGAAACGTGCGCCGCGCGGTGGCACCTATCTGCTGTCGCGCATACGTAGCGCCTATGCCCACGCCGCAGATCAGGGGCGCATTCCCGATGACTTTGTGTTTCCGACGCTGGGCATCAAAGGTGCGCCCCAGGTGCGCAGGAAGCGCGCTTTTACCGATGCCGAGCTCGCGACGTTCATCCGGTGGCTGCCGCGTAGCCCCAACAGCCTTACCGTGCGCGATGCGCTTTCGTTGGTGCTGTTCCCCGGCTGCCGCTCAGGTGAAGTGGTCGCCGCGCTATGGCGCGATATCGATCTTGAGCGCGCGGTCTGGACGGATTCACGAGACCAAGAACGGTGAGCCCCATGCCGTGATGCTTCCAAGCCAGGCTGTCGAGCTATTGAAAGCGCGCAGGGCGTTACACGACATCTTCGTTTTTCCCTCGCCAATGGGCGAACAGCATGTGGGACAGAAGGCGCTCGGACTCGCGCAAGAATTTCCGGCCAAATTGGCGCTGTTATTGCGCCAAATAGAAACTGTAATGCGCCATTTTAATTGGCGCATTATTGAATTTGCGCCAAAACGCGCGTAGGATATGGCGCAATTGGTACCCATCCTCCGAGCTGACCCATGCCGAAGATAGTCTCAACCGCCGAGTACGAAGTGGTCGTGAACGCGGTACGCCAACGGCCAGACGGCGCGAGTATCGAGATGATTCAGTCGGGCCTCGGCGAGGGCGTGGCCAGAAGAACGCTGCAACGCCGGCTAAATGAACTGGTCAAGCAGGGCCGTCTTGTTGCGAAGGGCCGCAAACGCGGCGCCATGTACCGCGTGCCGGCAGAAGGCAGCGTTAGCGTCCAGCCAGAAGCGGGGGCGATAAACGCAGAGGCGGGGGCGCTCTCCGTGGAGATCTACGTCCCGATGTCAGCAGAGGGCTCGCGTCTGCGCGACCTCGTGCGCCGCCCGCTCACGCTGCGAACGCCGCTCGGCTACCGGCGCGAATTCCTGCTCGATTACCGGCCCAATGAAACCTGGTATTTGCCACGCGAGACGCGTACTCACCTGCGCGGCCTGGGCGAAGCCCCAACGCCCGAGCGGCGGGCGGGCACCTATGCACGCGATGTGCTCGGGCGGTTGCTGATCGACCTTTCATGGGCTTCATCCAAACTCGAGGGCAACACCTACACGCGGCTGGATACCCAACGCCTGATCGAGCAAGGTGAGGCGGCCGCCGGCCGCGACGCGCGCGAAACGCAGATGATCCTGAACCACAAGCGCGCCATCGAGTACCTGGTGGATGGCGCCGACGAGATCGGCTATGACATTCATACTTTTCAAAACCTGCATGCGCTGCTGTCGGAGAATCTGCTCGCAGATCCTGGCGCGGGCGGCAAACTGCGCGAGCGCATCGTGGATATCTCGGGCACGGTGTTTCGTCCGCTGGCCATCCCGCAACAGATCGACGGCTTCTTTCGTGTTGTTCTCGACAAAGCGGCGGCGATCGGCGACCCGTTTGAACAGGCGTTCTTCCTGATGGTGCAGATTCCCTACCTGCAGCCTTTCGAAGACGTGAACAAGCGGGTTTCGCGGCTCGGCGCCAACATTCCGTTGCTCAAGCACAACCTTTGCCCCTTGTCCTTTGTCGAAGTGCCTGAACGCGCTTACGTCGAAGGAACTCTGGCTGTCTATGAGCGAAACAAGGTCGAGTTGCTTGTAGATGTATTCGCGTGGGCCTACGAACGATCCTGCCAGCAATACCGCGCAATAGCCGATTCGTTACCGCAGCCAGATCCGTTCAGAAGAAAATATCGTGACGTACTGGCAGATATCATCGGGGAAATCGTGCGCAAACGATGGAAGGCGGACTCGTTGATCATCGAGCGGGAAACTGCGAACCTTGTCCCGGCCGAAGATCGAACGCGATTCATCGAAATGGCCATCGCCGAATTGAAGGGGCTGCACGACGGCAACATTGCCCGCTATCGCTTGCGCCTTTCGGAGTTCCGCGATTGGAAGGAAAAACAGCGGTGATATGTGACCACTATGCTCATGCCCATCAACTGGAGCGATTAAGTGTGGGCGCCGGTGCGAACGTGCTGGTTTTTGGCCGGTTTGAAACTGCAGTGATTTCGGACTCACGACCACCATTCGTTCACGGCCTGGATTGTCTGATGTCGTCCAAGTCATTGAAATAGCGACTGTCAAAGCGAAGAAGACTGTCGGAGACAATGGAGACGAAGAAAAAGGAACGACAAAATCGCCGCATAGCCAGATCGGCTGAATTCATACACTTTCGGCTCGGCGCTGACAATTAAGGGATGGCCCTCAAAAAATCAGAACTCTATTCCTCGCTCTGGTCGAGCTGTGACGAACTTCGCGGCAGCATGGACGCCAGCCAATACAAGGACTACGCCCTCGTGCTGTTGTTCGTCAAATACGTGAGCGACAAATACGCGGGCCAGCCCTTTGCCCCGATCAAAATTCCGCCGGGCGCGAGCTTTGCCGACATGGTCGCGCTCAAGGGCAAGTCGGATATTGGTGACCAGATCAACAAGAAAATCCTCGGCCCGCTGGCGCGAGAGAACAACCTCTCTGATATGCCGGACTTCGATGATCCCAAAGCTGGTGGGGTTCGGAGCAAACAGGTTGAAGGCAAATCTGAGGCCGAGCGGGATGCCAAGACTGGGAGAAACCTCCTAAACCCGAAGCGAGATTCGATAAACACCAGGGAAATCGAGGTCGGTACCATCGTCGTCAATCAATGCTTTCCTGATCGCGTCTTGTTTGCCGTTTTTGGATGCCATGGCAATACCATATCCTGCATGGATATTATGATCGAGGCCGCTCATCTCGTATCGAGGCGACAACTATTTTGATAGAGGAGGCCAACCCTCTCCCGCAAGCGGGTAGTGGGAACTGGGAACTGGGAACTGGTCTGTCACTGCGCTGAGGCTTGCCCTTTTGCGACAGCCTCAAGCGGATAGAGGGAGAGGGCCGTCCCCGCACTGAGGTTTACTGTTTCGCGAAAGTCTCCGATTGCTGGAGCGGGTGTAGCTTGGCTTTGCAGCCTTGCGCGCAGGTTTCTGACTTTTGCGACAGCCTCACCAGCATGGGAATGCGTTCAGCAAAGCTCGTTCAGCGCGCTTGTCAATCCCTTTGCTTTTCCAGCCTTTCCGCACGCTCCGCTGCTGCGCGCGCGAGCGCCCATTCAACCGCATCGAGTACAGCGCCAGAATTGAAGGGCTTGATGATGAAGCCTTTTGCACCGCCGCGAATCGCATTTTGCACCGTTTCCGCATCGTGTTTGCCGGTGACCATCAACACAATAGTTTGCGGCGCGCGCTCCAGAATTTGGCTCAAGACTTCAAGGCCATCACTATCGGGCATCATGATGTCCAAAAATACGATATGGGGTTCGAGCTTGATCAGTAATTCAAGCCCAACTTCGCCATTGCCTGATTCCCCAACTACTCTATAACCAGCAGCGTTCAAGATGGTTCGTAACACCATACGAATCATTTGGTTATCGTCAATAATGAGCGCGTTAAACATTTTGGGTCTTCGGGAAATCGAGTGGGTGATTTTGGGGTGTTGGATGGCCATGAAAATGCGCAACCGTCGACAAATCAAGGACATCGAGCCAGACCGTCGGGTCGGGCGAGTCATTGCCGGGGTCGGGCCAGGTCCATGAGGGCGTGATGACGAAATCGCCCTCGTGCATCAGGGTTTTTCGCCATTGACCGCGGTGTAGGCCCCCGCCTGACTCGAAAATGCGCGGGCGAATCGCGTCATAGTCCCGCAGGTGCGGCGCGGCGGCGGGCTTGGGCTCTGCCGGAACCAGGCCCTTGAGCACTTCCCACAGCGGCGCCAAATTTGCGCCATCGATCCTGGCGTAAAACGCCTTGCGTTCCTCGGCGTTGCGAACCACTTCCGCGCTTTTCATTTCCATGCTCTTCTTTCCACACGTCCAGCATGCTACAGGTCTACTCTGGCGCCGGGAAGCCGCAGAAAACCGCAGAAAACCCGCCGCACAGCGGGTGCGATTCAAACTGATGTGTCGTATGGTTGGAGCTGGGATCAATGTTGGGCAAGAGATCCGCATGTCGCGCCACTTGAACGCGTCGCCACATCAGTTTGAATCGCACCCGAGAGCGCCGCCAAGGTGGCAGATTCCGCCCTCTTGAGATAACCTGAAAGCGGCTCCCACCAAGGGTTTCAAGCTACACACGAATTCCGTGCCGGCCACGCGCGTTGATTTGCGTGAGGATGCGCCGGGCAATATCCTGAATTGGCACCACCTCATCCACCCCGCCTTGCGCGATGGCTTCCTTGGGCATGCCGAATACGACGCAGCTCGCTTCATCCTGGGCGATGGTGTAGGCGCCGGCATCATGCAGTTCTTCCATTCCCACTGCGCCATCGCGCCCCATGCCGGTGAGAATTGCCGCCACCGCATTCTGCCCGGCGTGCACGGCGCAAGAACGGAACAGCACATCGACTGCCGGACGGTGCCGGTTCACCGGCGGCGCTTGCGACAACTCGGTCATGTAATTGGCGCCACTGCGTTTGAGCAACAGATGCGAATGACCCGGCGCGATGTAGGCGTGGCCGGGCAGAATGCGTTCGTTGTGCACCGCCTCGGTCACCGTGATGCGGCACAGGCTATCCAGGCGGTTGGCGAAGGAACGGGTAAATCCTTCCGGCATGTGCTGGGTGATCAGCACGCCGGGACTATCCGGCGGCAACTGCATCAAC
>Ga0163152_10008779_pt1 | contig 10690 bp, 16 predicted proteins | sample OliLakLV19MP8IB2_FD_148635 | JGI IMG/M metagenome (GOLD analysis project Ga0163152, IMG submission 148635) | Freshwater microbial mat bacterial communities from Lake Vanda, McMurdo Dry Valleys, Antarctica - Oligotrophic Lake LV.19.MP8.IB-2 | ecosystem: Environmental > Aquatic > Freshwater >...
ACAACGGTGCCGTTTCATGCCGGTCGAGATATCTCACCACTGCTCCTTCGTCAGATCGCTCGCGACATCAACTTGCCGATCGAAGAGCTGCTCGACGCATGATCGCCACCTAACAAGCGCTTGCTGCGGGCGGGGCTGACGGGTTCGGCGTCCGGGCCGTAGCTTCCCAACATGGCGGGGGTCGTACCTGGCCCCGCCGCAGAACCGCAGGCCGTTATGCGCACGAGCGGCAGAGTCTCTTGAGGAGCATGAAATGTTGCGAAGATACGCACTCTTCACCGCACTGTTCTTCATCGCTCAGATCTCGGGTGCGTCTCTCGTGGTCTGGCTCGATAACAATCCGGTCGGCATCGCGCCCGCCTTCTTCATCGAGAAGATCCAACACTCGATTCGGGCACTCACGATTGCGTTGCCGGCGCTCGCCGCCACTGGTCTGATGGCCACGGTCGTATCGACCTTTCTGGAGCGCCGGGAGCGCGTGCGGTTCAACCTGCTCGTGGCGGCGTCCCTGTGCGCTCTCACCGGAGCCGTCCTTACTGCCGTCGGGAACGTGCCGCTTAACGAACGTATCCTGACGTGGAGTTCCGCGTCGCCTCCAGCGAACTGGCCTGAACTCGTCGCGACCTGGCGACAGTTCCATTTGGCGCGCACGCTTCTCACCACAGGTTCGCTGGTCCTCTTGATTCTGGCAGTGCTCTGCAGCGAGAGACGCCCAAGTCGCGCTCGCCGGAATTGAGCGTTGGAGCGCGCGGCGCTCGTTCCCCCGGCGCCTTGCGATGCATGCAGCAGTCGGGCGCGTTGCGGTAGCGCGCTGCGCGCGCATTTTGTTGGATGCGCCCGCCGCTGATGCTTGGCGTTATGCTGCCTGATCCGGTTGAGTTGTAACGGACCCCTTCAGATGGCTAACTTTGGCAGGTCACCAACCGGGTGGGACCAATGACGCGCGAGGCTCTCGAAGCCCAGCTGCTACGCCTCCCAAGCGAGGAACGAGCCTATTTGGCCCGGGTGCTCATCGAAAGCCTTGATGACCAGCCGGCACTTGATCCCTCGTGGCTTGAGGAGGCCAATCGCCGCGCGGTCGAGCTTGCGTCTGGCTCAGTCCAGGCGGTCCCAGCGGCCACGGCGATCGGCGAAGCCCGCCGCAAGCTGGCCGGATGACGGCGGAGTTCCACCCGCTTGCCGGCCAGGAACTCACCGAAGCATCCCAGTTCTACGAATCTCGTGCGGTCGGGCTCGGCGCCGATTTCCTCGACCACGTAGAGGGCCTCGTCGGCCTCCTCACACAGTTACCTGACCTCGGACGGTCGCACGGGGAGGGGATCCGGAGCTTCCCGACCCGCCGGTTCCCGTATAGCCTCGTCTACCAAGTCCTTGGTGACCGGTTGTACGTCCTGGCGGTGGCGCATCAGCGGCGCAAGCCACGCTATTGGACCGGTCGAGCAGGATCGCTTTAGGCGGCAGCATAACAAGCGGATGGAACCGACCGAGCGCGCCGAAGACCAGATTGAGGTGGCGCTCCAGCCGCGCGCTCGGCAGGTCATGCGCAGGTCGTTATGCCGCAACCACCCGTACCAGGGTGCATGTCCCCGGCGCACATCCCTCTCTTGCACGGTAAGTACACCGTACATACATTATGGCATGAGCGACCTCCGGTGTGAGTGGGATTCCCGCAAGGCGGCGGGCAACCTCCGGAAGCATGGGGTGTCGTTCGACGAGGCCCAGACCGCGTTCGCCGATGAGCATGGTCTCCTGCTCGATGACCCGGAGCACTCGGCTGAGGAGGATCGGTTCATCCTGCTCGGCTTGAGTGTTGCGACCCGCCTACTGGTGGTTGTGCATTGCTACCGAGCGGAGGATCAGGTGATCCGGATCGTTTCGGCTCGAAAGGCAGACCGTCAAGAGCGGCGGCAATACGAGGAGCGACTCCACGCATGAAAGACCGATACGATTTCTCGAAGGCGCGGCGGAATCCGTACGCCAAGCTCTTGAAGAAGCCGGTGACGATCCGTCTCGACACGGCGACGGTCGAGTACTTCAAGTCCCTGGCCGAAGAGTCTGACATCCCCTATCAGACCTTGATCAATCTCTACCTTCGGGATTGTGCGGTGCATGAGCGGCGCCCCGACTTGCGCTGGCGCGCCTCCAAAGCCGGGGCGGCATAACCCGCGCTTGCTGCCGCCGAGGCCAAGCGGTTCGGCCGCCGCGATGTATTCTTTACTTAGGGAAAGCGGCGGCCTCACCTGGCCTCGCCGCAGAAGCACACGTCGTTAGCAACTGCCTCGACAGTCAAGCGCGCTGTGGATCCCACTCCTGGTTGTGCCGCACCATGGCATTCAGTATCGTGAGCAGCTTTCGCATGCAGGCGGTGATGGCGATCTTGAAGACCTTGTCCGCTGTACGGAGGCGGGTATAGAAGGTGCGCAGGACGGGATTGTGCTTGACGCCGACCAGGGCGGCCATATAGAGCGCGGCTCGCACTGGGGCTCGGCCGCCCCAGACGAAGCGTTTGCCCCGCATCTTGCCGCTGTCCCGATTGAGCGGAGCCACCCCGACGAGGGCCGCGATCTCCCGTCGGGACAGGCGGCCCAGTTCGGGGAGCTTGCCGAGCAGGGTCAAGGCCGTGACCCGTCCGACGCCCGGCACGCTCTGCAGCAACGCGTTCTGGGCCTGATAGAGGGGGCTAGCCGCGATGGCCGCCTGCAGCTCCGCGTCGACGTCGGCGAGGCGTTTCTCGAGCCAGCGAATGTGCTGGGTGATGTCCCGTCGCACCGGTCCGCGGGCGAACCCCAACCGGTTGTTCTCGGCGGTGAGCATCTCGATCAGCTGCCGCCGCCGGGTGAGGAAGGCGTCCCGCTGCTGGGCCGCCTCGTCGGGCAGCGGGCGCAAGGGCGGCCGGACCCGCTCGCCGAAGAGGGCCAGGGTGTGGGCGTCGATGGCATCGGTCTTGGCGAGACGGCCCATCGACTTGGCGAAGTCCCGGACTTGGCGTGGATTGACGACCACGACGGGGAGCCCGTGGCGGGCGAGGGCCGCGACGGCCGCCGCCTCAAACCCACCCGTGGCCTCGAGCACGATCAGGGTCGGGGCCAAGGCGATCACCTGGGGCAGCAACTCCGCGAGGCCCGCGTCATCATTGGTCACGGTCCAGCTCTCGCCGTCGGGCAGCACCGCGACGTCGAGCGTGGCCTTCGAGACATCACTACCGACGAAGTGGTCCATGGCAGCCTCCAGGCAGGAGACGATCGGCGTGGCCCAACCTTGCGAGATGCGGGGTGATTCCCCCGGCAACTGTTCGGGCTCTCGGCGAAGAACAACGGGTGGCACCCAGGCTAACGAACGGGCTCGAGGCCCAAAGGCGCAACGGGTGACCACCCTATCCAGAAGTTACCGCAAACGTCAGAATTAGAGTTACAAGGCGGATGAGTACCTTATGAGCAGCAGGTTGCGGATACCCGTTCTCGTTCGTGCCGTTGTCATCGGTCTCGCCGTTGGATTGGTGGGCACGGTGACGTGGTCACGATTGATCGCTGCGAACACTCAATACTTGCGGAGTGTTCCCTGGGCGGCGGCAGTCATGGCGCCCATCCTCGTGGCATGGTGGCGCTACTTTGCGAGGGGACGCGGCAAGCCGGACGGCACTGCTCATGCGCGGCGGCTTGGCGGGCGAGCGAACCGCGTACCGGACCACTTGTGGGGGCCCGCGCTCGGGGCTGGGGCGCTGGGGCTGCTTGCGACGCTTCTGCTCCAAGGTGTGCTGGCTCGAATGGTCACTCTGCCGCGGCAACAGGACCTGGACCCTACCCAGTATCCGGTCATCACAGTTTTCACATGGCTGGTCATGAGTGCGGTGGTTTCGGGCGTAGTCGAGGAGACCGCGTTTCGGGGCTACATGCAGGGCGGCATCGAGCGTCGCCATGGGCTGACGACGGCGATTGTGGTTACTGGAGGCCTTTTCGGCCTGAGCCACTTCAACCACCCTGAAGTAGGCATTGCGCTCCTGCCCTTCTACCTGGCGGTTGCCGCGGTCTACGGCCTGGTGGCCGCCGCGACGAACTCCACGTATCCAGGCATCGTCCTTCATGGGGGCGGCAACCTCTTCTCGGCTTTTAGCTTTTTCTCCCAAGGCCGCTCGGAGTGGGACCTGGTTGCATCGCCGCCACCGACGATCTGGCAGGTGGGACTGGACGCGTCTTTCCTGGCGAACGTGGCTGCGCTTGTCGTGGTGGGTGGAGCAGCGGTGTTGGCTTACAGGGGACTTTTCACGGCCGCGCGTGCCTCGCAACACGTAACCGCCTAACCAGCGCATGCAGCCGACGGCGCTCGTGGTGTGTGGCGTCATGCGGGCATTCGAGTGCCGCGGCTGATGCGCAGGCCGTTGCGCCGATTGGAGCGGTGCCAGGGGTCTGGCGTTCAGGTCGACTGGTTATGTACATTAGAGTGTACATAGCCGTGGAGATCCTACGATGCCCCGAGTACGCCCGACTCAAGATATCCGCCCGCTCGCTGACTTCCGCGCCAATCTGGCCGCCGTCGTGCGTCAGGTTCAGGAGACAAAGCGGCCGGTCATACTCACCCAGCATGGCCGGAGCGCGGCAGTACTGTTGGATGCCGGCGAGTATGAGGCCATGCTCGACCGAGCCGAACTGCTCGAAGATGTCCGGGTCGCTGAGATGGAGCTTGCCGCAGGCAAGGGTGTTCCGCACGGCAAGGCCAAGACGGCCGTGTTGCGCCGACTGAATGGATGAGGGGCATCTGGGCCCCGGGGGCTCTGGGGCGGGCGGTGGAGATTGGGCAGCACATCGCGGCGGACCGTCCCGACGCGGCCCGCAAGTGGGTGCAGTCACTTTTTGATCGGGCTGCGGCTCTTCGGCAGCCCCCCCGTCGCGGTCGGCGGGTTCCCGAGATCGGGTGAGATGAGGTGCGGGAGATCATGCACGGTGCCTACCGTGTCTATCGACTCGATGCGACCCAGATCCTGGTGTTGACCGTGCGCCATGGTCGGCGCGCGTGGGATCCCGCTGAGGTCGCAGGTGAGTAGCACGAGGGGTGACGGCACAACAAACAAATGCAGCGGGCGATGGCGCCATCCGCTCCGTGCAGGCCCGTGGTCCTGGTGCGGCGCCCCGCCGCAGAACCGCAGGTCGGCCTCACCATTTGTCGCCCCGCAATCACCGTGGACCAATGAACTCTGCCGCCTTGCGTCGCCGCTGGACCTACCTCGGCCTGTCGCTCATCGCAGCGCTCAGCCTGTACTATCTCTACCGTGCGATCACCTATCGCTTTCTCTCCCCAGGGCGCTTGGGACCAGAGCTGTTCAACAAGCAACTCTGGTACTTCTCTCACGTCGCCTTTGCCCTTCCCGTCCTATTCGGCGCCCCCCTCCAGTTCATCACCTCACTGCGAGTACGGGCTCCGCAGTTGCACCGGGCGATCGGCAAGGCCTATGTGGTCGGCGCGTGTTCTGCCGCACTGCTCGCGATCTACTTGGGTGCCATCGTGGGCGAATACGAAGGCTCGAGATTGTCCATAGCGCTTACGGGCCTCATCTGGATCTTCTTTACCCTGGCGGCGTGGCGGCTGGCTGTGGCCCAGAACGTCAGGGCCCACCGTGCGTTCATGATTCGCAGTTACACGATGGCACTTGTCCTTGTCTGGCTGCGCCTCATGTATGACTTCCAGGAGTATCTCTTCTTCTATGTCACCAACGAGGACCTGCGCGATGCGACGCGGGAGTGGGCTTCCTGGGTCGTGCCGCTTCTCATTGTGGAAATGTGGCTGAATTGGGGCCCACAGGTCCGGGGCGGAAAGCCAGCATGAGACCTGGTACTCCTCTGTTAGATAGGTCTGGCCCGTAGCAGTCAGCATCGGTATCTTCGAGGCGTCCTTCATCCTCGGGAGCGACGGCATGGCAGTGCCCAAGACCGGCCCCGCCCCGTTGCCCGATCTAGCGGCATTTCTCATCCCGTTCGCGGGACTCGTGCGGCGGAGCGAAAGCCGGCACGCGCTGGAGCGATACGCCACGGGGCTGCTCGCCGATGGCGCCGACAAGACGGCGGCCGCACTCGGCCGCGTCGTACCCCGAACCAGCTCCCAGCAGTTGCAGGAGTTTCTCACCCGCACGGCATGGGACGCGGGGGCCATGGACCGGCTGCGGTTGGGTCTCATGGTGGAGCGTGCGAGCGTTGGGGACGGCGTCGTCACCATCGATGACACGGGGTTTGCCAAGAAGGGGACGCATTCCGTCGGGGTCGGCCGGCAGTATTCGGGCACCCTGGGCCGCGTCGCCAATTGCCAGGTGCTCGTGACGGCCCACTATGTCGACCGGGTCTTTGATTGGCCGGTCACGGCGCGGCTGTATCTCCCGGAAGCGTGGACTGCGGACGCCGATCGCCGTCGCACCGCGCATGTGCCCGCGACGGTGCGCTTCCAGACCAAGGGCGCGATTGCGCTGGACCTCCTGGATGCGGCGCACGCGGCCGGCGTCCCGGCGGGTACCGTGGTGAGCGATGCGGGCTATGGCGACCAGCCACCCTTTCTCGATGGCCTGGAGTCACGCACCCTGGCGTATCTCGTGGCGGTCCCCTCCACGGTCCACTTTCGCCGCGGGGACGCTGTCGCGGCGGATCCCGGCGATCAGCCGGTACCGTATCAGGGCCGTGGGCGCCCACGGAAAGGCCCCTCGCTGGCGGCACGGGTGCCGGGTGTGCCGGCGGCCGCGCTGCTGGCTGCCCTGCCGGCCCGCGCCTGGAAGATCGTGGCCTGGCGCGCCGGCACCAAGGGCGCCCTGGTCAACCAGTGTGCGCGGCTGCGGGTCCAGCGCACCAGTCAACGGGGGAGAGCACCTACGAGTGCGGGATGGCTCATTGGCGAACGCCCCCTTGTCCTCCAGGTCGTTCGCCAGTTCCACCGGCGACCTTCTCGAACACCGCATCTACCAGAGTAGTACTGGGAAGCTGCGACCGGGCCTGCTGGCGCGGCGCCCTCGGCGCCGATGTGTCTGCCTTTGGACCCCATGGGCAGCGAGTCCGCTGGTGAGTCCACCACACTCCAGAGCCGGAAAGCGGACCACATGAACGGACGTATGGGGATTCTGCTCCTGGCGCTTGGCTCGGCAGCCTGCGCCGGCGGTGCGGCGATCGACGCGGATGCGAGCCTGACGAGTCGGGTGGAGGCACTGGTGGCTCCTCTCCTGGCAGCGAATCAGTTCAGCGGGGCGATCGTGCTTTCGCGCAATGACCGCGTGCTCTATCAAGACGGTTTCGGGATGGCCAACCATTCCGCCGGTCTCCCCTTCACGCCGGACACGCCATCCGACGGCGCCTCCCTGGCCAAGACCTTCACGGCGGCGGGTGTGTGGTCGCTCGTCGCCGAAGGGCGTGTCGGGCTGGATGAGCCAGTGACCCGCTATGTGCCGGAGTATCCGCACCAGCAGACCACCGTGCGGCAGCTGCTCTCGCACAGCAACGGCCTGCCGGCATACTACGAGTTCTTCGACCCGTACTTCACGCCGGACCAAGTCCGCACGACTCAGGCACTGCTCCGGGTGGTGGCGCAACAGGCACCGGCACCGAGCTTCCTGCCGGGTACGCAATTCGAGTATTCGAATCTGGGTTTCGATGTTGCCGCACTCATGATCGAACGCGTTACCGGGCAGAACTACGAGACGTTTCTGAAAGCGCGGTTTTTCTCCCCGCTCGGCATGCACGACACCTTTGCGCGACCTGCTCGGCTGGCGGAGTGGCGTGGGGTGCGCACGGTGGGGTATCGTTGGCGCGACTCGAGCTGGCAACCGTTCGACGTGTTCGACATGGAGGCGTTCCTCGGCGCCTCCAACCTGTACTTTTCCGCCACAGATCTGGGGCGCTGGGCGAACGCCAATGCGACGGGAAGCGCACTGCCTGCGACCGTGGTGACGGCGGGAGCGCAGCGCAGCCCGATTGACGGCAAGCCTTCCCCGATCACCGGGCTCAGTTGGTACTGCGACAACACGGGAGTGCGCTGCTACTACACCGGCAGCCTGAACGCCTTCCACAGCCTGGTCTACTGGGACCGGGAGCGAGGCGAATCGGTTGCGCTCGTCACCAACAGCACGGTGCCGCCCTGGCAGGTCATCACGTTGCAGCGCAATCTGGTGGCCGCGTTGGCTGGCCGCCCGGTACGGGTTGACACAACGGGACCGTTCATGGAGTTCGACGACGATACCCAGGTGGGTGCTGTTGGCACCTACGCTGCCGAGGAGGTCGGCGTGGTAACCGTGGACGCCGGCCCCGCTGGCCTGGCATTGCGTGTCGACTGCGGCCTGACATTCGACATGTTCCGGGTTGCCCGCGATGTATTCTATGTTCCTGGTGCGGACTACTGGATTGCCTTCGGAGGTGGCGTGCTACCGGCAACGATGCACCTCAAGTCGATGTTTGTGGAGGCGACGATCAGTCGGCTTCCAGACCGGGCTGCAAGGGAAGCCTGCACGTAGGGGCGGGCGCATGAACCGGCGATCTGCCGCGCCCGTCCGGGCCGGATTGTCGTCGTGCCGCAGCCGGGTCCGCGGATGCGGGGTGGTCCCCGGACAACTGTGCGTGCGCTCGGCGATCAACAACGGGTGATGCCAAGGCTTGCGAACGGCCTCGGCGTCCGGACCGTAGCTTCCCAACGAGGCGGCCGGCGTCCTGGCTCCGCCGCGGCACCGCGGGGCGTCAGGCCACCGCAACAGGAGACGGCATGCCCAGAAATCGTCGATCGCGGCTTGCGCTGCAGGTCGCCGCCCTCATCCTGGTCGGCCACGCCCAGGCTCAATCCAGTGGCACGACGATAGCGCCGCAAGTGGCGCCAGGAGAGGTCGTCGGCCGCTGGGCATTGATCGCGGTCCTTCGAAATGGTGAGGACGTCACCCGGTCGGGCGCGACCCAGGGCGGCCCGGTGTCGATCTACGAATTCAAGGCGGACGGAACGTTCTCGATTACCCGCGGCGAGTCGGTGCTGGAAACCGGGACTTGGATGGCGAATGCGATGGTGACCCCAAGGACGCTCGACCATGCTCGCCATGTTGATGGTCAGCCAGGCCGATTGATACCCGGCATTTACGAGGTTGGCGGCGGAGTGCTCAAGATTTGTGTCTTGCCGCCATCGGAGTCGGGGGCGCGCCCGGTCAAGTGCGAGGCGAAGCCGGAGAACCGTTTGAGCATCTACATCATGGGTCGCGAATCGAGATAGCGAGGCCTGACATGGCATGCAGCCGACGGCGCGCTGGTCGAGCGCGCCGCGGCTGATGCCTGCCGTCTTGCCGCAGGAGGAGGGCCCGCGCCCCTCCGCTGGGCAACAATCGCCGGCACCACCATCTCCTGCTTGATCTACGGGAGGAACGATGAGATCGTTGCGCGAGCTGCTGGCGTCGTTGGTCGGAGCCGGGGGGGTGAGCGGGGCGGGTTCCCGTGAATCGCATGGCGCTGAAGCGGGTGCCGCCATCACCACCGACACCCTCAAAGCGTTCCTCGCTGCGTTCAACGCGCACGACCTCGATGCCATCATGGACTTCTTCGCCGACGACTGCGAGTTCCTCATGCCCCGCGGCCTGGAGCCCTGGGGGACGCGCTACGAGGGCAAACCTGCCGTGCGACAGGGGCTCGCCACGCGCTTCGCCGGGATCCCCGACGTGCACTACGGGGACGACGCCCATTGGGTCTGCGGAGACCGGGGCGTCTCCACATGGTTGCTGACCGGCACGACACACGCCGGTGACGCCCTTCGGGTGCGAGGGGTCGACCTCCTGGAGTTTCGCCAAGGCCAACTTGTCAAGAAGGACTCCTACTGGAAGCTGGTACAGTCCTGACCGGCAGCCACTCAACCAGGGCTGCAGCGGACCGGCGAACCAGTGAGTACGCACCCCCCAGGCTCACTTGCGTGCGCCCGCTGCTGAACCGTAGCGTGCGGCCGAGCGGAGCGTTCGGCCCCCGCAACAGGACCGGATGATCACCCGTCTCGGCAACTGTCACCACCCGAACCCGCACCTCGGAGGTTCCCATGAAGCGAGTCACCGGCATTGGCGGCATCTTCTTCAAGGCCAAGGACGCACCGGCGCTGCAGGCCTGGTACCAGCGTCATCTCGGCATCGATGTCCAGGAGTGGGGCGGTGCCGCGTTCACCTGGACCGACTCGGAGGGCAAGCCCACCGGCGGAACGACCATCTGGTCCATTGGTCCGGAGGAAGGCAGTCAGTTTGCTCCAGGCAACGCCTCATTCATGGTCAACTACCGCGTGGATGACCTGCACGCTGTGGTCACAGCGCTCAAGGCGGAAGGTTGCAACGTCCTCGACAAGATCGACGATTCCGAGTACGGCAAGTTCGCCTGGGTCATCGATCCTGAGGGCAACAAGGTCGAGTTGTGGCAACCACCTGCCGGCCAATGAATCGGGCCAACCCGCGGTCGTGGCCCTGAACCAGGTCCTCGGCAACCCGACGGGCGCCGCCAAGGGTCCCGCCCACCGAACGCGGCCGGCCAAGCATCGCTGACCTCGGGCCAGGGTCAGCCCTAACATCGCGGCCAGGGTAGCGTCCTTATCGCTGGAACGACACAACCCCGGGCGGACCACCGCCCCCCAGCGTGAGGATATCGATATGCCTGTACGATATGCAGGACTGATGGGGCTCCTGGTTGCTGTGGCCCTTCCCCTTGCCGCCCAGCAGCCTCCCACC
>Ga0163152_10008781_pt1 | contig 10689 bp, 11 predicted proteins | sample OliLakLV19MP8IB2_FD_148635 | JGI IMG/M metagenome (GOLD analysis project Ga0163152, IMG submission 148635) | Freshwater microbial mat bacterial communities from Lake Vanda, McMurdo Dry Valleys, Antarctica - Oligotrophic Lake LV.19.MP8.IB-2 | ecosystem: Environmental > Aquatic > Freshwater >...
AGAAAAACTCCGTCACCTCCGAAATAACGCCGAAGCTCCCCCATGCCCCTGGCGTGCCGTCCAAACCCGTCACGCCAGCGTTCTCCAAAATTCTCAACAATTCGGCAATCCGCTCCTCAATACACCGAAAGCCATACAGCCTGAATTCGGTAATCTATGCGACCAGAATTCGGACGGGGACAATTACACGCACACGTCTTCGTCTTCAATTCGACCTGGGATCAGGAAGAAGAACGCTGGAAGGCGGGCCAGTTTCGCGAACTCAAACGTGACGCCCCTTACTTCCAGGCGGCCTTCCGCGTCCGCCTCGCCAACAATCTTCAGGACATCGGCTTCGGCGTCGAACGCAAGCGGGATGATTTCGAGATCGCGGGAATTGCGCCGGACATTCTGAAGCGTTTCTCCCGCCGTACCGCCCTTATCGAGAAATTGGCCGAGGAGAAAGGCATCACTAACCCCGATCGCAAGGCAGAACTCGGAGCGGAAACCCGCGAGAAGAAAGATTCGGCGTTGGCTATTGGTTCGCTCCGCAAGGAATGGGATTCCCGCCTGAACGACACCGAACGCGAGCAACTGGCTTCCGTGCATCGCCGCGAGAAGAAGGCCTCACGGCCAGAACATGGCGAAGGGTTGGCGGTCGATCACGCCATCGAGCATAGCTTCGTGCGCGAAGCCGTCTTGCCCGAACGCAAACTGCTGACTGAAGCCCTGAAACGCGGGATCGGGTCAGTCACGGTTGACGCCGTAGCCAAAGAGATGCAGGAGCGTCCTTTGATCCGCAGCGATGTGGACGGCCGCAAGGTGGCGACGACCAAGGAAATGCTCGCCCTCGAATCACGCATGATCGACTTTGCCCGTCAGGGACGCGGGCGTTCGCGGCCGCTGGGCGATCCGCAGCGGCCCTGTTCACGCGACTGGTTCAACAAAGGCCAGAAAGCGGCGGTGAGTCACGTCCTCGGCTCGCGTGACCGCGTGATGATAATTCGTGGCGTCGCAGGAACCGGCAAAACTACCCTCGAACAGGAAATCGGCGAGGCTCTGGCTGAAGCCGGAAAGCCTGTCGTTGCACTCGCACAGTCAGTGAAGGCAAGCCGCGAAGTCTTGCGCGAGGAAGCGGGATTCGCGATGGCCGATACGGTTGCCCGGTTCCTCAAAGACCAGTACATGCAGGAAGCCGCGAGGGGTGGCGTTATCCTCGTCGATGAGGCCAGCCAGCTTGGAACAAGGGACATGCTCAAGGTGTTCGAGGTGGCGGAGACGATGAACGCACGAGTGATCCTCGTCGGTGATCGCAGGCAGCATCGCAGCGTCACAGCGGGCGAACCGCTCAAACTGCTCGAAGAAAAAGCGGGGCTGCGTGTTGCCGAAGTAACGGAAATCCTCCGCCAGAAGGGCGATTACAAGAAAGCGGCGGAAGCGCTGAGCGAAGGCAGGACCGCAGAAGCATTCCAGGGGCTGGACAATCTCGGCTGGATCAAGGAAGTCGCCGACGAGGATCGTTACCAGCAACTCGCCGATGCCTACCTGTCCGCCGTCGGTGAAACCAAACGCGACGGAACGCACAAGTCGGCACTCGTCGTGTCGCCGACGCACGCGGAAGCGGCACGCATCACCGATGCGATTCGCGCTGGCCTGAAGACAGAAGGCAAGCTTAAAGATGAACACGTCGTCACCGGTTGGTTCTCTGCCCACCTGACGGATGCCCAGAAAGCGGACGCCACGCAATACGATGCGGGCGACTTGATCCAGTTCAACCAGAATACGAAGAGTTACCAGAAGGGATCGCGGGACATCGTTGCAGACGGCAGCAAGATCCCGACCGGTGATGCCAGCCGGTTCGAGGTCTATCGTCCGACACAGTTCACGCTCGCTGCCGGGGATCGCGTTCGGGTCACGGCGGGCGGCAAGACGAAAGACGGCAAGCATCGCCTCAGCAACGGTTCGTTGCTCACTGTCGAGGGATTCAGCAAACGCGGCGACATCATCGTCGATCACGGCTGGGTCATCGACCGCGACTTCGGCCATCTCACCCACGGTTACGTCGTGACCAGCCATGCCAGCCAGGGCGTGACGGTGGACAAGGTGTTCATCGGAGCGTCCAGCGAGTCCTTTCCCGCGACCGGAGAACGGACGGCGTATGTCGCCATCACGCGGGGCAAGGAACAGGCGGTGATCTTCACGGATGACAAGATCGAGCTTCTGAAGGCGATCAGCCGTCCCGATGATCCGATGTCGGCGACGGAGCTTTCCGAACCAGTCCGGCAACAACCCAAGATCAACGGGAGACTGTCCTTCACCCGTGGCCCGGCCGTTTCTGCCAGCCGCAGCGATAACCGCACGAACGGGGGTGAACAAGCAGCCATAGCCCAACCGGAGATGGATCATGTTCGATAAGCCAACCCATCAGGACCAGTTGAAGGGAATCCTCCATACCGATGGAAAACCCGCTGCACCGGCGAAGAACGTGCCGGAGGATGATGCTGGCGAAGCATGCTTCGCTGCCTTCGGCTATTTGCGTGGTATCCGCGAGCGTGCCGACGCAATCGAAATCCGCTTGCGTGATGGCAACAGCACCTGGTTTCCCTACGGCTGGCTTGGCAACTGGAAGTTCAACCCGTCCGAAGGGTTGTTGCTGAAGTTCTCGGGCGATCTCGTGTATCTCGTGCTGATAAAAGGCAGCAATCTTGATCGCCCACTTACCGACAGCACAATCAACCTGACTTCCGCCGGCTTGCAACGGCACCGCGTTTTGTGGGTTCGTGAGATGAGCGAAGAAGAGGTCCGGCAGGTAGGAGAGTCAGGCCCGACTATCGACAGCATCCAGATTGCCGAGTTCGCTTCGCATGATGATGTGAAAGCGTGGATGAGAATAAATGCTGCGGCGTTCTTGCCGGCAGAAGGGTGATAGAGGAATTGACCTTAATAATTTTTTTCACGTTTCGTCGGGATCGTTATCCACTGGCTTGCTCTCTGGTACACGCGGTTTCGGTCTCGGCACGTCAACGCGTCGAAGGTCGGGCATCTTGGGTAGTCGCTGAAGCAATACTCTCGTGAGAAGCTTGCCCCGAAGTAGTTCCCCTCCATCGATGCTGAAGCTGTGTGAAATCATCCCTTTCTCTCGAAGTGTGAAATCGTCGTCATCAGGCATTTGCAGCTTTTCAATTCGCAACGAGTCAAGCTGGGGACCGAACGCAAATACCAATCGTTCGATGTCGTATTCGCTCATCTCAAGCGTAATAACAGTGCTTCCTTCTGCTACACCGATAACTACCATCTCATCCTTTGCATTGATGATCTGTTTTAGCATCGTCATGAAGCCGGAAAGTTGAACGGATTCGTCGAATTCTTCAAAGGGAAAATCCACGGTGATCTGCATCCTGAATCGCCGCTCTTTCCTGGGCAGTTCAGCGGTCGCTTCCTTCAGCGGCTCCGGTGGTGTTTCAGGTTTGATGAGAACAGGCACTTCTACGCCGAGCGCGTCAGCGAACTTCTTTAGTGTGAAGAGATAGACGTTCTCGCCACTCTCAAAATTCTTGACCGTCTTTACCGAACAGCTGGCCTTCTTGGCGAGGTCTTCCACCCTCCATCCCTTCTTGATGCGTAGGCGTTGAATGGTTGGGCCGTCAGGCGTGACTGTTCGATTCACGAGTTGATTGACCATAGCCATTCGATGACTTCCTGGAGCGTTCCTACAGATTGCCGGTAGCGAGCGGAGAGCCTTCCACGGCATCGGGTTACGATTCTTTTGTTGAGATGTAAACCCGATCCGGAGGCTGCCATGCTCGCAACGAAACCGCTCTCGTACTTCAAGCCCGACCCGAAGCAACCCCGGAAGCATTTTACGGAAGCCGACCTGCGGTCGCTAGGGGAGTCGATGCTTTCCCTCGGCCAACTCCAGCCGGTCGGGGCGAAAGCGGACGGAACCCTGCTTTGGGGCGAACGCCGCTTCCGTGCCGCACAACTCGTCGGCCTGAAGGAACTCTCGGTCATCATCACCGACCGCTCCCTGTCCGAAACCGAAGTCCGCCTGATCCAGTTGACCGAGAACGTCCACCGCGCCGACCTCCGCGAATACGAGAAGTGGCGGGCCTGCCAGGAATTGCTCCATCTGAACAGCGGCTGGACAAACAAGGACCTGGCCGCCCACCTGAAGCTCGGTGAATCTACGATCACTAAGTACCTCGCCCCGTCGCGCTGCATTCCTGCGGTTCAGGAAGCCTTAGAAGCGGGCAGCCTGGGCATCACCGCCTGCTACGAAATCAGCCGTGTCGCGCCCGAACAGCAAGCCGAACTCCTCGCCCTGAAACTCTCCGGCACGTCACGCGACGGGCTCGCGCAGCGGGTGCGGAACCAAAAGAACAAAGCAACACCGCAGGTGCGGGTCAAGCGACTCGTTTGCCCGCTCCCGTCGGGAATCAGCATCACGCTCGCCGGTGACGAACTGTCGCTCGACGAGAGTATCGAAGCGTTGGGCGAAGCCATCCGCGAAATGAAGCGGGCGCGGGAGCTTGGCTACACGGCCAAGACGTTCGCGGCCGCGATGAAGGACAAAGCCAAAAAGGAGAGCCATGAACCGGCTTCAACATGACGTGGCCTGGGCCACCGCGAAGGTGGTCATGAAACTCCTGAGTCTTCGCGATGAGGAGATGCGCGAAGTTTTCATCAACGTGTACGAGCGAATCAAAGCGGGGCTTGAGACTTACGAGCTTCAGGCCAACCGAATCCAAACGCGGCTACGGCCGCATTCACACTGAGGACACCATGTACATCTGCCGCATCTTTCTGATCGTGACCATCGTTCTCGTGGCCTATCTCGCCGCGCTGATGGTCTACCTGATTCCTTACGCATGGCTGGCGCTCGTCGCCATTCCTGTCGTGATGCCGTGCAAGAAAACCATTCACTACACCACACACGGTTCGGCGAGATGGGCGGATGCCACCGACATTCCGCACTTGCTCGAAGGCAACGGGCTGATCCTCGGGCATATCAACGGGAAACCGAGCAAGATCAATGGCCTCAGGGCGCTGTTTAATTCAAAGGTTTCGGCACGGGAAGCCTGCCAGAAGTTCCTCATAGCGTGCCAGCGGAAGCAGCCGAAGTACCTGGTCCGGCTGACGAAGGCGGTTCACACTGCGGTGTTCGCACCTACCGGTGTCGGCAAAGGCGTGTCGTGCGTCATCCCGCATCTGCTTACCTGTCCCGACTCGATGGTGGTGGTCGATTTCAAAGGCGAGAACACCAAGCTCACGGCGGATGCGCGGCGGAAAATGGGGCACAAGGTCGTCGTCCTCGATCCGTTCGAGATCACCACAAACAAACCCGACACCTTCAATCCGCTGGAGTTCATCGACCGCGATTCGCGCACGGCTCTGGATGACTGCCGCGATTTGGCCGAAGCGCTCGTCGTGCGGACCGGCCAGGAAAAAGAAAAACACTGGGACGACTCGGCAGAAGCGTGGATCGCGGCGATGACGGCGATGGTCGCCAACTTCGCTGAGGACGGCGACAAGTCCATGCAGTCGGTGCGAACATTGCTGACCAATCCGGAAAAGATGGCCGCAGCAATCAAGCTAATGTGCGAGTCCGATGCCTGGGAAGGGATGCTCGCCCGGCTAGGGGGCCAGCTTACTCAATTCAAGGACAAGGAATTGTCCTCGGTGTTGACGACGGCGAACCGGCATCTGCGATTCCTCGACACGCTGGCAATCGCCGCCAGCACGAAAGCGAGCAGCTTCAACCCCGCCGATTTGCTCACCGGCAAGATGACAATTTTCTTGGTGCTGCCGCCGGAGCATCAGCGGGCACAATCGCCACTACTTCGCATGTGGATCGGCTCAATGCTGCGGGCAGTGGTTAAGGGCGGTTTGCAGGAAACGACGAAGGTTCACTTCGTCCTCGATGAAGCGGCTTCTCTTGGCCACATGGACGCGCTCGACGACGCTGTGGACAAGTTCCGTGGATACGGGGTGCGGCTGCTCCTGCTCTACCAGTCCCTCGGGCAGCTCAAGAAATCATTTCCGGACGGCCAGGACCAGACGTTGCTGTCCAACGTGACGCAGGTGTTCTTCGGCGTGAACGACCAGCCGACGGCGGAGTACGTCAGCAACCGCTTGGGGGAGTACACACAGGTCGTGACGAGTGGCGGGACGAGTTCGGGAATGTCGCGTCAGGAGTCCCAGCAAGGCAGCAACTACAGCTACTCGTCCAACGCTAACGACAACTGGCAATTCGCAGGCAGGAAGCTTCTGAAGCCGGAGGAAGTCACGGCACTGTCCGAGCGTGTGGCCATTTGCTTCACGCCTGGAGTACCGCCGATATGGACAACCCTCGTGCGGTACTACGAGCGCGATTTCAAAATCCCGCGTGGGCTGGGGCTGTGGAAGGTCATGTTCGACACGGCCTGTCTGTTCCTCGCGGTCTCGATACTCGCCGTGATGTTCACGGCAGGACTCTTCATGGATTCCTTCAACTGAAAGGGGAAAACGATGTCAAAGCAAACGCAGAAACTGTTCGAGCAGATCAAGGACGGCGAGCCTCCGAAGGGAGCCTTCGATGCGATCAAGGAAGGGATTCAAACCGTCCTACCCGGCCTGTCGCTGAGCAGCATTCTCGGCGACATCGGGGTGGAACTCGGACGGCTCGGTGTGCAGGGGCAAATGGAAATGGCCTCGGCACTGTTTAACGGCAGCGCCTTCGTGCCTTACGGCCCTGGGCAGTACACCCCGTCGGAACCGGATCATGGTCTCCCCATCGAGACCATGAACCCGCCGGAAGTGGAGCAGTCGATGGGACGCGAAATGTAGACCACCAAACCTTGCCCGGATTTTTTCAACAAGGAGATGACCATGTTATTCGCAGACAGCTTCGGTGACGGCTTCCTCCTCCTCGTGCTGATGGTCTCCATCGGCCTCTGGAGCATGAAGCGCCTGATGTCAAAGTTCGACAGTGGCGGCGCGGTCAAAGGTGCCGCGAAGAAGGGGGCCTTCAAACTGCTTGGCCGCCTGTTCCGGTAATCACACAGCGAAACGTGCCCTGCCTGTGAGGCAGGGCACACTAACAGCATCGATTCACCGTGCCGTTTGAATCCAACCGAACGGCTTTTTCCACAAGGAGTTTCCCATGTTATTCGCTTCAAGCTTCGGTGACTTCATCTTCACGGGCTTCCTGGGCATGATGCTGGTGGCCTGGCTCGCAGGCCGCACACTCAAGAAGTTCGACGGCGACGGTGCCATCAAGGGCGCTGCCAGCAAGGGCATCGTCAGCGTGATTGGCCGCTGGCTCAAGTAACCGCGACAGGGCGCGCACTCCCTGTGGGGGTAAGCGTCTTAACAGTTTCATTCGCGGTGCCGCTCGGTTTCAACCGGGCGGTGCCGCGATCTCTGGAATCCAAAAACACAAATCAATTGCACGGCGTTCTGGATCGTGCGAGCAGCGAAGCGGGAGAGAGGTTGGCGATGACTCTCGAAGAACGTCTTGAGCGGATCGAGGCGATGCTGGTCGCCCTTGCCGACCGCCAGAGTGTGCATGAGTGGTATTCGGTGGAAGAGTTCGCCCGCATCGTCAGGCGATCCGAGTTCACCTGCCGCGAATGGTGCCGTCACGGCCGCATTCAGGGGCAGAAGAAAGCCAGCGGGCGCGGTGCCCATACGTCGTGGGCTATTTCCCATGAAGAGTTGCAGCGTTACCAGCGCGATGGCCTGCGTCGAATTTCGACGGTGGCCGCGTGCGAACAGGGGCAAACCCAGCTTCGTGATTGACAAAAGGGGTTTTGACATGAGCGACAGGAACAAAAATGGAGGGCAGCCATCCGGATCCGGCGGGCAACCGGATGCGTCATCGCCCAAAAAGCGGCGTCAACGGCTTCCCGTTCTGGCCACGCTTTCCCTCGACGACACGCTGGCGGCCAACGACCACCATCCACTCGGGCAGTCCGTACCGGAGGTTCGATCCGCCAGCCGGATTCGCCTGATCGCTGCCGTACTGGCCCGCATGGCGCAGGCCGTCGTGGGGAAGCGAAGCTGATCCGGTACAATGGCATGTATGCAGCTTCAGGGGTTGGCGTCAGGAGCTACGGCGTAACGCGAAAAGGCACGGTGATGACATGCGGCGAGCCGAGAAAAAACTTGAAGACAAGCCCCTGCGGATCGCCGGATATGTCCGCGTTTCGTCGCAGCGTCAGGCCACCGAGGGCGATAGCCTCGTCGCCCAGCAGCACGAGATCGAACAGGAAGTCGAGTTCCGCAAACGCCGCGAGAACCTCACCGTGGAGTCCCTCGAATTCTACGTCGATGCAGGGAAGAGTGCGAAGGACCAGAACCGTCCGCAACTCCAGCGGCTCAAGCGGGACATTTCGGCAGGCCGTATCGACCTCGTGATCTGCTTCAAGCTCGACCGGATTACGCGAAGCCTCAAGGACTTCGTCGATTTGTGGGCACTGTTCGCCGAACACGAAGTCAACGTCAGCAGCCTGCGGGAGAAATTCGACACGTCGATGCCGACCGGCGAAGCGATGGTGCAACTCATCATGGTGTTCGCCCAGCTTGAACGGAAGATGACGGCCGAGCGTACCTTCTCGATCATGCGTGATCGGGCGGACCGTGGACTGTGGAACGGCGGGCATGTCATCGGCTACCGTTCGCAACCCGACGATCCGGGCAAGCTGGAGATCGACTCCGTTGGTGCTGAAATCGTTCGCCGTATCTTCGATTCCTTCGACGAACTCGGGTCTGCCGGTGCGGTCACGCGGCGGCTGAACGATCTCGGCATTCGCCTTCCGACCTATCGCACCCGCTCGGACAAGCAGCGTGGCGGTAACCTGTTTACCAAGCAGAAGGTCATCGGCATCCTCCGCAATGCCATCTACCTCGGCGACATTCACTGGGGCGACTCGGTGAAAGAGGGCTGCCACGAGGCGATCATCCCTCGCCAGCAATTCGACCGCGTGCAACTCCAGATCGGCAAGACACTGGTGCGCCGCATGAACCTCAAGAAGCCGAAGGGACGGGTCTACCTGCTCTCCGGCCTGCTGCGGTGCCAGTGCGGGGCACACATGGTCGGGGCATCCGCCCACGGCCGCACCGACGTGAACTACTACTACGTCTGCACTCGCCAGACGCACGAGGGCGGTAAATACTCGTGCCAATCCTCCCGCATCCCGGCAGTGGCACTCGAAGACGCACTGGTTGGCCGCATTCGTGACCTCGGCCGGATGGTCGAGGCCCGCGACCGCATCGTTCAGGAAGCCTTGTCCTGCCTCGGGGGAGAAGCGGTGCGGCTCCGCGATGAGGAAGACCTTGCCCGCCGCAGGCTGGCTCAGGTCCGTGCCGACATCGGCCGCTTGGTCGAGGTGCTGAAGTCGCTCGGCACGCGGGGATTGGCCAGCGTGCAAGCCGAACTGGAGCGGCTGGAGTCGGAAGAGGGGCAACTCAAGATCAATCTTTCGGGCATCGCCAAGCGGCAAGCACCAGTCGAGCGGGTCAACGACGATGCCCGCTCATTCCTGGAAAGCTGGCAGGACATCGGCGAGTTGCTGGAATCGGCAACCCCGCAAGAGCGGTTGCAAATCCTCCAGCACTACATCGAGGTGGTCGAACTCGGACTGATCGACCCGGCGACCCGAACCGGTTCCTACGCCATGCGGTTGTTTCCGGAAGTGCGTCCCGACCGTGGCTTCGACTTCGGCGACAACGAGCCAAACGACTCAAACCAAGGGCCAGAAACGAGAAACGGAGCCGTCCCCAGGAATGGGGACGGCTCCGTTGTTGTTAACCCTGGGCGGCTTGGTTCGCATAACCGTCCAGAAAGCTCCCCGATCAAGACTCGAACCTGGAACAGACCGGTTAACAACTCTCCTGCAGATTCATTGCTTCGTCAAACTCAATACCGATACTTTGAAAATGCAGCGAAAACGCTGGTAAAACAGCAAAAAATGCTCGAAACTCGATTTGTTGTTTGATGCGACCTCGGGTCTACGAGTTGCTACCAAACAACAATCTCCCCTTTCGGTGATGGATGGTCAGAACAGCGATATCACCGGAAAAGGCCTTTCGACGTCGACCTCACACTTGTTCAGGATGGCAATGTAAACCTTACGTTCAAGAGGTCGCCTTTTGCCTCTGGGTTGTCAGGCAACTGTTCTTCCGCAAATCCAGATCGGGAACCGAAAAGTGTCTGTCGGGTTCGCTCCATCGGCTCTTTGCGGATGATGTGCTTGAGCGTGCCTTGGCCAATATTCGTTCGCAGTGATTCACTTCTACCGCAACACGGACTCGATCGCACATTCGCGAATGACGTTTTCGGTAATTAAGCCGTAGCCAGAGAAGCGCGAGGACGGAGGACGACGGGCTTGAACGCGCAACCACCGGATCGACAGGTCGGTTGTTGATTCATCCCGAAATCACCGAAAATCAGTGCAAAACAAGGCCTTTTCGTCGTGCCACTTGCGACCTCGGCTTCTGCACCGAATGGTTTCTTTTTACACAGCGCGGCAGAGCCGCAACCAAAATGAGAAGCGACGTGGCTCGTTTTGGGTAGAGTGAATTTGTCAACACACTTTCCCCAACGAGAGCCACGCCGTGAAGACTTTTCTACAGCGTCATCAAGCCGACATCTATGGTGTTTTGTCCGGTTTCGACCGCGTCCGGTTTCGCGGCACGCGTCGGGCGGTTTCGTACCCCAAGGGCGTCATG
>Ga0163152_10008784_pt1 | contig 10686 bp, 12 predicted proteins | sample OliLakLV19MP8IB2_FD_148635 | JGI IMG/M metagenome (GOLD analysis project Ga0163152, IMG submission 148635) | Freshwater microbial mat bacterial communities from Lake Vanda, McMurdo Dry Valleys, Antarctica - Oligotrophic Lake LV.19.MP8.IB-2 | ecosystem: Environmental > Aquatic > Freshwater >...
AAAATTACCTTGACGGTCATTCAGTTCCCGGAGCGTATCGAGTGCCATGTGACTCCGCTGACGGCCTTACAAGTGCGCATCCTGGAACTCTTGGGCTTGTCGCCCGACATCTATCGTTCACTGGCCGAGAATTCAGAATAGTTGCCGGACATTACGCGAATGGTGAGTTATTTGGCGATGCTTGATGAATTGGCACGACCGCATAAGGCAGCAGGATGTCCGCGAGCCGGGCGGTGGCCGACTCAACTGCCTGGTCAACGGCGTGTGAGAGACGCGCCCCAAGATCGGTGTTGCCTGGCTGAATACCAATCAAACAAACTTCACAATTGAGTGTCGCCATCAGGAACTGAGCCAGCATATGCGGGGGCAGGGTATGCGTGGAGGCGCTCACGCCGGTTGTGGTGCGCCATGGCAGCCAGCAAAGGCTGCCGGGCTCCATATCCACTTGGGCCGCGTCCACCAGCACCACCAGGTCCGCTCGGAAGTGTCGCAGACGGCCTGTCTGATTTTCGGGCGCTGGGCCACCATCGAGCGCCAGCACGGCCCCACCGGGCGGTAGCAGCGTCCGCAACCGCTCAACGATCACGTTGGCGGCCCCGTCGTCGCCGCGCAAAACCTGGCCAATGCCCACGATGGCGATGCGCGGCTGTTCCGGCGCGCGGGCGTTAGTGAGCCGGGTCAGGGTCAGGCTGAGTTCGGTGTCCCACGCCAGCGTCGACATTCGCCTTATCTCCCAACTGTGTCTTGAGCGACGCGCGCTCGGTCGTCGCCAATTCCCAATCGCCTGGCGCCAGAGTCAGGCAGTCGAAACGACAGCTCCGGACACATTGTCCGCAGAATATGCAGCGGTCGGCGGCGTAATGCATTTCGAAGCGCTTCGCGGCCTTGTCGACCGTAGTGAGTTCGATTGCCGCCGCCGGACAATCCTTGACGCACAGGCCGCAGCCGGTACACCCGCTTGGATCCCAGTGGAGCGCGCCGCGCAGCGTGGCGGGCGTTGCGCGCTGCTCGCGCGGGTAATCTACCGTAGCCGGCCGTCGCCCTAGCCCGGCCAACACATCCATGAGTAACGCGCCCAGCTTCATGCCGCCGCTCCCTTTAGCAGCAGGCTGAACATCAGTTGCCCGAGCGCCAGCAGCGCGCCGCCCCGCCACCAGTAATTGACCGTCTGATCAATGCGCAGCCGGCTGAGCAGCGCGCGCAATCCGGTGATGACCACCAGGAGCGCCACGGTTTTGCCCACGAAGGCCAACGTCCCGACTGTCCCGCCCAGGTACAAGGCGGCAATCAGTGCCAAGCCCACCACAAACGCCACCTGTCGGGCGAGTTGGAAAAGCGCTAAACCGCGGCCACTGTATTCGGTCAGGCTGCCGGCCACAATCTCGGTCTCGGCTTCGGGCGCATCGAACGGCGGTATCTCTAGTTTGCCCATCAAACCGATCAGGGCGACCGCGAAGCCGATCGGCTGGGTCAGTAGGGCCCACGTCTGTTGACCTGTTTGCGCGACCACGCCGATTTGCCAACTGCCTGCGGCGACGGCCGGTCCGAGTAGGGCCAACAGGAATGGGGCTTCATAGGCAAACAATTGGGTCAGAGTTCGCGTTGCTCCGATCTGGCCGAACCGGCTGTGCGTATTGGCTCCGGCCAGCGCCAGGCACAGGCTGAGTGTGCTGAGCAAATACAGCGTGACGACGAGGTCACCCGGAAAGCTGTAGGCCGGAGCCAGGCCGGCCAGCGGCACATACAAGGCTGCGGTCAGCCCACCGGCCAGGGCCACCACCGGCAGGAAAGTAAACAATCGCCGATCCGACCCATGAGGCACGATGAACTGTTTAGTGAGAAGTTTGGTAAGGTCTGCCAGCGGCTGCCACCAGCGCGGCCCCAGCCGGTTTTGCATTCGCGCCAGCAATTTGCGGTGCAGCCACTGGTACGCCAGCGCGAGGGCGATGACAAAGGCGCCGCCGGGGAACAGCAACAGCCCGGCCAGATCGCTCAAAATCGTCACGGCGCCACCTCGCCTGCGTCGACCATGCGCCCGCCGTAGTGGGCGATGCCGGCTCGGCGCAGTCGTTCCCAGGTCCAGTGCTCCGGCTCCGCGTCTACTCGGCTGAGCATCACGGCGCGGTCATTGCAAGAAAAACACGGATCCACCCCGGCTAAGATCATCGGCACGTCCGCCAGATGACGGCCAACCACTAGGGCCATCGCCGACGCTAGATTGCGAATCGTCGGCGTCGCTACCCGGACGCGCTCCGGAAACTCCGATCCATTGCTCTTGATGAAATAGAACAGCTCGCCGCGTGGCGCTTCGACGCGCGAAATGGTCTCTCCGGCTCGGATCTTGCGCGGCATGCGCGCGACAAGGTCGCCGGCGGGCAGTTGGTCGAGGATGAGGCGGATCGTGGCATATGTCTTGAGCAACTCAGCCAGCCGCACCGTGCAGCGCGCCTCCAGGTCGCCGCCCTGAGACAATACGGGTTCCACCGGGAAGTCTCGGTAGCCGGCGTAGGGCGCCTCCACGCGCACATCGCGCAGCACGCCCGAAGCACGCGCCGTGGGCCCGATCACACCGAGGTTTTTGGCCAATTCGTGATCCATGATGCCGATCCCGCGCGTTCGCTGCAGAAACGTGGCGTCAGTGGCGACCACATCCAGGTAGTGGCGGGTGCGCGCCTCGAGGAAGTCGAGCCCAATCCGGATCGCGGTCGCCTGTTCGGCGTTGATGTCGAACTTCACGCCGCCCAGGACGTTGGCCGAATAGTGCACCCGATTGCCGCTGAGCTGTTCGAGCAAATCCATCACGGTTTCGCGGTCGCGCCAGGCGTACATGAACAAGGCGTCGAAGCCGGCTTCGTGGGCGGTTACGCCTAGCCACAAGAGGTGACTGTGAATGCGTTCTAGTTCGGCCAGCAGGCTCCGAATGGCCTGAGCCCGCGGTGGAGCTTCGACCCCGGCTAGCCGCTCGACACCCAGCGCAAAGGCAGTCGCGTGGATGTGTGAGCAAATGCCGCAGATCCGTTCCAGCAGGTACAGGTTTTGCGTCCAATTGCGCGACTCGGTGGCCTTTTCGATACCGCGATGGACGTAGCCCAGGCGCACTGAGGCCGCCGTCACAGTTTCACCTTCCAGCGTGAATTCAAAGTGGCCGGGCTCCTTCAGCGCTGGATGCTGGGGGCCCATAGGGAGAATGAACTTCTGAACATTTTTGCCCGTGTCCATGGTTCCCTCCTTTAGCTGGCGCCAGTGCCTGAGATCTCCCCAGGCAATTGGGCGTCCTTGCGCAGTGGGTACACCTCCGCCGGCCAATCATCCGGCAAGTAGAGCGGATCGGTATTGGAGCTGCCGGCGATGCTGATGCCCAGCATTTCGCTCAGCTCGCGCTCGTATAGGCCGGCGCAGGTGATCAGCCCGGTCAGGCTGGGCACCACCGGGGCGGCGCGCGGAAGCAAGGTGCGCAAGGTAACGACGGCCGGGCCCGCGCAGAAGTGATAGAGCACCTCGAACATGCCGCTCTCGGCGCCGCCGTCCAGACCGGTGATGGCGGCCAGGTGCCCCCAATGGGCAGCCACCAGGCAGTTGGCCGCCGCCACAAGCTGGCTAGCTGGCACGCTTACATCGAGCCGGTTGGGCTCGGGGGTCGTCATCGGCCCGCCCATCGGCCTCAACAGCGCCTCGGCGTCGGGCAGCGTGCTTTCGGTCTCTGTCATTTGGGCTCCAACAGCTTCAACAGGCCGTAGACGATGGCTTCCGGCCTGGGTGGGCAGCCGGGCACATACACGTCTACCGGAATGACCTGGTCAATCCCGCCGAGGATATTGTAACAGCCGTGGTAAACACCGCCCGACAGGCCGCACGCACCGACTGCCATCACCAACCGCGGCTCCGGCATCTGCGCGTAGACCCGCAGCAGCCGCTCGCGCGCCTGGCGCGTCACCGGACCGGTGCAGATCAGCACATCTGCCTGCCGGGGGCTGCCGCGCAGCTGCACGCCCAGCCGCTCAAGATCATAGCGGGGTGTCGCCAGGGCCACGAGTTCGATGTCGCAGCCGTTGCACGAGCCGCTGTTAAAGACCAATGCCCACGGCGAATTGGCCCGCGCCCAGGAGCGGGTCAGGCTGAGGGCCTTTGTCCAGGCTTCAGCCAGGGTGTCAAGCAGCGGCGTGGGGTGATGCGCCGCGTTCGTTGAAGAGACATCGAGCGCCATTGCGGCCTCACTCTAGCCACAGCACCAGCAGTGCCACGAACAGGCCCAACACGAACAAACCCGCCAGGGCTGGCTGCGTGGCGGTAGCCACCACTAACACGCCCAAGTGCAGTACGCCGAAGAAGAGCGCCACCAGAAAGCCCGAGCTGTAACCTTGAACGGCGGTCGTCCATGGCGCTTGCTCGCCGCCGGCGTAGGAACTCTGCTTCTCAATGCTCGTCAAGCTGGGTCCGGCCAAGGTCCGTCCGAATCCCATGATCAGAAGTACAGCGAACAGGTAAGCGGCGAACGCGACCGGCGGCGAAAGGAAGGTGAACATGCGTTGTCCGATACAATCCAGCCTCGAAGCACCCAACTTATTGTAAACCAGCGATCCTGGCCCGATTAGTGGAATTCGTCATGCCCAGCGCTGTCATTGATCACGGGCCTGGTGCTTGGCTGTATGGCCGCTCGCATCTGGCAGCTGCAGCCGTTTAGGAGCCGATCGCGGCCATGAGCGCAGAGCCTGCCGCGGCCGCCAGGCCTTGCAGCAGGTCCGGCCGGAGACCCACCACCACAATCAGCAGGCTGAGTGCCAACAAGGGCAGTTTCATGACGGCCGGCACAAGTCGCCCAGCGCGCACCGCCTCCGAAGGCTGCTGCCGGTATAGGATGTTGAGCACCGGCGCGTAATAGGCCAGCGACAAAACGCTGTTGAACGCTGCGAAAGCTACCAGCAACTCAGTGGTCCCATGGCCAGTGGCAAACCCGGCCGCGAAGATCTGCCATTTGGAGGTGAAGCCCGCCAATGGTGGAAGGCCCGCCAGGCTCAGCAGGGCCACGCTCAGCGCCAATGCGACCAGGGGATAGCGCTGGGCGGCGCCGGCCAGATCGATGGTTTTCAGCGATGCATGTTGGGTTGTACTTGTTTGCAGCGCATATACTAACGCGCCGGCGCTCAGGAAGGCCAGTCCCTTCATCAGCCCGTGGTTGAGCAAGTGCAGCATGCCGGCGGCTGCCCCGGCCGGCTGTCCACTGGAAAGCGCGACCCCAATTCCCAATAACACATAGCCTATGTGGCTGAGGCTCGAATAGGCCAACAGCCGCTTAAGGCTGACTTGGCGCAAGGCCAGCAGGTTGCCATAGAGCATGTTGACCGCCCCCAGGCCCAGAAATAGCCACCCGACGTCCGCTCTCAGGTCGCTCAACGCCGCCAGCGGCGCGACGGCGCGCAGCAAGGCTACCAGGCCGGCCGCAATAACGACGCCGGACAACATGGCGCTGATGCCGCTCGGCGCCTGCGCGTGGGCATCGGGCAGCCACGAGTGCAGCGGCACCAGCGCAGCTTTTACGCCCAAGCCAACGACAAACAGCCCACCGGCGGCCAGCAGTGCGGGCGAACCAGCGGCTTTTGCGGCCAGCGGAATGGCGGCCAGGTCCAGCGTGCCGGTCTGCATCAACACCAGCGCGATGCCTAGCAGCACCAGGCTTGTGCCGGCGGCGCTCTGGACCAGATACTTCACGGTTGCTTCCAGTGAGGTCGGCGGCTCGCGGTGGAAGGCCACCAGCAAGTAAGTCGAGACTGCCAGCGCCTCGAACCAAATCCACAAATTGAAGAGGTCACGCGCGCAGCCAACGCCAATGAGCACACCGACCAGCACGAGCAGCAGGGCGTAGTACTTCTCTTCATCGGGCGCGCCGGCGATGTCGGCGGTTGAGAACAGCGCGACCAGCGTACCGAGGGTCAGTGCCAGGGCCGCCAACAGTTGAGCCAGGCCGTCCCACTGCATAACCGCGCTGCCTCCAAAAAATGCTTGCGCGCCGGCCGCGCCTGGCGTGCGCGTGACCATGAAGTAGAGCCAGCCGTCGCCCGCCAGCGTCAGCAGGCACAGCCAGCGCGCCACCGCCGGTCGGCGGCTAAGCCGGCTGGCCAGGTATAGCCCAGGCGCTGCTATCAGAGGAAGAGCGATGACCCAGCCGAAGGCTGGCGTGCTCACCTTGCCCTCCAGACGAGCAGAGTCAGGATCAGCGCCAGGGCGCCCACGAGCCCAGCCATGTTCCAATTCAACTGCCCGGTCTGGGTCCGGGCTAACCAGGTCGCGCTTCGCCGCGCCAGCGACGCCGGCTGCCGGCTGAGCCAATCAAAACCAAAATCTGCTTCGGCCGCCCGCTGGACAAACCGCGACCGCTTTTCCACCCACGGCGTTAGCCGGCCCCGCCAGGCCCATAAGGCCAGGCCTAGGGCGCTGGCGCCTAAAGCCAAATAGGTGGTCGGTTCCGCTAGCAGTCCAACCGCCATCTCCCAGGTCGACATGGTCGCCAACGGTTGGCCGGTTAGTGTGTCTGACAGTCGTTGGCTTAGCAGACCGGCCGCCAGCCAGGTGGTGGCGGTGAGGCCCGCCAGCACGCCCAGGACAACCCGCATGAGCACGGGCGCTTCGGCCGTCGCGCGCGCCGAGTGATCGCGACCGAAGAACACCAGCCAGACAACTCGAACGGTATATAGCGCGGTCAGACTACTGACGGCCAGCATCGTGACGACGGCCCAGGTTGGGCCCTGCTCGAAGCCGCTTTCGAGCACGAGGTCCTTGCTCCAAAAACCGTTGAGCACCGGCAATCCAGCCAGGGCCAGCGCGCCGACGATGAAAAAGTTGCGCACGATCGGCATGGCGCGGCCCAGGCCGCCCAGCTCCGAGAGGCGGCGTGTGCCCGTCGCCTGGATCACGGCGCCGGCCGCCAGGAATAGCAGCGCCTTGAAGACCGCGTGGCTCAGTAAGTGGAATTGGCTGGCAAAGATCGCGCCCGTTCCGACCGCATAGACCATATAGCCCAGTTGGCTGATCGTTGAGTACGCCAGCACTCGTTTGAGATCGCCGGCCACCAGCGCCATCACGCCGGCCAGCAGCGCGGATAGCACGCCGACGCCCACCACAGCGGCCTTCCAGCCCGGCACCTCGGCAAATGCCGGGTAGAAGCGCGCCAGCAAATAGACCCCGGCGTTGACCAGGGTGGCCGCGTGGATGAGGGCGCTGACCGGGGTCGGGGCTTCCATGGCGTCCGGCAGCCAGCTATGGAACGGCACCTGCGCCGACTTGGCCATGGCCGCGACCAGAAAGGCAAAAGCAACGATGGTCAAGGCGCCGGGTGGGAAATGCGGTGCCTGAACCAGAAAGTCATTGATCGCGTAGCTGCCGGTTTGGGAATGGATGATCAACACCCCGGCCAGCAAGCCCACGCCGCCGGTCTGCGTCATGATCAGCGCCTTAACTCCGGCGGCGACTGCCCGCGGGTCATCGTTGTGAAATGCGATCAGCGCATACGAGCACAGCGCCGTGATCTCCCAAAAGATAAACAGCAGCAGCAGGCTGGCGCTGAGAACCAGGCCCACCATCGCGCCGATAAAGATCAAGATCAGGGCGTAGTAGCGCGCCAGGCTGTGTTCGCCGCGCATGTACGCCGTCGAGAAGACCACCGTCAAGCTTCCAACGACGGCGGCAATCAACGCTAACAGCACCCCCAGCCCGTCGGGCTGAAAAGTCAATTCACCCCACAGCGCGGCAGGCATGAGTGACACCGGTACGGGGTTTGCGGCAAAGAGCGCCAGTCCCACGGCCGCCAGCGCGCCGGCCACCGCGGCTGCCACCGCCAATCCGTGTTGGACTGCGGGCCGGCGGTCGCCCAGCAGCCAGAGGGCCAGCGCGCCCAACCAAGGCAGCCCAATTGTCAGGCCGATCCAAAACGCGCTCATCGGCGCTCCCATAGCTGGCCTAACCCTTCAGCGCAGCGAGGTCGGCCAAATCAAACGTCCCCAGGCTTTGCCAGACTCGCACCGCCAGCGCTAAGCCCGCCGTTGTTATCACCGTATCTGCGACGATGGCGGTGAGGATCATGGCCTGCGCCAGGTCCATCCGACCAGAATATCGTCCGGCGGCCGCCACTGCCAATAGGGTGCCTTGGGTCAAGATCTGCAGGGCTACCAGGATCCGAATGAGGTGCCGAACGGTGACCAGCCCGTAAAGGCCCAGTCCGACCAACACCAGCGCAGCCGCCAGCAAGACATCCGTCGGTGAAAGATTCATGGTTTGACTCCATCGCAACCAGCGACTTGGTCGGCTGGCGCTGGCAAGCGGGTGGATGTGTCGGAGGGCGTGACAAGCGTCGGCTCTGAGGGATTGATGGCCGCTCCCTCGACTTCGTTGGCTGGCGCCGCTGCCTTGGGGCGAGCCAGCAAGCCAGCGATCGTCAGCGCGCCAGAAAAGATGAGGACGATCTGTACGACCACATCGAGCTGCCGATCCATCCAGAGGCTGGTGCTGAGCAGCCCGGCGCTGACCCTGCCTAAGTCCACTGGTGTGGGCCACACGAACATGCCCACGAGCAGTAGTGCCAGACCCACCAAAACCAGGGCTGCCGAACGCGGCACAATGGGCGCACCTTGTCGGCGGGCGTCGCCCGACAGGCTGATGGCGTAGATCAGCAGGATAAAGACCAGGCCCGACCCCACGCTGAGTTCAACGACGGCCGCCTCGTGCAATCCGGCGGCATACAAAAGCATGGCGGTGAACGCGCTGGCGGCAGCCAGCCACAACGCCGCCGGCAGCAGGCGTTGAACCCGCATTGCCTGAATCGCACAGAGTAAGGCTCCCACAGCAAGTATCACGGTCGCCATAGACGCATCTCCGGGGTCGGCTCGCCAGTCGGCGCGTCGGCTGAACACCCTCCCAGGTTAAGCCCTGGGGCAGGGGCCAGATAGTGCAGAACGTCGCATCTCGGCCGGACATTTGTACTCGGGGCGCGAAGCTCAGTCAACCCGACTGGACTTGTCTAGAACGAACACGGCGGAATGCGCCGATACGCGGCTTTGAAGGTGACATCTTGCACTTGTCATGACTTGCCTGTCCTGTCAAACTCAATTCAGCCGGTTTCACCGTCCGCTAGTCTATCAACTGACAGGTTGGCGCCGCGGTTAACTCAGTCGAGGAGAGACAATGGACACTAAGCAAGAGCACTCCGGATCATTGCCCGACCCGCACGCGCAGCTCGAACAAGAATTCATCAAGGAGTACCTTCATGACCATCTCGCCCAGGTGGGGGACGTGGCCAGTCTTTCGGCCGAGGCGCGCCGGCAGCTCCTGGTGGACGCTTCGCGCTTTGCCTCCGTCCGGCTGGCTGAACTAGAAACACGGGCCCACCTGGTCAACGCGGTCCACGGCGCGGTTAAACCAGGGCAGTTGGGCTAACCGACCCGAACGTGGCGGGGGCCCTACTCCTGCTCGTTTGCGCGTACCGCCTTCGGTATTGGCGTGACTGCTGGCTATGGCGTAAAAAAGTGTGGGGCTGGAAATTACTCCAGCCCCACTCAGGGTCTCCGCTTCACTTGCCCCGGTCCGATATCACGGTGTCTACCCAGCAACAGTGTCTGTTGTTCTGACAACAGGTCTGCTTGTTGAGCAGGAAATGCCAGCGCCATGATGCAGCCTGTTGCTGCGGCAGCCGGTGGGGGTGTCGTGCATTTCGTTCTCTACCCACACTGGTGATGTCTGCCAGAGCGCTGTAGCCCCGTAATGCTCGGTTGGCTAGTGAAGCGGCCACGCGACCCTGATGCTTCCTATTATGCCCTCGATCGGGTCCAGGACAAGTGATGGTTGTAACGAATTTAGCCTGATGAATTGCATTATGAATTTGGTGATGCGTTGACCTCACGGCTAGGAGCCATGTGCCAATGTGCACTACTCTGGTCTACACGGTTTGCTGAATGCTCAAACCATGTGGTCGCGCAGACGGCGGAACCGTGAGGGCTGCGGTTTGCCAATGGCGGAATTGAATTCCGAGTACAAGCGTTTTGCGGGCAAAACGAGGTCAGCGATGGAGTTTTGTCTCGGGGATAGTTAAGAGTGCACGGAACTAACGACGCCGCCTTAAACCACAGACCACACGGCTAGGCAATAAAGCTAGCCGTGTGGCCTGTGGTTTACTGTGTCGGGGCGATAGGATTTGAACCTACGATCTCACGGTCCCGAACCAAGTCCGTTTTTTGTCCACCGCCGTACTCACGGGTAGCCGATTTTGGGAGCCATGTGACGCCCATTCTGGGGTAGCCGTGTGGTCTACGATTGCTCTTTTTGGTGCGTTTTCTACCGGTCGTGCGAGCCGAAATTGAATTCCGAGTACAACGATTTCAAGTTTACCAAAGTTCTTGGATTAATTCTATAGTCAATTTTTCGCTTGGCAGAAGTCCTCGTCGGGCTTACACCCGCCCAGACCGCAGGTGCTGGGTAACCCGGACGCCGGTGATTAGAAACCACACCCGGCTACAGTTTACAAGATGGGGTGCTCTGAATCCTAAATGGGTGATAATTCTGAGCCGTGCGGTAGCACACCGCTCAGTTACGCAAGGGGTGTCGCGTGTTTTGCGGAACCGGTACGGGTCCCGCCCACGAGTAAACCGGGCATTGGGAGACATCGGGTAAGGATTGGGCGGTCAGGGCCTCCAGTGTAAAGGG
>Ga0163152_10008785_pt1 | contig 10686 bp, 11 predicted proteins | sample OliLakLV19MP8IB2_FD_148635 | JGI IMG/M metagenome (GOLD analysis project Ga0163152, IMG submission 148635) | Freshwater microbial mat bacterial communities from Lake Vanda, McMurdo Dry Valleys, Antarctica - Oligotrophic Lake LV.19.MP8.IB-2 | ecosystem: Environmental > Aquatic > Freshwater >...
AAATGAACTTGGTCATGCTCAAAAGATCCCCACGGCGAAGAAGTCGAACAGGACGTCGTGGCGAGTGAGACACGTGAGGCCTTCACGCCAGCTTCACTATAGGGATGGGGCAAGCAGGGGCCACCGTAGCGCTGATCACACAGTCCGTGCTGCACGATACTCCGCCACAAATTGCTCGTAATCCGCTGGCGTGTCCACGCCTCGGCCAGCATGAGCGATTACGCCGACACGGATGGTCCAGCCGTGGCCGACCGCCCGGAGTTGTTCGAGTTTCTCCAGCTGTTCGAGCGGGTGCGGCGGAAGAGAGGAGAGTGCCAACAGTGCATCGCGACGATAGGCGTATAGCCCAAGATGGTGTAGAAACATCGGCGGCTTGGCCCCGAGGTCGGGCTTGCCATCGCGAACGTGCGGGATCGGGCTGCGGCTGAAGTATAGTGCCCTGCCCCCTTCACCGCAAACGACCTTCACGCAGTTTGGATTGTGGTAAATCTCCTCACTAGCCACGGGGATCGCCAGAGTGGCCATCTCGGCCTCGGGATCATCGCGTAGAAGATTCGCGAGTAACTCTAGCGAGTCAGGATCAATCAGTGGCTCGTCGCCCTGAAGATTGATGATGAGATCGACATCGAGCGATTGGGCCACTTCCGCGATACGATCGGTTCCCGAAGGATGATCTTCGCGCGTCATCATCGCTCGACCGCCAAAGCTTTCCACGGCAGCTAGAATTCGAGTGTCATCAGTGGCGACGATTACGGTTTCGACATCGCGAACTTTACAGGCCTGTTCGTAAACGTGCTGAACGAGGTACTTGCCGGTCTCGCGAAGCAGTGCCTTCGCGGGCAAACGGGTTGAGGCATGACGGGCGGGGATGATGATGGCGGTCCGCATGATTCGAAAGTGTACGCCGGGGCCACGTTTCGAGGAAGGGCGATCCCCTTACAATGGCCAGATGGGCAAGCATCCGGACGTGGCGATCATCGGCGGCGGCGTAATCGGCCTGACCACTGCATACTTTCTCGCTCGTGAAGGCGTAAGCGTCCAACTCTTCGATCGCTCGACAATGGGCACCGAAGCCTCGTGGGCCGGGGCCGGCATCATCCCGCCTGGCAATGCTCTACGAGCGGCCACGGCCTACGATCGACTGCGTGCAAGTAGTTCCGAAGCCTTTCCCACCCTATCGGCCGAATTGCGAGCACGAACGGGGATTGACAACGGCTATCGTGTTTGCGGGGGGATCGAGGTTTTTGGCGAGAATACGGCAGCAGCGACAGAACTCTGGAAGGCGGAAGGAATTGTCTTCGAGGCGTTCACGCTTGTTGAAGCATCGCAACAAGATCCCGAACTCCGCTTGCCACTCGCGGCCGCCTATCTCCTTCCTGGCATGGCACAAGTGCGGAATCCCTGGCATCTTCGGGCTCTGGGATTCGCTTGCGAAGCACTTGGCGTCAAACTCGTCTCGAACCAGCCAATCCACCGTATGCGAACGTGCGGCAGCCGAATCGAAGCAGCGATCGATGAATCTGGAATCGAACACGTCGCTGACAAGTTTCTCTATGCCTCTGGTGCCTGGACAGATCAATTGCTCGCCCCCGTGGGCATTCGAACTGGTGTCCATCCGGTTCGCGGGCAAATCGTGCTGTTTCGGTCTTCACAACCATTGCTTCGGCGAATTGTGAACGTCGATAAGCAATATCTTGTCCCAAGGGAAGATGGCCGGATCCTGGCTGGTTCTACGGAAGAGCCCGAGGCAGGCTTCGAAAAGCGAACAACCGAAGAAGGAGTCGACAGCCTGATCCGATTTGCGACTGAGTTGGTCCCCGCACTTACGGCGGCCACGATCGAAAAAACCTGGGCGGGCTTGCGACCAGGCTCGATTGACGGGTTACCTTACCTCGGCCGGCTGCCAGATTTCGAGAACGCGTTCGTCGCGGCCGGCCATTTCCGTGCGGGCATTCAGCTTTCCCCAGCCACGGCGAGCGTGATGTGCGAATTGCTCACGGAACGCAAGCCTTCGATCCCGCTAGACGACTTTCGCGTTGGTCGTTTACCCAATCCCCTGCAGACTGCGGCGTTTCGATCGTGACCCGTCTTCTATAATTTGTGATAAATCAATACACGGAGGCCCCAATGCTGGCAAGCGAATTTGTTTTAGGCTTGGTGCAGATGCAATGTGCGACAGAGGCTGCTCCCAACATGGAGAAGGCCGTCGCTCAGATTCACGCAGCGGCCAAGCGAGGTGCGCAGATCGTCTGCTTGCCGGAACTCTTCCTGTCGCCGTATTTTTGCAACACGCACGACATGAATCTCTTCAATTTGGCCGAACCGATTCCCGGGCCACGGACTCAAATCCTATCGAAAGCCGCAAAAGACGCTGGCGTGGTCGTGGTGGCATCGTTGTTCGAAGAGAAGATGGTTGGCCTGTGCTACAACACGGCCGTGGTTTTTGATGCGGATGGCTCGATGCTCGGGATTTATCGCAAAATGCACATTCCGCACGATCCTTTGTTTTTTGAGAAGTACTACTTCCGCCCCGGCGATCTTGGATTCAAAGTGTTTCAAACGAAATTCGGCAAAGTCGGAACACTGGTCTGCTGGGATCAATGGTTTCCTGAAGGGGCACGCCTGACTGCAATGAAGGGTGCTGAGGTGCTCGTTTATCCCACGGCCATCGGCTGGCATCCCCGTGAGAAAGATGAATTCGGCAAACATCAGCACGATGCGTGGGAGACGATTCAGCGCAGCCACGCGATCGCAAACGGCTGCTATGTGACGGCTATCAATCGCGTCGGTTTCGAACCGGCACCTGCTGGTGATGGCTTGGAATTCTGGGGCGCATCCTTCGTGAGCGACCCCTTCGGAGTAATCAAAGCACGCGGTTCGCACACCGATGAAGAATTGATCGTGGTGCCGTGTTCACGCGAGCGAATCGAGGATGTGCGCCGCAATTGGCCGTTCTTTCGAGATCGCCGGATTGATGCGTATGAAGGAATCACGAAGGCTTCGGACTCATGAGCGAGAACGTCAAACCTCCAGAACATAACGTTACCAACCACGATTATTCGCGGCGGGAACATTTCATGTATTCAGGCCCCTCCATCATCGACTTTCACGCTCACGTGACAATGACATCGCCGGATGACAAGGCCGCAGGACCGGCCGGTGGTTTGGGTAAAAAAGGCTCATCGGACCCTGCCGCGATGATGCTAGAGATCGCGAGCGAATTTGGCATCAGCCAGACCGTCAGCATGTGCCCGGCCCAGGACATCGCTCCGCTTCGGGCCCGCCTGGGTGATCGCCTGATATTCAACGCGATGATCAACAAGAAGCTTGACGAGCCAATCGACGCGGCTTATCGGAGTCTCGACGAATTTCTGGCGGCTGGCATCAAGATCATCAAGCTGTGGAGTGCCCCGCGTGGCCGGGAGCGGGGATTGGTTGTCGATGCTCCGTGGCGCATTGAGTCTCTGCGCCGCGCATGGAAGGCGGGCGTCAAGATCGCAATGGTCCACGTCGGCGACCCGGACGTTTGGTGGACGCACACCTACAAGGACACGGCCAAGTTCGGCACGAAGGAAGCGCAGTATGTGCCGTTCCTGCGCATGATGGACATGTTCCCCGAGTTTATCTGGATCGGTGCTCATATGGGAGGAGATCCCGAACATCCCGAGCACCTGGAAGAGATGCTCGAGCGTTATCCAAATTACCACATCGACACGAGCGCCACCAAATGGCAGGTGCGGGAAGTGTCCCCTCGGGCGGAGGCGATTCGGTCCCTGATCACTCGTCACCCGACCCGATTTCTCTTTGGTTCCGACCTGGTTACTCGTCACGGACTCACGCGCGAGCACTACGTGAGCCGATATTGGTGCCAACGAACGTTGTGGGAAAGCGCCTGGACCGGTCCAAGTCCGATCTCGGATCCGGATTTCACGCCGACTGGGGAATCTGGGCAAACTCCGACCCTCCGTGGAGTCGGACTCGCCGCAGATGTGCTTCGAATGGTGTATTCGGAGAATGCACGAAGGTTGCTTGGCGTTTGATGAGGCGTGTGCCGGAGAACTGATTGCCCCGTTTGGGCGGATTCATTTACTAACAGGTAGGAGCATTCACGCAGGGAAGCGTGGCTCCGTGCCCGGCCATGGAGACAGGTTGTGAATTTCACCGTTCGCGACGTTGCGGACTGGGTCCAGGGTGAAGTAGTTGGGGACCCAGCTCGTCTTATCCGTGCCGCTAAGCCCTTGAGCGACAGCCCGGGGATTGAGGACATCACCGTCGTTCTGGATGAGAAGTACCTCTCTCAATTTCACGCCTCGAATGCCGGGGCCGCCGTCGTCGATCAATCTGTTCCATTAAACGGCAAGACGCTCGTCCGGGTGAAAGATCCCCTGATGGCATTTGTGACCATCGTCCAACGTATTCATGTAAAGCCCGCTCCAGTGTGGATGGGCATTCATCCGACGGCCGTGGTCCATGTAAGCGTGAAAGTCGGGGCTGATGCAAGCGTTGGGCCGCACGTGACGATTGGCGAAGGCACTGTTGTCGGTGCGCGATGCAAGCTGCAGCCAGGCGTCACAATCGGACATCATTGCAAGTTGGGTGACGACGTTCACCTTGGACCTAACGCCGTGATTTACGAAGGTTGCGTCATTGGCAATCGTGTCATTGTTCATGCGAACTCGGTAATTGGCGGCGATGGTTTCGGCTTCCGCATGGTGAACGGTCGGCACACGAAGGTCCCGCAAGTCGGCAACGTGGAAATCGGCGACGACGTGGAAATTGGTGCCTGCTCCACAATTGATCGAGCCACCTTTGGTACCACTCGAATTGGCATGGGGACCAAGCTCGACAATCAGGTTCAAATCGCGCACAACTGCCAGATCGGCAAACATAACGTTTTCGCCGCACTTGTCGGCATTGCTGGCTCGGTCACGACGGGCGATTACGTCATGATGGGCGGCCAAGTCGGCGTTGCCGATCACAGTCGAATCGGCGATCGCACGATGCTCGGCGCGAAGAGCGGCGTTCATGGTGACGTTCCTGCCGATCAGAAACTGCTCGGCTCACCCCCCATTCCCATCGAGGAAGAGTTGCGCGTGATGCTCTCCCGTCGAAAGCTGCCAGAGATGGTGAAGGACATTCGCGATCTCAAGAAGAGACTAAAGGCCTTGGAATCATGATGGTCGAACCAATCGGACTCATCGCCGGCTGGGGCCGTTTTCCGGTTCTGTTCGCTCAAAAGGCCCAGTCGCTCGGAATTCCTGTGGTTTGCATCGGCATCCGCGGCATGGCCGACCGTGCTCAATTGGAGCCTTACTGCCATCGCTTTTATTGGTCGCGAATGGCCGCCCTCAACCGGCCGATACGCTGCTTGCAAAAAGAGGGTGTGCATCGCTTCACGATGGCGGGCAAGATCTTTAAAGTGAAGCTCTACTCGGCCAGCCGATGGATCAGCCTGTTTCCCGACATCCGGATGATCCGGTTCTACTTTTTTCGCAAACGGGCCAGCAACGCGGATGATACCATCACACTCGCCCTGATCGATGAGTTTGCCAAAGAAGGGCTTGTTTGCACATCGGCCCTGGAACTATGTCCGGAGTTACTCGTGCGTAGCGGAGTTCTCACCAAGCGTTCGCCTTCCACACGCGAAGAAGCAGACATCGAATTCGGCTGGGCGCTGGCCAAGGAAATGGGTCGGCTCGACGTCGGCCAAAGCGTGGCCGTCAACGAGCGGGCTGTGTTGGCCGTCGAGGCGATCGAGGGAACCGATGCGGCCATTCGCCGTGCAGGGGAACTGTGCCCCCGAGGTGGGTTTGTCGTGGTCAAAGTCGCGAAGCCGAACCAGGACATGCGTTTCGATGTGCCCACGGTTGGCCCCTCGACTATCGCGACCATCAAGGCCGCAGGTGGAAAAGTTCTTGCGATCGAGGCCGGAAAGACAATCCTGATCGACGAAGAAGAAACCGTTCGCCTCGCAAATGACGCGGGGATTACAATCGTAGCCAAGTAGGACAGGCCTCCCGGCCTGTCCAAAGCAGACAAATCAGCCAATCCAACTCGCATCCGCGGCTGTGTAGGTAACCAACTCGCGTGGCTCAAACCACAATGCGATCTCAGTGACGGCATTCTCCTGGCTATCGCTGCCGTGAATCAGGTTATTCTGCACGCTAATCGCGAAGTCGCCGCGGATCGTCCCCGGCCCGGCTTTCGCTCCATCTGTCGGGCCCATCAAATTGCGACACACGGCCACCGCCTCTCGCCCATCCCACACCATTGCCACGGTGGGGCCGCTCGTGAGGAAGGAAAGCAGCGATTCGTAGAACGGCTTACCCTTATGCACGGCATAGTGCCTCTCGGCTAACCCACGATCGGCCTGCACGAGTTTCAGGGCAGCAAGTCGCAAGCCTTTCGACTCGAATCGCTGAAGAATGCTGCCGACTAGATGGCGCTGAACTGCGTCGGGCTTGAAGAGGATGAGTGTCTGCTGCATATTGTGCCGGGTGCGAGTAAGAGGAATGCTTATGTACATCGTGCGAAACTCAGCCCTTTGTGTCCAGTCCGATGATAATTCGCGGGGTCCCGGAAAAGGGTGACGAATTTTCCGTTGGCGATTCCTCGCTAAACGATTTGGAACATCCCTCCTCTCTTGTGGACCCGCTCCAAGGCCGATGAGTGAAATAGGAATTCGCGCGTCGAGGGTGTCCATGCAAGCACGAATGATTGGTCTGGCACTGAGTTTAGCCGCGGTCTGCCCGGCCCTTGGTCAGACAGTGAACCTCAGTGAGTCCGTTCGCGAAGGGGACTGCTTTCGCCTGGTGGCCACAACCACGCTGACCGGAACGCTAAAAGTCTCACGAGATGGCAAGGCCACTCAACTCAAGATTGCCGCGAAGAACGAGCACGATTTCTTCGAACGCGTCCTTGCAGCGGATAAGGGCGTGATTCAAAAGTCAGCCCGGCACTATCAGACTGCCCATTCGCGTGCATCTGTCGATGGCGAAGTGGTCGAACGCACTCTTGCTGCCGATCATCGGTTGATTGTCGCACAGCGACCGGGCGACTCGCTCTTCTGCTACGCTCCCGCAGGCCCCCTCTCTCGCTCGGAACTCGAAGTTGTCTCGGAGCATTTCGAGACTCTGCATCTTGTAGGACTGCTCCCAGCCAAAGAGGTTCGGGTCGGCGACACTTGGAAACTGGAAAGCAGCGTGGCCCAGTCACTTTGTCTCTTCGACGGGCTTATCTCGCACGAACTCAAGGCCACGCTTAAGGAAGCGACTGCCGCCAACGCGACCATCGTTCTCGAAGGCTCCGCCAAGGGCATCGAGAACGGTGCGATGGCCACTCTCACCATCTCGGCGACCGTGCAGTTCGATCTAACCAAGAAACGAATCGTCGCTGTCGAATGGAAACAGAAGGACGTTCGCGATCAAGGGCCAGCCTCCCCCGCCGCGGAGGTCGATTCGGGCACAACCCTCAAACGCGAACTGCTTGCAAGCGAACCCGAGGAACTCCTGGTTGGAAAACTCGCCACGATCCCTGAAGGCAACGACATCCCGGTTGCGATGAAGAGCTTGCTCCACAAAGACACCCGTGGTCGCTTCCAGTTTCTGCACGAACGCGATTGGCAACTTGTCGGGCAGACGGAATACCACCTGCTCATGCGACTTTTGGATCGCGGGGATTTCGTTGCCCAGGCCACCATCACGCACTGGAAGAATGCGGGTGTCGGCAAACATATGGCTGCCGAAGAGTTCGAGAAACTCGTCGAAAACGGCAACGCCTGGAAGCAAGAACGCGTTCTCGAACGGGGCGAAGTTCCAACCGATGGCGGACGCTGGATCTACCGAGTCTCCGCGAGCGGTGAACTGGAAGGCTCGAAAGTCGTGCAGAATTTCTACATAGTTGCGTCTCCGAATGGTGAGCAGGTAATCCTGACGTTCACGATGAAGCCAGGCAACACGGAACGACTTGGAACCCGCGACCTGGCAATTGCGAATGCGATTGACTTTCCAATGAGGTAAGTGAGCAACCGCCATTCCTCAAAGCGTTACTGATGTTCGATCTTACGCATATAGTACCGCGTTGATCCAGCCAGCCTGGTCGTAAACCTGCAAGACAGGAAGGACATGCCTGGCCAATCCGTAGGTATCGGAGCGGCGCATGGCCAACACGATTCCCGCGTGATCGTGTTGTTGGCCCCACCAAACAACCGCGAGGTTTTCGAAATCGTCTCGGTTGTGCGTGATCAGCACACGAGACTCGTGAAGAGCAAACGTGAGTTGCTCTTCGTCAGTTCGTCCCAAGTTCCCAGCCGCCACGGTCGTCAAGCAATCGATCCCATGCACGGACAGTAGCGGAGCCAGCAATACATCCACATCCTCGTCCAAGTAAACTCGAAGAAGTGCCGACCCGGTTCTCATTGCACTTGCCGAGTTGCGGGATCGAATCGCTTGCCACTCCAATTCTCGGGAACGCGGTTAGCGGCAATCAATGCGTCTATCTCCGCACGATGCCCCGAATAATAATGCAGTGCAGCAAACACCATTTGCATGGTCAGATGTGGAAGGTGGATGGGAATCTCCTCAGGGCTCATGCCGAGATTCCAGAGTTCCGCGATGGCTCGAACGGGAGTCGCGGTACCGGCAATACTGGGTTCGCCGTGCCGGATCGCGGGATCGGACACTATCGCTTCATTGAGCGTTAGCTGCATCGAAGCCATCGATTTGTTCCTTCCATCCACACGAATGATGAGTGGATTATCCAGGCATCCCGAATGCTTGTCAATCCGCTCGCTACGAACTATTCCACCGTCACGCTCTTCGCCAAGTTTCTTGGCTTGTCCACATCGCAACCCCGCAGCAATGCCACGTGATACGCAAACAGTTGCAGCGGGATGGCCGTCACAATCGGCTGCAAATACTCCGGCACGTCGGGAACAAAAATCACCTCGTCCGCTCGGGACGAAACGTAGTCTGCCGCCTGCGAGTCGCCTTCGCTCGCAATCGCAATCACCGGTCCTCGTCGAGCTTTCACTTCTTCCAGATTGCTCATCACCTTGTCAAAGACCGACCCGCGAGGCGTGAGAAAGATCGAAGGCGTATTCTCGTCGACCAGAGCGATCGGTCCGTGCTTCATCTCGGCGGCCGGATAACCCTCTGCATGGATGTAGCTGATTTCCTTGAGTTTCAAGGCTCCTTCGAGCGCTACCGGGTACATGTATTGCCTGCCCATGAACAGCATGGTCGTGGCCTTGTGGTACTTCTCGGCGATGCGTTTCACTTCGTCGTTGCAACGCAACGCCCGAGCCACGGCATCGGGCAACGCCTGCAGTTCCTCGATCATTCGCGCGCCTTGCAGGCTCGATAGGTGCCGCATGCGACCGAAGAATAAGGCGAGCATCGCGAGTACTGTCACCTGCGACGTAAAAGCCTTCGTGCTCGCGACGCCGACTTCCGGACCTGCATGAAGGTAAACGCCGCCATCGGCCTCGCGAGCAATCGTGCTGCCGACCACGTTGCAAATAGCAAGGCTTCGGTGCCCTTTGCGCTTCGACTCACGCATGGCCGCGAGCGTGTCTGCCGTCTCGCCTGATTGAGTGATCGCAATCACGATGGTGTTCTGATCGATCGGCGGATTGCGATAGCGGAACTCGCTGGCATATTCGACCTCCACGGGCATGCGGGCATATTCCTCGAAGAGATACTCACCCACGATCCCGGCATGATAACTCGTTCCGCAGGCCGTCAAAATAATACGCTCTGCCTTCCGCATTTGGCGTGCATCCAAGTTCAGGCCACCGAAGTGTGCGGTCGAGTCGGCCTCGTCCAGTCGGCCACGCATCGCGGCCGCGATTGTCTCGGGCTGTTCGAAAATCTCCTTGAGCATGTGGTGCTCGAAGCCGCCCTTGTCGCTATCGCCCGCATCCCAATCGATCGATTGAACCGAGGTAGAAACACGGGTTTCTTCATCGTCGTAAACGTGGAAGTCGTCGCAAGTCAGCACGCAAAGCTGGCGATCCTGAAGGTACACAACTTTCTGCGTGTAGCCCATCAATGCCGATGGATCCGAGGCAAGGAAATTCTCATCGGCCCCAATACCAACTACGAGCGGACTACCGAGTCGAGCGCCGACGATCATGTCCGGGTTTTGCGGGCTAACCACCGCCAGCCCATAAGTGCCCTTCAAGAGCTTGAGCACCTTGCGCACGGCCGTGACCAGGTCGCCATCCAGGTGGAGCGCGATGAGTTGAGCAACGACTTCCGTATCCGTTTGGCTCTGGAATACGATGCCCTCGGCTTCCAATTGACGCTTCAAGATCGAGTAGTTTTCGATGACCCCGTTATGAACGACGGCAACCTGCCCGTCTCCCGAGCCGGCAACATGAGGATGGGCATTGCTGTCGGTTGCCGCTCCGTGCGTGGCCCAGCGTGTGTGACTGATGCCGATGCATCCAGGAGCAGGTTGCGTATTCAGGTACGAACTGAGATCGCCGACGCGTCCAGCCTTCTTGCGCAGATGGAGCTTTCGACCCGTCAAGGTCGCCATGCCGGCACTGTCGTAGCCGCGATATTCGAGCCGACGAAGGCCATCGACAAGAATGGGCTCCGCTTCTCGGTTGCCAACGTAACCCACAATTCCACACATGGAGATTCCTTCCCTGAAAAGGCAAGCGCAAGAAGAGGTATGAAA
>Ga0163152_10008787_pt1 | contig 10683 bp, 8 predicted proteins | sample OliLakLV19MP8IB2_FD_148635 | JGI IMG/M metagenome (GOLD analysis project Ga0163152, IMG submission 148635) | Freshwater microbial mat bacterial communities from Lake Vanda, McMurdo Dry Valleys, Antarctica - Oligotrophic Lake LV.19.MP8.IB-2 | ecosystem: Environmental > Aquatic > Freshwater > Lake...
GTGAACGAGCGCGCCGACGAGCACCAGGAGGAACGGTCCGCTCGCGCTCTCGAGGCGCAGCACGGCGCGCTCGTTCACGTCGAGCACGCGACGCCGGTCGAGGACCGCCGGCGCGACCGAGAAGCGGTCGCCGTGGAGCCAGCGCACCGCCGTCAACGTCGCGCTCACGGGCGCGTGGATGCGGTGGTAGTCGCGCGGCGACAGGTAGATCGTCCAGGCGAAGCCGCCCTCGAGCTCGAGACCCTTCTCGAGGCCGCCCGTCAGCTCCTCGACCTTGTAGGTGCGCCCCTTGGCCTGCAGCACCGTGCCCTGGTCGATCGGGCCGACCGACTGCACGCGGCCGTCGACCGGCGACACGAGCGCGGCGCGGTCCGTGTCGATCGGCCGCGCGCCGGTGCGCAGCTCGCGCACGAAGAACGCGCCGAGGCTGGGGAAATCGGCCAGCGCGAGACGAACCTCGGTCAGGTCCGCGCCGGTGAAACGTGCGTACCCGCGGTACACGGGCGCGCGCAGGAAGCGCGGCACGCGCCGGTCGGTCGCCCAGCCCACCAGCCGGGACAGGCCCCGGCGCGCGAAGCGCGTCATCCGCCCGGTCCGCCTCCCGCACCCGCCTCGGCGCCGCGCCGGCCGTTGCCGCCGCCGCCGCCGCCGCCCATGCCGCCACGCATCCGATCCTGGTCGACCTCGGCGATCTGCTTGCCGACGTCGGGCCCGAACAGGCGCTCGAGCTCGCCGTTGCGCCAGTCGCGCGCGTCGCGGAACAGGTTGCGCATGTCCTCCGGCTCGCCGCCGCTTTCGCGCCCGATGCGCATCGTCTCGCGCAGCTCCTCGAACTTGTTGCGCTCGACCAGGTAGAAGTCGGCCAACTGGCGCTCCTGGCCCTCGTTCAGGCCGAAGCGCTGCGCCATGCGGTCGGCGCGCTGGAGGCGCTGGTCCTCCTCGCGCTGGATTCGCTCGGCCTCGCGGCGCTGGGCCTCGGCCGCCTTCTCGTCGGCAATGACGCGCAGGATCTGATCGCGCTGCACGGCCGGGACCGGGGCGCCGATCGGCGCGGTCGCGGCCACTTCGGGCACGTCGGCCGGCGTGCGCGCGGCGCTGGCGCGCAGCGCGGCGACCTCGTCCTGGAGGTCCGCGATCTGCATCGAGAGCGCGTCGATCCGCGCCTCGGCCGCGCGGTCGCTCTGGGCGTCGCGCACGGTGACCGGAGCGGGCGCCGGCGAGGCTGCGGTCGCAACCGGCGCGGCCGCGGGCGCGAACCACGCGCCGGAGACGGCACCGGCGGTCGCGGCGGCGAGCAGCCCGATCAGGACGAGGATGATCTTCATGGGTGTCCGGACGCTGGGTCCGGCCTCGCAGGGCATTCTAGGGCATCGAGCGGGCAACGGCACGCGCGCTCGCGCGTCCTGGAATCGCCACGGACGGTCCTCCATCCTGCAGACAGGATCAACCGGCCAACAGGGCGCCGGTTCCGATCCGCCAGGTGGCACCCGTCCCCGTCGCGCGCCCTGCACCCCCTCAAAGGCTCGATCCGGCTCCATGGACCTGACCTTCAGCGACGAACTGCGCCTGTTGCGCGATCTGGCCCGGAGCTTCACGGACGATCGCGTCCGTCCGATCGCGAGCCAGATCGAGCGCGAGCACCGCGTGCCGCGCGAGCTCCTGAGTGAGATGGCCGAAGCCGGACTGCTGGGCGTTGCGATCCCGAGCGAATACGGCGGCGCGGGTTTGGGCGAGACCGGCCTGTGCGTCGTGATGGAGGAGATCACGCAGGGCGATTTCTCCGTCGCCGTGACGTACGGCGCGCACGCCAGCATCGGCGCGATGTCCGTCGTCGTCGGCGGGACGGAGGAGCAGAAGCGCCGATTCCTGCCCGACATGGCCTCGGGCAAGACGCTGACGGCCTACGCGCTGTCGGAGGCCAACGCCGGCTCCGATCCAGCCGCGATGCGCACGACCGCGCGGCGCGACGGCGACGCCTGGGTGCTCGACGGCGAGAAGACCTGGATCACGAACGGCGACATCGCCGACCTCGTCACCGTCTACGCCGTCACGGACCGCACGAAGGGCGCGAAGGGCATCACGGCGTTCCTCGTGCCGAGCTCGACGAAGGGTTTCACCGTCGGCAAGCGCGAGGAGAAGATGGGCCAGCGCGGCAGCGCGACCGTGACGCTGGCCTTCGACGGCTGCCGCGTGCCCGACGAAAACCGGCTGGGCGAGATCGGCGGCGGCTTCAAGATCGCGATGGCGACGCTCGACCGCGGCCGGCTCGCGCTGGGCGCGAACTGCCTGGGCTGCGCGCGCGAAGCCCACCGCCTGTCGGTCGACTACGCGCGCCAGCGCCAGTCGTTCGGCAAGCCGATCGCCGACCACCAGGCGATCCAGTTCTTCCTGGCCGATTCCGCCTGCGACGTGTTCACGATGGAGAGCCTCGTCTACCGCACCGCGTGGCTGTGCGACGAGGGCCTCGCGTTCGCGCGCGAATCGGCGATGGTGAAGCTCGTCTGCAGCGAGGCCCTCGACCGCGTCGTCGACCGCGCCGTGCAGATCCACGGCGGCATGGGCTACTCGGCCGAGTACAGGATCGAGCAGCTCTACCGCGACGCGCGCGTCACGCGGATCTACGAGGGCACGAGCGAGATCCAGCGGATCGTGATCGCGCGCGACGTGCTGAGGCGCGGATCGTGAGCGCGAATCCCGTGCATCGGTGCCAGGCACGATTCTTCGGGATTCGAAGTCGGACATGAACCGCACCAGGCTCATCGCGATCCCACTGATCGTGCTCGGTGCGATCCTCCTGGCGTGGCTCGTGCTCCGCAGCACGTCTGGGACGTGCGCTGCGGCCGCCTCGAAAACGACGACGCGCTGGCGCTGGTCTTCGGCGACGACTGGTACGCGCGCAACGAACTCATGCAACGAGCCTCGGCCGAGGTTCAGCAGGAAATCCTGCGGATTCGAGCGGGCTTGCCGGTCGCCGAAGCGACACCGACGCTCCTCATCGACATGTACGGCGACTGGGGGCGCGCGTTCGTGCGCGGCGCCGACGGGCGCTACGAGCGCGTCGAGGAACGCGACTACGAGGTCGACGTCGTCGCCAGCGCGGTCGTCGCCCCCGATTCGAAAGTGACGATCCGCTGGGAGTGGCGCGGCATCCCGCAGCGGTTGGCAACGCTCGGCCCGGACCGCGCCAGCGAGCGGCGCAAGATGCGCTTTCGCGCACCGCGGGAAGGCGTCACGTTGTCGTGGTCGACCGAGGAGGAGCACGTGCCCGACTCGCGCGCTGGTGCGGGCTCCGTGCCGCTCGACGCGGCCACGATCACGGTCGAACTGCCCTGAGCCAGTCTCTCAAGGCCGCGCGCCGTCGCTCCAGGCCGATGCCTCGGTGCAGGTCGACGTGAAGCCCTTGCCCGAGCGCTCGATGCGCCCGCGGTACGTCACGTAGTTCTGCTGGAACTCCTCGCCGCGCTGGTCGAGCTTCGCGGCGGCGAGCGCGGCGACGTGCTCCTTGGGGATGCGCACGCGCAGCACCTCGTCGCGCACGGCGGCGCGGAACAGCACCGTGCGGGACCCGTCGCCCTCGTCGTACAAGCGGTCGATCTCGCCGAACACCAGCGTGGGCTGACCAGTCTCGGACGCCTTCACGGCTTCGCACAGCGTCGCGCTGCTCTCGGCCTCGAAGATCGACTGCGGATCCTTGGCCTTGCGCGCTTGGAACGCGGCGACGGCCTTGGCGCGCATCTCCCACCAGGGCAAGAGGCGGTCGTACGGCCGCACGGCGCTCGGCGTGCCGGGCGTCGCGGCCTTGTTCGTCTCGGGGTTCCAGATGCCGATCTTCTGCGCGCGTGCGGTCTTCTGCGCGGCGGCCATCTCGTCGTGGCAGACCTCGCTGTAGCCGTACTTCGTGAAGTACGGGCTCTTGCCGAGCTTCACGAGCAGCACGTTGAAGTCCGTGCCGTCGGGCAGGATCACGTGGCACAGGAGGCGACCGAAGGGATCGCGGTGATTCTCGCGGCCGGGCGGGAACAAGAGGCCGACCTTCACGGGCTTCGTCGCGCCCGTGACGGCGTCCTTCTCGCCGAGACACTCGAAATACTGCTGCGCCCACAGCGCGCACTCCTCGCCGAACACCGTCTGCGGCTTCGTGGCGCTGCCCGCGCCGCTGCCGATCTTCTCCTCGGTGTCGACGCACAGGAGGCGCAGCTTCTCGACCTTGCCGCCGAGGTTCACGTGGATCGTGTCCCCGTCGACGACGCGCGCGACCTCGGCCCACGTCGCCGGCTGTCGTTTGGTCGGAAGCGCGACGGCCGGAGCAGTCTGCGGCGCCGGCGGCGCGACCTGGATCGCAAGGAAGGGGACGAGGACGAAGAGGAGGTGGCGCATCGTGAGTGAACCTGCCACGCGATCGACCGACGCACAGGCGGTCCGTAGGATACCGCCGTGATGACCGAAGGATCCGCGCCGGGCGAAGGAACGACCGAGAAATCACCGCTCGAGGAGAAGGCGCCCGGCGGCACGACGCTGCGGGGCACGCCGGTCGCTCCCGGCCTCGCGCTGGGGATCGTCCACCGCAAGGACCACGACCTCCTGCGCGCGCCCCCGCAGCGCGTGCCGCTCGAGCAGGTCGAGCGCGAGCTGAACCGCTTCCACCGCTCGCTGTCGGATTCGCGCCGACAGCTCGAGGCGCTCAAGGAGCGTCTGCACGGCCGCGTGCCGGCCGAGCAGGTGCGCATCCTCGACACGCACCTGGCCTACCTGAAGGACTCGGTGTTCCTGGCCGACGTCGAGAACCTGATCCTCAACGAGCAGATGAGCCTGGAGGCCGCGATCGGCAAGGTCGTGGCCGACTTCGACCGCATCTTCCGTCTGGTACAGAGCGAGACGCTGCGCGAGCGCGCGGTCGACCTGCGCGACGTCGGCATCCGCGTGCTGCGCAACCTGGAGAAGGACTCCGCGCCGGAGGGCACGGGCGCGGACGCGCCGGTCGAGTACATCCTGGTCGCGCGCGAGCTGTCGATCGTCGACATGTTCAACCTGGCCAACGAGTCCGTGCTGGGCATCGTGACCGAGGAAGGCGGATTGACGAGCCACGCGGCGATCCTGGCGCGCTCGATGCGCATCCCGACGCTGACCGGTGTGGCGGGGCTGCTCGAATCGGCGCGCGAGGGCGCGTTCGCGATCGTCGACGCGACGGAGGGCGTCGTGCGTCTCGATCCCGACGAGCTCGTGCGCGCGCAGTACAGCCAGCGCACGACGGAGCGCGAGGCGCCGATCCATCCGTCCGAAGGCGTCCCCGACTGGGCGCGGCGTGCTCCGCGCACGCGCGACGGCGCGGTGCTCGAGGTCTCGGCCGCTTGCGGCAACCTGCCTGAGGTCGACCAGGCCGCGGCGTTGGGATTCCAGTCGATCGGGCTCTACCGCACCGAGCTGCTCTACCTGATCGACCGCGAGCAGCCGTCGCTCGAGGCGCTCACCGCACACTACGCCGCCGTGATCGAGCACGCCGGAGGCGCGCCGGTCACGTTCCGGCTGTTGCACGTCGACTCGAGCCTGGAGGTCGGCTACCTGCACGAGGCGCGCGAGCTGAATCCGGCGCTCGGCCGCGCCGGGATCCGTTGCCTGTTCGCGCGCGAGGCCGTGCTGCGCCGCCAGCTCCAGGCGCTGCTGCGCGCGCCGCCGCCCGAGGGCAACCAGCGCGTGCGCATCGCCGTGCCGTTCGTCGTCGATTGCGGCGACCTGCGGCGGCTGAAGGAGATCCTGTTCGAGGAGCGCTACGCGCTGCGCCGCGCGGGCATCGCGTTCCAGGAGCAGGTCGAGCTGGGCGCGATCCTCGAGACGCCGGCCGCCGCGCTGGGCGTGCGCGATCTGGCGCGCGAGGCGGACTTCCTCGTCGTCGGCCTCGACTCGTTGCAGCAGTACCTGCTGGCCGCGGATCGCGAGAACCACGGCCTGCGCCAGGCGTTCGAATCGCTGCACCCGTACGTGCTGCGCGCGCTGCTCTCGATCGTCGAGGCCGCGGATCAGGCGGCGCGGCCGCTGTCGGTGTTCGGCGTGACGGTCGCCGATCCGGCGAACCTGTCGTTCCTCGTCGGACTGGGGGTCAAGAGCTTCTGCGTGCCTCCGCTGGCGCTGCAGCCGTTCCTCGCGCACCTCTCCGGCGTCGACGCGCGCGCCGCGCGCCGCTCGGCGGCGCTGGCGTCACGCGCGTCGTGCGCGGCCGAGACGCAGACGGTGGTCGAAGGCTACCGGCACGGGCTCGTGCGCTGAGGGCCCGAAAAAGCAGCGAGCCTACGGCTTTCGCACCGCTGACCCGCGTGCGTCAGGCCAGGTCGACGACGCGGCTCGTCGCTTCGCCGCCTGGGCGCAGTGCGCTCTCCATCGCGCGCGCGATCGGTTCCATCGCGCCGCGCGGTCCGATCGCGAAGAGCGCCGAGCCGCTGCCGCTGATCGTCGCGAGCCACGCGCCGGCGGCGTACGCGGCCGCGATGCCGTCTGCGCCGTTGCGCACGAGTGGCAACCGCGAGCGCACGTGCAGTCGATCCTCGACGCCGAGCTTCAGCAGCTCGGGATCGCCCGTTCGCAAGCCCTCGAGCAGCAACGCGAGGCGCCGCGGATTCTCGACCGCATCCGCGAACGGCACGTTCTTCGGCAGCGCCGCGCGCGCCACGCTCGTCGCAACCTGCATGTCCGGCCACGCGACCGCGAAGCCGAGCGACGCGTGCAGTGGTTGTCGCACCACGCGCACGCGACCGTCGCCGAGCGGCACCGACAACGTGCAACCGCCGACGAGCGCAGCGCACACGTTGTCGGGATGACCTTCCATCTCCGTGCCCAGAGCGCACAGCTCGTCGATGCTCACGTCGCGCTGCGCGTGCGCTGCGGCACACAAGAGTCCCGCTGCGATCGCCGCACCGCTGCTGCCGAGTCCGCGCCCGAGCGGGATCTCCGAGTCGACATCGAAGCGCAGCGCGCGTTGCGCGACGCCGAAGCTCTCGCAACCGCGCGTGAACGCGCGCAGCAACTTGTCTTCGCGCGCATCCGCGGGCCACGTAGTCGCGGTGCCGTTGCGTTGCTGGATGCAGCTCGCGCCGTCGTGGGCTTCACCGAGCACACGCACGCGCAGGAACAGCGACACGGCAAGGCCCAGGAAATCGAAGCCGGGACCCAGGTTCGACGTCGACGCCGGCACCGTCACGAGGCGCGGTTTCGATCCGATCGAGGGCTGCGGCATGGGGCGGTCGTACGGGTCCGAGGGGCCGCTCGGCAAGCGCCGAGCTCCGGTCGGGGTGCGGTCCGCCGTTCTCCACGACTTTCCCACAATCGGGACGGCGGTGACCACGCAGTAAGGACCTGCCCCTAGCGCTTGTGCGTTCTGGAACCACCAGATAGCGTGCCATTCGCCGAGACAGGGGTGTCCCGGTGCCTTCCTCTTAGGGCGTCCAGATCCTGGACGGCTGCTTGGTGAGGGTGCCGTCCGCCCGCCGATCCGGACGGTTCCGAGTTCACCGGGGGGGTGAGCGGGCCGGTTCGGCACCTCGCGCAGACCCCAGCGACCCGACGCCTCGCAGTGTCGGGCGGGCAAGGCCGCCATGCTGCTCGATGAGGAAAAGGACCGTTTCACTTCCCGCCTGGCGATGATCCCGGGCGTACGCCCGATGCCCTCGGTCGGGCAGTGGATCCTGCTCCATGTGCAACACCCGACCGAGCTGGCCCGGCGCGTGAACCGCCGGCTGGCTCCGGGAGTGATGAGCGTTCCGCGCCAGGTGGATGGCGCCGTGCGCATCTCGGTCGCCGACCCGCGCACGAACGAGCAGATGCTGCGCGCGATGCGCGAGCTCGTCTGATCCCTGTAGGGACCGCGGCGCGCGCCGCCGGTCCTGCCGCCCGTCGCCCTTCACGGCGGCGGGCGTTGCATCCCTGAAGCACGTCCGCCCGCCGCGCGTTACCCTCGCGCGCATGGCGATCGCAGTCCTGTGGCCTTGCATCCTGGCCGGCCTCACCGCCGGGTCCGGCGACGGGCCTTCGTTCCCGATCCCGAAGCTCGAGCCGGCGATCACGCGGCCCGAGGTCGAGGCCCACGTGCGCTGGCTCGCCTCCGACGAGCTGCTCGGGCGTGTCACCGGCACGCCCGAGTGCGACCGTGCCGCGCAGTACTTGGCCGAGGTGTTGCGCCGATCCGGCGTCGAGCCGGCCGGCGACTCCGGCACGTTCCTTCAGGCCGTCGCGCTCGAGCGGGCGCGGCTCGTGCGGCCGCCGACGTTCGCAACCTTCGGCCCGGGCGACCAGAAGCAGTCGCTGACGTTCGGGACCGATTTCGACCTGCCCTGGAATGCGATCGCTCCCGACGAGCTGCGCCTGATCGTGGTGAAGACCGCCGCCGACGTGCCCAAGGCCGCGGATCCCAAGGTGGCCCTGTTCGTCGACGGCTCGAGCGCGGACCGCCGCCGCTGGCTGAGCGAGGCCGGCCTGGGCGCGGGCGAGGGTTTCGGCGCGATCCTGGCGCCGGGGTCGAAGAAGCCGGGTCGCGAGCGCGACGCCAAGGCGCTGACCGGATCGCTGCGGCGCGCCGGCAACACGCGCGGGCGCAACGAAGGGGTCGTGCGCGTTCACGGCGACGCGGCCGAGCGCCTGCGGCGCGGCGAGGTGCGCGCGATCGCGCTCGACGTCGCGGCCGATGTCGAGAAGGTCACGAGCGCGAACGTGCTCGGTCGCATCCCGGGCCGCGGCCCGCGTGAGGGCCAAGAGCGCGCCGTCGTGATCAGCGCGCACTACGACCACATCGCCGGCGGCCACGCGCCGCCGAAGGGGAAGGACACGATCTACAACGGCGCCGACGACGACGCGTCGGGCGTCGCGGTCGTGCTCGAGGTGGCCGGCGCGCTGGCGCAGGGCGAGCGTCCTCAGCAGGACGTGATCGTGCTGCTCGCCACCGGCGAGGAGATCGGGCTCCTGGGTACCGAGCACTACCTCGATCACCCCGTCGTGCCGCTCGAGCGCACGAGCGCGAACCTGAACTTCGAGATGATCGGGCGACCCGACGCCAAGGTCGGCGGCGCCGGTGCGATGTGGCTCACGGGCGACGAGCACACGAACCTGGGCGAGGCGCTGCGCGCGAAGGGCTTGCGCGTCGCGACGGATCCGCGGCCGGACCAGCATTTCTTCGAGCGATCGGACAACTACGCCTTCGTGCTGCGCGGCGTCGTCGGGCAGACGCTCTCGAGCTACGACATGCACACGGACTACCACCAGCCCGGCGACGAAGCCGATCGCATCGACTTCGCGCACTTGACCACGTGCGCGTCGACCGCGGAGAAGGTGGTCCGTTGGGTCGCCGACGGCGCGATCGTGCCGGCCTGGAAGGCCGGCCAAGCGCCCGTCCGCGCGCGATGAAAGGCCGAGAAAATATCGATCGTACGGCCTCTCCGATCCTGGTGGCGCCGCTCCGCGGCGCGAGAGACTTCGAATTCTTCTCAGGGGGTGAGAAGAATTGAAACCCTCTGCGCGCCGCGCGCCGTTCCGCGCGGCGCCAACAGGGTATGAGAGGCCGTACGATCGATTTTTTCTCGGCCTGTCAGCGCGGGCGATGCCCGCAACCGGACGCGTGAGGCTTTGGCCCGCGCTGAGTCCTTGTTGGCGGGGGAGGCGGACCCTCCCCCGCGTCGGCCGCGACACGCGGCCTCCCCCTCCTCGCCGCCTGACGGGCGGCGCGGCGCCTCCGGCGCCGGAGCTACGACATCCGGAAGAATCTGCGCTGCGCGCGCAGACTTTCGGAAGTAGTAGCTCAGTCTCTGAGCAACAGAAAGCGGCGCTGGTGATTCCGCGCCTGACGGCGCTTCACGCGTTAGGATCCCGCGCTCTCCAACGAGGCCCCATGACCGTATCCGACACACTGCGCCGTCCGCGCGCGAAGCCCAAGCGCCGAACCGTCGCGCGCCGTCCGCGCTACACGGCGCGCACGTCCGACAAGTACGAGCTCTACCAGCTCTCCGTCCAGTCGCCCGAGCACGACCTGTCGTTCGTCGCGCGCCACTTCCGGCGCGTGCGCGGCCGCGAGCCGCTGCACGTGCGCGAGGATTTTTGCGGCACCGCTCTTCTGTGCGCGACGTGGGTCAAGGGCCGGCGCGACCGCACCGCCGAGGGCTTCGACCTCGATGACGAACCGCTGCGTTGGGGGCGCGAGCGCAACCTGGCGCCGATCGGCGACGCCGCGAAGCGTGTGACGCTGCACCAGCGCGACGTGCGCTCGCGCGGCGACCGCCCGGCCGACATCCGGCTGGCGCAGAACTTCTCGTACTTCATCTTCAAGACGCGCGCGGAGCTCCTGGACTACTTCCGGCGCGCGCACCGCGACCTGGCCAAGGACGGGATGTTCGCGCTCGACATGTACGGCGGTACCGAAGCCAGCGAGGAGATCGTCGAGGAGCGCCGCATCGAGGGTGGCTTCACCTACGTCTGGGACCAGCACCGCTACCTGCCGGGCACGAGCGACTACACGTGCCACATCCACTTCCGCTTCCGCGACGGCAGCCAGATGAAGCGCGCGTTCAGCTACGAGTGGCGCTTGTGGACGATGCCCGAGATCAAGGAGCTCTTGCAGGAGGCCGGCTTCCGCGACGTGCGCGCCTACTTCGAGCAGTCGAACGAGAGCGACGAGGGCAGCGGCGTGTACAAGCACGACGAGACCGGCTC
>Ga0163152_10008790_pt1 | contig 10682 bp, 9 predicted proteins | sample OliLakLV19MP8IB2_FD_148635 | JGI IMG/M metagenome (GOLD analysis project Ga0163152, IMG submission 148635) | Freshwater microbial mat bacterial communities from Lake Vanda, McMurdo Dry Valleys, Antarctica - Oligotrophic Lake LV.19.MP8.IB-2 | ecosystem: Environmental > Aquatic > Freshwater > Lake...
CGTATGGAGGAACCGCCGCCGCCCGATGGCTTCCTCGCCCGGGCCAAGGAGTACCGCGATGCCGCGACGATTCCCCGTCTTCTCCTCCTGGTCGCCCAGCTCACGACCTGAGTAACGTCGCCGCGTGCGCCGGCCGGGGATACGCGTGCTCATGGTGGTGTTCGCCGCGTGCAGCGGCGGTGACGACGACGACACCGCGCAGGAGGTCGACGAAACCACAGCACCGACGACGACCGATGCGCCCGCCGACACAGAACCGTTGCGCGTCATCGCCCTGAACCAGCTGCACGGGCTGTTCTGCCCGGAGGAGACCGACTTCTGCGGTGCGCCGGCCCGGCTTGAACTGCTGTTCGCGGCGATCGAGGCGGCCGACTGTCCCGAGGTGGTCGGGCTGGCCGAGATCGGACCGCGGCAGTCGGTCCTCGTCCCGGAACGGTTGCCGACGTTGTGCGGCGGTGCGTACACGCTCTTGTACGACGCCGAAGCGCAGGCCGAACCCGTCGACAACGAGATGATCCTCACGTCGCTCGACCCCGTCGGCGAGGGCTACGTCGAACTGTCGAACCTGCCGTGGAGCGGGCACTGGGCCCAGTTCGACACGACGATCGGCACCGTCGACTTCGTGATGCTGCACCAGGCGAGTTCGTCGAACAACCCGCCGTGCACACCCGAGATCTGCGCGCCGATCTGCGTCGACGGCGAGGAGACCGGCACGTGCCACACCCGTGAGGTGTTGGCGTTCCTCGAAGAGCACGGTTCGCCCGACGGCATCCAGCTCGTGACCGGCGACCTGAACAAGTCGATCGACGACCCGCGGCTCGCGCCGTATCTCGATGCCGGCTTCGAAGACGCGTGGGCGCTCGCGGGGAACGCCGAGTGCGACCCGGCAACGGGCGCGGGGTGCACGTGTTGCGTCAACAGCGAGGTCGAGGACTACGACGGCGGGGGACTGCGCGACCCGGCCTCGTCGCGAGAGGGCCGCATCGACTTCGTGCTCGTCCGCAACCAATCCGACTGCGAGATCCAGGCAGAAGCCGACGTGTTCGCGGGCGAACAGGCCGCCGCACCGATCGACGGCTGGCTCTGGCCCTCGGACCACGCGGGCGTGCTCGCCGAGTTGTCGTGTAACTAGCGCGGCGACCGGAGCGACGGAGGAGCGTAGGGAGCTCGCCGGAGTGGTGACGACCTCGACCGCGCCGCAGGCGCCACTCAGTCGGAACCCGACCAGGAATTACGTGATGTCGAGCATGCGTTGCAGGGCGACGCGTGCCCACTCCGACGTGTCGTCGTCGACCACGATCTGATTCACGACGCGGCCCTCGACGAGGTTGTCGAGCACCCACGCGAGATGCGGTCCGTCGATACGGAACATCGTGGCGCACGGGCACACGAGCGGGTCGAGCGTGAAGATCGTCTTGTCGGGGTGTTGCTTGGCGAGGCGTTGCACCATGTGGATCTCGGTCCCGATCGCGAGCACGGCGCCGGCGGGCGCGTCGTGCACCCATTCCTGAATGCGTTCGGTGGAACCGACCTTGTCGGCCATCTCGACGATGTCGTGGGCGCACTCGGGGTGGACGACGATCTGCACGTCGGGGTAGTCGGCCCGGGCCTGGTTGACGTGCTCGGGCCGGAACCGCTGGTGCACCGAGCAGTGGCCCTTCCACAGCAGGAACGTGGTGTCCTTGACGTCGCGCTCTTCGAGGCCGCCGAGTTCGTGGCGCGGGTCCCACACGCGCATGTCGGCCTCGGAGTAGCCCATCGCGTGGCCGGTGTTGCGGCCGAGATGCTGGTCGGGGAAAAACAGCACCTTGTCGCCCTTGGCGAAAGCCCACTCGAGCACGGCCCGCGCGTTCGACGACGTACACACGGCGCCGCCGTTCCGGCCGACGAACGCCTTCAGCGCGGCCGAGGAGTTCATGTAGGTGATCGGCACGACGCGGTCGATGGCGGTGATGGCCGCGATTTCGTCCCAGGCTTCTTCGACCTGGTCGATGTTCGCCATGTCGGCCATGGAACAGCCGGCGTTGAGGTCGGGGAGGATGACGCGCTGGCGGTCGCCGGTGAGCACGTCGGCCGACTCGGCCATGAAGTGCACGCCGCAGAACACGATGTCGGTCGCCTGGTCGTTGTCCGCCGCGAACCGCGCCAGCTTGAACGAGTCGCCGACGAGGTCAGCCCACTGGATGACTTCGTCGCGCTGGTAGTGATGGCCGAGAATGAGGAGCTGGTCGCCAAGGGTTGCCTTCGCGGCAGCGATGCGCGCATCGAGTTCTTCGGGCGACGCGAGGGTGTACTCGTCCGGTAGTGGTGCCTGGAGCCGCAGCATGTCGGATGCCTCCTTCTTCGTTCCCACCCGCTCCCTGCGGAACGTGGCCTTCGGCTGGCAGTCCTCCGGTCCGCTTCCCGCCCCGTCGGGGTAGCTCCTCATCGGCCGGCGGGTGGCAGCCCGGTCGCCAGCACCGCGGGGTTGTTGGCCTGGGAGCTGTTGTCATTTCCACCGGGATACCGGGCCCGGCTTCCTGACCACCATAACACTCATGTCGAGTGGAAGCATTCCCAGAACCACGAAAGGGCCGGGGGTATCGGCAAAGGCCGCCACAATGGGGACATGGTCGCCCGTCCCCAAGCCGGATCGATCCCGGATGCGCCGGGGTCGTACCAGTTCATCGACGCGGTCGGGCGCGTCATCTACGTAGGCAAGGCCAAGAGCCTGCGCAGCCGGCTCTCGAACTACTTCCTCCAGCCCGAACTGCTCGCCGAGCGCACCCGCCAGATGGTGCAGGCCGCGGAGCGGGTCGAGTGGATCGTTTCGCAGAACGAGGTCGAGGCGTTCTTCCTCGAATTCAACCTCATCAAGGAGCACCGCCCCCGCTTCAACATCCGGCTGAAGGACGACAAGTCGTACCCGTACCTCGCGGTCACGCTCGACGAGGAGTGGCCGCGGGCGATGGTGATGCGCGGCCAGAAGCGCAAGGGAGTCCGCTACTTCGGGCCGTTCGCGCACGCGTACGCGATTCGCGAGACCCTCGACCTGCTGCTGCGGACGTTCCCGATCCGTACGTGCACGAAGAACAAATTCGACAACCACCACCGGTTGGGCCGTCCGTGCCTGTACGCGCACATCGAGAAGTGCGCGGCGCCGTGCGTCGGCGACATCGACAAGGAGGAGTACGACGGGCTCGTCAACGAACTACTCGACTTCCTCGACGGCGAGCACGACGCGATCCTCGAGCGGCTCGACGAGCGGATGCGCACCGCCGCCGACGCCATGGAATACGAGCGTGCGGCCCGGCTGCGCGATCAGATCACGAGCGTGCGCAAGGCCATCGAACGCCAGCAGATGGTCGCGAGTAGGGAGGAGGACTTCGACCTGCTCGGCATCGAGGAAGACGAACTCGAAGCGAGTGTGCAGGTCTTCTACGTACGCAGGGGACGCGTCGTCGGGCGCAAGGGGCTCATCGTCGACAAGGTCGAAGACCTCGACCCGCCGCAACTCGTCGCCCGGCTCATCGAGCAGCTCTATGCCGACGCGCCGGCCCACGACATCCCCCGGGAGATCCTCGTTCCGTTGCTCCCCGAGGAGTGCGACCTGTACGAGGAGTTCCTCGCGCTGAACCGGGGGGCAAAGGTCCGCATTCGCTTGCCCCAGCGCGGCGCCAAGCGAGAGTTGCTGGCGACCGCGACCCTCAACGCCCGCGAGGCGTTCACGCGCCACCGCCTGAAGCGGGCGTCCGACCACAACGCCCGCGCCCGCGCCCTGGTCGCGTTGCAGGAGGCACTCGACCTGCCCGAGGCGCCGCTGCGCATCGAGTGCTTCGACATCTCGAACCTCCAGGGCACCGAAGTCGTGGGCTCGATGGTCGTGCTGGAGGACGGGCTTCCGAAACGCTCCGACTACCGGCTGTTCAAGATCAAGAGCTTCGAAGGCCAGGACGACTTCGCGTCGATGGAAGAGGTGCTGACCCGGCGGTTCCGCAACTACCTGCGTGAGCGCGACGAAGGCGCGCAGAGCGGGAAGCGCTTCGCGTACCCCCCCAACCTGTTGCTGATCGACGGGGGCAAGGGTCAGCTCAACGTCGCGGTGCGCGTCCTCGAGGAACTCGGACTCGAAGACATCTGTGTCGCGAGCCTCGCCAAGCGTTTCGAAGAGGTGTACCTCCCGGGCCGCTCCGAACCGGTCCGCATCCCCCGCGACTCCGAAGCGTTGTACCTGTTGCAGCAGGTCCGCGACGAAGCCCACCGGGTCGCGATCACCTACCACCGCAAGCTCCGCGACAAGAAGATGACGAAGTCGGTGATCGACGACATCCCCGGCCTCGGCCCGACCCGCAAGAAGCGACTCCTCAAGGAATTCGGGTCGGTCAAGCGGCTACGGACGCTCACCGAGCAGGAGCTGGTCGACCTCGCCTGGTTGCCCGACGCAGTGGCCCGGAGCGTGTACGCACGGTTGCACGGCCTCGACGCGCGACCATAAGGACATGGCCACCGGCCTCGAAGTCACGATCATTACCGGCATGTCGGGCGCAGGCCGCTCCGAGGCCGCGCACGTGCTCGAAGACCTCGGCTATTTCGTCATCGACAACATGCCGCCGAAGCTCATCGGCAAGGTCGCCGAGCTGGCCCGAGGACACGAGACGCCGACCCTGTACGCGTTCGTCGTCGACGTCCGCTCCGGCGACTTCCTGGCCGACCTCGGCGCGGCGCTCGAGGAGCTCCGTATCTACGGTGCGACCACGAGAGTGCTCTTTCTCGACGCGGCCGACGACGTGCTGGTCCGGCGGTACGAGGCCAGCCGGCGTCGACACCCGATGTCCGACAGCGACCGGGTCAGCGAGGGCATCGTGCGCGAGCGGGCATTGCTCGAAACGCTCAAGGGCGAGACCGACCTGCTCGTCGACACGACGAACCTCAACGTCCACCAGCTCCGCGATCGCCTGCGCGAACTGTTCACGGAACGGTCGACGCAGACCGCACTGCAAGTCAACGTCGTGTCGTTCGGGTACAAGCACGGGCTCCCGATGGATGTCGACCTCGTGTTCGACTGCCGATTCCTGCCGAACCCGCACTGGGTCGACGCGTTGCGCCCGCTGACGGGCCAGGACGCGGCCGTGCGTGACTACGTGATGGCGCAGCCCGGGAGCCGCGAGTTCCTCGACGAACTCGACCGCCTCTTCGGCCTGTTGCTCCCCGGCTACGAGCAGGAAGGCAAGGCCTACCTGTCGATCGGGGTGGGGTGCACCGGCGGCCGGCATCGCAGCGTCGTCATCGGCGAGCAGCTGGCCGAGCGGCTCCGCCGACGAGGGTATTACGCCTCTGTACACCACCGTGACGTGGCGCGAGGTTGAGGTTCGCACGGCCAACTGGCGAACACACTTTCGGCTCTGCTGTAGTCGGGCCCCGAGCAACAGGAGGTCATCATGCCCGTACGTGTCGGGGTGAACGGGTTCGGTCGTATCGGCCGTTCCTTCTTGCGGGCCATTCTCGCCCGCGGCGAACAAGCCGAGATCGAGTTGGTTGCCGTCAACGACCCCTTCGGCGACGCGCACACCATGGCGTTCTTGTTGAAACACGACTCGGTCGGCGGCGTGCTCGCCAACGAAGTGAAGGAAACCGCCGCCGGCTTCTCGGTCGACGGGCGTGAGATCAAAAAGCTCGAGACCAAGGACCCGGGTGAGATCCCCTGGGGCGATCACGGCGTCGACGTCGTGATCGAGTCCACCGGTCTGTTCACGGCCAGAGACACGGCCGCCGGGCACCTCGCGGGCGGTGCCAAGCGGGTCGTCATCTCCGCGCCCTCGGGCGACGCCGACGTGACGATCTGCATGGGCGTGAACGACGAGGCCTACGACGCCTCCAAGCACACGGTCATCTCGAACGCGTCATGCACGACGAACTGCCTCGCACCGATGGCCAAGGTGCTGCACCAGAAGTTCGGGCTCGAGCAGGGCCTGATCACGACCGTGCACGCGTACACGAGCGACCAGCAGTTACAGGATCAGGCCGTCGCCACGCGTAGCGGCAAACCCGACCTGCGCCGCATGCGCGCCGCGGCAGTGTCGATCATCCCGAACACCACCGGCGCGGCCCGGGCCATCGGCCTCGTGATGCCCGAACTCAAGGGCAAGCTCGACGGCATGGCGCTGCGCGTTCCGACGATCACCGGCTCGATCACCGACCTCGTCGCGAACCTCGGCAGCGACGTGACCGCCGACGACGTGAACCAGGCGTTCGCCGAAGCCGCGGCCGACAAGAGCTACCGGGGCGTGCTCGTCCACAGTGACGAGCCGCTCGTTTCGGCTGACATCGTCGGCAATCCGGCGTCGTGCGTTTTCTCGGCCGTCGACACCGCGGCCAACGGCCGAATGGTGAAGGTGCTCGGCTGGTACGACAACGAGTGGGGCTACTCGAATCGCCTCGTCGACATCGTCGAGTTCGTCGGCAAGTAGCCGGCACAACCGTGGTTGACCCGATACCGCAGCTCGAAGACCTCCAGCTGCGCAAGAGCACGCGGGTGCTGGTGCGCGCCGACTTCAACGTGCCGTTGCACGACGGCATGATCGATGACGACTTCCGTATCGCCGCGGCACTACCGACGATCCAGTACCTGCGCGACAAGCACTGTTCGATCGTGTTGTGTTCGCACCTGGGCCGCCCGAAGGGTGCGCCCGACCCGAAGTACTCGCTCGCGCCGGTTGCCGCGCGCCTGTCGGAGTTGCTCGGTCAGAACGTCGAGCTGTCACCCGAGGTCGCGGGCTTTCACTCGGTCGGCATCGCGCAGAGCCTGGCGCCGGGCGAAGTGATGATGATCGAGAACCTGCGTTTCGCGCCGGGCGAGGAGAGCTGCGACCCGGCGTTCGCGACGAACCTTTGCGAGCTGGGCGACGCGTATGTGAACGACGCGTTCGGTGCCGCGCACCGTTCGCACGCCTCGATCATCGGCCCACCCCGCGTATTGCCGTCGGCGGGCGGACGCCTGCTCGCAGCCGAGGTCGACGCGCTCGGCCGCCTGCTCGGTGAACCGGCGCGGCCCTTCGTTGCCGTGCTCGGTGGCGCGAAGGTCAGCGACAAGCTCGGGGTCATCGATGCCCTGCTCGCCCGCTGCGACACATTGCTCATCGGTGGCGCGATGGCATTCACGTTCCTCGCCGCGCAGGGCTACGCGGTTGGGGACTCGCTCGTCGAGGCCGACCGGGTCGACCACTGCCGGGAGCTGCTCGATACGGGACGCATCCGGATTCCGAGCGATGTCGTCGTCGCCCGCGAGATCAATGCGACCGCCGAAACCCGTCACGTCGCCGCCACGTCAATTCCTACGGGGTGGAAGGGCCTCGACATCGGCCCCGAAACCGCCGGCACCTACGCCGACGAGATCAGCCGGGCCGCGACCGTGTTGTGGAACGGCCCGATGGGTGTGTTCGAACTGGAACCATTCGCGGCCGGCACGCGTACCGTCGCCGAAGCCGTCGCCGACTGCCGCGGCTACACGGTCGTCGGCGGGGGAGACAGCGCCTCGGCGGTGCGCCAGATGGGATTCGCCGACGACATCAGCCACGTTTCGACGGGTGGCGGCGCATCACTCGAACTCATCGAGCTCGGCGACCTCCCCGGCCTCGAAGCATTACGAAAAGGATTGGCATGACTCGCAAGCCTCTGATGGCGGGCAACTGGAAGATGCACCACAACCATCTCGAGGCGATTCAGGTCGTGCAGAAGCTCTCGTACCGCCTCGACGACAAGGACTACAAGGCGGTCGACGTCGCGGTGTGTCCCGCGTTCACCGCGTTGCGGTCGGTGCAGACCACGATCGACAGCGACAAGATCCCGATCGCGCTCGGCGCGCAGAACTGCCACTGGGAGACGAACGGCGCGTACACGGGCGAGGTCAGCGCGGCGATGCTCGCCAAGCTCAACGTCCGGTACGTGATCGTCGGGCACTCCGAGCGGCGCGAGTTGCTCGGCGAAACCGACGAGATCGTCGCCAAGAAGCTGCGGGCGGCACTCGGTGCGGAGCTGCAGCCGATTCTCTGCGTCGGCGAGACCCTCGACGAGCACGAGGCCGGCGCCACCGAGTCGAAAGTGACCGGTCAGGTACGCGCCGCGCTCGGTGGGCTGAAAGCCGACGCCGTCGCGCGGTGCGTGATCGCGTACGAACCGATTTGGGCAATCGGGACCGGCAAGAACGCCACGCCCGACGACGCCAATTCGACGATCGGCGTCGTGCGCTCCACGGTCCGTGAACTCGTCGGGGCGGACGCCGACGACATCCGCATCCTCTACGGGGGCAGCGTGAAACCGGGAAATATCGCCGAACTCATGGCCATGCCCGAGATCGACGGCGGTCTGGTCGGGGGAGCGTCCCTCGATCCGGACGACTTTGCCCGAGTCATCCGTTACGGGAGATAGTCTTTCCGATCGCCGGGTAAAGGTTGACCGAACGGCCGCTTGGGCCGATAAAGGTCGGTCCGTATCCGATTGTCCCCAGGTTGAGGAGGAACCGGTCTCGTGTGGCTCAACGCAACATTGGTCGCCGTGCACCTGATCGTTTCCTTCACTCTCATCGGCTTCGTGTTGCTCCACGCGGGTCGCGGCGGCGGCTTGTCCGACATGTTCGGCGGCGTCGGTGGAGCGTCTCTCGCAGGCTCGACGGTCGTCGAGCGCAACCTCGACCGCATGACGGTCGTGGCCGCGCTCATCTTCATGTTCACGGCCATCCTGCTCTCGTTGCGCCTCGAGTGACCCCACTTTTGGGCCGAGAGGTCGTATAACTAGGGCTTGGCTCGGTCAACGCCGGGTCGAGTTCGTGCTCAGACAGTCCGGTAGACGGGGAGGTCTCCACAGATGCGATCCGACCGAGCCTTGCATTGGCGCATACCCGCACTTCTGTGCGTCATGGCGCTGGTGCTGGCCGCATGTGGTGGCGGCGACGATGACGACGACACCTCGTCGACCGACGAAACCGACACGCAAGGGATCACCATTGCCGCCGAGCAGGAGCTGACGAACTTCAATCAGAACACGTCGGCCGACAACCTGCTCTGGGGCGCGATGATCGTGCGCCTCGTATGGCCGCAGATGTACTTCCAGACTCCCGACTTCAAGCTCGAGCCGGGATTCATGGCCGATGGTCCCGCCGAAGTCGTCACTGAAGACCCGTTCACGGTCCGATGGAAGATCAACCCCGACGCGGTCTGGTCCGACGGCACGCCGGTCAGTTCCGACGACCTCGAGTACTACTGGCAGTCGTGCAACGGCGCCGTCGACGAGGGCGAACCAGTTGATCCCGAAGACCCCGAAGCCACTGCGGTCGACTGCGTCTCGACCGACGGTTACGACCAGGTGACGCAGTTCACGAAGGTCGACGAGAAGACGGCCGAGGCTGTGTTCTCGGGTCCGATCGCCGAGTTCGACTCGCTCTTCTCGAACCCGATTCCGCCGGCGCACATCGCCCGGGCCGAGGGCGAGGACGCGTGGGGAACGGCGTTCATCGACAGTCCGATCGTGTCGGCCGGACCCTACACACTGGGCGAGTACGTCAAGGGGGAGTCGCTCACGCTCGAGCGCAACGAAGAGTTCTACGGCGAACCCGCGAACCTCGAGACGATCACGTTCCGCTTCATCGAGGAACCGGGCCAGATGGTCGACGCGCTGCGCAACGGAGAGGTTGACCTGATCTACCCGCAGCCCCAGACCGACACGATTCCCCAAGTCGAGGAGATCCCCGACGTCGCCTCGACCATCAGCTTCGGACCGACGTGGGAGCACCTCACGTTCAACTTCGCGAACACAGCCCTGGCCGACGCCGCCGTGCGCCAGGCGATCCTGCTCGGCACCAACCGAGTTGAACTCGTCGACATCCTCATGAAGCCGTTCTCGGAAGAGGCGACGGTTCTGAACAACCGCATCTTCATGAACGGTAACGACGGCTACCAGAACAACGCCGGCGACGTCGAGGAGTACGACATCGACGCGGCGAATGCGGTGCTCGACGACGCCGGTTGGGTCGAGGGTTCCGACGGCATCCGTGAGAAAGACGGCGAGCGACTCGCGCTACGCATCATCACCACGGGTGGAAACACGCTCCGGGAAGACACCGAGGAACTGCTCCAGAGCCAATACGCGGAGCTGGGCATCGAGTTGACCATCGACAACCGACCTGGTTCCGACGCATTCGACGTCATCTTCGGCGCCGAGGAGACGGCGGCCGATTGGGACATCGCGCTCTTTGCTTGGGTCGGCACGGTGACGCCCGCTATCAGCAGCGCACCGGTGTACGGCACGGGCCAGGGCAACAACCCCGGCGGCTACACCAACCCCGAGGTGGACACGGTCTTCGCCGAGGCGATCGCCGAACTCGACCAGACCCGGCGCTTCGAGTTGCTCAACGAGGCCGACGCCATGATGTGGGCGCCGACCGAGCTTCCCGACATCCCGCTTTACCAGAAGCCCACCCACCTCGCGTACCTCGACAAGTACGCGAACATCGTCGACAACACGACAAGCGAAGGCTTCACGTGGAACGCCGAGCAATGGGAGATCGTCGAGTAGTTCCATGACATGCGGAGAGGAGTGTCGGGCACTCCTCTCCGCCCGGAGAGGTCGTGTTCAGTTACATCCTCCGTCGACTGGCAATGTCGATCCCCACGCTCGTCGTCGCGAGCTTCTTCGTCTTCGTGCTCGTCGCA
>Ga0163152_10008791_pt1 | contig 10682 bp, 7 predicted proteins | sample OliLakLV19MP8IB2_FD_148635 | JGI IMG/M metagenome (GOLD analysis project Ga0163152, IMG submission 148635) | Freshwater microbial mat bacterial communities from Lake Vanda, McMurdo Dry Valleys, Antarctica - Oligotrophic Lake LV.19.MP8.IB-2 | ecosystem: Environmental > Aquatic > Freshwater > Lake...
GCGCAAAGCCGTGGCCAAGAAGTGCGTTGCCGAAATAAAGCTCCGCTCCCGCGTGAACAATGCGATCGAGCGCAGCGTCGCTGATTCCGTAGTTTTTTCCACCGACGGTGATGGGAAGAGGGTAGGCGTCCACCGCAAGGCGCAAGTTCACCTTGTTGCCGTCGACCCGGCCACGTGGAGTGATGGAAAAACCGGCGCGCACCTCCGTGGGGTCGACCATCGTGCTCGCTATCGCGACTTCTTTGCCAGTGGCTGCATCGACAGGGGCACTTCCTGAGGATTTTTTGCGGACTGTTCCGCACATCGTGACACTCTTTCCGTTGGCTGGATTCACGTAGCCTTCTTTGCATCCCGTCGGAATGTTGCGCACCGCGAGGCCAAGCGTGGGAAACCAGAAGTCCGCGGCCGTCAGCAGAATCCCTGCGTCAAACGCCACTGCCGACGTGCGGACGGAGTTCTTTCCGGCCTGAGTTTTGAGCGCGGAAAGCGAGTCGAGATCTTGCGCCGCGTCGAGGTCGAGAAGCGTGTAACGGATGTTGGGCCGTATGCTGACGCCGTAGCTGAAGAGCGATGCTCGTGTGCCGCTGGCAACGCCGAATGCCGCGCCCGCGGTGGTTTCTGAAAAGGCAAGAGTCTGCGTTCCCGCTGTCGATGCCGCTGCTGATCCTGCGGCCGGTGCTGTGGTGGTGGCTGCGGAGCGCGTGACGAACTGGCTGCGCGTCGGAAATCCGATGAGAAACGTGGGCGCGTTTTTTCCACCGAGCGTGATGAACGGAAAGGCCTGTGCTTCGGCGGTCAGTGGCTTGGAAAGCGAGGTGCTCGATTTGTCCATCATGCGACCGGTGACTCCCCTCGCGGGGCCACGCATGGCTGCGATGGCCGATGCGCTTCCGCCAACAGCGGCTCCAGGGAATGCAATTTCGTGAACGCCATCTCGTGAGCGCGGGTTTCGTGTACGGGCGAGGCCCGCAGGATTCGTGAACGCTGCAAGTTCGTCGTTGCCGATGGAAGTGAACGACCCTCCCATTCCCGCTGAGCGGATGCCTATCCAGTCCGTGGGGATTTCGCCCGAGGGTCCGAGAAAGCGTCCGCGTGAATCGGCAAACGGCGCCGAGGACGCGGGCTCCGCATCGGCATCCGCGGCGAATGCAGTCGAGATTGGCAGACACAAAAGCACAGGTGCGAATGCCGCGGCCCGGCGAGCAACCGAGCGTGCCGCGCGTCGTATGACGCAGCTTGCCGGGCGGAGTTCCCTCGCGCGCCAACAGGGGCGCGTTTTGGTGCATCGCTCTGGGCTTGTTGAACCGACCGCAGGGAGCATGGGCAATTCCTGTTCCTTTAAGATCCCGGCTCAGGCCGCCAAGGGAAAATGTGTTTTCCTCTCTCACCGCATCGGATTCCTCGCGCCTTTCTGGAGCAATTGGGGGTCATTTTTCCAACGTGCTCGCCACGGCTCGCAAACACCCCGTCAACGTGCGAATTTCTTTCATGTCGTAAAGCCGTGGTGCGCACGGGAAAACACTGCCGATCGACACCTGAAGAAGGTGAAAGCGGGCGGGCAAGCGGAACGGAAAAGGAACACGCCCACTATGAAATCGGCCGCGGTCATTGCCAAAGACCCAACACTGACGCAGCTCCTCGGACGCTTGCTGGCGTTTCTCGGGTCTGCATCATCGGCGACTTTTTATGCGTCCTGCGATGCCGCGCTCCCGCAAATCGCGGGAAAGCGACCGGATGTTCTCTTATTCGATTGGTCGTCGGTGGATGAGGCGCGAGCAGCCTGCGAGTTCTTTCAAAAACTGCGTCGCACAAACGGCTGTCGCAATGTGCCGATCCTCGTATTCGCAAAGGATCTGTCGGCACGGCTGGTGGCTATTGGAACGGATTACAGCATCGCGAAGATTCTTCTAGAGCGCACCTTGAGCGAAACCTTGCAACCGACCGTGGAAAGCCTGCTTGCCGATCTCGCCAAGCCATCATCGATGCGCTCTCATCTCGTGCGCCTGGAGCTCGCGGTGGAAAAGGAGGCGTTTGGAGAAGTCGATCGGATCGTTGAGGACTTCTTCGCCCTCTATCCCGAGCACCCCCGCGCATTGGTTGAGTATGCGAACCTGTGCATACGGCGCGGAAACTGGGCCAAGGCACGGCAGACGGTCACCACAGCCGCGCAGAAATTCCCCGACAACCTGCGTGTTCTGAATCTCGCGGCGCGTCTCGACATGCATGAGGGACGGATGCAGGACGCCATCGCGTCGCTTGAAAAAGCAGATCTGCTCTCGCCAAAGAACCTCGATCGAATGGTGATGTTCGGCGACGCGTACCGGCAGACGGGCGACAATGACCTCGCACGAGGATACTACGATCAGGCACTCGAGATTGATGGCCAGAATGCTGATGCGCGCAAAGGTCTGGGCCAGGTGGAGCTTTCGGAAGGGGACGTAAATGCGGCGCTGGAGATGTTCCGCGACGCTGCGAGCGAAGAGGAGGTCGGCGGATATTTCAACAACACGGCCATCGTGGCCGTGCGCCGGCAGGACTTCGCGCTCGCCATGAAGCTTTACGGAGCCGCCCGCAACGCTGTGCGCGCCGACGTGCTCCGCGCGAAAATAAGCTACAATCAGGGCCTCGCGTACCGCAAATGGAACAAACTCGATGAGGCCATTCAGGCGTTTGGCGAGGCGCTCTCTTTTGATGCGGCGTTTGAGAAGGCGAAGAACGCGCTCGCGTCTTTTTCAGAGGCGAAGGTGCGCGAGGTGCTGGGGCGCGATGTCGACGTGGGCCGTGCCATCGTGCAGGCCGAGATCGCAGGGATTGCCGCGGATGCGGGTCAGATGATCCTGAAGGACGAGGACTCCGCGTTGGCTCACTTTTCCACTGCAGGTGGCGGCCCGGGCGAAGAGACTTTTCTTGGGCCTGTCTCGGCCCCTTCAGTCCCTTCGGCCCCTGCGGCCCCTGCGGCCCCTTCGGCCATTACGGTGCGAGACACAGAGAAAAAGACGACCGCCTTCACGTTCGGATCCACCGGGACGGAGGGCGCGGGCAACAAAGCTGGCACAGGCGCGGGCAAGGTTGACCCGGCGGTCGCGGCCCCGCAGAAAGGGAGCGGAGCGGCGCCACGCAGCGCCGTGCGCAAACCGGAGGAAAAATCTCCAGAGCGCGACCCGCATGCGCCCCCAGCCGCACTCGACGTTCCACCGGCCCCGAAGTTCATGCTGGATGAAGAGGATTTTTGATGCCTTTGAGCTGGAACGAAGCGTTTCCACAGTGGTCTCATGGCGTAGGTCTTCCCGCGCGTTGGCATGCGGTGCTTGGCCCGGGCCCCATCGACGATGCCGAACTCGCGTTCGCGTGTGATGTGGAAGCACTTCCGAAAATCGAACTCCATGTTCACACCGAAGCGGCCGTGGGCGAATCGTTTTACTCTGCCCTCAATGCAAAGCACGTGCTCTATCCGGACGAGAACCTGCCGGCGTTGCGCGCGCCCTTCGCCACGCTGCACGATTTCGTGCTCGCCTGGATCGACAACACCAAACTGCTGCGCGATGTGGAAGCTTTTGAAGACCTCGTGGTGGATTTTGTGAGGGCGCAGGCAGAGCAGAACATCGTCTATACCGAAGCGCACGTCTCTCCGTCGGACTTTTCTTACGGGCGTGAGCGTTCACCGCGTGGCGCTCTTCCTTTTCCAATCGTGGCGCTTCTGCATGCCTATGCACGTGGGGCGCGGCGCGCGGCCGAGCTTTTTCCTCACGTGTTTGTGCGTTTTATCGTGGACGCACTGTGGTTCGCATCGGAACCGGAATATTCGCGCATGCTCGCCGCGCTCGCGGAGGTCATTGCCTTGCCTGAAGCACAGGATCCTCGCGGTGGCTGTTACTTCGTCGCTGTGGGCCTGGGTGGTCGCGAAGCGAGTGAACGCGCTGTGGAAATTCTCCCGTTCATAAACGGCGCACGCGCACTCGGTCTGGGAATCGATGTCCACTCCGGTGAAAACACCACCGCAAGAGAGCACCGCCACAGCGTTGAAACGCTTTTGCCGGATAGGGTGGGCCATGGAATCCAAGGGGCGGCGGCCGGATTCTTTTTCCCTGGCCACATAGCGACGTGTCCGCTCTCCAATCTCCTCACCGGATCGTGGACAGAGGATCTGTCGCGTCACCCGGTGGCGGCGATGGCCGAAAAAGGACACTCTTTTTCCATTGGAAGCGATGATCCATTGCTGTTCCGAACAACACTCACGCTCGAGTTTGTGGCCCTGCGCCGCGTGTTCGGATTTGGCCACGACTTCGTGGCGCTCGCACGCGCGAATGCTCTTGCCGCATGCTTTGACAAGGAAACGGCGCGCGCGGCGCTTGGAGCATCAGTACGGGTGGGACAGCCCCTGGCTTGATCAGTCTTCGCTGTCGGTCACAGAAACGGCATCAATAGAGACCACGTCGATTTCACCCGAGCATGCCGCTCCTTTCTGGCCTCCCTGCTGAGCACCCTGCTGGGCGCCTTGGGAACCCTGGTGAACCGGGGCGTCGCTCATCACGCGCGACAGCATCAATGGGCCGAAACCGAACACGGTGACAACCTGGTCCTTGCGTCCGGTCACGAGTGCGCGAGTCTGGCTTCCAGAGGCCACGCGAAGATCGCTGATGGTGTTGGCAACGGCACCGCAGCCGAGAGAATAATTGAGAGTGAACTTGGAGAAAGCCTGCTGGCGAGGCGCAATTTCCGTTTTGCCGGTCAGAGACGCGTCAATGGGAAGAGCGGAGGCGGCAACAGGTGCTGCGAGAACGAGGGCAGCGATGATTTTGGTCAACATGTGAACTCCTTTGGTTTCGCCCGAAGCGGGCGAGAGTTTAAGTAACGTGGCGCGGTGGCATGGCCAAGGGCACGTCGAGGACTTGGCTGATGATTTAAAAAATAGCGCGAGCCCGGCTGTGGCAGGAAAAGATTCCAAGCCGCTCGATATTTTCGCTGAGTGTTGCGCGACACCGGCATCGAAACATGGGCGTCAAAAAAAGCCACGGCATGCAAACGCCTCACTGGACGGCATGACCGTGGCGCAGTCAAGAGCGCTGAGAGTCACACGGCGAGCAGCAGCATCTGCTCGAGAGGCGAGGGTTTCTCGCCAACCTTGGCGAATTTGATCGCGGCTTCTCGGCCACGGCGGCGGGCCAAGGAAACGACTTTGGCACTTTGATTTTCCGTGGCCGCGGGTTCGATCAGGTGTCGCGCGTCGCGCAGGAAGTCTTCGAGCAACGGGTTGCGCGAGAGCTTGCCCTGGCCCGTGACAATGGCGAGCGCGCTTTCGGTCTGTTCGCGCATCAAGTCGTGCGATGCGTCGCGGAACACAGCGAGGTGTCGCACGAGAATGCGACCGATAGACGCCGCCAGATCCCGCTGATTGACTTCGACGGCGGCGCGCTGCAGCAGCGCGATGTGACGCGTGGCATTGGAAAGCGTGACCACGTCTTTTGAGATGAATTCGCTGTAGCTCGCAAGGAACGGCGGAAATTCGTCGGGATGCTTGAGCATGAAGTGCTTGAGCACGTTGTGACTCATTTCCGCCAAAGCAGGCGAGGACATGAAGAAAGCGTTGAGGTGCTCGACAAGGAAGAAGAACGAAGCGTTCGCCTTGCGTTTGTCCTCGAAGAAAGCTTTGAGCATGTCGTCGAGCAGTGACTGGCCAAAGCGCGAGATGACTCGATTGAGCTGCATGGACGCCTGGCTGCCCTGTGGACACCGGGTGAGGTAATGCACCAGTGCGATTCGGATGGCCATATTGTTGATGTTGCTGCGCGCCAGAAGATTCGTGGTGATGTATTCCACCACGCGGCCGGTTTCGCGCACGTCGAATCCAAGGTCACCCACTCGTGCGGCAAGCTGCAGGCCAAGCTCCGTGAGAAGCACGAGGATGGTCTGCGCGAGCGGGATACGTCCGTGCCGATCTGTGAGTTCGCTGTCCACCATCTCAAGCAGGATGAGCGAAAGTTCGCGCAGGAACTCAGCATCGGTGGTGCGGTCGATGGTGACTTTCAAAAGTATCGTGGCCGCGTCCCAGTCACGTTCAGTGGCAATCGCGCAGGCAACGAGATGCACGACACTCTCGAGGCGCCGCTCCCCGTCGAAACGCTCCTTCAGATTCGTGGCGACATCACTGCACAGAGCCGTACGCTCCTCGCGGCTCAGGTGCTTGTACAGCTTCGTGAACGCCAGTCTGCGCTGGTCGGCGCCGGGTTTGGTGGCGTCGGCGGCCTTGAGTATCTCAATGGCTCCTTTGACGCCTGTTTCGCCCGGATTGTCTTTTTTCCCCGCCGTCATATGTGTGCCCTCATTGGATCTCTCTCGCTCTCTCTTCGCTGCCGCCTAGGAAACAGAACCTGGCGATATTTAACGAAACACAAAAAAACAGACTCAGGACGCTTCGTGCCGCTTGATGTAATCGGCGATCCGGCCGCGCGCCGCATCGTCGAGTCCGCGCAGCTCGAGACCGTAGCCCGTGGGCAGCCCTTCGCCGCGGCACTGGCGCACGATGACGCCGTGGAGGTGCATAGGCTTGCCGAGTCCCCGGCCTTCTTTCAAGGTGAGCTTCACCTCGTCACCCTGCTCAAACACACCGGACGCGGTCTCGAAAAACACGCCCGATAGAGAGATGTTGCTGATGTGTCCCGAGGCCACGTGCGCATCGTTGTGCGCCACCACGCGTTCACGGATGGGAACGCGATCGCGTTTGCGCTTGGGTTTGTCACCCGCCGCATCGGGTTTCAAAGGGCGCATAGGCGTCGAGGCTGTTGTCTTGCGCAGCGCATTGGCCTGCGCCTGCGAGAGTTCGCTGACGTCCTTGAGGAACTTCCAGTCGGAGAAACCTTCCCGGTAGACGTAGTCGTCCTGCGTCAACTGACCAGCGACAATGGCCGCCAGCAATTCACCCTCCTGCAACGGACCGACCTGGTTTTCACGAGCGTAGTAGAACCACACCCTTTCCTGACCTTGCGACATGCGCGAACCCTCCATGCGTCACGCCCTTGCGCACCACACCTTGCGGTGCGCTTGATTGGGAACGAAACGGAAACGATTTCCTTCATCATCGGACCCATTTGGAGCGGAGTTGAGGATAATTTAGTACGCCGCGAAGCCTTGAAAATAGTGCGTGCAATATTGTTACCTTATGAGATGTCCAGGCGCCGATGGGCAATTCGGTTTCTTTTCCATGTGGCGAAAAAGGCTCACAGTGGAAAAGAACACTGGCGAGAGGAGATGCGCCCGATGAATCGTGTCGTTTGTTTGTTGTTGTTGTGCGGCATGGTCTTCTCGCAACGGGCCCTTGCCGTGTCCGACTACGATCGAGAAGTCCGCGCGCTTTCGAATCTGTACACTCAGGCACGCCGTCCCCGGCTCGAGGCAAGCGTGTTCGCACGTATTGACTGGGTGCAGCGCACAGCTCTGCTCAACGTGGTGTGCGCGGCGGAGCCTCGGCCTCGCTGTCTGGAAGCTGTGACGTTGGGGCTTACCGACAATGCGCTCGTGGTGCGCGACCACGCGTTTCGACTCCTTCTGCGCTTCGCCGATGTGTCAGACGGCCGCAAGACCGATGCCGCGCGCGCCATAGTGGCCGACGACCGCAACTACCGCCGCGGGCAGGGCCTCTGGATCGTGGAGAGAGCGAAGACTTATCTCTCTGCGGAGGCCCCCTGAACGGGTGAGCGCGAATTCCCCTCAACACTTTTGGTGCGTCTGCCGATCTTCAAGAGACACCCTGATCTTGGGAGTCGCGCCTTATGAGACCGAAGGAAATGCAGAGAAGCCGGCCGTCGGGGAAATGGCCTGGCGCCGGGCTCAGCGCGACACTGACTCTTTCGCTGTGTCTGTTGTCTGCCTGCGAACAAAAATTGGTTGGAATTTCCAGCACGAACATCCCAACACCGGCTGCGGAGAAAGACCCCCGCAAGGCGGCAAGTCGTTCAAAAACAGGTAAGAATGGCACAAGCAATGAGGGCGAGAATGTAGTGACGCCCACGCCGACACCCACGTCAGCGCCCGATGCCGTGCTGGAACCTGCGGTTACGCCCACCGGGCAGGCGAGCGCCGTTCCAACCACCGTCGCGACGCTTGTGCCGACGCCTTCGCCGACTCCTTCCCCAGCCGTCAACACTTCACCCTCGGGTTCGATCACCTGCGCCACACCTCACGTTGCAGTGGCCGCGGGGAGCCCTTACGGTTCGTTTGCATGCACTGGCGCAAGCGATGCCGACGCGGGTGACACGCTGACGTATTCGCTCGCCACATCGAGCGGAACAAACTGCCCATTTGTTGGTGCAACCGGAATCATCGCGGGGGCCACGCCCGCTGCGGCGGGGTCGTGCGAGTACACCGTCAGAGCTTGTGACGCGTCAAGCGCCTGCACGGCGGCGAGCGTGAGTCATTTCGTTTCGGTGTTTTCAGTCAGCTCCGCATTCTTCGGCTCCCCTTCGCTTGATGCGCAGTGCAAAGTCGACTGGTCGACGACGAACACGCTTTCGGCAAATCTCTCGTCGGCCTCTTACGGAGGAGGTTCCAGCGTCACGGGAGCGAATGTCACGGCCCTCTCCAACAAATGGACGTTGGACTTTTCCACCCCCGGTCAGCCCGTGGCAGGCTCCCATTCCGCGACGTACGGGCTTCTGGGAGCCAACCTCGATGGCGTTGCCAGATCCGGGATCTTTTCCGCGGCCACACCACCTGCGTTTTCGGTGACCGCCACTGCCAATGCGACCACCGCCCAGCTCGCCATCGTGGCGCGCAGTCCCGCTATCGCCGGCACCATCGAGGGTATGCCTGGCCGTGAGATGCCACGGGTTTCGACGGTTTGCCACACATGCACATCCACTCACGGGTATGGTCAGATCGCTGCGGGCATGTTCAACAGCTGTGCGCTCACGTCCACCGGCGGCGTGATGTGCTGGGGCCGCCACAACGAAGAGGGCGGCGGGGCCGTGGGCAACGGTGGCGCCAGTGGCTTTTACAACACGCCGCAACAGGTCACTGGACTCACGAGCGGTGTGAAAGCCGTGAGCGTCACCACCCGTCATGCCTGCGCCATCGTGAATTCTGGTGTCGCGGACGAGGTGAAGTGCTGGGGCTCCAATGAAAAGGGTCAGCTCGGTGTTCCTTTAGCGACAACGCAGTCTCTCAGCCCTGCAGCGGCTGTCACACTTCCCATGGGAACCACTCCTGTGCAGATTGAAGTTTCCACGCACAGTTTTCACCAAGGTGCCGATGCGGGCTTGAGCTGTGCGCTGCTGGCGCCAGACGGCAAGCTTGCGTGCTGGGGTTCCAACACTCATGGACAGTTTGCGGATGGAACGACCGACGCGACCAGCGCGCCGACGCCCGTGGTCATCAAAAAAGACGCCTCGACCGAGCTCACGGGTGTGAAACAATTCACTCTGGGGCGCAAGCACGCCTGCGCCGTTGTTCAGGAGGCCAGTGAGTCGAACGCCTACTGCTGGGGTCAGAACGACTATGCGCAGCTCGCACTTCCCAATTCGGGCGGAGGAGCGGTGGCATCGACCACTTACGCCACCAAGGTCACGAGCTTTAACGACATCGTGCAGCTGACGGCGGCCGTTGGATGCGGATCGTGCGCGAGCGAGCAGTCGCACACCTGCGCCCTGCGCGCGGGAGGGACTGTGCACTGCTGGGGCGCCGACAACTCCGGGCAGCTTGGAGATGCTGCGCACACGAACGGAACAGGCGTCCCCACTCCGGTACAGGTTTCCGGCATCACGAGCGCAGTGCAGATCTCGGCCGGCCATTTTCACAACTGCGCACTGCTCGCTGACAGCACGGTGCAGTGTTGGGGAAAGGCGCGCGGTTGGCCCTACGATGGGTCCGGAAACAACCTTGGAGACAGCGCGTCGGCAGTCGACAGCGAAACGCCCGTAGTGGTCAAGATGGGTCAGGTGAGCGCCACCGACGCGAGCCCCGATGCCACCACTCCTCTCACCGATGTGGTTGCCATTGAGGCGGGTGCTTACCACTCCTGTGCACTGATGCGTTCTGGCGCGATGAAGTGCTGGGGCCAGAGTGAAAACAGAGGCGGCATGGGAAACAATGCGAATGGATCCGTCAGCCTTGCGGCATTCGTTCGCGACCCTGCGGCTCCCACTCTGGACGCACTCGTCACTCGCGTGAGGATGTGCACCAAGTGGGATGTGAGTTCACCCTGACTCGCAAGGCGTAACGCCGCGACGCCACGAGACCCCTTTGCCCATGATTCAAGAATTTCCCAGTACGTGCCGATGAGTCTCAGGTGCCGACGTGCACAGGAGATTCCATGCGCAAACCTTCCCCCCCATCCGATTTTCGAAACGCACCGCGCGTGTCTGTCGCGCTGGTGGCTTCCTGTTTCGCGGTCCTTGGCCTGGGAGCGTGCCGGGGCGACGAGGCAGAAAAGGTCACGCTCTCCCGCAGCACCACGAAAGCCGCACTGATTCGGAAAGCTGCGGGCACCGATGCCGGCGCCGGGAAAAAAGTGGAAAAGAAGGTCGATCCGAAGGTAGCCACGAGCGCACCGTTCACGAACGAAGAAGCCATGCGTTACCTTACGACGGCCTGCGCCGGGTGCCACGACAAAGGCAAACCCTACCAGAGCTTCTGGGGCTTTGATTCCGAAAAAATCACGCCCGAGAGCTTCGCCGTGGATGCGCTCGCCT
>Ga0163152_10008792_pt1 | contig 10681 bp, 9 predicted proteins | sample OliLakLV19MP8IB2_FD_148635 | JGI IMG/M metagenome (GOLD analysis project Ga0163152, IMG submission 148635) | Freshwater microbial mat bacterial communities from Lake Vanda, McMurdo Dry Valleys, Antarctica - Oligotrophic Lake LV.19.MP8.IB-2 | ecosystem: Environmental > Aquatic > Freshwater > Lake...
TCGTCGGGGGCGAAGGCGAGGGCATGCACCGGCTCGTGACCGAGCACTGCGACGAGCTTGCACGGCTGCCGATGCGCGGCCGCGTCGAATCCCTCAACGCGTCGGTGGCCGCGGGCCTGGCCATCTATCGCCTCCTGGACGGTTCGCTTTTCGGTGCCCCGGAGGAGGCCGGCCCCTCGAAACGGGCACGCTGACGGTTCTAGCACCGCCGGACGACGCGCGCCGTTACGCTCGAATGCCGGAAAACACGGGTATTTCCGCTTCGCGATTTGACACCACGCAGCACGGTTGATAGCAGCCCGAGTTTCGATTTCGGAACCTGGGGCACTCGTTGAGGCGCATGTCGCGCACGACGGGGTGTTTGCAGGGAGGCTCGAGCGGCAGACCGCAAGGCGGGAGGCGCAAGATCCGACGGATTTTTGGCGGTGCCGATGTAGCTCAACTGGTAGAGCACCTGATTTGTAATCAGTAGGTTGCCAGTTCGAGTCTGGCCATCGGCTCCAAGCGACGAAGGGAAAAGCGAGAGAAGGCTAGGCTAGGCGGAGAGGTACCCGAGTGGCCAAAGGGAGCAGACTGTAAATCTGCCGGCGATAGCCTACGAAGGTTCGAATCCTTCCCTCTCCACCATTTTTTCCTTTCGGCGCGTGGTGCTGCCGAAGACGATCGGATTCTTCAGCCCTACCAAATGCGTGAGCCGCTCCGCTGCACCTGCGGGGTTTTATGGTTTTTTCGTGCGGGAGTAGCTCAGATGGTTAGAGCATCAGCCTTCCAAGCTGAGGGTCGCGAGTTCGAATCTCGTCTCCCGCTTTTTGTTTCCACCGTGACCGTGCGGCGACACTGTAAGGGCGCAAGCTCGACAGGAACCAAGCCGCTGCGTGATTCGACAAGGGTTGCCCACGTAGCTCAGTAGGTAGAGCACGTCCTTGGTAAGGACGAGGTCACCGGTTCGAATCCGGTCGTGGGCTCCAGCAAACGCACTCGATCGGAATCGCCGGATCGAAGCGAGAATAGAGAGGAAAGAGCATGGCCAAGGAGACGTTCAAGCGCACCAAGCCCCACGTCAACGTGGGAACGATCGGTCACGTCGATCACGGCAAGACGACGCTGACGGCTGCGATCACGATGGTCCAGAGCAAGAAGGGACTGGCAGCGTCGGTCAACTTCGAGGACATCGACAAGGCTCCCGAAGAGCGCGAGCGCGGCATCACGATCGCGACGGCGCACGTCGAGTACGAGACGCCGACTCGCCACTACGCGCACGTCGACTGCCCTGGCCACGCCGACTACATCAAGAACATGATCACCGGCGCCGCGCAGATGGACGGTGCGATCCTGGTGGTTTCGGCCGCCGACGGCCCGATGCCGCAGACGCGCGAGCACATCCTGCTGGCGCGCCAGGTCGGCGTTCCGCGCATGGTGGTGTTCCTCAACAAGGCCGACATGGTTGACGACGCCGAGCTTCTCGAGCTCGTCGAGCTCGAAGTTCGCGAGCTGCTGACCAAGTACGAGTTCCCCGGCGACGAGATCCCCATCATCAAGGGCTCGGCGCTGCAGGCCCTGAGCAATCCGACCGACCCGGTGCACATCAAGTGCATCGAAGAGCTGATGACGGCGATCGACACGTACGTGCCGCAGCCGGTTCGCGAAGTGGACAAGCCCTTCCTGATGCCGGTCGAAGACGTGTTCCTGATCTCGGGCCGCGGCACGGTGGCTACGGGCCGCATCGAGCGCGGCCGGGTCAAGGTGGGCGAGGAAATCGAGATCGTCGGCATGAAGCCGACTGCCAAGACGACGGTGACCGGCGTCGAGATGTTCCGCAAGCTGCTCGACGAGGGCGAGGCGGGCGACAACGTCGGCTGCCTGCTGCGCGGCACCAAGCGCGAAGAGATCGAGCGCGGCCAGGTGTTGGCCAAGCCCGGCTCGATCACGCCGCACACCAAGTTCACGGCCGAGGCCTACGTGCTGACCAAGGAAGAAGGCGGACGTCACACTCCGTTCTTCAACGGCTACCGCCCGCAGTTCTACTTCCGCACGACCGACGTGACGGGAGTGTGCACGCTGCCCGAAGGCACCGAGATGGTGATGCCGGGCGACACGGTGCAGCTGCAGGTCAATCTGATCATGCCGATCGCCATGGACGAAGGCCTGCGCTTCGCCATCCGCGAAGGCGGACGCACGGTCGGCGCGGGCGTCGTCAGCAAGATCACGGAGTGAGAGCGAGAGCTCGAACGTTCAATTGAGTAGGAGCGAGAGCTCGAACTCCGAAACGGCGAGCCGCGAGCCGGTCGAGAGCGGAAACGCTCCCCGGAACGACGGCTCCAGGAAGAACGAAAGGCGCGACCTCGAACTAGCGAGCGCACTTTCAAGAGAAGAGAGAGGAAGAAGCTATGCGCGACCAGATCGTGCTCGCCTGCGAGTCCTGCAAGCGAAAGAACTACCGGACCAGCCGTAACAAGAAATTGTCGACGGACAAGCTGGCGCGCAAGAAGTTCTGTCCCTCGTGTCGAGTGCACACGCCGCACAAGGAAGGCAAGGTCTGAGCGTTGGGTCTGGGTCAGTAGCTCCAATTGGTAGAGCGTCGGACTCCAAATCCGAATGTTGCAGGTTCGAGTCCTGCCTGACCCGTTCATCCCGAGCTGGCGAGGGATGAACATCCAAACGCCGCTTAAGTGGCGGGGACGCCAAGGGTGAGAGCGAGAGCTCGAACATACGATGAAGAAAGCAGTGAGCAACGAGACGCCAAACGATCCGCGCGCACCGAAATCGGGCGGCCCAGGCGAATGGATCACGCAGGGCCGGACGTTCGCCGACGAGGCGGTCACCGAGCTCAAGCGCGTGTACTGGCCGTCGCGCAAGGAAACCACGGCGTTCACCTGGGTGGTGCTCGTGGTCGTCGCATTCGTGTCGCTTTACCTGGGGGTGGTCGATTACCTGATCTCCCTCGGCATGCGCCTGGTGTTCTGAGAACAGGAAAGGCTGGCAGGATGAGCGACAAACAGTGGTACGTCGTGCACACGTACTCCGGATATGAGCAGAGCGTTAGGCGGCAGCTCGAGGAGCGCATCCGCGCTTTCGGGCAGGAAGAGCTCTTCGGCGACCTGCTCGTGCCCTCCGAGCAAGTGGTCGAGCTCGTGAAGGGAAAGAAGCGCACCGCCACGCGCAATCTGTATCCGGGCTACGTGCTGGTGCAGATGATGCTGACGGACGAGACCTGGCACACGGTCACCAGCACTCCGAAGGTGACCGGTTTCGTGGGTGGTTCGACGAACCCTCCACCGGTGCCGGACGAGGAAGTGAAGCGGATTGCAGTCCAGCTTCAGGAAGGATCCACGCGGCCGAAAGCGAAGGTCGCATTCGAGGTCGGGGAGTCGGTCAAGGTCGTCGATGGTCCGTTCGCGGATTTCAGCGGCGTCGTCGAAGAAGTCCGCCCCGACAAGGGTACGCTCAAGGTCGCGATCACCATCTTCGGACGTTCAACGTCCGTGGAGATGGAACTCGTACAAGTCGAGAAGATGTAGGTCATGGCGAAGAAAGTCGTCGATCAGGTCAAGCTTCAGATTCCATCCGGCAAGGCCAACCCGAGCCCGCCGGTCGGTCCCGCGCTGGGTCAGCGCGGTGTGAACATCATGGAGTTCTGCAAGGCGTTCAACGCCGCCACGCAGAGCATGGGCGACGTGCTCATTCCGGTGGTGATCACGGTCTACTCCGATCGTTCCTTCACCTTCGTGACGAAGACGCCGCCGGCGTCGATCCTGTTGCTGAAGGCCGCGGGCATCGAGAAGGGTTCGCCGATTCCGAACAAGAACAAGGTTGGAAAGGTTTCCGCCGCGCAGGTGCGGCAGATCGCGGAGCAGAAGCTCCCCGATCTCAACGCGAACGACGTGCAGGCCGCGATCCGTATCATCGAAGGTACGGCGCGCAGCATGGGCATCACGGTCGAGGGCTAGAGTGATGACGCCAGTCCGAACGGAGCAATTGGATGGGTAAGGGCAAACGCTACGAAAAGGCCGCCAGCGCGGTTGATCGCTCGAAGTTCCTCACGCTCGACGAAGCGATGGCAATCGTCGCCAAGGGCTCCGGCGCCAAGTTCGACGAAACCGTCGAGCTCGCGCTCAAGCTCGGCGTCGATCCGCGCCACGCCGACCAGAACGTGCGCGGCACCGTCTCGCTGCCTCACGGCACCGGCAAGACGGTTCGCGTCGCGGTCTTCGCCAAGGGCGAGAAGGCGAAGGAGGCCGAAGAGGCCGGCGCCGACTTCGTCGGAGCAGACGAGCTCGTCAACAAGATTCGCGACGAAGGCTGGACGGATTTCGACCGTGCCGTCGCGACGCCCGACATGATGGGCGCCGTCGGTCGCATCGGAAAGATCCTCGGCCCGCGCGGCCTGATGCCGAACCCCAAGGTCGGCACGGTAACGATGGACGTCGCCCGCGTGGTGCGCGAGCTCAAGGCCGGTCAGGTCGAGTTCCGCGTCGAGAAGGCGGGCATCATCCAGGTCGGAGTCGGCAAAGTGTCTTTCGGCGCCGAGAAGCTGCTCGACAACGCACGCACGGTCATCGCGAGCGTCGTGCGCGCCAAGCCTTCGACGGCCAAGGGTCAGTACATTCGCACGGTCTACGTTTCTTCGACGATGGGTCCCGGCGTACCGGTCGATACCGGCGACCTCAAGGTCGCGAGCTGATCGCGAAGCGGCGAGATCGAGTGTTGGAAGTCGAGGGCGCGAGCCCGAGCTCCAGATAGGAAGACGGAAACATGAACCAGACAGAGAAACAGGTCGTCATCGGGGAGCTTGCCGAGAAATTCGGCAACGCCCCCCTCGTGGCGCTTTCGCAGTACCGCGGACTCACGGTGGCGCAGATGACCGATCTGCGCGGCCAGCTTCGCGCGGTCGAGGGAGAACTCCTCGTCGCCAAGAACACGCTCGTGTGGCGCGCGGTGATGGAGACCCCGAACAAGGTGGTCGAGCCGTTGCTCTCGGGCCCGAACGTTTTCGCGTTCGGCTACGGTGATCCGGTCGCCTTTGCGAAGGTGATCGACACCTACGCCGACAAGAACGAGAAGTTCGAGGTCAAGGGCGCCGTCATGGAAGGTGTCCTGCTCGACAAGAAGCAGCTCGCCAAGCTCGCCACGATGCCGGGCCGCGACGAGCTGCGCGCCAAGCTGCTCGCGCTGATGATGACGCCCGCCACGATGCTCGTGCGCGTGCTGTCGGCACCGGCCCAGGGCTTTGCGCAGGTGCTGGACGCGCGCAGGCGCCAGCTCGAAGGCGCAGGCGCCACGGACTGATTGAAGTAACGACCGCGGCGGCTTTACGCTTCGCGGTCACGGAACGGCACCGGCCCCCGGACGGTGCAACGCTTCCGGCAAGAGGCCCCTCGAAAGAGGGCCGAAAACGGCTCCGGGACAGAACGGGAACAACACGCACGGGCGCACGAACAGGGCGCAGTGCAGGAGAAAATCATGGCTCTCAGCACAGAAGAAAGATCCACCATCATCGAGAAGCTGTCTGCGGCGACCGTCCTTGAGATCGCCGAGCTCGTCAAGGAGCTCGAAGACAAGTGGGGCGTCAGCGCGGCGGCTCCCGTGGCAGTAGCCGCGGCGGCGGGCGGTGGTGCTCCGGCAGCAGCCGAAGTCAAGGACGAGTTCGACGTCATTCTCACGGCGGCCGGCGAGAAGAAGATCCAGGTCATCAAGGTCGTGCGCGAGCTGACCGCCCTGGGCCTCAAGGAAGCCAAGGACCTCGTCGAGGGTGCGCCGAAGGCTGTCAAGGAAGGCGTGAGCAAGGCCGACGCAGACGCGATGAAGGCCAAGCTCGAGGCGGAAGGTGCCTCCGTCGAGATCAAGTAGCGACGGTTCTTGCGCCGCGTCTTCGCGCGGCGTGCACTAGGGGCCGCAACTGAGTCCGGCAAGAGGTCGCAATCGCGACCGTTCGGCAAGAGGTCGCAATCGCGACCGTTCGGAAAGAGGTCGCAATGGCGAGAGTTACACAAAATTTCAGGCTGCGGCGGAATTTCGGGAAGCTTCGCAAAGTACTGGATGTACCGAACCTGATCGACATCCAACGGCGATCCTACCTGGCGTTCCTGCAGGCGGACGCATCCCCCGATGGGCGGGCGGGCGTCGGTCTCCAGGGCGTGTTCAAGTCGGTATTTCCCATCAAGGATTTCACCGGCACCGCGCAACTGGATTTTGTGAGCTACGTGATCGGGGCACCCAAGTACGACGTCGCCGAATGCCACCAGCGCGGCATGACGTACTCGGCACCACTGAAGGTAACGGTCCAACTCGTTACGTGGGACGTGGACCCGGAGACGAGCGCCAAGACCCTCAAGGACATCAAGGAGCAGGAGGTCTACTTCGGCGAGATCCCGCTCATGACCGAAAACGGCACCTTCATGGTGAACGGAACGGAGCGCGTGATCGTATCGCAGCTCCACCGCTCGCCGGGTGTGTTCTTCGATCATGACAAGGGTCGCACAAGCGCTGGCGGCCGACTCCTGTTCAACGCCCGCGTGATTCCGTACCGCGGCTCGTGGCTCGATTTCGAGTTCGACGCCAAGGACATCCTGTACGTGCGCATCGATCGCCGCCGCAAGTTCCCGGCGACGGTGCTCCTGCGCGCGCTCGGGATGAACACGGAAGAGCTGCTCAACTTCTTCTATCCGGACGACCACATCCGGATCGAGGGCCGCAAGGCCTGGAAGAAGTTCCAGCGCGAGACGCTCGACGGCCAGAAGGCCGCGCGCGACATCCGCCATCCGCAGTCGGACGAGATCCTCGTGCGCGAGGGACGCAAGTTCACGCGCAAGGCTCTCCGCGACATGGAAGAAGCAGGCCTCGAGGAGATTCCCATCTCCTTCGACGAGATCATCGGCGGCATTCCCGCCCATGACATCGTCGACACGAATACGGGCGAAGTGCTGGTCGAGTGCAACGGCACCATCAAGGCCGAGACGTTCGACGTGATGCGCGAGCGCGGAATCGACGAGTTCCGACTCGTCTACATCGACGAGCTAAACCGCGGACCGTCGCTTCGCAACACGCTGCTGCTCGACAAGATCGAGCGCACCGAAGATGCGATCATCGACATCTACCGGCGCCTGCGCCCTGGTGATCCGCCGACGCTCGACACCGCGACCTCGTTCTTCAACGACCTGTTCTTCAACGGAGACAAGTACGACTTGTCCGCCGTCGGTCGGCTCAAGCTCAACCACAAGCTTACGATCGACGTACCGCTGGAACAGGGAACGCTGCGCCGCGAGGACATCCTCCTCGTGGTGAACTACTTGATCCTGCTCAAGAACGGCAACGGCTCGATCGACGACATCGACCATCTCGGCAACCGCCGCGTGCGCACGGTGGGCGAACTCGTCGAGAACCAGTATCGCATCGGTTTGCTGCGCATGGAGCGCGCGATCCGCGAGCGCATGAGCCTGCAGGATCTCGAAACGCTGATGCCGCAGGAGCTGATCAACTACAAGCCGGTCAGCGCGGTCATCAAGGAGTTCTTCGGCTCGAGCCAGCTCAGCCAGTTCATGGACCAGACCAACCCGCTTTCGGAGGTCACGCACAAGCGTCGCCTCTCCGCACTCGGACCAGGCGGCCTGACGCGCGAGCGCGCCGGCTTCGACGTGCGCGACGTGCATCCCACGCACTACGGCCGCGTGTGTCCGATCGAGACGCCGGAAGGTCCGAACATCGGTCTCATCTCGTCGCTGTCGACGTTCGCGCGCATCAACGACTACGGCTTCGTCGAGACGCCGTACCGTCGCGTGAGCGGCGGACAGGTCAGCGACAACGTCGATTACCTGACGGCGCTGGCCGAGGAAGAGCAGGTCATCGCACAGGCCAACGCGCCGATCAGCGACCAGGCCCGCTTCACGAGCGACCTCGTCGCGGCTCGCCGCAAGGGCATCTCGCCGCAGGGCGAGCAGACCATGGATTCGACCATGGTCGTTCCGGAACAGGTCACGATGATGGACGTGTCGCCGACGCAGCTCGTCAGCGTCGCGGCCGCGCTCATCCCGTTCCTCGAGCACGACGACGCCAACCGCGCCCTCATGGGATCGAACATGCAACGCCAGGCCGTGCCGCTCCTGCGCACGGACGCGCCGCTGGTCGGCACCGGCATGGAAGCCATCGTCGCGCGCGATTCGGGCGTGACCTGTGTGGCGCGCCGTCCGGGCTTCGTCGAGAGCGTCGATTCCGAGCGCATCGTGGTCAAGGCCGACAAGGCCGAGGGCGCGCACGATCCGGGCGTCGACATCTATAACCTCACGAAGTACCAGCGTTCCAACCAGAACACGTGCATCAACCAGAAGCCGATCGTGCTCGAAGGTGATCGCGTCGCGTTCGGCGACGTCATTGCGGACGGGCCGTCCACCGAATGCGGAGAGCTCGCGCTCGGTCGCAACGTGGTCGTCGCGTTCATGCCGTGGAACGGTTACAACTTCGAGGATTCGATCCTCGTCTCCGAGAAGCTCGCGAAGGAAGACTACTTCACTTCGGTGCACATCGAGGAGTTCGAGTGCGTCGCTCGCGATACCAAGCTCGGGCCCGAGGAGATCACGCGTGACATCCCGAACGTCGGCGAAGAGGCCCTGAGGGACCTCGACGAGGCGGGCATCATCCGCATCGGCGCCGAAGTCGGCCCCGGCGATATCCTCGTCGGCAAGATCACGCCCAAGGGCGAGACCCAGCTCTCGCCGGAAGAGAAGCTGCTGCGCGCGATCTTCGGCGAAAAGGCCGGCGAAGTGCGCGACACCTCGCTGCGCATGCCGCCGGGCACCGAAGGTACCGTCATCGATGCGCGCGTGTTCTCGCGCAAGGGCGTCAGCAAAGACGAGCGCGCCACGCGCATCGAGGAAGAGCAGCGCCGCAAGCTCGACAAGGATCGTGCGGACGAGCTGCGCATCATCCGCACCAGCGCGACCAGCCAGATCCTCGGCGTGCTCGGCGAGCGCCTCACGCAGACGCGCATTACGGACGACACGCGCCACGTCCTTCTCGCGAAGGATTCGATCGTGACGCCGGAAGTCCTCGAAGAGTTGCCGACCCAGTACTGGGGCGAGCTCAACGTGGGCGACGCGAAGATCGAGGAAGAGCTTGCACGAATCGTCGATGCGATGAAGTCGAAGAGCTACGCGATCAACTCGCAGTTCGATGCGAAGATCGACCGCCTGTCGGCCGGCGACGAGCTCGCGCCGGGCGTCATCAAGATGGTCAAGGTGTTCGTGGCCATCAAGCGTCGACTCCAGGTCGGCGACAAAATGGCCGGACGCCACGGCAACAAGGGCGTCGTATCCAAGATCGTACCCGAAGAGGACATGCCGTTCCTCGAAGACGGAACTCCCGTCGAGATCTGTCTGAACCCGCTCGGCGTTCCTTCGCGAATGAACGTCGGCCAGATCCTCGAGACCCATCTTGGCTGGGCCGGCAAGTGCCTGGGCCGCAACATGTGGGAGCTCGCGGAGAAGGGCGACCTCGAAGGCGTGCGCGCACTGGTTCGGCGCGGCTACAAGGGCGACGGCATCGACTCCTTCGCCGACGGCCTCGATGATCGTGACCTGCGCGTGCTGGCCGACAAGGCCCGTCGCGGAATCCACCTTGCGACGCCGGTCTTCGACGGCGCGAGCGAGGACGAGATCTTCGAGCTCGTGGCGCTGAGCGGCCTGTCGATCACCGGACAGGAGCAGCTTCGCGACGGAAAGAGCGGCGATCGTTTCGACATGCCTGTCACCGTCGGCGTCATGTACGTCCTCAAGCTCCACCACCTGGTGGACGACAAGATCCACGCGCGTTCGACCGGTCCGTACTCGCTGGTGACGCAGCAGCCCCTGGGCGGCAAGGCCCAGTTCGGCGGCCAGCGCCTCGGTGAGATGGAAGTCTGGGCGCTCGAAGCCTACGGCGCGGCCTACACGCTGCAGGAAATGCTGACCGTCAAGTCGGATGACGTGGCGGGTCGCACGCGCATGTACGAATCCATCGTCAAGAGCGAGAACACACTCGAGCCGGGCCTACCGGAATCGTTCAACGTGATGGTCAAGGAACTGCAGTCGCTGTGCCTGGACGTCACGCTCGTCGAGAAGGAAGAGGAGGCTGCCTGATGGAGAACCTGCTTACGCAGTTGTTCGACAAGCCCAAGGATCCGCGCTGCTACACCGCGATCCGCATCGGAATTGCGTCGCCCGACGTGATCCGCTCCTGGTCGCACGGCGAAGTGAAGAAGCCGGAGACCATCAACTACAGGACGTTCAAGCCGGAGCGCGACGGCCTCTTCTGTGCGAAGATTTTCGGTCCCACCAAGGACTACGAGTGCAACTGCGGCAAGTACAAGCGCATGCGGCACCGTGGCGTCGTCTGCGAGAAGTGCGGCGTCGAAGTCATCCAGAGCAAGGTGCGCCGTGAGCGCATGGGCCACATCGAGCTCGCCACGCCGATCGCGCACATCTGGTTCGTCAAGAGCCTGCCGAGCCGCATCGGCACGCTGGTCGATCTGACGCTCAAGCAGCTCGAGAAGATCCTCTACTACGAGAGCTACATCGTGATCGACGGCGGCGACACGACGCTCGAGCCGAACACGCTGCTGTCGGAGATGGAGTACCGCGCCAAGATGGCGGAGTTCGGCCCCGGCAGCTTCGAAGCCGGTATGGGCGCCGAAGCCGTCCGCAAGGTGCTCGCC
>Ga0163152_10008794_pt1 | contig 10680 bp, 5 predicted proteins | sample OliLakLV19MP8IB2_FD_148635 | JGI IMG/M metagenome (GOLD analysis project Ga0163152, IMG submission 148635) | Freshwater microbial mat bacterial communities from Lake Vanda, McMurdo Dry Valleys, Antarctica - Oligotrophic Lake LV.19.MP8.IB-2 | ecosystem: Environmental > Aquatic > Freshwater > Lake...
GCACCAACTCGCTCTGCGTCCCTTCAATGCCGTTGCGATGTTTCATCTCCTGGGCAAAGGCCTCGGTCTTCTGTTCCCGCCGCCGGGCCTGCAATGGGGTGTGATATTCGCCCACCAGAATTGTCCGGTGCTTTTGCTCCGGGGCCACGCAACGCTCGCGCATCGAGCAGTCCTTACACTGCCAGCTCCACTCCAGCCGATAACGACCACTTCACGACCACTTCACGTTCTTGATCCTTAGGAGTAAACCGGAAAGGCTCCGGAGGAGAGTTGTTGGCGGACCGGCTCGGTGATCTCCGACACCAGCCCCAGACGCATGCTCACCCAGCCTTTGCTCTTTATTCTTTTGCACGAAAGAAAAGCGACGCAGCGGGGGTTGCGACGCTGTTGGTAAACACTGAAAAGTCCGTCGAATTTGTTATCGTGCTGAACGGAGACCAATTGACCAGATCCGAAGAACTTTCGACACGATAGGAAATCGCTCGTCCGCCTGAAGCCGTTAAGGAAAAACCATTTGATCCATTCAAAGGACTGAGGGTAAGTCGAGAAGGCTCGACGAAAGTCACATTAGTTCTTGCTTTTAGGTTATAAAACTCTTGGTTAATGCCAGATGGCCATTCGATTCGAAGCGTTTCGATGTTCGTAGCGGAACCGAGCCCAAAATTGGCTTTCAGATCATTGCCCGTAATTTGCCGCATTTGCCAGTGGGTTTCGCCACGAATCGTGGCTTTCACTCGCACTTTTGCACCGATCGCCGCGCGGTTGGAAACGCGTCCCTCGAGATTAACCGTCAACCAGGAATTGCTATTACCGTTATTGCGGTAAAGGCAGTTGGGTTCATTGAAGGTGCGGGCGATCCAAAGATCGAGAAACCCATCGTTGTCGATGTCCACCCACGCGGAACCGCGGCCCGCTAGGCCATCGGCCCCAATGCTGCCAGTGGCTGCCGCGGTGAACTGGCCGTCGCCGGAGTTATGATAGAGGAGAGTGGCACCGGCGCCGCGAGTGACAAGTAGATCCAGGAAACCATCATTATCGTAATCTCCCCAAACACCTGTGCCGTTGTATGGATCGGTGCTGACAATATTGGTTGCCATCTTTGAAAACGTTCCATCCCGGTTATTCTGGTAGAGCGAATTTTTTCCGTTTCGGTAATTGCCGATAAACAGGTCCAGCCACCCATCATTATTGTAATCTCCCCAGGCGCACCCCGAGAATTCGCCGAGGCTGGTGGTAATTGGACTGTTCGTGATTTTTACAAGAGTCCCGCTACCGTTGTTGTGATACAGGAGCGCTTTGTTGTTGAAATAGTTTGCCACCACAAGATCAAGCCACCCATCGTTGTCGTAATCCGCTACGGCCGCGCCTAGCGTGTAAACGCTCACGGAGACCGCCGCATTCGTCATCTTCGTGAAAACCCCGGCATCACGGTTAAGGTAAACTGAATTGGGGGCGCCCGTCTCGTTTCCGACAAAAAGATCCACCAGGCCATCGTTGTTGAAATCGCCCCACGCCGTCGCGAAACCAACGCCACTTTCCGTTGAGATGGGATTTTGCACCTTGGCGAAAGATCCATCCCCCAGGTTCCGGTAGACAATATCCGCCCCTATTTTGGATACGACGAGATCCAGAAAGCCGTCATTATTATAATCGGCCCATGCGGCACTTATTCCAATGGTCCCCGCTGGGAAATTTGTCGTAGGAACTGCAATAAAGTCGCCGTTTCCGAGATTCCGATACAACCCGTTTGCCCCGGTGCCAGTCGGGTTTCCTACGGTCGTTCCGATGAACAGGTCCGCCAGTCCGTCGTTATTGTAATCACCCCAGGCGCTGGCAAATCCGCTGAGCTTCACGAGCGGCCCTGTGGTGACCTTGGTAAAAGTCCGATCGACCTGCACCACCCAGAGAGCGCTGTCCACGCTGCCAATGCTGTCGGTCGCGCGCGCGAAATAGATTCCAGATTGCTGCAGATTAGTAAGCACGAGAGCAGTATTCGTCGCACCCTCAAGAAGTATGTCATCGCGGTGCCACTGATACTGCACATTACCATTTGTGGTGGTGGCGGTGACGCGATTGGTGAGACTCGCACCGATACTCACAAAATTCGTCCGTGGCGTCGGGTGTCGGGTGAACAGCGGATCCGCCCCGCACTCGAAAGCGAAAACAAAACTTGTAAGTGCCAACAATAAATTAACTTTCATAATGTTTATCTGGAATCGAAGATGACCTGAATTGAGAAATTGGAAGGCTCCGCCGTCTTCAACGCCCGTCGAGAATTCTCAACAGGTATGGCGGACAGCGGAGCCGGTGAAGGATTATTACTTGTGGGAAGATCCAGTGTTCGAAAAAAGTGCGAGCCATTAGTCGAAACTGCCTCTTTGTAAATTCCACCTGCGCAATTGGAGTTCATCACCCGGACCCATTGCTTGAGATCGACGGAAGATTCGAGAACAGTGCCAGCCTCGCGACCTTCACAGCGAAATGAGAATTCACCTGCCGAGAGGTTTGCACCGGCGATGCGCGGCGGCTCGGTGACAGATAAGAATTGTCGAGTTGCAACTGACCGCAGCTCTTGCACGATCCCGGAGGGCCACTCAATGCTCACCGAATCGACATTGGTGGCATCCCCCAGTCCGAACATCGCTTCCAGGCTGTTCTGCGCGAGATACGCGCCGCCTCCGGAGATTTCCCGCAACTGCTGGAGCGGTTTCCCGCCAATCGACGCCGTGACCCGAATTTTCGTTACGATTGCTGAACGATTAGAGACGCATCCGGTCAATCGAACGTTCAGCCAGGCATTACTATTGCCGTTAGCGCGGTAGAGAAAGTTGCTCCTTGACCCGGTGTTCTGAAAATTTGTGATGAATAGGTCGGGAAATCCGTTTCGATCAAAATCACCCCACGCGGCGGCGGCGCCTTCGCCTTGATCGTTGACCAGGCTCCCGCGCAACCGTCGGGTGAATGTTCCGTCGCCGTTGTTTCGATAGAGCGCGTCTTTCAGGCCGTAGACGAGTCCTCCACCGCAAATAAAGAGATCAAGGTGGCCATCGTTATCGAAATCGATCCAGCTCGCGCTTTGATCCTCACCGACGTCTGCAGCAGTGAAGCCGGCAGAGAGCGCCTGGCTAAACGATCCGTTTCGCTCATTGTGAAAGAGTCGGCGCCGCTCTTTATAGCCGCAGAGAAACAGATCGAGATAGCCATCGTGGTCGTAGTCACCCCAGGCGCCACAGGCATAATTTCCCGCGACAGTTGTAATAGGACTGTTCGTGATTTTCGTAAATCCGGAGGCACCGTCATTATGATAGAGCAAGCATTTCTGGCCGGAAGTGTTGGAAACCAGGAGATCTGCGAGGCCGTCATTGTCATAATCTCCCCAGGCGACGCCCTGCGAGTAACTGCGGTCGCGGGCCGGCGCGAGATCGATGACTTTCGTAAACCCGCTCTGACCGTTGTTGTGGAAAAGGAAATTAGGTCCGCCCGTATAATAGTTGCCGCAGAATAAATCGAGAAAACCATCATTGTCGCAATCGCCCCACGCGGCGGTGTAGGTGCCGCTCACGGCGGGAGCGGGAGTAAGAGCAGTAAGAGCGGCGAATTTTCCTGCACTGGTATTACGATAGAAGCCGTTTGCACCGCTCACGAACAGGTACACATCCCCATCGTTATCGATGTCTCCAAACGGTCCGCCGCCCAAACCAGCGTCAGGCACACCGGAGTTCAGCGCTTTTGCGAAAGTACCGTCGCCGCGGTTGGTAACCAGAATAATGCCGCCTTGCGCTTTCGCAACGATCAGTAGATCGAGCGTCCCATCATTGTTAACGTCACTCCAACTCGCGCCGGAAGATCCACCTGCAATATTGAATAGCGGAAGGGCAATTTCCGTAAATGCGGGGTCCACGTCCAAGTCCACCGCAGAGCTGTTGACCGACCCGAGTTCGTTAGCAACGATAACGCGATAGCTCCCGGCGTCCGCGGGTTGCGCGTTCACGCGTTGGAAAGTTCGATTTGTCGCGCCGGGAACGTTTTCCGCATTTAATTGCCATTGGTAAGCGGGCGCTGGAGATGCAGACGCGCTGACATTGAAAGTTGCGTTCGCGCCAATGCTTATCGAAAGCGCGACTGGCTGCTTCGTGATTAGCGGCGGCTCCTGGACAGTGACGGAGAAGGACACGGCCGCGAGGACAAGGCTGTGAAGAATCTCGTTTAGATCCGATCGCATGCGAGCAGTTTCCTCGAATTAAACCCGGTGAATACAAGGATGCGATGAAGGCCCTCAACTTTGCGACGGACGAAGGATTTCGGACGACGAACGTCACGACGCGTGCGACTAGCGAAATGTTGAGACTCGACCCCTATGAATTCCACCACTCAACATTCAACAACCCAGGCAGAATTAAATCCTTTGTAGAACCGCGCGAGATGGGGAGTTGCTCTTGTTGGTTTGTTTGAGTACGTCCCCTTGATAATATTCCCGGGGCAAACGCGGCAGGGATTTGGTTCCATCCCTCATATTGTAGGAGACGACGTCAGGAGACTCTGATTCGGTTTTTCCGGTGTTCATCCGGGAAAGAATGTTAGAGTCTCCTTACGTCGTCTCCTACAAATGTGGCCTGGATTTAGGTGTCAGCCTCACCATTTACACTTTTGCTTGGATATGCTGGATGGAATTAGCAGAAAAAATTGACCGACCGACAGAAAAAGTCGCACCCAGTGTCGCCGCTGATGCCGCAATTGACGATTTTCATCCCGGGAAACCAGGCAGAAAAATCGTCGCCTCACCCTTGTGTGATTGAATCGCCTAATAAAACTACAGGGTTTCGGAAATTGATGAAGGGGATTTATGGAATTAATTGAAACGACGCAAAGTTTTGAAACGGCTGGCGCCAGGCTATCCCGCTGACAATTTGCCCATGTAGCGGTATGCTACCTGCACCAATTCAATGAAGACCTTGGCTCGCATAAGCTTTTTAGAACCATTCCTGCTCGCAGGTATCTTGCTGCTCTTCTGGACCGGGCTGGCGTTTGGGCAGGAAAAAAAACTTCTAGTTAATGGCGTTTTATTGCGGTCCGGAACGGAACCCGAATGGGAGGAATTTGTTCCTTACAAAGCGCACTATGGTGACTTTCTGATCTCCTCGAATAGCATGCCTACCGGTCCGGTGACACTGCTCCTGAGGCATCGAGACGTCAAACATTCCTGGGCCGTTCTCTTGAACGGAAAAAAGATCGGTCAGATGGAACCACACGACCGCGACATCTGGACCGCTCTTGAATTCCAGGTGCTTGATCCTAGCGAAACCATGGTTCTCAAAATCACCCCGCCGAGAGAGGCCGACGATGTCCTCCTGGAGGAAATACAAGTTCATCCCGATTTCATCAACAAACTGTTGTCGGCGGAAATTCATTTGGAAATCCGGGACGAAAACAATGTTTTAACCCCGGGCAGGGTCACCATCGTCGATTCTAAGAATGCCCGTGTCCCCGTAAAACTGTTCGATCCCGCCTCGAAAAATGGCCCCCACCCTGCCGGACAGGCCGCCCGCCCTGGAGTCATTTACACCTCTACAGGCATCGCAGTTTTCAAGCTAAGACCTGGCGATTACAAAATCTATTCCGGGCGAGGTTTGGAATATTCCGTTTTCACCGAGAAGGTAAATGTTCAGGCGGGAAAACCACTCCGGTTGACAGCGAAAATCGAGCGGGAAATTTTCCTCACGAACTGGGCCACCATCGACCCGCACACCCATACGTTGACTCACAGCGGACATGGAGACGCATCCACGGACGAACGGCTGGCCGCCCTGGCTGGTGAGGGCCTCGATTTTGCCGTGGTGACCGAGCACAACAAACAGATCAATTATGCGCCGCCTTCCGGTTCGGAGATTGGAAGAACACGTTTGATCACCGGCAATGAAGTCACAACTGCGTTCGGTCATTTTAACCTCTTTCCGGTCCAGACCAACGGGCACCTGCCCGATCCTCAGGCAACCAACTGGAATGACCTAGCTCTGGAGTTCGAAAAATCAACGGACGGAATCCGCATTCTGAATCATCCCCGGGATCTGCACAAAGGGTTCCGACCGTTTGGCACCAATCATTTTAATCCGGTGACGGGAAAACTGCTTTCCGTATCGAGTCCGATTTTTAACGCGGTGGAAATCATGAACTCAGGATCGATACAGTCGGATCCGATGCAGCTGGTTTACGACTGGTTCGCTTTGCTGAATCGTGGACACCGGCTGACTGCAATCGGGGCGAGCGACAGCCATGACGTCGATCGATACATTGTCGGACAGGGCAGGACCTATGTGCGCGTCGAGGATCGCAACGCAGTCAGTGTTGATGAAATCGTTTCTCAAATTAAGCAGGGACGGGCCTCCGTTTCCATGGGCTTGATCCTGGATCTGGAAATCAACGGACAATTCCGATCCGGTGACACCGTCAGCAACGCGGGAGCGGGAGTCGAGGCAAGGATTCGTGTGCTGGGTCCCTCCTGGAGTGCGTCTCCTGAAATAAGGTTGTATGCGAACGGGGAGCTGGCGGCCTCGCGGGGTTTAAATCCGGCGCGGATTTCATTGGCGAAAGGGATCCTGGATGACAGCCGGGTTTCATTGGCGCGAAACACGCAGGACTACTGGCTGGTGGCGCTGGCGACCGCGCCCGGATCGGAAAATCCATTCTGGCCGCTGGTGCGCCCCTACCAACCACAATCAAAAAAAATCGAGTCACGCTATTATGCCGTCAGCAATCCAGTCTATATCGATGCGGACAATGACGGAAGATTCTCCTCTGCGTCCGAGTACGCCGAAAAACTCTGGAAGGACCATTCAAATCATCCGGCAAAACTTTTTGCCATGGCGGCTAGATATGATAGTGCTGTCTGGAGTCAGCTTGGAGGTCTGATCCGCGAGGAAGATTGGAATCGCGATCTGTTTCAATCCGAATTTCGCAAAGCAGCTCCAGACCTGAGATCGGCGATCATGCGAGCCAGGGAATATCCTGTGCATTAACCAGGTTATTGCCAGCATTGGAAATAAGTTGAGGCTATCCATCGAAATGCTGATTTCACTTCGGTGGCAACTAATTCCTTGCAAGGCTGGATTTTTCGGTATCATTGCATGAATTCGTAAACGTCGGTTTAACTCATCAAACATCCATGGGTATATCGTGGTTCAGTTCGTCTTTTAAAAAGAAGTTCGCTGGCGTCAAATCCGGCATGACTGAAGCTGAGGTCCGCCAAGCGTTGGGCGAGCCGACAGAATCAGTGGAAACAACCGTGCCTAAAGGGGCGACATGGGGAATGAAACCCGAGCTGGTCTATAAAGTGTTGTCGGGTGAACCGCTGCGCCAGTGGATCTATCAGACCGACGGACAGTTTCATTATGTCTGGTTTGGCAAAACTGCGGACGACTCGAACGATCCGTGGCGGGTGTCGGCGACGCTCAAAGTTCCCAGTCGGCTTTGAGCCCGCTAAAAAACAGCAGGACAATTCTTCGTTTTTCGCTAAGGTTTCGCCATGGCCAAAAAGTTATTTTTGCTCGACGGAATGGCGCTGGCTTACCGGGCGCATTTCGCCCTGATTGCGAGGCCCATTTTTAATTCCAAGGGCGAAAACACCTCCGCCCTTCACGGTTTTACCCAGACCCTGCTCGACATCTTAAAAAGCCAGAACCCGACCCATCTGGCCGTGGTGTTCGACACGGACGCCCCGACCCAGCGGCATATCGATTTCAAGGATTACAAAGCGGACCGACAATCGATGCCAGAGGAGCTGTCGGCAGCCCTGCCCCACATCCGAACCATGCTGGAAGCGTTTAATATTCCGGTCATTTCCTGCGACGGTTATGAAGCGGACGACCTGATCGGAACCCTGGCATGCCGGGCTGCGAGCGAAGGATTTGTCGCTTACATGGTCACGCCAGACAAGGATTTCGGCCAACTAGTCTCGGAGCATATCCTGCTCTACAAACCTTCGCGGATGGGTGAAGGAGTGGAAGTCCTCGGGGTGGAAGAAATAAAGGCCCGCTGGGGAATTCAGGAACCGAGGCAGCTGATCGACATCCTCGGGCTCTGGGGAGACGCCATCGACAATATTCCGGGTGTGCCCGGCATCGGCGAAAAAACGGCGTCGAAATTAATTTCCGAATTTGGATCGATCGAAAATCTCTTGGCCAACACCGACAAGGTCAAAGGCAAATTGAAGGAAAAACTGGAAACCTTCAGAGAGCAGGCATTGTTGTCAAAGAAGCTGGCCACCATCATCTGCGACGCCCCGTGCGGACTGACGCCCGATGAGCTGGTGCTCAAAGATCCGAATGAAGAAGAGTTGAAAAAACTTTTTATCCGGTTCGAGTTTAATTCGATCGGACGCCGACTTTTCGGAGATGAATTCAAGGCGGGGCGCGGCTTTTCTCCGGCCCCGACGACGGCGGAGGAACCTTCCGGAGCAGTGGAGAATGAACCCCTGGAATCTGGCAGCGAACAAAATCCGGTTCCGGCGAGTTTAAAATCGATCCTCACCGTTCCGCACAACTACCGGCTTCTCACTTCGCAGGAGGAGATCAATGCCTTTCTCACCGCGCTGAGTCAGCAGAAAAAATTTGCCTTCACCGTGGAGACGGACGGGGCCGAACATCGAAGAGCGCGCATTCTGGGGGTTGCTTTTTCCACCGAGCCACATGTGGCTGTCTATATCGAGGCCAGCCCGCAGGTTTCCCAGGATCAATTGCTGGAAAGTTTGCGTCCGGTCCTGGAGTCGGATCAGATTGAAAAGATTGGTCACGACCTCAAGACCGATCTAGCGGTGTTGAAATGGAACGGGCTGGAAGTTGCCGGCAAGCTGTTCGACAGCATGATCGCCCACAGCTTGGTGGAGCCGGAAATCCGCCATTCCATGGACTACCTCGCCGAGGCTTTTCTGGGTTATACCCCATTGGTCGCGAACCAGTCGGCTCCGGAAAAAACGACGTCCGTCACTCCGGAATTTTCAGCGCTGATGGATGCCAGCGAGCAGGGACCGTGCGAATACGCAGATCTGGCGTGGCAGCTTCACCTCACGCTCGAACCGATGCTCCAGGCCAAGAGTCAGACCACGGTCTTTTATCAGATCGAATCACCGTTGACCCCGGTGCTGGTGGACATGGAATTCGAGGGTATCCGGATCGATGCCGGGGCGTTGTCCGAATTTCGAAGCAGTCTCAACTCCCAGATCCGCGAACAGGAACGCGCGGTTTTTGCCCTGGCAGCAATGGAGTTCAACCTAAGTTCTCCACGGCAGCTCGGAGATGTGCTTTTCGACGTCCTAAAGCTCGATCCCAACGCCAAAAAAACCAAAACCGGACAGTACTCAACCGATGAGCAAACCTTGTTACGACTGGCGGATGAACATGAAATTGTGCGGAGGCTGATGGACCACCGGGTCATGACCAAGCTGCTCAGCACCTACGTGGATGCGTTGCCGGCGGCGGTCTTTGAGAAAACCGGAAGAATCCACACAACCTATAACCAGGTGGCCACCACCACCGGCCGGCTCAATTCTCAAAATCCGAACCTTCAAAATATCCCGATCCGCACAGAAAAAGGTCGCGAGATCCGAAAGGCTTTTGTTCCGCGAGGCGAAGGTTTCAGCCTCTTGTCGGCCGATTATTCCCAGATCGAATTGCGGATTATCGCCGCGATCACGCAGGAGAAGGGTCTGCTGGAGGCTTTTGAAGCCGGCCACGACATTCACACGGCCACCGCGGCCAGGGTTTTCGGGGTCACACTGGAAATGGCCACGCCGGAAATGCGTCGGAAAGCCAAGATGGTTAACTTCGGGATCGCCTACGGGATTTCAGCTTTTGGACTGGCCCAGCGCCTCGGCATACCGAGGAAGGAAGCTGCGGCCATCATCGGCCAGTATTTCACCCAGTTTCCCGGCATTCAGAAATACATGCAGGAAACCGTGGAATTTGCGCGCAAACATGGCTTTGTGGAAACGGTCACTGGGAGACGCCGTTACCTGCGGGAAATTCGCTCTTCCAACGCCACTGTTCGCGGCTCCGCCGAGCGGAATGCGATCAACGCCCCGATCCAGGGAACGGCCGCGGATATGATCAAGCTGGCCATGATCTCGGTGCATCAAGAATTGAAGTCCCGCCGGGCAAAAACCAGGATGCTTCTTCAGGTGCATGATGAACTGGTTTTTGATCTCCACGACTCGGAAAAAGATGAACTGCTGCCGATGATCGGAGAGAAAATGAGAAACGCGCTTCCGCTCAAAGCTCCGATCGTGGTGGAAATGGGAACGGGCGAAAACTGGCTGGCAGCGCACTGAGCTTCCGGGCTCTCGTTGAGTTTCATCCCGGACGCGATTAAAACTGGGTGAGGCCTACACGGAGCACGGGTCTGTGACCTGCACTGGATTTTGGACATTTTTGGCAGGGCGCGCCGCTCCGCGCGCGTCGGGAATTGGAAATACGTGTTCGCAGACGGAAAGACTCATCCGGGACAAACAGGCGAATCGTTTCTCTTGCATTACCCTCCACCCCGGCGTGCGCGAAGCGACGCGCCATACCCGCACGCTTATCAAAATGCGCGGGTTCGTGGCACGATTCCAAAATTTCCAAACTCAAGTGCGCCGTAGGCGCGACATCTTTGTAGAATGGTGATTCAAGCGTCAGTGAGCTCCATCAGGAG